>Ga0209609_10000387_pt1 | contig 26753 bp, 23 predicted proteins | sample LakKivw325mmetaG_FD_184136 | JGI IMG/M metagenome (GOLD analysis project Ga0209609, IMG submission 184136) | Anoxic lake water microbial communities from Lake Kivu, Rwanda to study Microbial Dark Matter (Phase II) - Lake Kivu water 325m metaG... | ecosystem: Environmental > Aquatic > Freshwater... | reverse complement strand
CTGGTTCATGGTAAGTATAACGCGCCGGGTCCCTGCCTTTGGCGCGCAAGCCTTCTTCCCACTTACGGCGGTGCTCGGCGCGGACATGTTCCAGCAATAACACAGCCGGCTCATCGCTGGGGTCCTGCTCGACCAACTCCCCGCGGAACGCGGAAGCCAGCACGGCGCGGCGGAATTGCGCCATGAGCACTGGGACGCGCTCCAGCGCCTGGCGGGCGAGGCGGGATTGCACGAAGAGACTCTCAATTTTGGCAACAATGCGTTTTTGTTCGGGGAGTGATGGTAACGGTAATGGCATTTGCGCCAAGTCTTTGGAGCGCAAACGCGGCATCTTTACGCCAGCCTGTTTCGCAACAACATATTCGAGGATTTGAGGAGAAAGAAGCCACCAAACCAGGTAATGGCGATTAAGGATATTGTCTTCGGGCAATAACGGTAGCAAATCGGTCGCGCTGATACCTTCAAAATCTGGTGCGATAGCCTTACGGAGGTATGGACGTAATTTGCCATATAAAACATGGCGATTTGTAAACTTGAACTTATTGCTTTTTATGCTATTGCCGCGAGTAGGAGCGAAACTAACGACTTTTCCAGAACCCTGCTCGATGTTTTCGAGGGCGAGGTAGTTGAAAAATTGAGAAGGGTGCTTTGATGGCAGAATTTGTTCAGCCCTGATCTTTGCAACTCGGGCTAATTCAGTCCACTTCCAACCAGCCGGTAATTCGCAGAGTTCCATGATGTTTTATACTTCTTGCCCATTTCCATTGCCCAGTATCCGCCCCAATTCGTTCAACGCGTCTATGGCGGTTTCGAGCTGGGTCATAGCTTCACCCAGCAGGTCTTCGGGCTCGGGCAGGCCGTCGGGATTGTCCAGGTTTTCGTCCTTCAGCCAGAAGATGTCCAGGTTGTCGTCGCGGGCAGCGACATCCTCGCGGGTGAAGCGGCGAAAGCGTTCGCTCTCGACGCGGTCGCCCGGCCTGGGCGTCGGGAGCGAACCATAGGCAGAGACGAAATCGGCGAAAGCCTCCTCGGTCAATGGCTGGCGTTTGGTCACCTTGGGGACGTTCGTCCGCAGGTCGTAGAACCAGGTCTCTTCGGTCGGCAATCCCTTGCGGAAGAAGACCACGTTGGCTTTGACGCCCGGCGAATAGGGCGTGAAGGTGCCCACCGGCAGGCGCAGGATGGTGTGCAGTTGGGCGTCCTGCATCAGCAGGCGGCGCACATCGCGCCCGGCGTTCTCCTCGAACAGGACGTTATCCGGCAGCACCATCGCCGCCCGCCCGCCGGGCTTCAGGATGGTCAGCACGTGTTGGATGAAGTTTAACTGTTTGTTGGAGGTGGCGACAGTGAAATCGTCGCGCTGCGGCACATCACCGGCGCCTTTTGTGCCAAAGGGCGGATTGGTCAGGACGGTGTTGCAACGCCAGCCTGGATCGCCCTCGGCAATCGAATCGCCGTAGTGGATGCCGCCCTCGATCTCGTGCAGGTACAGATTCATCAGCGCCAGGCGGCGCGTCTCCAGCACCAGTTCGCCGCCCGAATAGGTCTGGCGTTTCAGGCGCATCTGGTCTTCCCGACTCAAACGTCCCTGCGAGGTTTGCAGCATCCATTCGGCTGCGCCAATGAGGAAGCCGCCCGTACCGCAGGCCGGGTCGTGAACGGAGAAGTCCGGCGTTTCGCGCAGGTCGGGCTGCAGGCAACCCACGATGGCGCGGATCAACGGGCGCGGGGTGAAGTATTGGCCGGCACCCTTCTGCTCGGCGGCGTACTTTTGCAGTAAGCCCTCGTACGCCTGGCCTTTTAAATCCACGTCCAAGGCGGCCCACTCGGTCTCATCGATCAGGCTGACTAACTTCTTCAAGTTGACCGGCTCGCGGAAGCGGGAGAGTGACCCGGCGAAGATCTCGCCCAGGATGCCCGCCTCGCGTCCCAGTCGGCGCAGCGTTTCGATGTAATGGTCGAGCAGCTCAACCCCGGAACGCTCGCGCAGGCTGGCCCAATCGAAGCCGGCGGGAATTTCCAATCCCTTCTCTTCCGCCAGTTTCAAGAACAATAGGTAGGTCAACTGTTCGATGTAATCGCCGTAGCCAATGCCATCGTGGCGCAAGGTGTTGCAGAAGCCCCAAAGTTTTTGAACGACATCCATACCTTATTCTCCCCCCTCTCCTTCCAGGAGAGGGGACGGGGGTGAGGTCCTACGATGCCATCTCGCGATTGATCGCCGCCAGGACCTCGGGCAGGCGTCCATCGAAGTCGCGCTCCACCCGCCCCCAGGTCGCCCCGGCGTGGGTGAAGGTGATCAGGTCGAAGTCCTGGCGATCAATCGCCAGGTTCTCAACCAGATGGTTGCGGATCAGATCAAGCCAGCGCTCTTGGATGGGAGAAAACTCCCGCCCGGCTCGCAGATGGTTCAATGCCCGGTTCACACGTTCTTCCGCCGAAAGCAGCGGCGCGCCCTGCGCGGCGTGCTTGACGATCGAGATCAGGTCGGCCAGGTTGTGCTGATAGGCTTTACGCAGGCGTTCTTCGTTAAAACCTTCCGGCTGGTCGCCCAATTTCTGGCGAAGTTCATGCAGCGCAGATGTATCCCAGCCGGCCGGACGTTTCAACAGGATTTCGATAGCTTCCACGTGCGCTGGGTTCTCACGTACGAAAGTCTGGAATGCCAGGAGGTAATCATCCGGCCGGACCGCCTGCCCGTCGGCAGTTCGGATGAGAAAGCCTGAAACTACCGTATCCTGCGGGGTCTCGGCGATAATGAATGTCCGTCTGGCGCGTGGATAGTCGCGCAGCAAGCGCTGGAAATCGGGATTACGCAGCAGAGTCATTGTGCCAGCCCAATCCCGGTTGATGGAGGCAGGCAGGTCGCGGGCAAAGGCAGCAATATCGCCATTGGGGATATAACGCTTGAAGGTCTCGCGTCCCTCGGCGGATACATCCTTGGCAATCCGCTGCAGGCGGTGAACCAGAAGGCGCGTGTTGTAATCGCGATCCACATTGCCATAAATGGCTTCAATGACTTCGGCAATCGTCCGCTCCGCTTTATCAGGCGGATCGGCAGTGAAGGAAGTTGCCTTGGAGAAATAATCCAGGGCGCCGAGCGCGTCGAAGACGGTGAACTTGGTCTTGCCGATCTCGTCGCAGCGGCGTGTGCCGCGTCCCATCATCTGCTCGAACAGGATGCGCGATTGAACCGGGCGAAGGAAGACGATGTTCTCCAGCGCCGGAATGTCCACACCTGTGGAGAGCATATCCACCGTCACCACGACCCCCGGTACGGGGCGGTTGCGAAACTCCCGGATGCGCTGCAGGGGACGATCCACGGATGGGCTGCCTGTGATCTTCTGGACAAAAGCGTCGCCGCGCCCAAAGGCATCCCGCAGCAGGTTCACCAGCCGGTCGGCGTGGGAAACGTGCGGCAGGTCATTATGGGCAAAGACCAGCGTTTTCGGGAAGCGTTTGCTTTCCGTCTCCTGCTCATGGAAATACTTGGCGACTTCCGCGACGATCTTCCTGTCCCGGTCCGGCGCGGCCCACTCCTGGTCGATTTCGCGAGCGGGCAGTTCGCGCTCGTCTTCCAGGAACTCGAAATGCAGTTGGCCGCTCTCGCGATCCTGCAAGCCGACTTCCTCGCCAGGCTGGAGGAACGCCCCGTGCAAGGTGATGTCCGACTGGATGATGATCGGATCGTAGTCCACGAGATAGCCTTCACGCACCGCCCGTTCGTACTCGTATTGATAAACGATGTCCTGAAAGTAGGCTTTGGTGTGCGCAGCCGGCGTGGCTGTCAGGCCGACCTTGATACCATCGAAGTGATCCAACACCTCGCGCCACTTGCTTTCTTCGGCAGCGGTGTAGCCACGATGACACTCATCTGCAACGATCACATCGAAAGCATGAATTGGGATGTTCAACTGTGGTGCATCGGTTTCATCATCAGCATCGCCACCCCAAGGCATCCCCGTGGGCAGGCCGAAGAGGTTGATCCTCATACGCTGGATGGTGCTCACATAGAGGAATGCCTGCCCGACATCTGGATTGGTCAAGTAAGAGGTGGGCAGGATCTTCGGATCGAATCTCTCGTCCTCCAGGTCTTCGCGGCGGAAACGCTGGCTGTACACCTCGTAGATCTTGTTGAACTTAAGGCCCTTCTCGGCCTCGAAATTAGCCAGGGCGGTCACCGCCTGGGCGGCCAGGGCGCGGCGGTCCACCAGAAACAGTACGCGCTGGGCTAGGCCGGATTTCATCAGCCGATACAATGAGGCAATGGTGGTGATGGTCTTGCCCGTACCGGTAGCCATGGCCAGTAACATGCGGCGCTTGCCGGCTTGGAGGGCGTTTTCGAGGTTTGCAATCGCCTCGCGCTGGTAAGGTCGTAATAAAGGATGATCTATCGGGTTTTCGAGCAGCCAGGTCTGCGCTCTGGCAGTATCCCGGTCGAGCATTTCGCGCAATGCCTCTGGTGTATGGAATTTCCGTACATGACGGGAGCGGCTGTCAGGATAGCGCAAATCCTGGAACCATACAACCTCCCCATTGGTGGAATAAGCAAAGGGAACACGAAAGCCATTGAAATCGAAGGGGCTATCTGTAAACCCGCGTGAGTAGCGTTGCACCTGCTGGAGGACGTTCTGCGGACCGGTGGTCAGTTTCTTGGCTTCAACTATTGCCAAAGGCTGCTCGCGGTAGAAGAGGGCATAATCTGCCGGGCCGTTTTCAGTTGGATACTCTTCCAGGGCAACCAGTCCGCGCTGGCGCGCCGCTCCGGCCGGCAGGATCGGATCCCAACCGGACTCGAGGAGGGCAGCATCTATTCGCTGCTTGCGGGTGGCTTTTTCAGAGAGGGGCATATTACAAATCAAGCAATTGCAATCCTATTTGTGACAAAATGCTACCGCTTTTCAAGTATACAACAAAGACTGTTTTGTCCCAATCGTTCAATTAGCGAGATGACGAATCTCTCGCCATCGCTTTCAAACGGCATGTTTTCACTGTAAAACCACGCTGCACTTCGGTTATCGAATGTCATGCGTTCCTTGCCAAAAGAAAAGGAATTTGTCTTCCACGCCGTGAAAATGAAAGAAGAATCTTCTGTGGATTTATCTTTTGGGATGAAAGGTGCATCTGGACTACCAATAGACCATTCAACTCGTAACTTTCTTGGAGGTGGTATATCCGGCATTTGAAAAAGCGCCATTTGTTCTGGCCTTGGGGCTTTTTTGATTTCGGCGGGTTTATTCTTCATCCGCCAGAGAACGATAAAATGTCGTCTCGGGCTGAGACGCGCGAGTTGAACAAGTGCTGCCGTTAGAGAAACATCACATTTGTCTGACAAGAATTTTGCGCACTCTAAGCTCACATTGTGCTGTTGGATCAATTGCTGTACATAATTAGAAGGCATTAATAGATTCGCGGCAACGCAATCGCACAGTTTCTCTTTTGTTCGCTCTCGAAACCCTCCCGGTAGTCTCAACAATCCAGTCCATTGTGGCAAGACAGAAAAAAGCATCTCAGCCAACTCGTGTGCGAGGGAAAATCTTTGTCGCTGTGCAGGATCTTCAGAATTGATCAGAATTGTGCCACATTCAGAGTCTATCAAGAGTGCTTGCTGATTTGACAGAGGTAGAGATTGTGGTTGGGGAAGTTGGAAGTGATCCAGTATCGCATATAGGTCTACTGGTACGACATCATCCAGGCCAGCCTCGGCGCGTAAGAAATCAGCATAAGCCAAAACATCTTCGTATGCCTCAGCTTTTCCATGCTTTTGCACAAAAAGTCGGCCTGGATGGACGGATGTCATTACTCATTTCCTGTTTCGATGAATTGACTGATCGCCCTGTACAGATTCTTCCATTCTTCTGCTGTCTTAGGTTCTTTACCTCGGCGAGGAATTCGAGCCAACTTGTCAACGACCTCGTACGGCAAGTTGTTCTTGATACCAAAATCGCGTAAGGAAGCCGGAATCGTGATCATGCTTGTTTCCCCTGTCAGCTCGGCTGGGGAAGTACCGAGTGCAACTGCTAATTGATTAATGACCCTCATAGAAATATTCTTGGCTTCACCACGTTCGATGAGAGAAATGTAATTTCGTGAGACCCCTGCAAATTCTGCCAATTCTGTCTGGCTCATTTCTATTTCTTTCCGCTTAGCTTGGACTTGACGACCAAGCTCCTTGGCGTCCATATCTTCCTCCTTGAAGGTTAAATCAACCGGATTGACAAAGCATTTATGTCATTTTACTGGCGATGTCATATCTAGTCAATATATATTGGGCAATTGAACAATGGGGCTTGCTTACATGGGTAAGACATGGTAACATTGGTGTGAAATTGATAACCACATTAGTCATAAGGAGCAAATATGTCCAGGAAGAACCAACATGTAGTCCCTACAGCTGATGGGCAGTGGGGCGTTCGCGGAGAAGGGAATAGCAGGTTGACAAAAATCACCTCCACTCAGTCTGATGCAATCAATGTTGCCACAGAGATCGCGAAGAAACAAAAGGCTGAAGTAGTGATTCACAGAAGGGATGGAACAATTCGAGACAGGGACAGCTATGGTAACGATCCATGTCCTCCAGAAGACAGAAAGCACTAATCGAGGGTAACTGTGGGACACATTGAAACAACAAAATCCAATCTAGAAAATAGGAGTAACCAACTATGACAACTTACCGTATCGTCTGCACTGAGCAGGAACCTGCGTCTCAGCCTCCCGAACACGCACACATCGTGGCTGTGGGCACGGGGGATGATTCCAATCGGGCAACCCGGCGATTCACTCTATCGGAAGTACTCCAGATGATGGACAGGGGAGATAGGTTTTATACCAAAGGAGTCGAATCCGGGAAGACTGCCTGGGTAGAGAAGTACTGGTGTCAACACTGCCGCCAATACCACATCCGGTCAGCGGCAGATGCTGTCAAAGATAACAACCTCGATAACCTACGCTATTGCAACTGGTCGAAATGACAGTCGCATCGTAGGCAAGCCAATCAATTTACCCACAACCCTCGTGTGTAGAAAAGAGGAGCAAGTCGCTTCTCTTTTTTACTTAATGCCGTATAACAGAGTCTTTCTTCATCACACCCCTCAGCAGCCAGCATTGTTCGATCACCGCCCCCGTCGCGAACAAGCAGACATTTTAAACCGCGATTCTGCGGACATCTTATTCCGCGCTTGACAACGGAGAAACCGGCGAACGGCCACCTCCCCAAAGAAGGTCGAACTCCAGCTAACCGATGACTGCTTGCACACGATACAGAAATCGCAAGCCCCCAATCCGCCAGCTGGCTACTTCTCCCAGAACACCTCTGCCCAACCCTCAGGGGTATCGGTTGCCGAAGCTGGGGGCAGCACGTAGACCGGGTTACTCACACGCAGGGATGGTGAGACGAAGATGTTCCTGACGCTGGAAATCCTGTCAATGTAGAAAGCATACATAATTATGGAAAGGTACACAACAGGTCAGGGCATTACGATAGACTCGACCAGTCTACTGGACCTCCGGCCCAACGAGAAGCAAATGGCTCCGCATGAATTCGGGCTATCAGCAGCAGAACTTGCTAAATCATCTTCGCTGCCCCAACCAACTGCCTGGCAATTGCCACCGCCCCAATGGCATCTTCGGAGTAGCCATCGGCCTCGATCTTCTGCACCCAGTCGCGGGTCACGGGCGCGCCGCCCACCATCACCTTGGTCTTCTTACGCATCCCCAGCTTATCCATCTCCGTGATGACCTCTTTCTGCTTGACCATCGTCGTCGTCAGCAAGGCGCTCAGGCCAACGATGTTGGCATCCACCTCTTTGGCCTTGGCGATGATCTTTGCCGCGGGTACATCCACGCCCAGGTCATAAACCTCAAAGCCCGAGGCCGAGAGCATCGTCCCGACCAGGGACTTACCGATCTCGTGGATGTCGCCCTCCACGGTGGCCAGCACCACCTTGCCGAGCATCTGCCGCTGCGTGCCGCGCCGCGCCATCTCCGGCTCCAGCGCGGTCACCGCAGCCTTCATCGCCTCGCCGGCCATCACCAACTCGGGTAGGAAGGCATCACCCCTGGCAAATGCCTCGCCGACCGTGTTGACGCCAACGACGAAGCCCTGGGTGATCGCCTCCAGCGGGTCCATGCCGGCGGCCACGGCCTGGTTCGCCAGGGCAACCGCCGCGTCGGCATCACCGTCAATGATGGATTGGGCCATTTTGGGAAATAGTTCTGTATTCATGAAAGTAACTCCTTTTCGTGGATTAATATCGCAAAAACAGCTCCTGGCGCAATGTGCCACCCGGCGGGATGCGTAAGAAACCATCATCTGAATGTCCGGAAGCCAGGGCCAGATCCACAAGCCGGGCGAGATAGGCAGTGCTCCCCAGGATTTCCTCATAGCGCATTCCCCAACGGGCGCAAAAGCGGGCCACCTCCTGAGCCTGGGGACGGTACTGGTCGAGGTCAGCACGATCGTGAGCGACAAAGGCCAGGCGATGGTAGTTATGATACAGACTGTCAATCAGGAACTCAGCCTTACGGGTTCCATATTTTTTCTGGTACTCGAGGAACTCCGAGAGCGGGTTGCTGCCCGACTCAAGCCAGCCCTTGGTGAGGTAATATGTGCCGGGTTCAGAATGGAATTCCTCCTGGTACTTTTCATATGAACCCAACAGTATGGCGATACAGTCGTCCGCGCGGGGGATGAGTAGATTGTGTTTGCCTGCCTGGATGCCGTTCAGTCCATTCCCACACAAGCCGTAGCCGAGCACTACCAGGCTCGGTTCCGGGATTGCATCAATCGTCTCCTGGATTGTCCTGGTCAGGTTGGAAGACACGCGGTGCAGACCATAATCCAGGAAATGGAACCCCTTCACCACCGCCGGCGGGAAGGCCTGTTGGAGCAGGCTCTGAAAGACACTGCAGGCGATGACGATGATGGGCATGGAGGAAACTGGCATGATATGAAAGCTTTCAAATCAAAGATGGGAGTCATTCTCCGAGACCGATGGCGTACAGCAGACCGTACTCAGCTTCGGTGATGTACAGCATCCCTTTAGTTGGGATGACCTTGACATTGGTCGGCTTTCTGCCGCGGGGTATGTGGATCGTTTTCAACAAGGTGCCTTGGTCGTTGATCTGGACCACTTTTCCACCTCCGTAGTGAGCAACCCACAGGTTCCCGGCATCATCAGTGCCCATGCCATCCGGTCCCAGCTCATAGGCCAGATCCGGCTCGAGCAGGCACTGATCATCCAGGATAAAAAAGACCTCTTTATGTGAGACCTGGCTACCGGTGGCAAGGTGGTATTTCAAAACGCGGTTCTTACGATGCTCGGCTACATACAGGATTTTTCCATCCGGGGAGGCTGCGATCCCATTGGGAAAGCACAGCCCCTGGTCGAGTCTGTGCAGGGTCCGCCCAGGATCGAGGTGGTAGAGGGCGCCAGCCGGCCGGCCACTGACCCAATCCTCTTCGTAATCACCACCATCGGTGAAATAGATCTCTCCCGAAGAATCCATGGTGATGTCATTTGGCCCACGGAAGGATTTTTCTCGAAATGTAGCAAAAGCCTGCAACAGAATTCCCTCGGGGCTATACTGAACCAGTTTCCGGTTGGAATACAGGCAAACCCAGAAGTTACCATCTTTGTCCTGGCACAACCCGCTTGGTCCGCCTCCCGGCTCGGTGTTAAACAGGAGCTGCGCCTTTCCTTCCCGCACCGTCCAGATCCGGTCCCCCGTCCATTCCACAAAATACAGGCGATTATCCCGGTCAGACCAACAGGGGCTTTCAGGGAAAGACAACCCCTCCGCGATCAATTGGATCATGCTTCTCCCATCTCACTCGGATGCTTTCGACAGGATAGCCTGGATCGCCTGCTTTTTTTCCGGATCGAGCGGTTTGGGGTGGTGCTCTGCCAGGATCTTCTTCACACGCGCGTTCAAGCGCTGGTTGAGTGACATGCCTCCCTCGTCCAGCCATTTCTGGCGCCGGCCGCGATCAAGGAGGGTCGGGAACCAGAATTCGCGGTAATGGTCGCGGGTGGTCTTCGATTTCAAATAACTCCCTCCCGGGCCGACCTTGTCAATTTCGTCCACCATCAGTGTGCGGTCATTGACCTCGATGCCCTTGATCAGGTTGTCTGTCATGGCGACCAGTTCATCGGTCAGGACGATCATCTCATAAGATGTCGTCAAGCCGCTTTCCATGTAACCCACATCGTGGATCAGGTTGCCACCTGAAAGCTTGGCCATGATCACCGATAGGGTGGCTTCCACCGCGGCCTGCTCGTCAAGAACCTTGGCATCCGAGCAGCCTGCATAGCCCCAGGTCGGGAGCCCATACCAGCGGCCCAACTCTGCCACCGCTGCTTTGGTCAACTGGAACTCCGGCGAGGCATAGCAGATCTGCATGGAGCTCATGTCCATGTGGTGGACACCCGCACCGAAGACGAATGGCGCGCCAGGGCGTTGCAACTGGTGCACCACCAGGCTGCTCAGGATCTCTGCGAGAGCCAACACCAGCCCACCGGCCAGGGTGATCGGCACCACGGCGCCCATTTGCGGACCGGGGGAGTGGACCACTGGCAACCCGTAATCGGCCATCATGAGCAATTTGTCCACCGCGGTCCCCGACTGCTGCAAGGGTGAGCTGGGTTCAGAGTAGAGCAGGATGTGCTGTTGCTGGCGCAGGGCTTCGTAACCGCCGGCAACCGCAGCGGCCATATCAATGGCGCGTTGGCAGGAATGCCTGTCATTGGTTACGAAGACGATCGGTTTGATCGTACTCTCCAGCATGTGCGCCATCTGGACATCGTAGGTCAACGCGGCGTCGACATCGGAGGGGATCCCGATTGACATGGTGAAATGGATGTTGGGCAGGGCATCGCACAAGGCATAAGCCTGGGGCAGGTCCGCCTCGACGAAGGGACGCAGTTTGCCTGTCTCTGGATCGAGCAGGTAGAGGCAGTCCGAGCCGGTCCCGAAATAAGCCTGGCTGCCCTCCAGGAACATGGCTGGTCTTCCTTCCCGGTCACACATGATGACCCGCCCCGGTGCGGAGGCCAGTGCCTCTTCCACCAACCGGGAGGGGAACCTGACCAGGTCGCCATCGGAAATGAACGCGCCCGCCTTCTTCAACATGTCGAGCGCCCCGGCGTGTTGAAAGCGTACGCCGGTGCGGCGCAGGACCTCGAGTGCAGCGCTGTGGATATCCCGGATCTGGGAATCGGACAGAACGGCAAACTGGGGAGATTGATAAGCAAAAGAGTTGGCGGTTTTCACTGTTTTTTCCTTTTCGGTAATTTGAACACTGATTTAATCTTTTGATAGAGGCCGTTCAACCCGGCTGGATAGAAGATCATGATCAGGATCAAGCTCAAGCCGTAGATGAGCAACCGGTACTGCATCAGCCTCTTGAGGGAATCAAAGACCGGGATGAATAAGAATGCCGCGAACACGCCCCCGATCAGGCTGCCTGAGCCGCCGATAAAGGACAGGGCCATCACCTCCATGGTATGGCCGAGGTCCAGCAGGTCCGGGGTGACGATGCCCACGAAATAGGCATAATATCCGCCGATCATCCCGGCAACAGCGCAGGACAAGGTGAAGTTGATCAACTTGTATTTGATCGGGTTCACCCCCGAGGCGCGCGCCACTTCATAGTTCTGACCGATAGCCCGAAAGGCCAATCCCACCCGGGAGCGAATGATCAGGCGCAGAATCACGTATAACGCCAGCAACATTCCCAGCAGGATGTAAAAATGGTGCAAGATGGTGACGGATTCGAACAGCGGAGGGACGATGATGCCGCGCGCCCCGCGCGTGACTTTCTCCCAGGCACTGGTCAGCGCCCCCAATGTCATCCCGACGAACCAGGACATCAGGGATACATAAATGCCGCGCAATGGCAGGGTCAACAGGCCGGTCAAAAAACCTACCAGACCAGAGGCCACAAGTGCAGCCAACATGGCGAGCCATGGATTAATGCCGAAGTAGAAGGTCAGGATGGCCGCGATATATGCCCCCAGTCCGACGAAACCGGCGAAGCCGAAATTCACAGCGTTGATGAACCCGCCAGTAAAGTCGAAGACCATTGCCAGGATGCCGAAGTAGAGGCTGGTCACGAGCAGACGCCGCAGGTAGGCTTCCCTGACGACCAGCGGGGAAAGAGCCAGGATCAGCACACAGGCCAGGAAGGGCAGCGAAAATCCCAGGTTATCCAGCCTGGCTCTTAGCCAGACGATGGGGCGGAAGCGGGGTGGGATGGCAGGTTCAGAGGTGGTCATGCCCAGCTCACTCCCAGACACTCTTGACACGCGTCCCAAACAGGCCGGCAGGCTTGAATAAGAGAAGCAGGATCAACAAGACCAGGCTCGCCACATCCTGCCAGCCCTGTCCTAGCAAATAATATGATACGCTTTCAAAAACCCCAACCAGCAACCCACCGACGATCGCTCCCTCGACATTGCCCAGACCTGCAATGGTCACTACGAACCAGGAGGCGATGAGCGGTTTATTGCCGGCAAATGGGTAAGCCGGGCTGAGCGACAGCAGACTGGCGCCTCCCAAGCCAGCCAGCATGCTACCCAGCGCGAACGTCAGGGTCTGGATCCAGTTCAGGTCGATCCCAGCCAACTGTGCTCCACGCTCATCCTGGGAAACGGCGCGGATCGCCCGCCCGGTGCGCGTCCTGCGCAGGAATAGCCACAACCCGCCGATCGCCACCAGGGCGATCCCAAAAGCCACCACACGGTCGACCGCGATGTTCATGCCAAAAATGCTGACGGTTGCATCCCAATATTGGATGATGCCCATATACTTCATACCGAAGGACAAGCGGAAAATGCTCTGCAGCACTGTGGACAGCCCGGCGGTCAGCAGGAATGCATTCATCACCCATTCGCCCTTATTGAACTTGCGCAAGGGGTAAAAAAGAAGTTTCTCGGTAATGGCGCCAGCCAGGAAACTGGCCGCAGCCGCGACCAGAATTGCCAGGATGGGATTCAAGCCGAAGAGCGCATAGGCGAAGTAGGCCACATAAGCGCCGATCACATAGTATTCCCCATGGGCAAAATGGCAAATGTTCATCACCCCGAAAACCAGGGCCAATCCAACCGACATGAGGGCATACAGCCCGCCCCGCAGGAGGCCGGTGACAAGCAGGTTCTGTATAATTGATAGATCCATATGTGATTCCTCTACCGCCTGCCCAGATACGTCTCTTTCAAATAGGGGTCTTCCAATAACGCCGCGCTCGCTCCCTGCAGAACGATGCGGCCATGTTCGAGCACATAGGCCTTGTCGGCTAGATGCAGGGTATTGTTGACATTCTGCTCGACAAGCAGGATGGTCACGCCCTGTCCATGCAGCACCTTGAGCGCTTCAAAGACAGCCATGACCATCTTGGGAGCCAAACCCAGAGAGGGTTCATCCACCATCAACAGGCGCGGTGTTCCCATCATACCCCGCCCAAGGGCCAGCATGCGCCGCTCCCCCCCACTCAGGGTGCCCGCAAGCTGGTTCCGCCGTTCCAAAAGGATAGGGAAAAGGTTCAGAATGAAATCCAGCGATGTATGTACTTTCCTGTCGTCCCGCTGGCTGTATGCCCCCAGCAGCAGGTTCTCGCGCACCGTCATCGCCTCGAACAGGTTAAGGTCTTCGGTGATGAAACTCAAGCCGAGTCGGCTGATCAGGTGCGCAGGCAGCCCGGAGATGTTCCGGCCTAAAAAAAAGATCTCGCCGGCAGCCGGTTTGATCAACCCGGCAACGGCGCGCAGAGTGGTGGTTTTCCCAGCCCCGTTGGACCCGATCAGGGCTACAAACTCCCCCTCCTCGACCGCCAGCGAAACATCCCATAACACCTGCAGACAGTCATAACCGGCCTGCAGATTCTTTACGGCAAGCAACGGATTTCTCCTTCAACAATAATGATTCTGGTTGCCCGAGCCCTATGTCAGGAGGTATTTCTCTCCCAGATAGGCGGTGGCAACTTTTTTATCTGCGGCGATCTGACTCGGTGGACCTTCGGCGATCTTTTGCCCGTAATGCAAAACCAGGATTTTATCGCACAATTCCATGATCAGGCGCATGAGGTGTTCGACGATCAAAATGGTCACGCCTTGGTCGCGGATCTTGAAGATCAACTTCTTCAGTTCTGCCAATTCTGCCGGGGTCAAGCCGGCTGCAGCCTCATCGAGAAGCAGCAGCTTTGGACGACTGGCCAGAGCCCTGGCCAGATCCAGGCGTCGCAACTGGGCAGTATTAAGGCTTTCCGAAGGGCTTTCTCCGCCAAGCGGAAAGTTGACAAAGTGCAGCATCTCAAGGGCGAAATCCCGGGCATTCCCTTTTTGATCCCGCTCTCCAAAAGTGCTTGCCACCAGCACATTTTCGAGCACGGTCATCTTGGGGAAGGGGCGGCAGATCTGGAAAGTACGGCTGATGCCCTTTCGGCAGATTGCATCCGGCGTCAGACCGGTGATCTTCTCTCCCTGAAAGCGCACCAGGCCGGCGGTCGGCCGGTGGACTCCGACAATCGTGTTGAGGAGGGTGGTTTTCCCAGCACCGTTGGGTCCAATGATGCCAACGATCTCACCCTCCCCGACATTCAAATCCACATGATCCAGCGCGACCAGGCCGCCGAATTTCTTGGTGATGCCTTCTATCTGGAGGATCATGCAAACCTATTTGAAATAGGGAGGCACCTGTAATGCCTGTTCCTGGAGCTCCTCCGGCCAGATCGTCTTACCGACGCCTCCGAAGTACTGGATCACCGGGAAGACAAATACGCCCTTCCCTACAACCATGTCCGGCAGGGTATCCTGGGTGAATTTGTATTCCTTCATCAGGATCCCGTCTGTGTAGGTCAGCTTGCCAGTCCATAACACGGCCTTACCTGTCTGATAAATGGTGTCGCTGGTCAGTTTGCCGTAGTCCTGGTAGGTCTGCTGCAGGATCTTGATGAAGAAATTGGTTTCATCATAGGCCAAACCACCTGCTGAGGGGCTTGGTTCGATCCCCCAACGCGTGGTGAATTCGTCCCTGAAGGCGACCGCGGCAGGAGTGCTCCAGCCAGGGATCTGGTCGATGACATAGTCTGAGGCATCGCCGGTCATCTTATACCATTCGCCTACCCAGCCGAGGCCATCGGCCACGATCAGGCTGGTGATGCCCACCTCTCGCGCCTGCTTGATCAGGGCCGGGAATCCGGCGGCGTCGTCCATTGTGCCCGCCATCAGGGGGGCATTGTCGGTCTTGATCTTGTTCAGCATCGGATAGAAGTCTGTCTCACCAACCGGCACATAGACCTCATCCACGATCTGCCAGCCGGCCTCCGTCAGTTGACCGCCGATCGCCTTGGTGAAACCGCGGCTCCACTCGTCATCATTTCCATAGAGCACGACCTTCTTCTCACCTGGGGTCCACAGGCCTTTGGCAATTGCATCCTCGAGCGCCCGGACGTAGTTGATGGTCAGTTTGGAGGGAGTCGGCCAGCCTTTACCCATCCAGTAGGAATACTTTGGATCGGACAGCCAGGTCTTGTCGATGTCCTCGCTGGTACCCATGGCAAAGAAATGCGGGATCTTGTATTTGGCCGATAGGTTCATCATGGCGATGACTTCCGAAGCATCCCAGTTGAGCAGGCCGACGTCAATCTTATCGCCGGTGATAGCCGCTTCGTATGCCTGGGTGGCCTTATTTGGATCGGACTCGCCGTCGATCCAGACCGGGACGATCTTGTAGTCACCGATGGTCCAATTGATCTTATCAAAGGCCATCGTGACCGCGTCCTTGAACTCATCGCCGACACGCGAGCTCGGACCGGTAAAGGGTCCCTCCACGCCCACTTTTAGCGTCTTGGCTGTTGCGCCAGTGGACGGCTTGCAGCCGCTCAAGGCGGTTGCCAGCAGTACGACGATCAAAGCAAGGGTGAACAGTTTTTCTTTCATTTGGGGCCTCCATTCTCCTTCTTAGAATTGATCTTGAAATGGGTGGATAAATTAAGCTGGTTTTTCCGCTTCCTGGGCCCGCAGCTTCTCAGCGAGACGGAAATATTTTAAATAACGCATGGAATTGTTATCCCTGCCCAGCAGCAGATCGGCAGCTTTGATGGTCTGACCAAGTTTGGATGGATCAGTGATCGCACAGGTGGCGCCCATCTGGATGGCCAGGGTTAGGAATGCCTGGTTGACAGTCATCCGTTCGGGCAAGCCAAAAGAAACATTGCTGGCGCCCAAATTGATATTGACGCCGAATTCCTTCTGCAGCAGATCAATGGTCTGGAGCGTGACCAGGGCAGCCTTGCTGTCGGAGCCGACGGTCAATACCAATGGGTCAATGACAATATCCTCAATCGGGATGTTCAGTTTGGCGGCATGTTCGATGATCTTATCGGCCACAGCCACACGTTCCTCGGCCGTTTTGGGTATGCCATTGTCATCCATGGTCAAGCCGATGACCGCTGCGCCACGATCCTTGACGATCGGCAGGACGCTCTCCAACCGCTTTGTTTCCCCACTGACCGAATTGACCAGAGGTTTACCCGGCACGACTGGCAGGCCGGCTTTCAATACGGCGGGATTACCCGAGTCGAGGCACAGCGGAATATCGGTCAGCGAGGCGACCAGTTCCACCACCTTCGGAACCATGGCCACCTCATCCAACCCTGGCACGCCGACATTGATGTCCAACACATCCGCACCCCACGCAGTTTGATTCTCGACCAGCTGGCGGACATACACCATATTCCCCTCGATGAGTGCAGCAGCCAGCTTTTTACGACCGGTGGGATTGATCTTCTCACCAATCATCACGAATGGGCGATCGATGCTGATAACGACTTCCCTGGTCTTGCCCTTGAGAATGGTTTGCATAGGTTTTCCTTTTTATTGGATCACACCTAATGTGCAACTCCTCATCGTCTCAATTTAATAATACAGCACGAATGCGTTCAAGGCCGAGTTTGATGGTTTCGATCGAAGTGGCATAGGACAGACGCAAATATCCTTCGCCGTGTTCTCCAAAGGATGAACCGGGCAGCAATGCCACGCCGGCTTTTTCCAGGATCAGGTTTGCCAGCTCGTCGGAGGTCATGCCTGTGGCTTTGATATTGGGAAAAACGTAAAAGGCACCCTGGGGTGTCCGGCAATGAATGCCCGGGAGGTCATTCAGCCCCGCCACGATCACATCCCTGCGGCGTTGATATTCTTTGTTCACAGCCGCCACCTGATCCTGAGGTCCCCGGATGGCATCCAAACCCGCGTACTGGGTAAATTGCGCGGTCGAACCTACCGAATGGGTCAGCAACAAACCGACGCGGTCAGCCAGGGCGCGAGGCATGATGCCATAGCCCAGGCGCCAGCCGGTCATGGCGTAGGTTTTGGAAAACCCATCCACGATGATCGTGCGCGACTGCATGCCGGGAATGGAGCTGATGGATGGTGCCACCAGCCCTTCATATGTCACCCGTCCGTAGATCTCATCCGACATCACCCAGCAGTCGTAAGCGCAGGCTTTTTCAGCAATATGTTCCAGGTCTGTCACCGGCATGACACCGCCAGTGGGGTTACTCGGTGAATTGAGGATGATCAACCTGGTGCGCACATTGACTACGCGGTCAAACACCTCCAGGTCAAAGGAAAAATCGTTTTCTTCGACCAGCGGGACGGCAACCGGCACCCCACCCGCCACGCGAATCATGGCTTCGTAGGTAGGGAAGCCCGGGTCCGGATAGATCACTTCATCGCCAGGTTCCACCAGGGCCAGGGTTGGGAAGAACAACGCCGGCTTGGCGCCGGGTCCCACCACCACCTCTTCCGGGTCGATGTGGATGCCGCGTCGCTGTCCAGCATCCTCAGCGATCGCTTCCCGCAGCGAAGGCATGCCCGCCGGTGGTGTATAGCGCGTGTGCCCCTCACTAATGGCACGGATCCCTGCCAGACTGACATTGGAAAAGGTGTCAAAATCGGGCTGGCCGATTTCAAAATGGATGATCTTCCTCCCGGAGGCTTCCAACTGATTGGCCCTGGCCAACACTTGATAGGCGCCCTCGGGCTTTAAGTGACTGGTCCTGCTTGTAAAACTCATAACCATCTATCCAACCTGCCAGGTTTCTGTTTCTTCCTGTTGCAGGACTTTATCCAGAATCGACTGGTGCGATCTTTCTATATCGTTCAACATCGCTTCCTTTGCCCTGTCAACATCATGAACTTCCAAAGCATCTACGATTTCTCTATGGGTTCGCAACATCGTTTCACCCGCCTGCCGCAGGACCATAAACCGGGCAAGCCGGTCATGTAAACGACCAAGTAATTGTACCAGTTCATTATTACCGGAAGCTTTTGCCACCAGACAATGGAAATGCCGGTTTTCATCGGTATAACGATCGTAGGAAATATCATCATCCCCGGTATATCCTGCGTGGACAGCGCGCAACTCCCCGATTTGCCCAGAGGTGATTTTTGATGCAGCCTGTTCCACCGAAGCAAGTTCCAGGATATGGCGTAAATTCATTAAATCCCGTAATTGTTTTAATGTGGTGCTGGCCACGAAGTACCCCGAACGCGGCTTGATATTGACCAAGCCCTCCTGGCTGAGCATCTGCAAAGCGTCGCGCACGGGGGTGACACTGGTATTGTATTGCTGGGCAATGGCTTCCACGTCGAACCGTTCATTGGATTCACGATGCCCCATGATTATTGAACGCCGTATTTCCACAAAAATGACATTCTTCGAGGTTTGGTCTTCGTTGGCAGGAAACATGGATGCTCCGTTCCAAAAATCTTACCATAGGATACATCAATATGCAATTTCTAATATTTCACATTTGATAATTATTGACATCTGATATATTAGATGCTATTATTGATATAATGTAGTCGTTTTGTGGTTCCGTCGGACCATTTTTGGTTTCAATCCTTAGTATGCATTTTGGCCTAAAAAATGACAAAAATCGAGTGATGTGCCAGAGAGGAGGTGTTTCGCAAGGTATATTCGTGCTTCTAAAGAATGCCCCATCCAATTACAAAGATTTGAATTAGAAGGAGAAATGCAACAATGGAAGAGAAGAATATCCATCCTATCGTCAGGGAGGCGCAGGAAGGGCTTCGCCAAGGATCCATGTCCCGCCGCGATTTTCTGAAGGTCGCCACCTTGTTGGGCGTTTCCCTCGGAACTGCCAATCTTCTGGCAGCATGCGCCCCTTCAACTCCAACCGCCACCTCCGCACCGGCTACCTCCGCCCCTGCAACCTCCGCCCCAGCCACAGCGGTTCCGGCAACTGCTACTTCCAGTGCGCCGGCCATCACCCGCGGCGGTGTACTGAATGTTGCCTGCCGTGTCGAGCGCGTTTCAGATCCGGCCCAGTTCTCGCTGGTCAGCGCCTCACACTCGTGGCGCCAGGTGTTCGAGTATCTGACCGAGACTGACCCGCAGGGCATCACCCGCCCGTATCTGCTGGAAAGCTGGAAGGCCAGCGACGACCTGAAGACCTGGACCCTTGTCGTGAAGAAGGGCATCAAGTTCAACAACGGGAAGGACTTCACTGCCGATGATGTGGTCTTCAACCTCAAACGCTGGCTGGATCCCAACACGAATTCATCCATGCTCGCCTCGATGAACTACATGGATGCCAATGGTGTTGAGAAGATCGATGCTTACACCGTAACCCTGCATCTCAATAATCCCAGCATTTTCATCCCCGACCACCTGGCCGACTATCCGGCGGCCATCGTCCCTGCCACTTTTGGCGGTGATATCACCAGAGAACCTTATGGCACCGGTCCATTCACCATGGTCGAATATGTCGCCACCGAGCGCGCCCACATGAAAGCCCGCACGGACTACTGGCGGGTGGGCGTGGACGGCAAGTCCCTGCCTTACCTGGGCGAGATCGTCATGGTCATGCCGGGCGAGGACCAGGCAGCCTATGTGGCTGCCCTGCAAAGCGGGCAGGTGGATACCATCCTCGAACCCTCCGTGGCAACCTGGGAGGCGGTCAAGGACGACAATCGCTTCGTCGTTGTTCCCACAGCCACCAGCGCCACACGTGTCTTGCGTGTGCGCGCCGACCAGGATCCCTGGAAGGACAACAACGTACGCCTGGCGTTGAAATACTGCCACAACCGCGAGAAGATCCTGCAGCTGGCCCTCCAGGGCCAGGGAGTCGTCGGCAACGACAGCCACATCGCTCCTGCCAACACCGAGTACAGCCCATTGGATCCGCTGCCCTTCGATACCGCCAAAGCCAAGGAATTGCTCGCCACGGCCGGTTATGCCAATGGCCTGTCGGTTGACCTGACCGTCGCCAGCGACTGGCCCGAATCCATGGCCTATGCCCAGGCCCTCAAGGAAGACGCCGCCGCCGCCGGGCTCACCATTAACCTGGTGCCAATGCCCGCCAGCCAATACTGGAACGGCTGGACGGACTTCAACATGGGCATCACCTGGTGGGCGCATCGCACCTCGGCGCTTATCGTCCTGCAAAAGGGCTACACCGCCGATCCTGCCACCGGCAAGCTATCCGACTGGAATGAGAGTCATTGGTCGGATCCCGAGTTCACCCAACTCGTCACTGAGGCTCAAGCCACTCTCGATGTGACCGCCCGCAAGGCCATCGGCCTAAAGCTGGAAACCATCATGAAGGAGCGCGGCTCGATCTGCACGCCGTTCTTCATGAACGTCTGGAAGATCTACACCCCCAAGGTTCACGGCATCGTACCCACGCCGAATGAGTACGCCCTGCTCACCGAAGCCTGGAAGGAAGCCTAACCGTTTCACCATCCTGAAAAACCCACGCTGTCAACCCCTAACGGGTTGGCAGCGTGGGAGTAATTTTCACCAATCCCCGGAATTTGCGAGGGAAGATAATGATACAAACCCACGGTACAAGCATGACCAGCGCGCACTACTCCCGCCTCGGTCTGCAGGAATGCGAAAAGATTCATGCCGCCAGCCTGGAGATCCTCCAGCGGATTGGCGTTGATGTTCACGAAGAAAAAGCCAGAGGTGTTCTGGTAAAAGGCGGCGCCACAGCAGATGGATTGCGGGTGCGTATCCCTGAATACATGGTCGCTCAAGCATTGGCGACTGCACCGAAACGCATCATTCTCTATAACCGCAATGGCAAGGTGGCCTTGCGAGCTGGAAAATATAATTCCTATTACGGCGGTGGCTCTGACTGCCTGAACATCCTGGATCACCTGACAGGACAACGCCGCCGCCCCACTCTGAAGGATGTCAAGGAAGCCTCCACTTTGATGGATGCCCTGCCTGAGATTGATTTCGTCATGTCGGCTTTCCTGCCTGAAGATGTGGATCAACGAATATATGACCGCTATCAAATGGAGGTCATGCTTAACCATACCACCAAGCCCATCGTCTTTGTCACCCCTGATTTTGAAGGCTGTGCAGCTGCTATTGAAATGTGCGAAGCTGTTGCAGGTGGAAAAGAAGCGTTCCAGAAAAAGCCATTTGCCACCTGTTATATTAATGTGACCTCTGGTCTGGTTGCCAATGCAGAAGCGTTGCTAAAATGCATGTTCCTGGCAGAAAAAGGCTTACCGCAATTATATATACCTCTGAATGCTGGCGGCGTTAACTCTCCTGTAACCACTGCCGGTTGTATGGCTTCGATGAATGCTGGCACCCTGCTCGGAATTGTATTGTCGCAGTTGATACATCCGGGCGCGCCGGTAGCAGTTCCCGGCTGGAATGGCGGCCCTTATAATTTGCAGACGATGGTAGGAAATTATGTCCTTGCAGATGAACAGGGCGTGCCCTCCTCCATGGGTAAATTCTACGATTTGCCAGTCTTCGGTCTTGGCGGTTCCACCGACTCGAAAATCATGGATCAACAAAGTGGCTTTGAGGCAACTCTCAGCTTGATGACCTCCCTGCTGCATGGGGCCAATATCATCCATGATGTGGGATTCATGGACGCCGGACTGCAAGGTAGTCTGCAAATGATCGCCATTTGCAATGAGATCCTGGGCTTTATACGTGCGGCAACCGCTGGCGTGGTGGTTGACGACGAAACTCTTGCATTGGATGTGATCGAGGATCTTGGCCCCACCGGCAGTTACCTGAGTCACCCGCATACGCTCCGTCATTATAAGGAACCTTTCTATTCCAAGTTGATCGACAAGAACCCTTATTCGATCTGGCAGAAACGAGGCAGTTTGAGCATGGAGGCGCGCGCCGCCGAGATGGTAAATGGCATCCTCGCAAAGCACCAACCTGAACCCTTGCCGGCTGAGGTTCAGCAGGCAATTCACGAAATTGTCCTCCGGGAGCAAGCGTGGATTGACCAGAAGGGCTAAAGGGATAGATTATGGCAAGATACATTGTTCGACGCCTGATGACCATGCTGCTCACCATGTTCCTGGTCTCGGTCATCGTGTTTGCCATTGTGGAAATCGCCCCTGGCAATGTGGCTCGCAACATGATCGGGATTTTCTCCACACCTGAGCAGCAGGAGTCCATGAAGAAGCAGCTCGGATTGGACCGCCCGGCGGTCATCCGCTACATCTCCTGGCTGTTCGGTTCGGATTGGCAGGCTGGGTCCAAGGTGCGGCTACCCCTTAAGGAGACGGTCTCCCAGCAGGGTCTGGTGGCAAAGGCCCGCGAATGGTGGGCGGTCGAGCCGAATGGCGACCTGGTGAAGTGGGATGTCCAGGATGGGCAGTTGGTCAGGTTTGTGCGCCAGCCGGATGGTTCGACCATCAAGCAACCTGCCGACCAGGATTGGAAAGTGGACTCCAATGGCGTCACCTATTTTTGGGGTGTTGATACCGGCAACCGCGCAGCCAGGTGGGTAAAAGGCTCGAATGAGATCCAGTACACCTATGATTATTCCGGATGGCAGGAGAAAGTTGACGCGCCGACCGAGTATATTCCGCTCAGCAAGGGTCTGCTGCGCGGCGATGCGGGCGTCTCGCTACGTTACAACGCCCCTGTCACGGAGGTGATCAGTCGCAGGATCATCAACTCACTGATCCTGGCTGCCCTGGCTTTCCTGGTTTCCATTCCCACTGCTGTTGTCCTTGGATTGATCGCCGGCTTGAACGAGGGCAAGCTCGCCGACCGGATCATATCCATCGGCGGTCTGATCACGACCGGTTCCCCGGATTTTGCCACCGGAATTCTATTGATCATCATCTTTGCCCTCTGGCTCAAGGTGCTGCCCGGATCGGCAGTCTTCACGAGCCCCGACGCGCTCCTCAAGAACCCGCGGCTGATCATCCTGCCGGTCCTGACGGCCAGCCTGGTGGAGGTGGGATATGTGCTGCGTATCACGCGCTCCAGCGTTGTCGAAGTCCTGGGTAGCCAGTACGTTCGCACTGCCATCCTCAAGGGTCTCTCCTATCGGCAGGTGGTGCTGCGCCATGTATTGCGCAATGCCATGATGGCGCCCATCACCGTGATCATGCTGCACGTCAATTGGTTCATCGGCGGTTTGGTGGTCGTCGAATCCGTCTTTGGCTATCCAGGGCTGGGAAACTTTCTGCTCAATGCCGCCCTTTACAAAGACGTGTACGCCGTCGAGGCTGGCTCCATGGTGCTGATCCTGCTGGCGGTTGGCACCCAGTTATTCGCCGACCTGGTCTATTCGCTGATCAATCCACGCATCCGCTACGTCTAGGATGTGCCATGGATACCGATAACCTTCCTTCGAACAAGGCGATCAGAACCCAGGTTCCTTCCGGGTCCTCTCATGCCTTCAAGGGGCTGTGGCAAGGAATCAAGAACCTGACCGAGCTTGTCTTCTCATCCCCAACGGCTGTGATCGGACTGATTATCGTGCTGATCTGGGCGCTGGTTGCGTGCTTTGCTCCGCTGATCACCACCCATTCGCCGCTGGAGCAGGATTACAGACAGGTGGACAAGGGCCCTTCGGCGGGACACGTATTGGGGACTGACGACCTGGGCCGCGACGTTTGGTCCCGGGTGGCTTATGGCGCCCGCGCCATCCTGACCCTCGGCCCACTCTCGGTGCTGGTGGCCTTTCTGCTGGGGGTTGCCCTCGGCCTGCCGGCAGGATACTACGGGGGGGCGATTGACGAGACCGTCATGCGTATCCTGGACGCCTTCATGGCTTTCCCAACCATTCTGCTATATATGATCATTATTTCGGCGGTCGGAGCATCATCATTCAACGTGGTGATCGCCATTGCCATCGGCGGCGCCCCGGGCATCGCCCGCCTGGTACGCGCCCTGACCATGGACATCCGCACCCGCGAGTATGTGGCCGCCGCCAAGCTGCGCGGTGAGCCGGATTTCATCATCATGCTGCGTGAGATCCTGCCGAATTGCCGTGGCCCGCTGATCGTGGATTTCCTGTTGCGTATCGGTTATGCCGCCTTTTACATTGGCACTCTCGGCTTCCTCGGCCTGGGGCTGCCGCCGCCCACACCGGATTGGGGCGGGATGGTCCAGGAAGGTCATAATCACATGACGACCAACGTCTGGCCGGTCCTGAGCGCCACCCTGGCGATCGTCACACTGGTTATCGGTTTGAACATGTTCGCCGATGGCCTGCGCGAGGAAAGCATGCGCTACCAGTAGGAGAAGGTGGATTTGTTTATGGCAGAGTCTCCCATCCTATCGCTGAAAAATGTAGCCGTGACCTACCAGACACGCAAAGGGGCGGTTGACGCGGTGCGCGATGTCTCTTTCGATATCCATAGCGGTGAGAACCTTGGTCTGGTCGGCGAATCTGGCTGCGGGAAGAGCACGGTGGCCTTCTCGGTGGTTAATTTCCTGGGGCGTAATGGACGGGTTACGCACGGCGATGTCCTTTTCAAGGGTGAACAATTGCGCGACCGATCCGAGGAGGATCTGCGACGATTGCGTGGCGCCGATATCTCCATGGTCTACCAGGAACCCATGTCGGCTCTGAATCCTTCGATGCGCATCCAGGATCAACTGGCTGAAAGTCTGATCACGCACCGCAATTTCAATAAAGCAGCCGCCTATGCCGAATCGCTCGAGGCGCTCAAGAAAGTCTACATGCCCGACCCGGAGGCTGTCATGCTGCGTTACCCCCACCAGCTTTCGGGTGGGCAGCAGCAGCGAGTTCTGATCGCCATGGCCATGCTCAACAGTCCCTCCCTGCTGATCATGGATGAGCCTACCACTGCCCTGGATGTGACCGTGGAGGCCGCTGTTCTGGATTTGATCGCTGAACTTCAAGAACGCTATCAGACGGCTACACTCTACATCAGCCACAATCTGGGCGTGGTGGCGCGCGTCTCCCACAAGGTGGCGGTCATGTACGCTGGCGAGATAATTGAGCTGGCTGACACGCATTCCATCTACCGCACCCCCATGCACCCCTACACCATGGGATTGATGCGCTGCCTGCCGGATGTGGATGCCCCCAAGGGCACGCGCACCCTCTACCCCATTGATGGCCGCGTCCCTTCGCCCGGCAATCTGCCATCCGGCTGCATTTTCTCACCTCGCTGCAATCTGGCATCACCGGAATGTTCCGCGAAGCATCCCTCGCTCGTAGAAATGTTGCCCGGGCATCAGGTCCGGTGTCTCCGTTCGCTTGAGTGGAAAGATGCAAAGAAGATCTGGGAGATGGAAGAGATAGCGAAGGAACCCTGTCCCGAACGGGTCGATTCGGGTCCCGGTAATGTTTTGAATGTTGAGGAAGCCAGGGTGTATTACCCCGTCCCATTCAAAACGGTCGGTGGGATGTTCGGCCTGGAAAAACGACAGTATGTGCGCGCCTCGGATGATGTCAGTTTTTATATCCGCCGTGGGCGCACCCTGGGGATCGTCGGCGAATCCGGCTGCGGCAAGAGCACGCTGGCCAAGGCCATCGTCGGCCTGGAACCGCTTTACGGCGGGCATGTGGATTTTCTCGGCCTGGATATTTCCAAACCGGTCAACAAGCGCACCGCCGCCACCATCAAAGAAATGCAAATGGTCTTCCAGGACCCCAATGGTGTGCTCAACCCGTCTTTCAGCGTTGGCGATCAGATCGCTTTTTCGCTGCGGCGCTTCAAGACCGTACCGGCAGGACAGGTGCGCGCCGAGGTCGAGCGCCTGCTGCAGGCGGTTAAATTGGATGCCAGTTACTACAACCGCCTGCCGCGCCAGCTTTCGGGGGGAGAGAAGCAGCGCATTGGCATTGCGCGGGCGATCTCGACCAACCCGGCAATGGTGGTGTGCGATGAGCCTGTTTCAGCTCTGGATGTCTCCGTTCAGGCTGCCGTGCTGAACCTGTTGCTTGAGATCCAGAACTCACATAACACCACCATGATCCTGATCTCGCACGACCTGAGTTCGGTGCGCTTCTTTGCTGACGATGTGGCAGTAATGTACCTGGGAAAGGTCGTAGAAATCGGACCTTGCGAAACAATTTACCAACCTCCCAACCACCCCTATACGACCGCGCTTTTAGCTGCCGTTCCCCGACCCGACCCGGACCTGAAACCCTCGCACATCCGTTTATCCGGGCGCGTTCCGAGCGCGGTCAACCCGCCGCCAGGGTGCCGGTTCAATACACGCTGCCCGTTCAAGATCGGAGAAATCTGTGAGAAAGAAGAACCGCCAAGGCGTGAAACGGGAAATGGCCACTTGATCTATTGTCACTATACACCAGAGGAGTTGGGTAAGCGAAAAGCCTGAGTCCATTTGGATATTTCGGAGAACATTGTTGACTCCACTGCAATAACTTGCACATTACCAACCGAGAACTGATCGGCGCGGGCTGATCAGGCCATATAGTACTGCGCAGAGGGTATCTGCGAAAGAAA
>Ga0209609_10000386_pt1 | contig 26759 bp, 30 predicted proteins | sample LakKivw325mmetaG_FD_184136 | JGI IMG/M metagenome (GOLD analysis project Ga0209609, IMG submission 184136) | Anoxic lake water microbial communities from Lake Kivu, Rwanda to study Microbial Dark Matter (Phase II) - Lake Kivu water 325m metaG... | ecosystem: Environmental > Aquatic > Freshwater... | reverse complement strand
TTTCGCGCGAGCCAAATGAGAAAAGAGGAGGCATACTTGGCTTAAAGTATGCCGACGATTGACGAATTTGGCGCAGCCGAAAGATGGAAATTGCAGCCAGAGCTAATTCGGCAACAAACCCTCTAATCAAAAAGCCTTCGGTGGAAGGTTTTTTGATTTCGGCGGCCCCAACGAGAATCGAACTCGTATTTCCGCCTTGAAAGGGCAGCGTCCTGACCATTAGACGATGGGGCCGTTTGACAAACAACATCATAGCAAAAAGTTTGCCAAAAGTAAATCTTGGGAGTATGTTATGGTTGAAAGATTATTTTTTGCTATGGCAATTGATTATATCAATTTGGCGCGGGCGGGGGATTTGGCGGGAGCGCCAAGGGCCGCTTATCGTTTTTTAGAAATCTTGCCCGGACTTTTGGCGTGGGCGACATTGTTGTTCGGATTTGTGCTATCGTGGTTTTGGCCGCTGGGGGTGGCGATTTTTATCATCGCGTTTGATTTGTATTGGCTGTTGCGCGTGTTGTATTTGGCGGCGCATCAAATTTCCAGTTATCGGCGAATGCAAAATCACATAAAAACCGATTGGACAAAAAAACTCAAAAAAGATTTTGCTCATCAATGGCAAGAGATTTATCATTTGGTGATTTTGCCGTTTGCCGGCGAGAGCGGGGAAGTGGTGCGCACTACTTTGGATTCGCTGATAAAAAGCGATTATCCCAAAAACAAAATGATCGTGCTTTTGGCCGCCGAAGATAATTCTTCGGCGCGGCAAATTTCGCAAGAAGTTCAAGAAGATTATAAAAATAAATTTTTCGCGCTGTGGCCGTCAATTCATCCCAAGGGAGTCGCCGGAGAATTGCAAGGCAAAGGCGCCAATGTCAATTGGGCGCTGGACGCGGCGCGGGATAAATTTTTGCCTCAAATCGGCATTGCCAAAGAAAAAATTATTGTTTCGCTGTTTGACATCGACACCAAGCCCCAATCGCAATATTTTGCTTGTTTGGCTTGGCATTTCCTCAAATCTGGGCGCCGTTTGCGGCAGTGCTATCAGCCGATTCCGGTTTATAACAATAACATCTGGTCCGCGCCCGCGGTGAGCCGGATTATCGCCACTTCGGCGACTTTTTGGGAGATGATGCAGCAAGAGCGTCCGGAGCAATTGGTGACTTTTTCCAGCCACTCAATGCCGCTTGCCACGCTGTTGGAAGTCGGCTATCCGCGCAATGTTGTTTCCGACGATTCGCGGATTTTTTGGCGCGCGTATTTTCACTACAAAGGGGATTATCAGGCGGTGCCGTTGTATTATCCGGTGTCAATGGACGCGGTGCTGGGAAGATCGTTTTGGCGCACGATGATTAACCAATACAAGCAACAGCGGCGCTGGTCGTGGGGAGTGGAGAATTTGCCCTATGTGTTTTTCAATTTGTTCGCCGGACCGGTAAGAAAGAGCATATCTTTTCGCAAAAAGATGTTTCATGTAGCGACAATTGTTGAAGGATTCTGGACCTGGGCGACGGCGTCTTTGCTGATTTTCGGTTTGGCGTGGTTGCCGCTGCTGCTTGGCGGACAGGATTTTGGCGCCACATTGCTTTCTTATAATTTGCCGCGGTTCACTTCCGTGATTATGACTATGGCAATGATCGGGATGTTGATATCGGCGATTGTGAGTATGTTGATTTTGCCGCCGCCTCCGAAAAAATACGGCATCGGTCACCGCTTGTCAATGTTTTTCCAATGGGCGTTGTTGCCGATTACGTTAATAGTTTTCGGCGCGTTTCCGGCGCTGGAATCCCAAACCCGCATGATCATCAATAAACCCCTTGGTTTCTGGGTCACGGAAAAGGGGAGCAAAAAGAGTTGAATTTAACAGGGTCTGTTGCCAAATTAGGTTCAGAGCGAAATTTTCGGATTTTGGGCGAGAAAAATGAAAAGCGCCTGCCTGCAGTCTCGTTTTATGAAAATGAGGGAGGCATATTTAAGCTAAATCTGTCGACGAGCGATGAATTTTTCGCAGCCGAAATATGGAAATTGCAGTTGAACCTAATTCGGCAATAGACCCTAACGCTAACCCGATAATTGTTAAAGTTGAGTTTAAGAATTATCGGGTTAAAATGAAAGCACAGTTATAGTTTAACCAACTTATTGCAGAAAAACACACAAAAAGGAAGCGTGGGTGGTGAATTTGTCGCTCAAAGCCGAGCAAAAAGTCAAAGACACGACGATAAAATGCATTCCTTATTGGCAAATCTAAAAGTAATTTTTTGAATAATTCCCGCGCAAGCGGGAATTTTTGATTTGACTTTTGGCGGCCGGGGGGGGTATTATAAAAGAAATTCAAAATTCAAAATTAAAAAATCAAAATTAAGGAAAAATTTTGGATTTTATTTATAACTGCCAAAAATCAAAACCATAAGATTTTTGGAAATAATATGGGCAAAATATCGGAAATTTTACGCGGACCTGAACTTGGTTCCGAGGCATGGGATAGAGAAGAGCAAGTAAAATACAAAAAACGTAAAAAGTATGAGGGATTAGAAGATGAAATAAAGGCAATTAAGAACTCTTTGGGGCGAGCAAAGACCGAAGCAAGAAAAAAAGAATTGAAAGAGAGGCTTCTCAAAAGAGAGATAGAGCTACATAAAGCTATGCACGATATAACAAAGGACACGCCAAAAGATATGGTGAGGAATACGGTGGGAGAAATAGATAAAAAAGTGGATAATACGAAATCAAGGATAGAGCAAATAAAAGAAAAATATTTAGGATAATGCTGCGGCATTATCCTTTTTTGTCCGTCATTCAGTGATTCCTGATTTATTATTCCAGATGCGTGCGGGCGCGGAAATGGGCGACGCGGTTTAGCAAAAGCGGATGGCGCGACAGGTCGGGGTCGTTGGTTAAAACGCCTTTGGCGGCGGCGCGGGATTTTTCCACCAAAAAGATGTCGGCAAGCGATGCCATGGCTGAATCCGGCGCGCCCCATTGCTGGCTGCCAAACACCTCTCCCGGACCGCGAATTTCCAAATCTTTTTCCGCTAATTCAAAGCCGTTGTTGAATTTAAGCATCGCGTTCAAACGGCGAGTGGGATAGTCGGAAAAAAGCAAGCAATGAGATCGGTGCTCGCCGCGCCCCACGCGGCCGCGGAAATGGGTAATACCGACAACGAATCAAGAATATTGACAATAATTTCGCAAATGTTTGCTTGCTTGTCAGAATATATCAGGGCTCTACCCCGGCGAGGTTTATTTTTTCGGAAAATAAAATCCGATTTTTCGGGTTTTTGTGCGTTGAGGCGTAATTACAGAAATTTGGCGAAATCTTCGGATTGAATTTCTATATCTCGCAAAATTGCTTGCAATGTGCCGCGGGGAATTTCTTTTCCCTGATGAACGGGAATGGTTGTTCTTCTTCCGTCTGAGTGTTTAAATTGCGCGTGGCTGCCAACTTGATGATATTTATAAAATCCCATTTCTGTTAAAACGCTTATCAGCTTTTTGGTTTTTATCGGCGGCAATTTAGACATATTGGCAGTTTAACGCAAGGCAAGCTCCTTTTCGGTGAAAGTTTGCACTAATTCCAAGTTGTTTTCTTCGCGCGGAATGGTTTGCCCGTCTTTTGCCATTCCTTGTATGTGGCATTTAATCGCTTCTTTTAAATTTTTTTTGGTTTCTTCAATGGTTTTACCCCAAGTGTGGCAACCCGGAAGCGCGGGCACATATCCATGAAAGGCCTTTTTGCCGTCGGGTTTGATAATAACGCGAAAAGCGTAGATGTTGTCCATGCGATTGTATTTATTGTTTGTTTTGAGTATATTTTTTTGCTTTAAAATGTCAATTTTTTGCCTGTCAGAATGTCTCAGAGCTATGCCCTCATCGTAGTTTATTGAAATCAAAGATGCTGTCTGATTTCAAAATATAAGCGATTTATTGCGAAACCCGCGGATTTAATTGCCCGGACTTTGCTTTCTCGTATTTACTATTTTCTATTTTCTGAATCCTATTTTCTATTCCAGATGCGCGCGAGTGCGGAAATGGGCGACGCGGTTTAGCAAAAGCGGGTGGCGCGACAGGTCGGGATCGGCTTGCAAAATGCCTTTGGCGGCGGCGCGGGATTTTTCCACCAAAAAGACATCGGCAAGCGATGCCATCGCCAAATCGGGCGCCCCCCATTGCTGGCTGCCAAACACTTCTCCCGGTCCGCGAATTTCCAAATCTTTTTCGGCCAACTCAAAGCCGTTGTTGAATTTGAGCATCGCGTTTAAGCGCCTTGTGGGATAATCGCAAAACAGCAGGCAATATGATTGATGTTTGCCGCGCCCCACGCGGCCGCGAAATTGATGCAGTTGCGCCAAGCCAAACTTGTGTGCGCCTTCGATTGCCATTACGGTGGCGTTGGGAATATCAATGCCGACTTCAATCACTGAGGTGGAAACCAAAATGTCAATCTCGCCGGCCTTCATTTGCGTCATAATCGCCTGCTTTTCTTCGCCTTTCATTTTGCCGTGCAACATTGCCACGCGCATTTCGGGAAAAATTTCCCGCGATAATTTTTCGTGCTCAACTTTCACGGCTTTCACCGCGTTGGCGCCTGACCAATCGGCTTTAGGGTCAAACAGAATGCCGTCGCGCTTGGTTTCAATTTGGCCTTCTTCGGGGTCAATGCGCGGGCAGATCACAAACGCTTGCCGTCCGGATTTGATTTCTTGGCGAATGAATTCATAGGTTTTTTGGCGATTGTCGGGCAAAATGATTTTGGTGGCGACCGGTTTTCTTCCCGGTGGCATTTGATCAATCAGCGACAAGTCCAAGTCGCCGTAAATTGTCAGCGACAAAGTGCGGGGGATGGGGGTGGCGGTCATGGAAAGCAAATGCAAGGATCGCGCGTTTCTTTTGCTGGCATTGTTTTTTGCCAGCGCGGCGCGTTGGTCCACGCCGAAGCGATGTTGTTCGTCTAGCACCGCCAGACCGAGATTTTTAAATTCCACGCCTTTTTGAATCAGCGCGTTGGTGCCGATCAAAATTTGGATTTCGCCGCTTTTGGCAAGATCAAGAATGGTCTTTTTGTTGGTTTTGCCATAGGAAGACGCCGCGCAATTTTTGGCGCAAAGCAAGCCGATTTCAACGCCGAACGGCGCCAGCATTTTGGAAAATTCGGCAAAATGTTGATTCGCCAAAATTTCGGTGGGCACCATCACCGCCGTTTGCAATCCGGCTTTGGCGGCGGCCAGCGCGGCGATCATTGCCACGACCGTTTTTCCGGAGCCGACATCGCCTTGCAAAAGGCGATTCATCGGCCGGGGCTTTTCCATATCTTTTAAAATTTGATAGGCGATTTTGCGCTGGGCTTGCGTGAGCGCGAAGGGCAGTGATTTTACGAATTTTTTTATCAGCGCGGCATCAAGCGGAATTTCTTGGGAGCGTTCTTGATTGAGGCGAATTCGTTGCCGCAAAACCGACAGTTGGATGAAAAACAATTCTTCAAACGCGAATCGCCGCCGGGCGGCTTGGGCTTGTTTTTCCGAATCGGGAAAATGGATTTGCCGGATTGCCTCTTCCCATGGCATAAAATCATCGCTTGTCAAAATGCTTTCGGGCAGGGGATCGGGAATTTGATCGCAATTTTTTAATAAGGGTTTGATAACATATCTTAACCAGCGGCTGGTGACGCCGGCGGTTTCGGGATATATCGGCACTAACCGACCGGTGTGGGTGTAATCTTCTTCGCTTTCAAAGCGATCACGCACCTTTTCATACATCGGGTTGGAAAGATATTTTCCGCTTTGTTTTTCCACCAGTTTTCCCGCCAAACAAATCACCGCGCCCTTTTTGAAAGTCGCCGCCAGATAGGGCTGGTTAAACCATAGGGCTTTCACTTGTCCGGTGGCGTCGGCGATTATCGCTTCAATCAACGTCATATGCCGTTTCCAAATTTTGATAACTTTCACGCTTTGCACTTCGCCTTGAACGCAAGCGATTTTATCAACTTCCAAATCGGCGATATTCACTCGCGCGGAAAAATCTTGATAACGGGCGGGGAAGTGATAGAGTAAATCCCGCATCGTCAAAATTCCCAGATTTTTCAATCGGGCTTTATAGTTTGCCGAAACGCGAGAAAATTTTTCAATGGAAACGCCTAAATCCACTTTCGTAAATTCCAACCATCAAGCACCAAATTCCAAATAAATCTCAAATTTTAAATATTAAATATTGAAATTTGAATATTATTTGGAGCTTGGGATTTGGTTTTTGGAGCTTAATGTGCTTTATACAATTTTATCGTCTTTATGTTATAATGAATAGCATAAAAGCAAGTTAACTTAAATAATCAACTATAAAAGGCAGGAGCGAAAGCCGGTTTTCGTTTTTTGCTTCAAACTTTTAGTTTTAATCGTATGGCGCAGAATAATCAAGAAATTAATTTGTTCGGAGTTATTGCCACCTTAGTGATCGTGGCGGTAGTGATGGCCGGACCGGTGATCAGCGTTATGGGCGCGGCGGGAATTTTGGCGATTATCGCGATGCTTGCCGTGCTGGTGCTTTTGGTCGGTTTGCGGGTGATTGACCAATATGAGCGGGGGATTGTCCTCACTCTGGGAAAATATTCGGGCACGCGCGGACCGGGACTCACTTGGATTTTAGTTGGGATTCAGCGAATGATAAAAGTGGATATGCGCGTCACCACGGTTGACATTCCTTCGCAAGAAGTGATCACCAAAGACAATGTGCCGGTGGGTATTAACGCCGTGGTCTATTTTCAAGTTGAATCGGCGGAAAAATCGATTCTAAACATCAAGGACTACACTCTGGCGGTGGCGCAATACGCGCAAGCGGCGTTGCGCGATGTTATCGGCGGCATTGAGCTGGACCCGCTGCTGTCGGAGCGTGAAAAAATTTCCGATGAAATCAAAAAAATCGTGGACAAAGCCACTGACAGTTGGGGAATTAATGTCACCGACATCAAAATTCAAGACATTGAGTTGCCCGCGGATATGAAGCGGGTGATGGCAAAACAAGCCGAATCCGAACGCGAGCGCCGCGCGATTATCATTCGCGCCGAGGGAGAATTTCAGGCATCGGCGCGCTTGGCGGAGGCGGCCGGGGTTTTGAACGCCATGCCCGGCGGTCTTTCAATGCGGACATTGCAAACCATTGAAAAAATCAATCCCGATCCCTCCAAAACCGTGATATTCGCCTTGCCGGTGGAAATTATGGAAGGCTTCAAAAAACTCACCGGCAAACAATAATCAAAAATCTTATGATTGGCAAAAATAAAATCATAGAAATCATCTTGATTGCGATTTTCGCTTTCGGGGTTTTTGCGTTGCCGGCGCAACCGGCGCGGGCGCAAACCGCCGACAGAGCGGCATTATTGGCGCAGATTGAGGCGGTGAAGCGGCAGATATTGATTTTGCAGATTCAGTTGATTGAAATGAGAATTTATGATTTGCAGGTTCAATTGGGGCAGTTGCCTCCGGCGCCGTCTCCGGCGGTTTTCATTGACGTGCTTTGGCCGGCGGGCGATGAAAAGCTGGAAAACCGGCGCGGATATTATATTCTCTGGGAAGCACAGGGCGTGGATAAAGTTTCGGTGGAGTTAAAGACTCCGGAAAGCGCGCGCGTTATCGCCCAAAACATTCCCGCCGCCGAGGGACGCTGGTATTGGAACACGGGCAGTATTGCCGGCGACAGCTATCGGATTCGGGTTTTTGACGCGGCAAATTCCCAAATTTCGGGCGAAACGGCAAAAACTTTTTTGGTTTTTGATAATTCCCTGAAAAACAAATGCGTTGACGGCACAATCGCCGGTCAATGCTCCACTGAAAAACCCAAGCTGTGTTTTGATGTTGAAATCGGTTTGGTGGATGCCTGCAAATCATGCGGCTGTCCCGCTGGAAAATCTTGCGGCGCCGATTCCAAATGCCGCTGAATCTAATATAAAAAAGAAAAAATAACATAACATAAATTTAAACAAATTCGCAACCATTTGCTGATGGCAAAAGATAAAATCAAAATACAAATTATCAGCAAATAATTATGCAATAATTTTGGCGCCAAGGGCTTGACATTAGATGGCTAAAAAGGTTAGAATGAGCCCATAAAGGTCTGTTAGCGATAACAAACTGATTAATCGCGGAATTCAATTTCTAGGGTTGGGTTTTACCAAAAACAATGTTTAAATTTGACGACGAAGAAACAAAAAAAGAAGAAGGAGGGGATGAGTAGATTGAAACTACAGAAAATAAAGACGGATCTCGTGTCCGTTTTTATTTTACTTGCACCCTATTTTATTGATCTGCCGGAATATGTTAGGGCTTTGCCTGGCGCGTTTTATTTTAATTGCCGCAACATCTCTTTGTTTGTTTAAGTCGCGCGGATTTTGCCGTTTGATAAACTTTATAAAGTTTTACCGTTTTTGCAATTTCATATAAAGTTTGCTACGAAGAAAGAAGCGCCGTCAGTATATGGCATATCTTAATAAAGCCCAGCAAGACGGCGATTCCAGCTTGCTTCAGGATTTTTTGTGCGACGCGGTCTTGGTTGGTTTTAATATTTTGGAAAGAAAATAATTTTATGCAAAAGACAAAAGTGTGCCTGATTATCAAAAATAAAAAAAATGAATTACTGTTGCAATTGCGCGACGAAGAACCCGAAATCGGCAAGTATGTATTATTCGGCGGGGGAGTTAAAGTTGGCGGAACTCCCCAAATGGCGCTGGCGCGAGAGATTAAAGAAGAATTGAATTATGAAATTAAATTCGCAAAATTTTTTGGAGATTATGAAGATAATGGCATCAGACAGATGATCTATATTTTGAATGATCCGGTTGAGCTGGATGATTTAATCCTTGGCGAAGGCGCGGCAATGAAATTCTTCGCGCCCGCCGATCTTGGCAATCTTAATATCGGCTTTAACTTCCGGCAAATTTTATCCGACCATTTATCAAAAACCAAAAATTAATTTCCCAACACCATTAACAGACATTCCAACATTCTTGAGAATGTTGGAATGTCATTAAATATTAAAATTATGTCTGACTATCGGGGCGTTATTATTGAATAGTCGCTTGAAAATAAAGACGCCTTAAACCATATTAAAATAGTATCCACAAAGATAGAAAAGGTGATAGAAAAGCATCAGACGCCATGGCTTTCTCGGTGGACCATGCACACGTTTGAAGTTAAAGAAGATAACGCGCGCCACTTGGCTGATTTGTTGGGCGAGTCTTTAAGCCAAAAAAATGGCGGCGAGTGGTATGCCGACTTCAAAAATGAAACGCATCATTATATCGTTTTTCGCGGTAAAATATTTTTCGTTGACAGGAGGCAAAAAGAAGAATATGAAGAAGCGAAAAATCATGGAATATCAATCGGCATGCCGGATTATCAATGCGATTTTGATGGGTCTGTTGCCGAATTGGCTTTGGCTGCAATTTCCATCTTTCGGTTGCGCCAAATTCGTCAATCATCGGCATACTTTAAGCCAAGTATGCCTCCTCTTTTCTCATTTGGCTCGCGCGAAATCTGAAAATTTCGCTTCAAAGCTAATTCGGCAACAGGCCCTTGATATATTTTGGTTGGACAAATAATTAATTTTTTCAATGCAAAAGCAACATCAAGAAATAATTGAATTCGCGCGAGAATTGGTGCGGATAAAATCACAAGGGGAAATTGACGGCGAGAAAAATATCGTGGCGGCGGTTTTTAATAAGTTGAAAGACTTTGGTTTTAAGCCGAAATTGATCGGCGATAAATCGCGGCCATCGTTAATTTGCGAATTTAAAAAAGGGGGCAAAAAAACAATATGGATGGAAAGCTGCTTGGACACCGTGCCCGCGGGAGATATTTCAAAATGGGATTATCCGCCGTTTGAGGGCAAAATTATTAATGACAGAATGTTTGGACGCGGCGCGGCGGACGCAAAAATTGGCATCGCCTTGTTTGTTTATTTGGCAAAGCAGTTATCGGAAGATGAAGATTTTTGCGGGAATATTTTCCTGGGTTTTGACGCTGATGAGCAAGCGGGTAATTTCTCCGGCATCAAGGAGATTGTCAAAGTTGCTCCTCGCGCCGATATTTGTATTTTGGGTTATCAGGGATTAAATGAAATTGCTATCGGCGCGCGAGGTTGGTTGCGCTTAAAAATGACTGTTTTTGGAAAATCCGCGCATACGGGAAGCCGAAATAACAGAGGCGTTAACGCTATTCATGGCATGGCGCAAGCGATTGATTCTTTGCTTGCCTTAAGTTTTCACAATAAAAATGAACCATTTTTTGAATTCGGTTCTTCTTTTAACTTTTCGTTGGTAGAGGGGGGGGCGGCAATTAATATTGTTCCCGACGTTTGCACCGCTTTTGTTGAAATTCGCTCGATTCCTTCGCAAGCAAAAAAAGAAATTATATCTTTGATGAAAGGCGCGATTGATAAGACCGGCATTGAATATGAATTGAAAGAATTACAATATGAACCAGCGTATATCACAAATCCCCAAAACCGGTTTGTGCGAATTTTAAAGGAAAATGCCGATAATATTTTGAATGGAAATTTGCCTTTGGTCGCTAGCGGACCGGGGAGCGTGGGAAATGTTATCAGCAAGCTTGGTGTGCCGATTATTAATAGTTTTGGCGTTGATTGCGGCAATGTCCACGCGCCCAACGAATGGATTAATATTGAGACTGTTCCAAAGGTTTTTGAAATTTACAAAAAATCAATTATTGATTATTGCAAGAATTAATTTTATGAAGACGGAGTTTTGTCGGGTAAATACAAAAGATGGGTTGCGGTTGGATGGGTTGTTATTTTCGCCGGAGGGGGAGGCAGAGGCGGTGGTTTTGCATCTTCATGGCCGCGCGGGCAATTTTTATGCCAATGGATTTTTAGACGCCATGGCGAAAAATTATACCGCTTGCGGGTTTGCACTTTTATCGGTGAACACGCGCGGTCACGATCACATCGCCGATTTTCGCGTGGGAAATACGCAAGAAATCAAAAGAATCGACCAGGCGTTTGAGATTTTTGAAGAGTGTGTTTTTGATATTGGCGTATGGGTTGATTTTCTGAAACAAAAAGGATATCAAAAAATCATTTTGCAGGGGCACAGCCAGGGCGCGGCAAAGTTGGTATATTTTCTGAACGAGGCGCCATGTTCAAAAATCGCGGCGATGGTATTGATGTCGCCGGCGGATGCGCCGGGATTGTTGCGCAAATATCAACCCGAGGCGTTTGCGCGCAACTTGGCGTTAGCACAAGAATTGGTGCAACAGGGGAGAGGAGATGAGCTATTGCCGGAAAAAATCCGCGACTGGTATTATGTTTCGGCAAAAACTTACGTTAATCAAATGGGCGGCGCCAGAACCGATATTTTTCCGATTTTTGACAATGGCGATTTTTCAAGATTGGAAAGCGTTGATATCCCGGCACTGGCTTTCTACGGAGGAAATGAAGACACTTTGGTGCATTCGGCGCGAAAAGATTTGGAGATTATCGCCTCGCGTTTGAAAAATCAAAAATCAAAAACTTTGATTATCCCCGGGGCCGACCACACCTATTTTGAAAAAGAAGAAACCGTGGCGCAAACCATCGCCGATTGGGTTGCCGGGCTTGACAAGGGGCGATGATTATATATAATTGAAATATATATAATTTGTAATTATATATATCAGTAATATATATAAATAAATGTTGAGCAATGATTTGGAAAAAGTTGTTCGCAGTCAAGAGAAAAATTTCCAGCAAAAGGAAGGCGGTGTTAGCCGTGATATCAATTTTGAAAAATATTTGAAAACCAGCCAAATAACCGTAATCACCGGCGCGCGGCGCAGCGGAAAATCAACGCTTTTGCGACAATTGGCGGAAAATTTTGACGCTTATCACTATTTAAATTTTGACGATGAACGGCTTTTAAATTTTAAGGTGAGCGATTTTGAGAAATTGATGCTTCTTTTCAATAAAATGAATCCCGCAAAGGTAATTTTTTTGGACGAAATTCAAAATGTCGCCAAGTGGGAGCGGTTTGTGCGCCGGATATACGAAGAAGAATATAAAATTTTTGTTACCGGATCAAACGCGAACCTTTTGGGCTCGGAGTTAGCCACTCATTTGACAGGACGTTATTTTAGCATTGAGTTGTTCCCGTTTTCTTTTGCTGAATTTTTGAAATTGAAAAATCAAGATTGGCAAGATTTGTATTCGGAAAAAATCTCGCAAATAACGGCACTGTTTGACCAATATTTAAAAAACGGCGGATTTCCCGAATTTTTAAAAACTCAAGACGTGGAATATTTGAAAAGAACGTATGAAGATATTCTATACAAGGATATTTTGGTGCGGTTTAATGTTCGGGAGGTCAAATCGTTTCGCGAGCTTGCCAATTTCGTGTTTGCAAATTTCGCCAAGGAGGCCAGTTATAACAACCTCAAAAAGATTCTTGATTTTAAAAGCGTAATGTCGGTTAGAAATTATGTTCATTATTTGCAGGAGAGTTATCTTGCTTTTGAATTGTTCAAATATGATTTTTCGCTGAAAAAGCAATATGTTTCCAACAAAAAAATCTATGCCATTGACAATGGGTTGAGAAACGCGATTGCGTTTTCAACTTCGTCCGACGACGGCCGTTTGCTGGAAAATTTGGTATTTTTGGAGCTGAAGCGGCGGGCGCAAGAAATTTATTATTTCAAAGACAAAAATGAGTGTGATTTTTTGGTTAAGGAAAAAAACAGGATTACGCAAGCGATTCAGGTTTGTTTTCAGATTGATCAGAATAATCGCGACAGGGAATTGACCGGTTTGCGCGAAGCAATGAAAAAATTTGATTTGCGAAAAGGTCTGATTTTAACCAAAACCCAAGAGGAGCAAATCGGCGAAAATAACGAAATAGAAATCAAGCCAATCTGGAAATGGCTCCTGGGAATTTAACAAAATTAAAATGGAAAATACTACTTTTAGAAAAGAAAAACTTGCGGAACATATTATTTTTCCCAATCGGGAAGGATTTGATGGTAAATTAAGAGAGATTATTGAGGAGGGGAAAGAAAAATTACATGTGCGGATGGATTTTGACGGCACAGCAACCAAAGCATTTGTTGACGGCAAGAATGTGCCGTCGCTGATTTCGGTTTTACGCGATGAGGATTTTTTAGGTAGGGATTATTCAGAAAAAGCGCACAAGCTTTATCAGAAATACCGACCGATTGAGATTGACCCGAATATTAATACAGAAGATAAGAAAGGGGCGATGCGCGAATGGTGGCGGAAGCATTTCGATTTGTTGATAGAAAAAGGGTTTTCTCAAGATCATATAAGCCGAGCGTTGCAAAGCGCGCGCATTCAATTGCGCGATGGGTTTTTGGAGTTCGCGATGATGTTGGAAAAAAATGAGATTCCATTTGTCATTATGTCTTGCAGCGGATTGGGAACAGAGATGATAAGAATGGTTTTGGAAAAAAATAAAATTTCTCTTGATAATATTCATATTGTTACCAACCAGTATGAATGGAACGAAAATGGACGGGCAATTGCAGTTAAGGAGCCGATTGTTCACGTGTTGAATAAGGATGAGCAGGCGATAGAAAGAATGCCTCAAATCATTAAAGCGATTGAGGGGAAAAATAATGTTTTATTGATAACCGACTCGGCAGCTGATATAACGATGACTGACGGCGCGCAAATTAAAAATTGCTTATCGTTTGGTTTTTTAAACACCGACATTGATAAGCAATTAGAATCTTTTAAAAAAACTTTTGACGCGATTTTGCTAAATGACGCGCCAATGAGTTTTTGCAACCAAATTTTAGAAAAAATTTGCGCAAATGAAAAAGAGGGTGGTGGTCAATGATAAGATGCAGAGGGGGTATGAATATTTTTTGACTGAGCCGGCGGGGAAGAATTTCGCGCCGGATTTTTTGCCGGAGTTGACGCCAAAGCAAATGTTGGCGATGGGGATATTCGGGGGTAAATATATGACCGATTGCCAAAATGAGTTTCCCGCCGATTGGTACAAAAAAGCGAAATTGGATCTCAAATTTCACGATCCGAAATTAAATTATTTCGGGATTAACGCGTCTCAACTGCTATCGGTGTGGCAAAAGAAGGGCTGGATTCATCCGGCCGATCCCCGCGGCTGGTTTCAGTGGTATTGCCGCTATTATATGGGTCGGCGCATGCCCGAATATGACCAATGGCAAATCAAAAGGTGGCAAGCCATAAAACGCCACATCGCCCAAATCAAAAAAAATTGCGCCCCGCGCGATTTGCTATGCCGCCCAAAACAGCGCCAAGCGGTCCTGCACTGGGCGTATGACGCGCGCAAGATTTAGGAATAAAAAAGATTTTTCCTTCAATAGTGAAGTGGATTTTGGGGTGGTTTTGTGGTAAAATAGGGTTGCTAATATCGAGAAAAAGCAATGGCGGAAATCAATGAATTTATTAAAAAACGGCCGGGGTTGGTGTGGTCAACGACGCAATATGACAAGCTTTCCGAAGAAGTGATCGTGGAGGCGGTTTTGAATTACGGCAATTTCAAGGATGTAAACGAAGTCATAAGAATTTTGGGAATTAAAAGAGTGGCGGCAATTTTTTGGGAAGAGGCCGCTAAAAAAAGAAGCAATTTGCGGCCAGAGGTTAAGCATTATTTTAATTTGTTTTTTAAAAAATATGCCGGCGATTCATAAAGAAATTTTAACCGAAAATCAAATCAAGCTTTTGCCGGTGTTGAAAACATTTTCTCGAAGTTTTGGGTTGGTGGGAGGCACGGCAATCGCGTTGCAAATCGGTCATCGTCGGTCGGTTGATTTTGATATGTTTTCTTTGAGCAAATTTAACAACACACGAATTAAAAATAAAATTTTGGAAAGCGTCAAAATAGATGAAATTCTCGTAAATCGTTTGGATGAGCTCACTTTTGTCGCAAGAGGAGTAAAACTCACTTTTTTCAGATATATTTATGAAATTCCTTATTCGGTTAATTTAGATCCGAGAATAAAAATGCCGGATTTGCTAACTCTGGCGGCAATGAAAGCGTTTGCCTTGGGGCAAAGATCAAAATGGAAAGATTATGTTGATTTATATTTTATTATGAGGGATTTTTGCGGCATCAGCGAAATTGTTAAAAAAGGGGAAGAACTTTTTGGCGGTGAATTTAATGACAAGTTATTTGCAATGCAGGTTGGTTATTTTGATGACATAAGATACAATGAGGCGGTTGAATTTATGCCGGGGTTTGAAGTGTCTGAAGAAGAAATAAAAAATAAATTGGTTGAATATAGTATGGAATGGCTAAAGAAATAAACTACGCCGGGGCATAGCCCAAACGTATTCCGGCGCTCCGCTTCGCTACGCGATCGGAAAAGTTTGTTTCCCCGCCATTCATTCCCGGGGCAAGCCCCGAGGTATTCTGGCGGGTAAATAAAGAGAGGATTATGAATACAAAAGAAATCAGGGAGAAATATTTGGCGTATTTTAATACGCGGGGGCATGCGATTGTGCCCTCAAGCGGTTTGGTGCCGGATAATGATCCGACCACTTTGTTCACTTCGGCGGGAATGCAACAAATGATTCCGTATTTGTCGGGACAAAAACATCCGCTGGGATCGCGCGTTGCCAACGCGCAAAAATGCTTGCGCACGCAGGATATTGACGAGACGGGGGATAACCGCCACACCACTTTTTTTGAAATGCTGGGCAATTGGTCGTTGGGCGATTATTTCAAGCGCGAACAACTTTCGTGGATTTTTGAATTTTTGACAAAAGAAATCGGTCTGGATCCCAAAAACTTATATGTCACGGTTTTTCGCGGCTTGCCGTCTGCCGGCATCCCAAAGGACGAAGAAACCGTTAAAATTTGGCAAGAGCTTTTTGCCGGCGCGGGGATTGATGCCAAAGATATTGATTTTGCCGAAAAAGATGGGATGCAAGGCGGCCGGATTTTTTATTATGATGAAACCAAAAATTGGTGGTCGCGCTCCGGCGCGCCCGATAGAATGCCCGAAGGAGAATTGGGCGGACCGGATTCGGAAATTTTTTGGGATTTTGGCGCGGAATTGAAACTGCATGAAAATTCGCCGTGGAAAGGTGCGCCTTGCCATCCCAATTGCGATTGCGGCCGATTTATGGAAATCGGTAACAGTGTGTTTATGGAATATGCCAAGCGCGCCGGCAAAATTGAAAAGATGGAAACGCATAATGTGGATTTTGGCGGGGGATTGGAGCGGATCGCCGCCGCCAACAACAACGACCCTGATGTTTTTAAAATTGATTTATTTTTACCTATAATCAAAGAAATTGAAAAATTATCCGGCAAGTTTTACGGTGCTGACGGAAAAACCACCGGCGCGATGCGGGTGATTGCCGATCATATCCGTTCGGCGGCGTTTTTGATCGCCGATGGAGTAATGCCGTCCAACAAAACGCAAGGATATTTTTGCCGCCGCTTAATCAGGCGTGCGATTGTCAAGGGCTATGAATTGGGAATTAAAGATAATTTTTTGGGTGTGATTGCCGGCATATATTCAAATTTATATTTGGACACATATAAATTGCCGCAAGAAATTTTGTTGACCGAACTGGAAAAAGAAGAAACCAAGTTTCGCAAAACTCTTGCCGGCGGCATTAAGGAGTTCAATAAAGCTACCGCCGAAAAAAATATTCTCAACGGAAAGCAATTATTTGATCTTTACCAAAGCTTTGGCTTTCCCTTGGAATTGAGTTTGGAAATCGCCAAAGAAAAAAATATTTCAGTTGACAAAGACGCGGCAAATGAATTTGACGCGGAATTAAAGAAACATCAACAGCTGTCGCGCACCGCTTCGGCGGGAATGTTTAAGGGGGGATTGGCGGATGCCGGGGAGCAAACCACCAAATTGCACACCGCGGCGCATTTGCTTTTGGCGGCTTTGCGGCAAATTTTGGGCGATCACGTGGTCCAGCGGGGATCCAACATTACCGCCGAGCGACTGCGGTTTGATTTTTCCCATTCGCAAAAAATGATGGCTGGACAAATCAAGCAAGTTGAGGATTTGGTCAATGAGCAAATTCAAAAAAATACTCCGGTGCGAAAAGAAGAAATGCCCACCGATGAAGCGTTCGCCGGCGGCGCCATGGGTGCGTTTGGCTCTAAATATGGCGAGCGGGTGAGCGTGTATACAATCGGGGATTTTTCCAAAGAGATATGCGGCGGTCCGCACGTTAAAGATACCGGGGAATTGGGAATATTTAAAATCATCAAAGAAGAAAGTTCATCTTCGGGCGTGCGGCGCATCAAGGCAATCTTGGAATAAACTTTTCCACAGCGGATATTTGCGTTGTTTTGGCAAACTGCTAAAATAAAAATGATAAATTAATTGTTCTTTCGCGCGCGCGAAAGAAAATAAAAATATGGACAAAAAAGTAGTTTATTATTTGGTGGCGGGTGTGGCGTTGATTTTAGTCGTTTGGCTGATTATTGCGATGACAACCCAAAAGCCGGAATTGGGACCGGATGTTGAAGCGCCGGTTGATAAAGCTCCGCAGTCGGAGGGTGCGGTTAATCGGGAAATTGCCGAAAAGCTGAATTTGGCCGAAGGCCAATTGCCATTGCGAGTCACGATGGATGACAACCAACAATCGGCATTGTTGACGCCTGGGAAAAATATCACTTTGATGCTGGGTGCCGATTATGATTGGACGGTGAGCACCAGCAACGAAATGGTTTTGGCGCCCAGATCGGTGGACGCGGACGACGCGCGCGTGCAGGGTGTTTATCAAGTGGTGGGGGAAGGCAGAGCGGTTTTATCGGCGCAGGGAGTTTGCAAGGCGGGTGCGGCTTGCGATCAGCCGACATTGTCGTTTGTTTTCAATGTTGACGGCGTGATCAGCGAAAATTTCTCCATTGAAGAATTAACTCAATGAAGATAATTTCAAATATTTTTAAAAACGGCTTTGTGGAAAGCCGTTTTTGATAAACATCGCCGGGGCAAAGCCACGAGTTATTCCGGCGAGTAAATAAAAATGACGAAATATGAAAATCGTAGTTGGGACCGAAAATCAAATCAAAATTGACGCGTTAGCTGAAATCGTGGCGAATTATCCGTTTCTGCGCGGCGCCGAAATTTTGGGCATAAAATTTGCCAGCGGCGTGGCCGATCAGCCCAAAAGCATAGATGAAACGGTTGCCGGCGCGAAGAACCGCGCGCGCGGCGCGTTTTTGGCGGCAGGTTTGGCGACGGGCGATTTGGGCGTGGGCATTGAAGACGGCTTAATGGAGGTTGCCCAATCCCGCACCGGATTTTTTAATATCGGGGTTTGCGCTGTTTATGACGGCAAAGATTTTTATTTGGGAACATCGGTGGCGTTTGAATATCCCCCCAAAGCGATTGAAATGGTGAAAAAAGGGAGGGATATCAATCAAGCGTTTTACGAAATGGGGTTGACCAAGAATCCGTCCGTGGGATCGGCCGAGGGCGCGATCGGGATCTTGACGCGCGGTCGGTGGGATCGCAAAGAAACCGCCAAGCAAGCGTTGATCGCCGCGTTAATCCAAATGGAAAACAAAGAATTATATTAAAAACGCTCCCATAGGGAGCGTTTTTAAAACTTGATTATTATTTGATCTTTGCCAGGATGGCGTCGAACAGATGAGGATGTTTGGCGGAAAATTCGGAGAGAATTTTGCGATCAACGGTGATATTGTTGGTGCGCATTGCATTGATGAACCGGCTGTAAGTGATGCCGTTCTTGCGGCAAAAAGCGTTGATGCGGATGTTCCACAGCGCGCGGTTTTCGCGCTTTTTCACTTTGCGGTCGCGATAATTATAGCTTAACGCTTTCATCATCGCTTGCTTGGCGGCCGCCAATTTTGATTTGCGCCCCCATTTGAACCCTTTGGTGTATTCAATGATATTGGCTCTCTTTTTGCGGTGGAGCGTCCCTCTTTTAACTCTAGGCATAGAAATAATTTAAAATTTAAAAATCAAAATGCAAAATTACAATTAAAAATTTTAAAATTTGATAACTTTATAATTTGCGTTATTATTTTTATTTTTGATATTTGCGCTTTTAACTTTGCTTGATGATTAGCTTTCGGATTTTTTTGGCTTCGGATTCGTTTAACGGCACCCATTTGCGTCCGGCGCGGACTTTGTTGCCCGACATTTTGGAACGCAAATGGCACGATCCGGTCGGTCGGCGCAATATTTTTCCGGTCTTGGTGATTTTGAACCTTTTGGTGATTGATTTTCTCGTTTTCATTTTTTTGTTTTAGCCCGAACCTATTTTTTGATTCTATGATTAAATGTTTATATGATTCTACTTTTTGGATACTATCATATTAAATCCTCCCATTTCCCGCTTTAGCTCTTTTTCCACTTTGCAAGGAACTTTTTGTTCCAGGATCGCCAGGAATTGTTCCACTTTCTCTTTTGAAAGATTGCCGAATGCTTTTTGCCGTCCGCGCAAGCGCAATTCAATTTTGACGCGGTCTCCTTTTTCCAAAAATTTTACCGCCGCCGACGCGCGAGTTTCCATGTCATGCGGAGAAATATTATAGGTGAGGCGAATGCCTTTCACTTCGCTGGTGCGAACGCTTTTTTCTTTCTTCTGCAAATTGTAAAGATATTTGCCAAAATCAACAATTTTTGCCACCGGAGGAGTCGCTTTGTCGGTGACTTGCACCAAATCCAGCTTTTTGCTCCATGCCATTTCCAGCGCGTCCTTGAGGGCGACAACGCCCACTTGCCGGTCGCTTTCGTCGATCAGGCGCACTTGCGCCGCCCTTATTTGGTTGTTGATGGGAGGTTTTTTAAACACTATTTTTTCCTGTAGTTTCTATAAACTATTGACTATAAACTATAAACTAAAATTCGCTTTGCGAATTTTGTGGAGACGACGGGACTTGAACCCGTATCCGAAAAATTTTTCAAGCGGTTTCTACAAGCGTAGCCCGGCTTTTTTGAGAATCCAAGATTGAAGCCGGACAAAATTCTTGAATTCTTTATCCCGATGGAATTTTGAAAAATCGTTCGGGATTGAAACAATTTTTCTATCTCCCAAAGATTATGCCCGATAAATTTAAGGGAGAATCCGTCTATCGGACAGAACGGCTACTTATGCGTAGACCAATTCAGGAGTGCTGTATGATTTGGCACTTTTGAAGTTTGGCGGTTTTTAACAAGTTTCGCCAACTTGGCTTGCGGCCGCTTGGTCGATTTCCCGTCGATGCCTTGCATCCCCATAGCTTGGGGTAAATCCCAAGCACCAAATTCCAATGTCCAAACAAATTTAAAATCTCAAAATTAAAAGTTCAAAAATGGCTCGCGGTTTAACTTTTTGAAATTTGAATTTTGTATTCGTTTAGGATTTGGCGCTTAGAATTTAGTATTTGCTTAGCTTTTGGGCGATTTCGCGCTCGGTATCGCGTTTTTTCAATGTTTCGCGCTTGTCGTATTTTTTCTTGCCGCGACAGGCGGCGAATTCCAATTTGATCTTGCCCGAATCTTGATAGCGCCCTTTAGTATATAACCGAATGGGCACAAAAGTCAAGCCCTTTTGAGCGGCAATTCCGACGAGGCGGCGGATTTCGGCTTTGCGCAGCAGAAGCTTGCGGTCGCGCTGCTCGCGATAATCCGCGCGGGCATTGGCGGGTTGATAGGGGGGGATTTTGGCGCCAATCCAAAAAACGCCCTCCGGACGGACGACCACATATGATCCGGCTAATGATAATCCGCGGGTTTTGATTGATTTTGCTTCCTGGCCGCTTAATATCAATCCTGCCTCAAATTTTTCCAAGATCTCATAATCAAACCCCGCCTTTTTGTTTTTCGCCAACTCTTTCATATCTTTCATTTTAGCAAGATTTAGGTTAAACTGAAACTTGATAAAAGTAAAATCAAATTATGATACGGGAACAAATTGATAAATTGGTGATTGGGGCGGCAAAAAAGCTGGCGGCGGCCGGATTTTTTGATTTAGATGCGGATGCCTCAATTTTAACGGAGGCGGGCGTGAGTGTTTGTAAAGAGAGATCTCACGGGGATTATTCGTCCAATATCGCGATGAGGTTGGCGGCGCCGGCGAAAAAAAGCCCGCAAGAGATCGCGCGAAAAATTAAAGAGGAATTGGAGAAAAGCAGAAAAGCGCGGTCAATGTTTCAAAAAATTGAAGTCGCGATGCCGGGATTTATCAATTTCACATTAAGCGATAAATACGCGGCCAGCGAGATGGAAAAAATTTTGGAGTTGGGCGATAATTTCGGCAGGGTTAATATCGGTAAAAATAAAAAAACGCAAGTGGAATTTATTTCCGCCAATCCTTCGGGGCAGCTGCATGTGGGGAATGGCCGCAGCGCGTTTTATGGCGACGCGCTTGCCAATGTTTTGGCCGCGTCCGGGTATAAGACCGAAAAAGAATATTATGTTAATGACGCGCGAGTTTCCAAACAAATCCAAACTTTGGGCGCCACGGCGCTGGGCAACGGGGAGGCCTATTTGTCGCCCTATCTAAAAGACAAGATCGCGTCATTGCAAAACAAGTTATCCAAAATAAAATCCGAAACCGACGCGGGTTATTTTTTGGCGCAGGAAGTATTAAAAGATTTGAAAAAATTTATCGGCAAGGATTTAAAGATCAAATTTGACGAATGGATCTCCGAGGAATGTCTCTATAAGCGGGGATTGGTTATTAAGACGTATAATTTTTTGCGCGAAAAAGGATTGGTCTTTGAGAAAGACGGCGCGTATTGGCTGGATATGTCCAAATATGGGCAAAAGGACGAAGTGCTATTGCGCAAAAACGGCAGCCCGACATATTTTTTGTCTGATATTGCTTATCATTACAATAAAATCAAGCGCGGCTATAAAAAAATCATTGATATTTGGGGCGCCGATCATCAGGGGCATGTGCCGCGTATGATTGCCGTGATGGATATTTTGGGATATCGCGGCGAATTTGAAGTGTTAATCTGCCAGATTGTTACCATCAAGGGCGGAAAAATCTCCAAAAGAGAGGGCAATATTGTTTCGTTGAATTGGTTGATTGATGAAGTGGGCGTTGACGCGGCGCGATTTTTTTATTTGCAAAATTCTTTGTCGTCGCAAATGGAATTTGATGTTGAACTGGCAAAGAAAAAATCCGCCGATTCGCCGGTTTTTTATGTTCAATACGCTCACGCGCGCATTGCCAGCATCATAAAAAAAGCCAAGGCCGAAAAAATAACGGCGGCAAAATCTTTTTCGGAATTAGAGCATCAAAGCGAAAGAGAATTGGCAAAGGAACTTTTGCGCTTGCCCGAAATTGTCGCCGACACCGCCAAAGATTATCAAATTCAGCGCGTTTGTCTTTATGCGGTATCGATTGCCGCCAAATTCCATAAGTTTTACCACGATTGCCGGATAATCGGCGAAAATAAAAAAACCGTCCAAGCGCGCTTGGGACTGATTTTGGCAACAAAAACCGTTTTGAAAAACACCCTCACCTTGCTCGGAGTTTCCGCGCCCGAAAAAATGTAATCATTTGATTTGGCGCAAGAATTCTTGGGCGAGGGTGACGGTGTCGCCGGCCGCGGTGTAGAAATTTTTCCAGACCACGGCAATGTCGGCGCTGTTGAAAAACGATCTTTGCACTTCGCGCGGAGTGTCGCCGCCGGCGATTGCCAGCATAATGTCGTAATTGCCTTTGACGCGCTGGATTTCATGATAGGGGATTTGCTTTTCCCGATTGAATTTCTCTTCGTCTACGCCGCGGTGTAAAATCACTACCGAGGGCTGTTTTTTTAATTTGCGCAAAACATTTAACGCATAATCAACATTCATCATATCCACCATCGCGTCAATTCCCAAAATCTCGCATTCGGCGATAAATGAATTCAAAGTTTCTATTGGCGCTTGCCCCATCGCCACTGCCGCGCTCGCGCCGGCGTTTGCCGCCATGCGCGCTTCGGTGGCGCCGCGATCAATGGTTTTTAGATCCGCCACGATATAGGCGGGGGCGTCAATCTTCGCCGCAAACAAGCGGTCTTGCCACCAATAATTCAGACGCGAAATCGCGGCGGCGCCATGTTGCTTGATGAGCGGCGTGCCGGCTTCAATGATGATGCGATCACTGGCGGGAAGCCGCGCGATGATTCTTTGCGCGTCGGATAGATCGCCGTTTAGCGCGATCTGCAAATATCTTTTTTTGTCATTTAATTTCGCCATACAATTATAATAGCATATTAATTAGGCAGGCGCATTAAAATTATCAGTTTATGGCGTAAATTGGGGAAAAGCGTGAAAAAGGGCGGAAATTAGCGATTTTTCACGCTTTTGGTTATCAAGGGTCTGTTGCCGAATTGGCTTTGGCTGCAATTTCCATCTTTCGGCTGCGCCAAATTCGTCAATCGTCGGCATACTTTAAGCCAAGTATGCCTTCTCTTTTCTCATTTGGCTCGCGCGAAATCTGAAAATTTCGCTTCAAAGCTAATTCGGCAACAGACCCATCAAAATCGTGAATCGTTGGGGCTTGCGGGGGGTTTTCTTAATATGGTATAGTGCAAATATAAAGGCATACCATATTAAGGTTTATGCATAAAGCTATGGCATATTTGGATTTGCAGTTGCAAAAAAGAATTGATGAAAAATTTTCCCGCTTGCAATCATTGCGGCCGCTTCCGGCTGATAAAGTGAAAAAATTGAGAGAGCAGTTTGCGATTGAAATGACCTATAACTCTAACGCGATTGAAGGCAATTCTCTCACGCTAAAAGAAACATTTCTTGTTATTAACGAAGGAATCACGATTAAAGGCAAGCCGCTAAAAGATCATCTGGAAGCCAAAGATCACCAAGATGCGCTGGGTTATTTGTATGATTTGGTTGATCAAAATAAACACGGCAACATTTTGGAAACCACGATCAGAAATTTGCAAAAATTGGTGGTTAAAGAAACCGCGTCGGATATCGCCGGCTCATATCGCACCGGCAATGTGATTATCGGCGGCGCGCGCCATCGCCCGCCGGATGCGTTTGAGGTGCCGAATTTAATGCGGCGCGCGGTCAATTGGATCAATGCCAATGAAAAGAAAATGCATCCGGTTGAGTTCGCCGCGCTGGCGCACCATAAAATTGTTCATATCCATCCCTTTTTTGACGGCAACGGCCGCACGGCGCGATTGTTGATGGATCTGCTGTTGATGAGAGCAGGTTATCCATTGGCAGTGGTTTTAAAAAACGATCGGAAAAGATATTATCAAACATTGGCGCGGGCCGATAATGATGATTTTCCTCCGTTTGTGAATTTTATCGCGCGCGCAGTTGAAAGATCTTTGGATATTTATTTAAATGCGCTGTTGCCGATAACTTCAAAAAATCAAACATATTTTCTGCTTTCCGAAATTGCCAAGTTGACGCCGTATTCGGAAAAGTATTTGAATTTATTGGCGCGGCAAGGCAAGATTGACGCACACAAAAACGGCCGCAATTGGCGGGTTTCTTTGGAATCAATCAAAAATTATATTAAAAATCGTCAGCGCCAAAGATAATTTACTTTGAATTACGAAACTCTTATTCGGCAAGCATTTTTGCGGAGCACGGAAATTTTATTGCTATAAAATTTCCTAGTATTTTGCGCCGATCGCGCAAAATAATGCTCCGGCAAAAACACTCGCCTCAACGAGTTTCGTAATTCAAAGTAATTTAAAAATATGAATAATATAAAAATATACAGCACGTTGTCAAAATCGACGCAAGAATTATCGCCGATAGAAGAGGGGAAGATTAAGTTTTTTGTTTGCGGACCGACGGTCTATGATTTTCCGCATTTGGGGCATGCCAAAACCTACACGCAGTTTGATTTTATCGTCAAATATCTGCGGCATCGCGGTTTTGCGGTGAACTATCTGCAAAACATTACTGATATTGACGACAAAATTATCCAGCGCGCACAAGAGAGAAATATCTCTTGGAGAGAATTGGCCGACGAATATGAAAAAATTTACAAAGAAGATATGCTGGCATTGGGCAATGACGCGGTGGACAAATTCGCGCGGGCTACGGATTATATTGAAAACATTGTCAGCCAAGTGAAGCGGATGATTGATAAAGATTTGGCATATCAGGCGCCGGACGGCAGTTGGTATTTTGAAATTGCCAAATTTAAAGATTATGGCAAGTTGTCGGGGCGCACCGAAGTGAAAGAAACTGATGGCGTGTCGCGCATTGATGAAAGCGATTTCAAGCGGGGTTGGAATGATTTTTGCTTGTGGAAAGCGTCAAAGGAAGGGGAGCCGTCTTGGGAAACGGAATTGGGCAAGGGGCGTCCCGGTTGGCACATTGAGGATACTGCCATCACCGAAGCCGAATTTGGTCCGCAATACGACATCCACGGCGGGGCGATTGACTTAATTTTTCCGCATCATGAAGCCGAGATCACGCAAATAGAATCAATCACCGGCAAGGTGCCGTTCGTGCGCTATTGGATGCACACCGGATTTCTGAATATCAACGCGCAAAAAATGTCCAAATCATTGGGAAACTTCAAAACCATCCGCGATGTTTTAAAGCAATATGACTATCGGGTTTTGCGCTACTTCTTCCTTTCCAATCATTATCGCGCGGGGATTGATTTTAACGATCAGGCGTTGGATCAAGCCAAAAACGGGCTTGCCCGCGTCAACGAATTTATTTTTAACAAAGTTGATTCTGCCTATGATGATAAAGACGATGAAGCGGCGGTTAGCGAAGCGCGAGAAAAGTTTTGTGCCGCGCTGGATAATGATTTAAATACTCCGCGGGCGTTTGCCGCGCTGTTTGATTTTATCCGCGCGCAAAATCAAAAAGAAAAATCCGGCCGGCGGACATTTGAATTTTTGCGCCAAATTGGTTCGTTTTTGGGCTTTATGAAATTTGATCAGGCAAAAAGCGATGAATTTATTGAATCGCTGATCAAAGAACGCGACGCCGCCCGCGCCGCAAAGGACTTTGCCAAATCCGACGCAATCCGCGACCGCCTGCTGGCAATGGGCGTTAAAATCTACGACACCAAAGAGGGGACAAAATATCGCATATAATGGGTCTGTTGCCGAATTGGTTTTGGCTGCAATTTCCATCTTTCGGCTGCGTCAAATTCGTCAATCGTCAGCATACTTTAAGCCAAGTATGCCTCCTCTTTTCTCATTTGGCTCGCGCGAAATCTGAAAATTTCGCTTCAAAGCCAATTCGGCAACAGACCCATAATTGTATTATTTTGGTCGTGTGTTAATGTAAGAACATAAAATAGTATTATGCGTAAGATCGAATTAAAAAATGTGGTTTGGAAAGAAGGAAAATATTATGTGGCGTGGAATTTAAATACCGCGATTTCCAGTTTCGGCAAAACCCGTAAGGAAGCTTTGGCGTGCTTGCAAGAAGCGCTGGAGCTTCATTTTGAAGACGTTCCGGTTTCTGACTTCAACAAAGTCGGGCGGCCGGATTTGGTGTCTTCGGTGCTAAAATATGCCTAATCCAATATTGTTGAAGGCGGTGTTAAAAACCCTTGAGAAAGAGGGGTTCTTTTTTATACGGCAGAAAGGGTCGCACGCGCGTTTCCGAAAAAATGGCAATCCCGCGCGCAATGTGACTGTCAAGATGACATGCAAAGAAATTCCTTATGGCACTTTTCAGTCAATTTTACTGCAGTCCGGATTAAAGGCTGAGGATTTCCGCGATTAATATTTTACCGATTCCAAAGAAGGCACGAAATACCAAATCTAGATTTAAGATTCAGGATTTAAGATTTAAGAATAATCCAAAATTAAAAAAGGCGCGGCACCCCGCGCCCTTTTATCACAC
>Ga0209609_10000385_pt1 | contig 26764 bp, 26 predicted proteins | sample LakKivw325mmetaG_FD_184136 | JGI IMG/M metagenome (GOLD analysis project Ga0209609, IMG submission 184136) | Anoxic lake water microbial communities from Lake Kivu, Rwanda to study Microbial Dark Matter (Phase II) - Lake Kivu water 325m metaG... | ecosystem: Environmental > Aquatic > Freshwater... | reverse complement strand
TTGTAAAGGTTTTAGAATCAATTGACTTTGCGAATAAATCAAAATTCCTTAAAAAAGGGTTTTACGACTTAAGTTAAGATTTATGCCAAATTAAATTACGGAAAATATGAGAATAATTTATATAGGAATCGTTGATTTTAGTTGCCATTGTCTTTGTGAAGTATTAAAAAATCACGGCAATGTGGTAGGCATTGTTACCTCAAAGAACAATAAGAATAATAGTGATTATTGCGATTTAACTCCCATTGCAAACCAGTATAGTATTCCTATACATTACTGTACAAATGTGAACAATCCTGAAACCATTCAATGGATTGGTGATAGAAAACCGGATGTTATTTTTTGCTGGGGATGGTCTCAACTCATTAAATCTGAACTACTTTCCTTATCTCCTATGGGAGTTGTTGGAGTTCATCCAGCTCTTTTGCCTCAGAATAGGGGACGACATCCTCTCATATGGGCATTGGTGTTGGGGCTTAAAGAAAGTGGTTTAACCTTCTTTTTTATGGATGAAGGTGCGGATTCAGGCCCAATTCTTTCTCAAAGAAAATTTGAGATTACCAACGAAGATACAGCAAATACACTTTATGGAAAAATTAAAAAACTTGCGACATTGCAGATTGCGGAGTTTTTGCCGCAACTGATCACTCGTAATTATAGACCAACTGCACAAAACACAGAAAAGGCAAATTATTGGCGTAAGCGTTCTGCGAAAGATGGTTTGATTGACTGGCGCATGAACAGCGAAGCTATATTAAACTTAGTAAGGGCCTTAACTAAACCTTACCCCGGCACACAATTTGGTTACAAAGGACAGGTCATTACTGTTTGGGAAGTCCATAAATTTGATTCTGAAATTTCTCCTAACATTGAACCGGGAAAAATTATTCATGTAGTGAATGGCAGACCTGTAATCAAATGTTATGATGCTGCCATTGTAATTGAGAGCTACGAACCAAACCTCGATTTTAGTGAAGGAGAGTATGTAGAATGAAAATATTATCTATTTCGGTTCATCCTGATGACGAAACATTGGGTTGTGGGGGAACACTGATCAAACATAAGAATTGTGGCGACGACATTTTCTGGCTGATTTTGACAGATGCCTCAGAAAAATTAGGATATTCTCAAGAATTTGTTACAAAAAGGCAAAAACAAATAAAGGCGGTCTCTCAGAAATATCAATTTAGTAAAACCTACAGTTTGAGTTTACCGACAACTAAGTTGCATCAGGTGGATTTTAGTGAAATCATTACGAAAATTTCCTCTGTTATACAAGAAATTCAGCCAGAAGTGATTTATACTGTCAATCGCTCTGATATTCATACAGACCATCAAGTTGCAGCCAAGGCCGTGATGAGCTCTACGAAAAGTTTTAGAAATCATTTTATAAAAAGGATTCTGATGTATGAGTGTATATCTGAGACTGAAATATCCCCCCCCTGCCAGAAAATATATTTATACCTCAGGTTTATTCAGATATAAGTGGATTTTTGGAAAAGAAGATCGAAATTATGAAAATATATGAATCCGAGTTGCAGGAATCCCCCTTGCCGAGAAGCGTTGAGAATATGAAAGCTTTGGCACGGTTTCGCGGTTCGACAGTTTCTGTAGAATATGCGGAAGCTTTTATGCTTTGCAGAGAGGTATTTTGAGGTATCAATGGGCAAATTTTGCCGCCGCCCAAAATTTGCCCAAAAGAAACGAGGCGGAAAAGGATTTTTGTTTTTCTTCCCGTTTTTGCCAAAAAGGGGGAAGCAGGCTCGGAGCGCAGGCAACGGAATCCCGACAAAGTCGGGATGAAGTCCGAGCACCGAGACTGCGCGGGTGGGCGGGGAGAAGATTCGGCTTCTCTGCCCGACAGAGCTAGTTGCTTCTTTGATTAAGGGCAGAGGCGGACGAAACCGAGCGACAAAACGATTCCTTTTAAAAAATTTGTTCGGCGCGCCATTAAAAACAATTTTTGCGAGGGCGAGGACGCAAGCCCTGAGCGAAGCGAAGGGCAAGCCGAATCGAAAGGACTAAATTTTTGTTAATGAGCTTTCAAAAAAGGTTCGCACTTCGTTCAGTAATTGCGATTTTAAAAACAGTAATATAGTGAATAGTGATTAGTGGTAAGTGAAAGATCATTCAATCCATTTCACAAAGCTATCAAGATTATCCCTCGCTGATTTGAAGCGGTTGATGGGGCTATCGGGGTCGGCATAGCCCAGTGCGATGCCGATAACAACGTCTTTTTTCTCCTGTATATTAAGGATTTCTTTGATGTCGTCCTCATATGCATTGATAAGCCCGATGGGACACGTAGCAAGCCCGAAGTTCTGGGCGATAAGTACAAAATAACCCAGCGCAATACCGATATCGACGAGACGTGCCTTTGAAAAGGCATTATCGAGACAGAGGATAATTGCCACAGGTGCTCCATAAAAATTGCAGCTCCCCTCATTGATGAACCGGTCAAATTGAAGGCCCATCTCCTCGAGGTACGGACTCATCAGTTCAAAGGATTCAGCCCCTCTTTTGCTGAATGTATCAGAAAGTGGCTTCACATTCCCGGGGCTGCAGGAAATCTGCTTTTCCCTGTATGATTTAATAAGCCTTCTGCTGAGCCTTTCCTTTTCCTCCCCCATTACTACGGTAAATTCCCACGGCTGGATGTTAATTGCAGAGGGTGCATGGATTACCAAATTTAAAATTTCTTCAATCTTTTCTCTTGGGATGGGGTCCGGTTTAAAAGCCCTGATACTCTTTCTTTCCTTGATTGCCTGCAATAAATCCATAGCCATTTATCCCTCCCCTGTACGTTTGTTGGAAAAATATACCACATTTTGTTAACGCTTCACAGGAAAGACATAAGATTCTTTTCCTTGCACAACACTTTATTCACTGGTAAAATCATATAGCTGAAAGCTGATTCCGCCTTGCGGGATATACTTAGCTAAAGGAGTTAACTATGATTCGGGCCAAGTTGTGGTTTCGATGTGCGGCGATGCATGACCCGGTGACCCCCATGATAGTGCAGCCTGCACTTATTGGGTGGGAGGCGAAAAGGAGGAAGGTTGACCTAATAATTGACAGGGCATTTAGTGGGGAAGAGCTTGTGCGTCGCATGAAAGGCTGGGTCACAACAGATCCGTCTAAGGTCATTGAGATTGTAAAACAGTTTGGAAAATTGAAGGTACTGGATGACAGGGAATTGGTCATAGAAATGGAAAAGAAGGAAGACTATCAGAGGCTTGAGAAAGCCCTTGATGATGCCTTTAAGGGCGAGGTAGACGTCGAGCTCATTCAAAAAAAATCATAAGAGTAAATTCACTGCACATAAAGTCTTCGATCCTCTTTAGTGTCCTGTCCTTTAAATAGCTTTACAGTTTTATTGATGGTTCTCTTGAAATGTAGAAGGAGATTCCCTTCGCACTCCGGCACTTCATTCCCGACCATCACCCGCAAGCGGGTACCCGAGAATCGCTCCACTGAAACGGGCAAACTTGCCCCCGCTCTGGCGGGGACTTCGGACATGCCCGTTTCTCCTTCGGAACGTTCCACATTTAGCCGGGTATCCGTGGGAACTTTATGGGTGGCAACCGTTCATGTTGCTCAACTTCGTTCGCAATGAAACCTTGCCGTGATGTCGTGCTACAGGGAACATCCTTCCTCTCTTGAGCGTAAAGAACCATTAGGGACATGACAATAGTGTTTTAGAGCTTACCATCAATTGTTATCTAATATTTATTAAGACTAATAAGATTGACATTTTATTTTCTTGCCGTTAATATAAATATATGCTTGAAGATGTAATAAAGAAATATGGTTTTATAATCTTAATAGCCGCCTTATTTGTTCAAATGGTTTTTTCTGAAGGCGGTATCTTTGGATACACAATGTTAAAAAGGGAGATAAAGGCAGTCAATGCTTCCATTAAAAGGATGGAACAGGAAAATGTACTTTTGATGAACGAAATAGATAAGCTGCAAAAGGATGATCAATATCTGGAAGAGATTGTGAGAAAAAAACACGGTTTTGTGAGGGAAGGAGAGAGGCTTTACAGGATTGAGAAATGAGGTACGAAGGTGCTATATACAGACCTCCAAGCGAGGCGGACAGCTTAATATTGCAGGTTACCATAGGGTGTTCTCATAATAAGTGCACCTTTTGCGGTTCTTTTAAAGACAAGAAGTTCAGACTAAGGACGCTTGAAGAGGTCAGGGAAGACGTTGAAGAGGCGAAGGCTTATGCGAGGTATATACGTAAGGTATTTATTGCAGACGGGGATGCCCTTGTTATACCACAGAAGAGGCTTATTCCCATAATTGAGCTTATACGGGATGCCTTTCCCAAGCTTGAGAGGATTGGCATATACGGAAATACAAAATCCATTTTAAAAAAGTCTGTGGAGGAGCTAAAGGCGTTAAAAGAGCTTGGTGTCAGGATTATCTATCTCGGTATAGAATCCGGTGACCAGGTTGTGCTTGACAGGGTGTACAAGGGGACTACGCTGGAGAAGACTACAGAAGCTGCACGCAGAGTAAAAGAGGCAGGGATTATATTATCGGTAACCGTGCTTCTCGGTCTGGGTGGGGTTGAGAGGAGCACAATCCACGCAGAAGAGACAGGAAAATTTTTGAGTAAGATAGATCCTGATTATGTAGGAGCCTTAAGCGTGATCATCGTTCCAGGTACCCCGCTCGCTTTTGAGGTGAAAAGAGGGACGTTTGAGGTCCCGAATCCTTATATGTTGCTTGAGGAACTTGCTATCATGATAAAGCACACCAATGTAACCCATACATTTTTTGCCTCGAATCATGCCTCAAACTATCTACCCGTTAAGGCATGGTTGCCGGAAGAAAAGGGAAAGATATTAAAATCAATACAATATGTATTGAATCGAAAAGACCCCTCTCTTTTGAGACCCGAGTTTATGAGGGCGCTTTAAAAATGAAACAATTGGACAGACAGGCCGGAACAAGCGGTACTGATTTTATAGAAGTACCTGTAAGGGTAAGATATGCAGACACTGACAGAATGGGCGTTGTCTATTATGGAACGTACCCGATATATTTTGAGATTGGAAGAAGCGAGTTTATGAGGAAAAGAGGTTTTACATACAGGGAATTTGAGGATATGGGTTATTACTTTGTTGTTGTGGGTATGGAAGTACAATATTACAGTTCTGCCACCTATGATGACCTTCTAATAGTTAAGACAAAAATATCGGAATTAAAATCGAGAGGGCTCACGTTTCATTATGAGATATATAAAGAAGGAAACCTGGTTGTAGAAGGGAAGACAAAGCATATCTGCATAAATAGCAGCAAAAAAACTGCAATAATCCCCTCGCAGCTTTTAAAAGTCTTGAGAGATGTCAGCCCCAAATAACATTCTGGTCATAAGATTAAGTTCCTTAGGTGATGTGCTTATGAGTCTTCCTGCAGTGAAGGCTATTAAGGATGCCTTCGCCCAAACCCGTATCTCATGGCTTGTGGAGGGCTCTATCGGTGAGCTTCTGTCTTATCAAGACTTTATAGATGATGTGATACAATTTCCAAGGGCGAGCATTGAAAGGGCAATAAGGAAAGGGAATCTTCTCCGTGCCACAGGGGAGTTCAAAGGTTTTTTGAAGAAGCTGAGGGGAACGAGGTATGATCTTGTTGTAGATTTTCATGGAATAATAAAGAGCGCTATGCTATCGATGTTTGTCCGTGGAGAGAGGAGGGTTGGTTTTGGGAAAGCATTTGCTAAGGAAAAAAGCCACCTTTTTTACCAGGAGAAAGTCGAGGCATACGATAAGAGGATTCATAAAGTCGAAAGGAATATGCTCCTCCCGAAGTACCTTGGTATAGATGGTGTTATCCCGGAAGTTACACTTAAAATCCCAGCAGATGTGAACGAATATATAGATAACTTTTTTTCAAGAATAGGTATAGGTACCCCTATCTTTGTAATCAATCCTTTTTCCAGCAAAGGGAGCAGATTCAAAAGATGGGGCATAGATAGGTATGCAGGACTGATTAAGAGAATAAAAGATGAAAGTCAAGCCCATGTTCTCATCCTGTGGGGGCCAGGTGAAGAAGAGGAAGCAGAACACTTAAGGCAAATGGCAGGCGACGGTGTCTTTTTGTCCTGCCCTACAAATATCCCGCAGCTTTTCGCTCTATTGAAGAGGGTTGATATGTATATTGGCGGTGATACAGGGGTTATGCACCTTGCAGCATTTGCACATAAGCCTGTTGTGGCAATTTTTGGTCCCACAGATGTTTACGTGAATGCCCCGTACGGTTCACCCCATATAATAGTAAGAAGGGAATTGTCATGCAGCCCTTGCAAGAAAAAGGACTGTCATGGCAGGAAGTGTCTTGAAGATATTGCTGTGGAAGAGGTTTTTGAAGCGGTGCAGCGAATGTATAAAAGAGCAGGGCATGGGGGACAGGGTATAGAGTATAGTAAAAATGGTTTATGTCAGAGGAATTAATGCGTATACTTTTTATCTATCCAAACATTAATGCCCAGATAGGTTTTAATTACGGTATAGCGTATATATCCGGTTTTTTAAAGACCCACAATATTGAGACGTATTTATTGAACGTCAACGAAAAATTAAATTATCCTCTGAACCTTGACAGGATCAAGAAGGACATACTTGACATAAGACCGGATTTGATAGGTTTTTCTGTGCTTACAAACCAGTATAAGTATGCCATCGAGATTGCAAAGAGCATTAAAAGCTACCTTGATGTTCCCATAATCTTTGGAGGTATTCACCCGACTATGGATCCTCAGGGGACAATGTCTGAAGGGTCTGTAGACTACCTTTGTATCGGGGAGGGAGAAGAGGCGCTGCTTGAACTAATACAAAAGGGTAATCCAAAAGGCATAAAGAACATAGGGTATAGGGATGGGGGTAATATAATAGTTGAGCCCTTGAGGCCATACATTGATATAACGAAACTGCCTTTTAAGGATTATGATATTTTTAACTTTCAGCAGATGATAGATGCGAAGGATGGATGGGTAGGGTTGATGGCTTCCCGTGGTTGCCCGTTCAGGTGCACCTATTGCCTCAACCATAAAATTATGGGGCTGTATAAAGCACAGGGGCATTTGCCAAAGCATTACCTGCGAAGGCATAGTGTGGATGAGATGATAAAGGAGGTAGAGTATCTCCTTTCACACTACAAAGGTATCAGGATGTTTATATTTGATGATGATATTTTTACCTTTGACAAGGCATGGCTAAGCGAGTTTTCTGAAAAGTACAAGGCGGTCACAGATACAGGTTTTGTTTGTAACGCCCATGCGCGGATATTCGATGAAGATATGGCAAGGCATCTCAAAGAGGCAGGATGCAGGATAGTAAAGTTCGGCCTTGAAAGCGGTAGCGAAAAGATAAGAAGGGATGTATTGAATAGATATATGTCGAATAAAGATATAGAAAGGGCCTTTGACGTGGCCCATAAATTTGGACTTCACACATCAGCCTTTGTTATGATAGGATTGCCCCATGAAAAAAAGAAAGATATCATGGAGACAATAGAGCTCCTCGCGAGGATACAACCTGGAAGGTTCCGCTGGTCATTGTTCTTTCCTTTTATAGGCACAAAGGCATACGAGATAGCGGAGCATGCAGGGTTAATAGATTTTGAGAAGATGGACATGCTTGATAACTTTACAGATGAAACCTGTATGATGCTTGGCAGTGATGTAGATCTTTTTGTTGATAAGCTGAAAACCTTATTCTGTCTGTTTGTGAATGGTTGTGCAGATATAGATGGGGAGCAAAAATACAGGGAGCTTATGAAAAGGATTGAGCTTGCAGGAGAGGATCTCTGGCGCAAAGAGAAAGACCTATTTTTAAAGCAGGTGAACATGCTGGATAAAGAGATGGAAAATAAAGGTAGACTTTACTACACAGTGAAGTATAATCCATTTATGGGTGTGAGGAGTGACTGGAAAGACAATAGTTTATCTTCCTAACTGGCTTGGGGACATGGTAATGGCTACACCCTTTCTCCGTTCTTTGAGGGCATCCCTTGATGGAGAACTCTGGGGTATAGGAAAAAACAATGCCATACACATCTATAACGGCCTGGGGCTTTTTGATAGATTTATAGTTCTCGATAATAAAAAAGGGTTTATTTCATTTTTAGATACAATAAGCCTTCTCAGGGGTCTTAATTTTGAAAGGAGCATTGTATTACCGCATTCTTTCCGTTCCACCCTTTTGTTCTATGCTGCTCAAATAAAGGAGAGGATTGGCTATGGAAGGAACAAAAGGGGATTTATGCTTACACACCATGTTGATGAAGGAACCACGCTGGAGCCTACAGTAGAGCATTACCTTAAGATTATAGATATGCTTGGTGGCAAAAGGTTTCTGGATGCACCATTGCTTTTTGTAACAGAAGATGAGGAGCAGAAGTTTGATAAGAAGTTTACGGATATTCAGAAGCCATATATAGCATTTATCGTGGGTGCTCAATATGGGCCGTCTAAATGCTGGCCTGATTATTATTTTTCTCAGCTTGCAGATATGATTGTAAAAGATCACGATGTGAAGATATATATACTGCCTGGTAGAGGCGAAGAAGGGCTTGCAAATAAAATTTACGAAGGGATTATCAATAAGGCACACATAGAAATAAAATCCATGGATATAAGAGACTTAAAGGTATGTCTTTCGAGGGCGTCTATTGTGGTGAGTAATGATACGGGGCCACGGCATATATCAGCGGCCCTTTCTGTTCCCACAATAGTGCTTTTGGGTCCAATGGACCAAAGGTATACACATTATCCAAGTCCTTATGTGTACCAGATATTGAAGGATGTTCCCTGCAGACCCTGTAATAAGAAGAAGTGTGACAGGGCACATGAATGTTTAAAAAACATAACACCAAAAGATGTATTGAAGAAGGTGGAGGAGACACTTGAAGGCAAAAGATAAGAAGCAGGGGTCAAGGGGTCAATCCCGCCAATGGCGGGACTCGAATCCTACAAAAAACGTAATGGCATTGATTAACAAATTTAGAGGGAGAAAGATATGTGTAGTTGGAGATATCATTGCTGATGTGTACATCTTTGGGAAACCATACAGGCTTTCAAGAGAGGCCCCGGTTGTTGTTGTAAAATACGAGGAAGAGAGGATATACCCGGGCAGTGCAGGTAATACGATACACAATCTTTTAGCCCTGGGTGCACATGTTTTTCCTCTGGGTTTTATAGGTAGTGATGATGCAGGGAATAAACTCATAAGGTACTTTTCCCGTTATAAAACAGTAGACATGGATGGGTTTATACGGCATGATGGCGAAACAATTACAAAAACAAGAATACTTGCAGGAGACACACACACATCTAAACAACAGGTTATTAGAATTGACAGGGACATCGATAAACATTTTTCTAAACATGAAAGAAACCTCCTTAAAAAGAGATTAAAGGAAATTAGTCCCCATATGGATGGGTTCATCATTTCGGACTATGGACACGGGGCAGTCGACAGCGAGATTAGTGCCTATGTGAGAAATCTGGTAAAGAACAAGGTAGTTGTTGGTGATTCGAGGTATAATCTTAAAGAGCTTAAGGGATTTACAATGATTACTCCAAACGAGTCTGAGGCATATAACCTGTCTTCTCTTAATGAAAGGTACGATATAGAAGAAGTGGGCAGGAGAATACTCAAGTTGATGGATGTTGCCGCCCTTCTTATCACGAGGGGGAATAAAGGCATGAGCCTCTTTTTAAAGAGTGGAGAGGTCTATCATATACCTATTTCTGGTAAGGATGATGTTACGGATGTAACAGGTGCAGGCGATACTGTCTGTGCAACTGTTGCACTTTCACTTGCAAGTGGTGGAGATTTCTATACCGCATCGCTTATTGCAAACTATGCTGCTGGGGTAGTGGTTATGAAAAGGGGAACGGCAACGGTTACGGCGGATGAATTAAAAAAGGCGATAAAAACAGTGAAGAGTGATAAGTTATAAGTGATGGGTAAAAATACATAATCAAAAGATATGGGAAAGGTTATAAGCAACCTTACAGAACTCAAAGGCATTCTTGAAAGGGAAAGAGAAAAAGGGAAAAAGATTATATTCGGGAATGGCTGTTTTGACCTTCTCCATGTCGGGCACATAAGGTATCTGAAGGGGGCAAAGGCACTCGGTAATATACTAATTGTGGCAATCAACGATGATGCATCAGTAACTGGACTCGGGAAGAGGAGAAAGGCCATAACACCAGCCGCAGAAAGGGCTGAGATTATATCCGCAATAGAATATGTGGATTATGTGATAATCTTCAGAGAGCCTACAGTGGAAAGACTTCTCCTGACATTGAAACCCGATATACATGCGAAGGGGACAGACTATACCGAAGATAATGTTCCCGAAAGAAATATAGTGATTTCTTATGGAGGGGAGGTTGCCATCGTTGGAGACCCGAAAGAACATTCAACGAGGGATATTATAAAAACTATAAAACAATTGGAGGACAAGTGAAACTACCTTTATCCATATACATGATAACCCTTAATAACAGTACCACCATTGAAAGGGCATTGAAGAGTGTAACGGGCTGGGCAGATGAGGTAATTGTTGTTGATTCATACAGCACAGATGGTTCCCCCGAAATAATGCGGAGATACACCGAGAAGGTTTTCCAGTATGAAACAGATAGCCAGAGGAATAAATACCAGTATGCACAGGGCTTATGTAAAAACCCATGGGTACTCTTTATTGATGCGGACGAGATCCTTACACCGGGGCTAAAAGAAGAGATAGAACATCTCCTTTCAGTGGAAACCCCCTACGATGCTTTTATTGTGAGCAGGAGAAACGTATATCTTGGAAGGGAAATAAGGTACGGCGGCTGGTATCCTGATGAAGAGATAAGACTATATAAAAAGGACAAAGGGAGATGGGAAGGGGGAATACATGCAAGGGTGTATGTTGAGGGCAAGGTAGGGAGACTGAAAAACCATTACATGCATACCCCTTACATGGATATTGCTCACCAGATAAGAACAATCGACAGGTATTCCGAGGCTTTCGCAGGGGACCTTTACTCAACCCATCGGCATTTTCATCTTTTCAACATGCTCACAAGACCCATATACCGCTTTTTCAGGGATTATATTTTTAAAAGGGGTTTCCTCGATGGTATACCGGGGCTTATCATCGTTGTATCTACAATGTTCTACGTTTTTATGAAACATGCAAAATTATGGGAGATGGAGAAAAAACTGGGTACAGGAAACAGGGGTAAACGATAGAACAATCCCTTAACGCTATGAATTAGTGGAGAAAACTATGGTTGAAAAGGAATCATTCAAAGACAGAGAGGTGCTTGTTACCGGAGGGCTTGGTTTTATAGGGAGCAATCTTTCTATAGAACTTGTAAGGCTCGGTGCCCGCGTCACAATAGTAGACAATATGCTGCCAAGACAGGGGGGTAACCCTTTCAACATAAGGGACATAGAGGATAAGGTAAGGGTAAATTTCTCTGATGTAAGAAACGAGCTATCGATGAACCACCTTGTAAAAGGAAAACACTATATCTTTCATCTGGCAGGGCAGGTAAACCATGTTGACAGCATGAGAAACCCTGTTCAGGACCTTGATATAAACTGTCGCGGCACACTCGTATTGCTTGAAGCATTAAGACAGCATAATAGGTCTGCAAAGGTGATATTTGCAGGAACAAGGGGGGAATACGGATCAAGCGTGAAGCTCCCTGTCGATGAGGACCACCCCACAAACCCAAAGGGGATATATGCAGTTACAAACCTGACAGCAGAAAAGATGGTGTTTGTATATGACGATATTTATGGAATAAAGGGGGTATGCCTGAGGATAACGAATACCTATGGTCCACGGCATCAGATGGCGCACGATGAGTATGGTGTATTTAACTGGTTTATTAGAAAGGCAATAGATAATGAGAATATCCCTGTCTTTGGCGATGGACATATCCTTCGTGACTTTCTCTATGTTGATGACCTTGTTGAGTGTATGCTTTTGGCAGCATTGAAGGAAAGGGCTTATGGAAAGGTTTTTAATGTTGGTACGGGCGTGCCAATAAGCTTCAACGAGCTTGCAAAAAAGATTATAAGGGTAGCAGGTTCCGGCAGGGTAAAATTTACAGAGTTTACAAAAGAAAGGAAAGAGGTCGAGCCGGGTGATTACTACGCTGATATAACGCGGATAAAGAAAACAGTAAACTGGGAACCAGGAATATCGTTGGAGGAGGGTATAAAAAGAACAATAGATTATTACAGGGAATATAAAAGGGAGTACTGGTAATGATGGTAAGGATCTTTGACCTCGAAAGAGACCATCAGGAGATAAAAGGGAAGCTCGTCGAGATTTTTGAAGGTGTATTGTCAAAGGGAGAATTTATACTGGGAAAGGAGGTCAAGGCATTTGAGGAAGCCTTTGCTCAATACATTGGGGTCAAGCATGCCGTAGGGGTTGGAAATGGTACCGATGCCTTAAGGATTGGTGGCCTTGCCTGTGGAGTGAAGGCAGGGGATAAATTTGTGACAACGCCTAATACATATATAGCCTCAACTATGGCACTTTCCATGCAAGGTCTGATACCAAAATTTTGTGATATAGAAACAGAAACATACAATATGGACCCTGAGCGATTAGGGGAACTTTTAAAAAGAGAAAAGGGCATCAAGCTCTGTATCCCTGTTCATCTTTATGGTCACCCGTGTCGTATAGATGTGGCTCTTGATGTTTGCAAAAGGCATAAAGTGATGGTCATGGAAGACGCCTGCCAGGCACATGGTGCCCTCTATAAAGAGAAAAAGGTAGGGAGTTTCGGCGATGTATCAGCCTTTAGTTTTTATCCCACAAAAAACCTCGGCTGTTATGGTGACGGAGGTATTGTGCTAACAGACTCCAAGGATATAAATGAAAAGGCATTAATGCTCAGAAATTATGGACAGATATCCAAACATGTACACACTATAGAGGGCTTCAATTCAAGGCTTGACGAGATGCAGGCGGCAATACTCAGGTTTAAACTTGAAAGGCTCAATCATTGGAATGAGAAGAGGAGAAAGATTGCAGGGTGGTATCAGAAAGGACTCGAAGATACACCTGTCATTCTTCCGAAAGAGGCTCCCTGGGCATACCATGTGTATCATTTATACGTGGTAAGGGTAAAAAAGAGGGATGAACTGATGAGATATCTGAGTGAAAAAGGGGTTTCAACCCTGATACACTATCCAACGCCCATACACATGCAAAAGGTGTACAAACACCTTGGATACAAAAAAGGTTCCTTTCCCAACGCCGAACAATTAGCAACAGAGGTACTTTCGCTGCCAATGTACCCTTCCCTGAGGGAAGACGAAATACACTTCATTTGTGATTGTATCCGGGCGTTTTACGGAAAATGAAAATCCTCCACTTATTCAGTGACTGGAAATGGACAGGTCCTGCTGAACCCACGGTCTCATTATGTGAGGCATTGAGTAATGGAGGGGTGGATGTAACCATCGCATTTAGAAAGGCCCCGCCTGATTTCAAAGAAAGGACTGTTGAGAAAGAGGTTAAAGAAAGGGACATCAAATCGTTTGATGGATTCAGGCTAAACAGGTACTTTTCGGTCAGGGACTGGCTTTTTGATTTTCGCTATATAAAACGATATGTGGAGGAACAGGCCATTGACATTGTCCATACAAACCTTTCCCATGATCATTTTACTGCTATTCTCTCCCTTTCCTTTTCAAAGAATAGGCCGTTAATAGTGAGAACCGACCATAAAAGGGACGGCATGCCAATAAACGGATTTATGAAATGGGCATTATCAAGAACCGATGGTCTTGTGAGTTACAGCAAGAAGATAATGGAACATGATGTAAGAAGCTTTGGTTTCCCTGAGAAACAGACATGCGTTATCCCTCCGGGGGTTAAGCCATATAACGGGCCTCTCAAGAACATGAGAGAGGGGTTTGGCATAAAGGCTGATGAAAAGGTGATAGGCGTAATCGGAAGACTCAAGCCTGATAGGGGGTACAATGTAATACTGAAGGCATTCAGGCTTGTAAGGGAGCGCATGAATAATGTGAAGCTCCTTGTAATGGGCAGGAGTTCTCAGATAGAAAAAAGTATAATACAACCTCTCACAGATATGGGTCTTGAACATGATGTTATCCTTGCAGGTTACCGGATAGATGACTATTTTTCTGTGATTTCGACATTTGACCTCTTTGTCATGATGAGGGCAGGAAGTGATGGCACAGCCCGTGCCTTACGGGAGGTCATGGTAATGGGGAAACCTGCCATCGTATCGGATAGGGGTATGCTTCCTGAAATGGTTGAGGATGGGGTATCGGGCTATGTTGTAAAATGGGATGAACACGACCTTTCAACAAAGATGGAGAAAATCCTTATTGATGGGGAGAGAAGAAAGAGATTCGGGATAAATGCGAAAGAGACTGCAATCGATAAGTGGAATTACAGTATCCAGGCCCAAAAGATGAAGGAGTTTTATGAAAGCCTCCTACAATTAGGAAAAGATATTGAAAATAGGCTTAGCAATATATAATTTCAACCCCAAAAAAGGCGGGGCAGAGAGATACGCATACGACCTTGCTGTAAATCTCCTTAAAAGAGGTCACGAAGTGGTTGTATTCTGCTCGAGGGGCATCATGCTGCCAGGCGTAACGCTTGTGAGGCTAAACACCGTTCCCTTTCCAAGGTGGCTCAGGACGCTATCCTTTGCCCTTAACCATAAGAAGTACGTAAATGCCTTTTCTCTGGATGTAATGCTTGGTTTTGGAAATATCCTTGAGCCTGATGTGTACCAGAGTCATGGTGGCGTACAGCGCATCTGGATGGAGAGGGAGATAGCGAGCTACGATAATCCGAAGGAGCGTAGGCTCAGGGCATTTCTTTTAAAATACAGTATCAACCAGAAAATACAGGAGATGATAGCAGATTATCCATTCAGGACAAAGAAATACAGGAGAATTGTAGCAATTTCCGATATGGTAAAGGAGCATATGGCGCACCATTACAATCTGAAGGAAGATGGTATTGACATTGTGTATAATGGAGTTGATACAGAGAGATTCAGGCCAGCAGAGGCAGCCCCCCAGGGCGATCTCCGCATACTCTTTTCTGCTGGAAATTTCAGACTCAAGGGTCTTTTACCCCTTCTGCTTGCAGTTGCTGAGCTTGCAAAGGAAACAAAGGCATTTCATCTAAATATCATGGGAAGGGGTCGGAGGAAGAGGTATAGCAGCCTCATAGAGGCATTAAATCTCAGAGATCATGTAACATTTCTCGGTGAGACAGCATCGCCTGAGAAAGTTTACAGGGACTCGCATATACTTGTGCACCCGACATTTTATGATGCCTGTTCACTCACTACGATGGAGGCAATGGCATCCAGCCTTCCTGTTATAACAACAAGATGGAATGGTGCATCTGCCCTTATCTCTCCGGATGAAGGATGTGTTCTTGAAGAACCCCATGATGTTTCCGGTTTGTTATCTGCCATTAAGGCGCTATTCGATGAAGAGAAAAGATCTCAGATGGGACGCAATGCAAGATTGAAATTGGAAACATATACTATTGAGAGAAATGCTGATGAGATGGAAAAGATTTTTTTTGAGGTTTGCAATGGAAGATAAGACAATTGAATGGTCAAAACTTTTTTCTGCAAGGGAGAAGGTTCATAAAATGTACAGAAGTATCTGGGATGTTCCTTTGATCAAAAAGAGGTCAGCGCTTTTGAGGTTGATACTCAGGGACGGTATGAGTCTGCTCGATGTCGGGGCTGGTTCAAAAGGGGTAAAAGAGGAGATTGAAAAGGTTGGACTCAAAATAACATATAAGAGCATGGATGTAGATGTAAATGTCCAGCATGATTTTTATGACATTGAAGACGTGCATGAGGTTTTTGATGTGGTTATACTTTCCGAGGCAATAGAGCATATGTCCTTTTCCGAAGGGATTCACATGCTCAAGAGGTTGAGGGATGTATTAAGAGATGGTGGGATAATACTTGTTTCAACACCCAATATATTTCATCCTAACAAATTTTTTACAACTGCTGACCATAAGACTTATTATGCGTATGATGAGCTTGCGGCGGTTATGGACCTTGCAGGTTATGAAGTGAAAGAACTATACAGGTCTTTTAATGATGCCTTCCACAGATATGTATTGAAAGTATATATCTTTGGCTTTCTCTTCAGATTTCTTGATATTGACTATGCATACACCATTTTTGCCATAGGGAAAAAGAGGGTATAATGTTTTATAAACAGGTTCTGAGAAATTTAATCAGGTAGTCTACCTTCAATATCTTGCTCGGTTTGGTAAGAATAGCCTTTATGTAATATCTTCTTGCAAGCATCTTATCACGGGAGTGGTAGAATCTCCTGAAAAACTCAAGGTAGCGTTGGGCTGTAAAATCCTTACGGAGACAGTCAATCGCCCCATCATAATATGGATCGTTAAAGATTGTCTCAATAAGGTCAGTACCCTGTTTTTTTATTACTTCAATATTGTGTCGCAGGCTTTCTGGGTGACTGCATGTAACTGCGGTCGGTTTTGAAAGAAAATACCCTTTTGTCTTAAAAAATATTTTTGTGAAATATGCGATATCCTCCCCGTTTGATATGTTTAAGGGGAATCTGAATCTTTTAGCAAGCAGGCTTCTCATAAACACCGCACATGTTGCAAACTGAATACGTCTCAGTAAAAGCGCCTCGTGTAATCCATCGGTTATGAAATCCTTTTTTGATGCAGGCCTGTAAGATAGCTTATCGGTTGAGACATCCTTTGAGTATGTTTCGCTGATAACAAACTGAAGGTCACTTTTGTCCATAAGTATATCCAGTCTTGATTCTATTGAGTCTTCGGTCAGATAATCATCCGCATCGAGAAAGGTAATAAATGCGCCTGTTGAGGCTTCAAGCCCGGTATTGCGGGCAGCAGAGACCCCCTTGTTTTCCTGATAGGTATATAAGAGCCTACCCTCCATGTCACGCAAGATATCTCTGGTATTATCCGTTGACCCGTCATCTACTACTATAATTTCAAGGTTTTTATAGGATTGCAAGAGACAGGACTCAATTGCCCGGGATAGGTATCTGGCATAATTATAGGTGGGGATTACTATAGAAACCAACGCATTATCTGCTGTTTTCAACATTTTGGGAAAAGGTATAAGAAGGATAGGAGATTGTCAAGGTTTTTCTATTACATCCTATCTCCATCTGCCATGAGCCTATTTCCTGTCAGCTTCTTTTGAGATTGACTGCTCGGGGATCATCTGTTATATTAGGGAAGCTAAAACAGCAGGAGTGTGAATATATAGTTTAAATTATTGGAGAATTTTATGAATATCTTAGGACTCCATGTGTTTGGACATGATACAGGTGCTGCCCTCATATCTGAAGGACGGCTATTTGCAATATGTGAAGAAAGGCTTAACAGGGTGAAACATTCTGGTTTTTTCCCGCATCTGTCCGTAAGATATCTCCTTGATGTTGCAGGTCTTTCTAATATAAATGATATTGATTTGATTGTGGGTGTTACACGGTATGATAAAGAGAATAAAACAATGGAGATGATCAGAGGCGAACTCGGTTATCAGGGCACTATCCACACCGTATCACACCATGACGCACATGCAGCGAGCGCCTTTTTTGCCTCTCCTTTTGATGAAGCTGTTGTAATGGTGGTGGATGGTCTGGGAAGCAAGGCTATCGATAATGAAACAGGGGCGAAAATCCCTTTTACATACAGGCATCTGGGCATAAAAGAACAAAAGGATTATGAAGAAGTCCAGTCATTTTATAGATTAAAAGGAAATGAGCTTGTTCCTATAAGAAAGGATTATACTCAACCCGGCTACATGAACGGTTTGGGCCTTGTGTATATGGGAACATCTGTATTTTTAAACTTCGGTGATTTTGGTTCGGGAAAGGTAATGGGCCTTGCTCCTTATGGTGGTAAGCCGGGGAAAAGTATGGATAGGGAATTCTTTGAAATTACAGAAGGTTTAGCCCTGACCAGGAGCGATAAAAATTTCGTAAGACACATTGATAATTATCAAAGGCTATTCTTTCCCGATATACCCAAGAGGGATAGCCAGAAACTTCCGGATGATGTGTATACAGAGATAGCGTATGCAGTACAGAAGGCCACGGAGGAAGGCCTTATTAAGATTGCCAATCACCTTTACCGCATAAGTCCATGCAAGAACCTCTGTTATGCAGGGGGTGTGGGCCTTAACAGCGTGGCTAACAAAAAGATTCTCGATAATACCCCATTCGAAAATATATTTATCCAACCCGCCGCTTGTGACTCAGGCATAGCCCTGGGATGCGTCCTGTACGGTGTCCACATAATCGTAAAAGAGAAATTGGGAAAATACAGTTTTAAGAACGCCTATCTGGGGAGGTCTTATAGAGAGGAGGAGATCGTAGCTACCTTAAAGAATACCCCGAACATCAATTTTACCAAAGAAAAGGATATTGTAAAGAAATGTGCAAGGCTTCTTGCCGAGGGGAAGATACTTGGATGGTTTCAGGGTGGGAGCGAGATAGGCCCTCGCGCCCTCGGGCATAGAAGTATCCTCTGTGACCCTGGAAAGCCTGAAATGAAGGATATTCTGAATGCAAAGGTAAAACATAGAGAAGCCTTTCGCCCCTTTGCCCCATCAGTCCTTCTTGAGCGCGCTTCTGATTACTTCGACCTTAATTGTGAAAGCCCGTATATGCTTCTCATCGCAGGGGTAAGGGGCGATAAACAGAGGGTAATTCCCGCCATTACTCATGTTGATGGAACCGCCCGTGTTCAGACTGTGACAAAAGAAGATAATGGTATATTCTATGAACTTATTCAGGAATTTTATAAGATAACCGGCGTTCCTGTTGTGTTGAATACCTCTTTCAATATAGCAGGCGAGCCTATTATAGAAGCCCCTGAAGATGCCCTTAAATGTTTTATGTCTACTGAGATGGATTATTTGATCATTGAGGATTACTTCGTAGAGGCTAAAGGCCCCAAAAAACTTGTCAGCGGACCAGTTGTCGACGAAAATAAGCTGAAAGCGGTTGATATCAGAGGAGGCAGGGGCTTAAAAAGGTGGTTTTCCAATTTAAAAAAACAGTAGTTAGAAGATATGAAAAAGGTCCTTTTTTATACCCACAATATCTTCACGGAAGAAAATCCAGAAGGTTATAGAATACAACAGTATTTCCCGTATTTAGAAAAGCAGGGTTTTAAAATCAAGCTTCTTACGACAAAGGCAAACCCCTTAGAATTACTAAAAAGCATTCAACAGTCGGATATTACGTATATCCAGAGGGTGCTTCTCAACCCTTTGAAGCTGTCTTTATTCAGAAGGCTTTCAAAAAGGATGGTCTATGATTTTGACGATGCTGTGATGTACGGGAGCAGAGATAGCAGTAGTACGAGACGAAGCAGATTTGAGGGTATGATCAGGGCATCTGATATTGTATTTTGTGGAAACCGTTTTCTCCTTGAGGAGGCAAAGAAATTTAAAACCAATGGTATCCATTACATTCCGACCGTTGTGAACACTGATGAGTATCCAGTCAAGTCCCATGAGGAAAAGAAACCATTTGTTGTGGGATGGATAGGCAGCAGTTCTACATTAAAGTATCTCACAGACATTAAAGAGCTACTTCTATTCATTGCCGACCAGGAGGGGATGTGCTGTAAAATTGTTGCTGATAAACCCTTTGATGTTAAAAATAAAGGGGTGTTGTTCGAAAGGTGGAACAAAAACAGGGAAAAAGAGGTGTTGTTAGATTTCGATACAGGGATTATGCCTGTCAAGGACGATATCTGGTCGCTTGGTAAATGTGGATTGAAACTGATCCAGTACATGGCGGCAGGATTACCCTCAATTGCACATCCAATCGGCGTGGCAAGGGAGATGATTATTGATGGGGTTAATGGTTTCCTGAGAAACGATATGAAGGGGTGGAAAGAGGGGATTGAGACGCTATGCAGGGATGTAAGATTGCGGAAGAATATGGGAGAGGCTTCAAGGGCAATCGTTGAAGAAAAATATTCTCTGAAGGTATGGGGGCCTAAAGTGGCGGATATTGTGGGGGCACTATGAGGGCCTTTCGGATAGATCGCATAAAATGGTCCCTAAAAGAAGAGGAGCTTGCAGATGTCCTGAAGCAGTTTTCCCACAAAGAAGATAAGAGAAGGACTTATACCGTCTACGAGTATAAAAATGGAAGAATCTTTATAAAATCCTTTTTAGAGAAGGGTCTTGGCGGATTACTGAGGAATATATTCGTTCCACGGGGCAAAAGGGAGTATGTATTGAGCGAGAGGCTCTCTACCCTTTCTATACTTACGCCCAATATTTTTGGCTATGGGACAAGTAGAAGAGGCTCATATGTTATACAGGAATGGATAGAAGGAGAAAGCCTTATAAGGCAATTAGAAAAAACTGGCGAAAGGGAAAGGCTGTTTGCCGGTCTCGCTGACCTGCTTAAAATTTTAAAATCCAATTATATACGACATAATGACCTCCATCTTGATAATATCCTTGTTTCAGATAATAAACTTTATCTCATTGACCTCCATAAAATGAGGATAAAAAGGTCTTTTAATTTAAGGGATGAAATTTCTAACCTTTCTCATGCCCTTGCCATGGTCTATAGTGATATGACCGGGTTAGAGAAGGATACATTTTTTAAAAACTATGGCGACGGGGCTATCAGGCATAGATTGGAAGAAGAGATAGAAAGGCTCAAAAAAAACTGGGTGAGAAGAAAGAGAAAGAGGGCATTCAAGGATACATCAATAACGGTCTATTCAGATGAATATCTATATGTTCGGGGAATGGAAAAGAAGGCAAAAGGTGGTTTTGTCGCTAATTTGAAAGAGGACAAAAAGGTAATGGTAGAACGTTTCAGCGACCATATCCGCAAGGTTTACGAGAACAGGAGCAGATTGAAAAGGGCATGGAAAAACCATGTTGCCCTTGCATATATGCATCTATCTATAATACCACAGGCATATTATCTTAAAATGCCCTCTTTTTTAGGGAAGGGGTATATTGCAATGGAAGATTTAGGAGGCAGGGGTGAAGAACTCGACCGCTACCTTGATAGAAGATACGATAGCATGAAATATAATGAGAGAAAGAGGTTTATAGAAAAGCTTTCAAGTTTCTTTGAAATGATTTTTAGAAAAGGTATTCTACATAAGGACATGAAGGGTTGCAACCTCTTTGCATTAGAAGATGGAGGCTTTGCCCTTCTGGATGTTGAGGATATAGTGTTCAGGGATATTGACGAAGAAACCTTGAAGAAGATATTAATACAGTTGAATAATACAGTACCAAAGAGGATCAGCATTAACGATAGAATGAGATTTTTTCTGAAATTGACAGGTTTTATGAAGGTTGACAGGAAGCGTATTTTTAAATATGTGCGGAAGGGGTCCTTAAAGGGAGAAATTGTATATGAGGGGGCAGGTGGACTCAAGGTCGAGTCATGGTAAAAACTCTTGCCCTGTCCTGCAAATATCTTTACAGTTCAATTACTATTCTTCTCGAACCGGAGATTGGATTATGACATTTGCTGTTGATTTCCCAACTTATTCCATTTTCCTGCGATTTCAATATGTTGTCAAGCGAAAAAACTTGATGCTCGATACTTGATACTGGATAATAGCTATTAAGCGGTCAGCTATCAGCATTAAACACTTCCCACTTCCCACTTGCCACTCCCCACTTACGACTCACGTTTCTCACCCTTTGCTCTTTGCCCTCTGCGCCATGCGCTAAAATGTTTCACATGCTATTATCTCAAAGTAATGGCCTTCTCAGGACATATTTCCTGGCAGCAAAAGCAAGTAATGCAGGTGTCGGCGTCCACCTGGGGAAGGTGGTCACTCATGGATAAGGCCGATGCCGGACACTGGTCGACGCAGGTACCGCAGCCTGTGCACAACTGAGGATCAGCTTGCGGTCGCATGAGTGTTTTACTGTGGAGGAATGCCTCCATAGTTTCGTTGTTAAAAAGCGCTTCGCCACTTAAAGGAGGCAGTTTAAAATCAGGCAGTTGCTTCAACTCCCCAATGATTTCAATCGTGCTGAGGTCGTAGTCCCCCAAACCCACTTTCTTCGCCTTCTGAAGGAATCTGAGCAGACCTGGTGCAATTCCCATCATCGTCGCAATAACAGCATCCAGGGCCACACAGTTATCAGAGGCCAGGATAAGACCGATGTTTCTGAGGTCAGGGGAAGCCGGACCATTACCCTCCATACCGACCACAGCGTCTACTATGAATAGATCGGGTGGCCTGAGCCGGAAAACATCCACTACCATTTCATGGAAGCGTTCGATGGTGCCCGCTGCTTTATGCAGTCTGGCTTTCTGGGCGCCGGGTAGAAAGCCGTAACTGTTTTTGATCGCTCCGGTCATGACAGTTAAGCCGTGGGTTTTGAACTTCGGCAGGCTGATGATGATATCAGCCTCCAGTACAATCCGGGATAGACTTACCCTGGACATGAAATCGGGATTAAAGTCGACCTCCAGTGAATCGTTTCCGATGTTCTGGTAATAGCCCTTTGCTGCTTCCATCAGTCCTGTTTTTCTGAAGCTTTCCTCGTTTGCTCCATAGCAGAAAACACCCGGATTATCGCCAACGACGATGGAGGCAGGCCCCATTGTTTCCACCTTTTCTACTACGGCACGAAGCACTGCAGGATGGGTGATAATACCTTCTTTTGCCTCCGAAGCCCGGAGTAAATTGGGTTTTATGAAAACCTTTTTCCCCTGAAGCTCAAAGGGGAAGAGTTCAAATGCCTGATCTACAGCCTGACGGACACTCTCATAGGTAGCAGGATGGATCATCACTTTTGACATGGTCTATACCTCGCTGGCAGCTCTGTTATTTTCCTGCGATTTCAATAAGCTGTCAAGGAATTTTTAGCTATTAGCTTTCAGCAATCAGCGTAAAATCCACGGATACTACGAATGGAAGAGGCAGGCTATGGTAGCTTAACTGTGTGTCAGTAAAGGTGGGGGAAGGTCAGTTACGCGTTTGAGAAGCGTGTCCCATTCCTCATCTACCTCTTTTTGTATCTCTTGTATCTGTTCCACACTTAAATGGCGATATCTTCCCTGGATCTGTAAATACTCCTTAACAGGTAAACCCTGAGGGTCATAGGTAACAGCGTATTTCTTACCATCAAAGACCTCGTAAAGAGGGAAAAGCCTTGTTTCTACTGCTAACATAGCAGCTTTTACTGAAAGGCTTTCTTCCATCCTCCAGCCTATGGCACAGGGTGTAAGAATATGGATAAACTTGGTTCCCTCAATGCTTCTTGCTTTTTGCACTTTGTCCATGAGGTCTTGTGGATAACCTACTGAGGCCGTGGCCGCATAAGGAACCCGATGGGCCGCAATAATTTCCATAAGTTTCTTCTTCCTGCCATGCCTTCCTGACGGTGTTGTTATCGTCCATGCATACTGAGGAGTTGCAGAGCTTGCCTGGATACCTGTGTTCATGTATGCTTCGTTGTCAAGGCATACATAAATAAAATGTTCATTTCGATCCGCAGTACCTGAGAGTGATTGTAACCCTATGTCAAATGTCCCGCCGTCACCTGCAAATGCAACTACCGATATTTCGTTTTTACCTTTTATTTTCAAGGCATAGGAGATTCCTGCAGCTGTCGGTGCTGCTGTTTCAAATGTTCCATGAAATGTGGGAACCTTAAGGGCACTATTGGGATAGGTTGAGGCGATCATTGACGAACAGGATGGGATAATTATCGCTATTGTCTTTTCCCCGAGTGCACGCAGCACGAGTCTCATGGCGATTGCGAGACCACATCCTGGACAGGCAAGGTGCCCAGGTCTCATCATATCTTCTATTCTCTTCTCTATGTCCATATCAATTTCCCCTTAACCATACTGGTACTTTATCCGGTATATCCTTATTCAGTGCATCCACTACAATAGACTCCAGAGTCTCAGGGGATACATCCGTGCCATCCAATCCGGCAATATATCCATAGATGAGAGGCCTGGTATCTGAATTATAGAGGGCTGACTTTAATTCCTGGCAAAAAATACCTCCACTCCCGATTGATATGTTTCGGTCAATGACACCGGCCTTTTTCTTTCCAAGGAGGGCTCCCCTGACTGCCTCGTAAGGAAAGGGTCTGAAAAGGCGTATTTTAAGAAGCCCCACCTTATATCCGTCTTCGCGAAGGGATTTGATCGCAACCCTCGCTGTGCTGGTAATTGATCCAGCCGTGACGAGTACAACCTCTGCGTCATCGAACATAAACGGTTCTATAATCCCATAACCCCTTCCGAACTCTTCTCTGTATTCTCTGTCTACCTTGACAGCGATTTCCTTCACAGAATCCATTGAGAGGAAAGCCCTGTGTTTATATTCGCGGTACAATTCCTGGGTCACAACAGGCACAAGGAAACCGGGTTTATCCATATCAAAACGGTGGGGAAGATCAAGAGGGGGTAAAAACCGGTCAACTGTACCCTGATCAGGAAGGTCAATCGTTTCCATGAAATGGGAGACAAAAAAGGCTTCGATTACAACCATGGCAGGCAGGTATACTTCTTCCGCTATTTTATATGCCTGGATGACGCTGTCGAGCGCCTCTTGACCGTTTTCTGCATAAATCTGGATCCATCCCGTATCCCTCTGGGAAAGACTGTCGGTCTGATCAGCCCAGAAGCCCCATGGTCCTGCAAGGAGTCTGTTTACATTTGCCATAACTACCGGTGTCCGGCACCCGCTTGCAAAATGGAGCATCTCATGCATCAGTGCAAGTCCCTGGGATGAAGTTGCTGTAAATGTCCTAACACCGGTCAGAGAAGCAGCAATACAAGATGCCATGGCAGAATGTTCCGACTCAGTTCTCATCATTATACCTTTGAGAACACCGGAAGCCTCCCACTCGGAGAGTTTTTCGTAAATGGGTGTCTGAGGTGTAATGGGATAGGCTGCAATGAGAGGGGTCCGGCATAATTTCACCGCATGGGCAATGGCATGATTCCCGGTCATAAACTCTTTCATTACAGCTCCTTCATCACAACCACACTTCTCGGGCAGGACTTTGCACATGTCCCGCACCCTTTACAGTGATCATAATCCACATATTTTGTCCCTTTGATTGGATCCAGTAAAATAACTCCTTCAGGACAGAAAAAGTAACAGTTATAACAGTAATTACATGTTCCACAGGTAAAGCAGCGTGAAGCAGAAGCAATTGCCTCTTCAGCCAACAAACCGAGATTTACCTCTTGAAAATTTTGCAACGCAGTCTCACGGTTGAGTTTACGTTTCTTAACCCTTTCACTGTGTTCAAAATAAAGGGTATTCAGTTTATCGAGGGTAACAACCTTCTGTGCTGCACGGAACATTTCAAACTTTCCGCCGGAGGTATACGCTTCAAAAGAAAGAGACCCCTTGTCTCCTACTCTTATCCCGGAGAACATGTTTTCAGGGGATACTCCTTTGAGATAAAGGTCAATTGAAATGGCAGCCTTTTTCCCCGCTCCTATAGCAGTCACTATGGTTCGTGGCTGATCAATCACATCGCCACCTGCAAACATTTTAGCATTTTTTGTCCTGAGAAATGTATCAACATAGATAAGACCGTTTTTTGTAAGGTCCTTGGGTAATGATACAAGGTCAACATTTTCACCGGCAGCGGTGAAAAGGTAATCTGTTTCCATTATGAAGTCAGTCCCTTCAACAGGAATAGCCCTTGACCTGCCACTCGCATCCGGTTCACCAAGCTTCATACGCCGGAATGTTACGGCCAATCTCTCATCTGGTAACATATTTATCCTGACAGGTTGAATCAGAAATTCAAACTGTACGCCTTCCTCTTCTGCATCATCAATTTCGTCTTTGATAGCTGGCATCTCCGGTCTTCCCCTTCGGTAAGCTATGGTAACACGGCAACCATTCCTGAGAGATGACCTTGCTACATCCATGGCGGTATTTCCTCCGCCGATCACTATTACATCCTTACCTTCCGGGATTGATGAACCTGAGTTGACACGCATTAGAAAGTCAAGACCATGCATAACCTTCTCAAATGTTTCGCCTTCTATGCCGAGGGAACTACTTATACCGGCACCCATAGAGAGGAAAGCTGCATCATACTCATTTAGTGCATCAAAAGTGATATCTCTCCCTACTTTAGAGCTTGTCTTTATATCAATACCCAGAGCCATTATCCTTGCAATTTCTTTTTTAACGATATCTTTCGGGAGACGGTATTCGGGGATGCCGTACGCCATTATCCCGCCAGCTTCCCTGTATGCCTCAAAAACGGTTACTTTATGGCCTAAAAGACGAAGAAAATAGGCGCATGAGAGACCTGCAGGGCCTGCCCCGACGACAGCAACTCGTTTTCCATTACCATTCTGGACGGGGTTCAGGTTAGGCTCTTGATCTATAGTTGTATCAAATATATACCGTTCCAGTGCATTGATAGAGACAGATTCATCGTACTCACCTCTGTTACAGCTTGCCTCACAGGGATGAAAGCAAACCCTTCCGCATATACCGGGGAAGGGGTTTTCCTTTAAGATGGTCAAGAGTGCCTTACCATACTCGCCCTTCTGAGCTAAATAGAGAAATTGAGGGATGCTGTTTCCTGCCGGGCAAGCTTCCTGGCAGGGGGCTGTCAAAAACTGTGGGTGGGGTTTCTGAAAGCCCCATTTGCCAGTATCGATGACCTCTGTGCTGCC
>Ga0209609_10000384_pt1 | contig 26889 bp, 25 predicted proteins | sample LakKivw325mmetaG_FD_184136 | JGI IMG/M metagenome (GOLD analysis project Ga0209609, IMG submission 184136) | Anoxic lake water microbial communities from Lake Kivu, Rwanda to study Microbial Dark Matter (Phase II) - Lake Kivu water 325m metaG... | ecosystem: Environmental > Aquatic > Freshwater... | reverse complement strand
ACCATCTTGCCTTTGTATGACACTGCTGCTGACCCTTTGGCGATTCCTTCCTCTTCAAACACCTTAACAACCTCTCTAGCCCACTCTATCCTCTCAGGTGCCGGAGTGTAAATCCTGTGAGAAGGCTCAATCTGACTGGGATGAATCAGCATTCTTCCTTCGAAGCCTAACTGCCGACCGTAGAGTGTATCTTTCTCAAAGCCCTCAGTGTCTCTAAAGGCTACATAAGGAGCATCAATAGCTATAATACCAGCTGCTCTGGCAGCACAGGCCATACGTGCTCTGGCCCATTTTGTTTCTTCACCTATCGGCTGAGTCAGGGTAACTCTCATATCGGTAGTATAATCCACCGCCCCAAAAATCAGCGAATTAACCCTTTCACTGGCAGTAGCAGCTTCATAAACATTCATCATGCCTTTAGCAGTTTCAATCAATAGCTGAATTTTTATGCTCCCTACCTCTAACCCCTTTCTCTGTTCCATTTCTCCTAGTTTCCAAGCCAATCGCTTTACATGATCTGCCCCCCCGCACTTAGCCAGACAAACAGCCATAAGCCCCTCATCAACCACCGCTTCACAATCTGCATTAGTCATACCCGTTTCCCAGTTGTTGATACGAACATAAACATCTGCGCCAGATGATGCCGCAAATTTGAGGTTTTTATGACTCAATTCCCGAGCTAGTTGTTTCTCCGCCGGGGGCACGGAATCCTCAAGATCCAGTGTAATGACATCCGCCGGTATCCTCGGAATCTTGGCAATTAACTCCTCCTTATTTCCTGGAACATAAAAGACAGAACGCAAAACTGGCATTTCCTTACCTCCTTAAATTTAAATTTTTGACTATCCAGAAAAAGACCAAACATAACAACCACGCTACATAACTACACCTCCTATAACTTTAAGAGGCCGTTTAATTTTGCCTCAGATTCAAAACTAGATTTGCCCCTTGCAGCTCTAGTAATCTTCACCTCCAAAATTTTCGTAGTGCGACCCTTTAGGGTCGTGCACGAGGCTATCCTGAACTTGATTCAGGACTCGCACTACATTTTTAAACACCCTCCTTTAACAGTTTTTTAAGCGTAGGGACGATTTCTTTAGGCGTTTCCACGGGATAAGCCCCTGCCTCACGAAGGGCTTTTACTTTGCCTTGCACCGAGCCACGCCCTCGCTCTACTATGGCAGAGGCGTGAGAGAAACGCTGTCCTTCGGGAGCCGCTGTTCCGGCAATATAGATGACGAAAGGTTTGGTAACTTTACCAGCTTTGATAACCTCGGCTGCCTCCTCCTCCTGACTGCCGCCAATCTCGCCAAATGCAGCCACAGCAAGAGTCTGTTCGTCTTTCTCAAACAGGAGAAGAAGGTCAGCAAAGGACACCCCAAGAATTGGTTCGGTACCTGTATGAATGGCTGTACTTACACCAAACCCTCCATTCTTGAGAACCCATGGCACTGTCCCAGACTCCCCGCCACTGCGAGATAAGACGCCAATTGAACCAGGCTGAAATAGCTTATTCGCCCACTGGACATTCCCACCTAACCATCCTGCCACAGCTTTCCCCGGGCTCATGATACCAATCGACCCCGGCCCGATTATCATCACTCCTGACTTACTGGCTACCGATACCATCTCCATGATATCGTGAAGAGGCACCCGCTCTACTGGAGAAACAATATATTTGACACCAGAGTCAATAGCTTCCAATACCGCCGTTTTCAGTCCCGGGCCGGGAATAAAGGTAACACTCATATCTATCAAGCCCTGAGCCCTCACCGCTTCCTTAACAGTATTATAGACCGGAATTCCATCCACCTCCTCTCCACCTCGGCCAGGAGAGGTACCCGCGACTACCTTAGTGCCGTAATTTTTCATATACCTGGAGCGAAGAGAGCCCTCACGTCCCGTTATTCCTTGAACAATTACCTTGGTATTTTCATCAATAATAATCGACATTTTTACCCCCTATTTAAGACTGCGTTTCCTCAGGTAGTCATCCAAACCTTTAATCGGAATCTCGATATAGATGGCATCATTGCCACGCTGCCAACACTCATACTCACAGGCTAAACATTCTGTGCCTCTTCGTTTCACCTCTTCAGAGTTCAGATGACTTACAGAGGGCCTCCCATCATTTAATTGCAAAATACCCCGACTATAAACCTTACAGGCCTCTATGCAAGCTTTGCTTAGGCAATCCGGGCATTTATCGGTATCGATGATTACCTTAATGGTTCTTTCTTCAAATTCCATGGGCTTATAACCTCCTTTATCCTCCTTTCTCTTCACGGTATTCTTTCACTAACGCCAGCATCCTTCCCCCAATAAAATCGCTATCCTCCACACGCTCGCTTCCGTAAATTTCGATACGCCCAGGCATATCTTTCAGACCCTCTCTCAGTATTTGCAAAGACTCTTCCTCCTTATTCCCAGCCAAAAGAAGGACGCAAGGAAATCCCGGCCTTTTGGGAAGTTCCTCTCTCAAGGCCTTGACTATAGCATGGGCGTGATGCCACTGCTCCTGGTTGGCGATTAGGAAGCCAGCCAGTAAATAACCTTCAATATTGGGCTGGGATAGAACTACTTTGGCTACTCGGTAAATTTTGGAAGCCACTGGATTGCCACTCGTGTCAGCAAAATTTGCCGGTTTGAGACCTACCCGGCTAAGTGCGTCCATCCCTATCATGGCTCCCCCGCCACCAATGGCATGGAAGCCAATGAAACCAGGACTTGTTTCATCCAGGCTCATCTTCATAACAAATCCGGCACCACGAAAGTCTGTTTCTTCAATTCCCCAGCCAACCATGTCAAAATCTGTGGGCTCCCAGGGAAATTCCCTTGGGATAGCGATCCCCATCTCAGGGTGACGGAGGGTTGAACTATCATCAATACCCATACGGCAGTCCCCAGCAATCACTCTGCCCTCTCGAGTCAATACTAAAGGATTGATTTCCAGGATATTGCAATCACGTTTCTTAAAGACTTCCACCACTTTAGAAATTACCTCCGCCATTTCTCTTAGCAACTTACCAGGGATGCCCGCACTGCTAGCCAGATCCAAAGCATCATAGAAAGGAAGACCTTTAAGGTAATCAACCTTGGCTCGGAAGATTTTATCCTCAGGAACTTCCTCTATATCCATCCCTCCCTCAGTACTGAACATGACTACCGGAGCTCTGCTATTCCAAGAAGCATCAGGAATTACACCTACGTAATATTCCTTCTCAATATCCAATTTCTCCTCTACCAGCACCTTCCGCACTGGAAATCCTTTTACTTCCATTCCTAAAATAGCGCTGGCAGCCTTTTCTGCTTCCTCAGGAGTATCAGCAAACTTTATTGCCCCCGCCTTCCCGCGCCCTCCAACCCAAACTTGAGCTTTCAACGCCACAGGTTTACCTATTCTGGCAGCAATCTCATATGCCTCCTGCGCCGTAGAGGCAACTCCCCCATTTGGAATCGCAATCCCAACATCCTTGAGAAACTCCTTTCCTTGATATTCAAATAACCTAGCCATTTATACCTCCTTTAAAACTAAAGGCCGTTTAATTTTAAGCATTTCAACAACCTTAAATTCTAAATCCTAATTTCTAAACTCTAAACAAATTCTAAATTCCAAATTCAAATACCAAAACTCATTTTTGTTTTGGATTTTTGTCATTTGTGCTTTGGTATTGTTTAGTATTTCGTATTTAGTACTTAGGATTTTCACTTTCACCTTTTTGTAGTTGCCTGATTTATCAGGCACAGTCGCCCAATAAATTGGGCAACTACATTTTTAAACAGCCTTAACTAATGAAAACTATTTTTATCCTAATCTTAAAGAAAAGGATTCTGTTCTGTCAATAAGCCGATTTGAGATTGTTTAGCAACCCATTTCGTCATTCTTCCCCTGAACCAAGTTCAGGGGAAGAATCTCTTTTAGACTCTTCGCGGAGCCTGCCCTGAGCGAGATTCTTCGGTCGCGGAGTTTACCCTGAGCGGCGTGAGATTCTTTGCTACGCTCAGAATGACAGGAGGCGAAGGGTTCAGGGCTTCGGCTCACACGCTCAGAATGACAAGAACCGAAGGGCTCAGAGTGACATTTATTGGTAGTTAGTAAACACCCTCCGATTTCATTTGTCTAGTACGAGAGCTTCATTAGCTCGTAAAACTCCTCAGGATTTTTATCTAGAGATAATTTCTCCATCGGACACATATCTTGTCGACTACAATTACAAATATACGGCACAGCTTCAGCAAAATGATATTCAACAGCGTAGTTGTCTAATGTCCTGGCGGCAAGTTCACTACCTAAAGGGCTATAAACTTTCCTGCCAGCAGCCTTAACCAGTAGTAAAGCAGCAGCATTACCCACAACCCGGTCAAAAACGGTAACACCCGCCTCATAAGGAGCAAGCTCATCAATATAATCTAGTAAAGGCAGCAAACCATCTTTAGCCGAGGTAAACAAAAGCCTATCCCCACTGTACACCCAGAGGGTGTCTTCACTGGCTAAAAAATCATGGAATAAACGCCCGTTCATCTTATATGTTCCCATTACTTGGCTCCTCGGGAAAACTCTCTTATAGTTAATCGCAAAATTCCTTATAATCCTCCCTCCCCTGGCGGGAGGGAGTTAGAGGGAGGGGGAAATTCACCCTCACCTAACCTCTCCCTTCGAGGGAGAGGGATTTTATACGACATTATGCGGAAAACTATAGTTTAATTAAAGGCAAGATGTTAAGTTCGCCGCCAGAGTAATAAAGAGTCTCGCCCCTTAATAACTATGGATTTTCTTTCCCCTAAGATATCTACTTAAAGCCAGTAAACATCAAACTGGGAAGATATAAACATATTATAGGCCATTTAATACAAATAATCAGGCCGAGAAACTGAAGGCCGAGGAAGGGCAAGGCAGCCTTAATAATGTCCTCCATGCTTATATCGGGAGGGGCTACTCCTTTCATATAAAACAGGGCGTAACCAAAAGGGGGACTCAAGAAAGACATCTGCATATTTACATTGTAAATGATGCCGAACCATAATGGGTCAAACCCCAGTATCTTAATTATGGGAAGAAAGATAGGCACGCACAGGAGCATGATGCCTACCCAGTCCAGGAAACATCCCAGGAAGATGAGGATACCCATTATTAGCCATAGGATGCCATATGGACCCAGCCCTGTGCCCAGTACTAGCTTGCTTATAAATTCGCTGCCGCCTACAGCAATATAGAAAGTGACGAAAGCCTGGGCTCCGAACATGGTCCACAGAACCATACAGGTAGCAACTACCGTTTGGTGGCTGGCTGCAGTAAAATTTTTCCAGGTAAGCTGGCGCTTTGTCGCAGCACAGACACAGGCAAGGAAGGCACCAACACCAGCGGACTCGGTGATGCTGGCCACCCCGGTAAAAATTGAGCCAAAAACTAGGAGGATGATGCCTATAGGAAAGGCTATCCCCCTCAGGTCAACTAATTTCCGCTTCCAAGTTAGCTTCGCCCTCTCTTCCTTGGAAAGAGGTGGGCCAAGTTTCGGATTGCGCCAGCACCTTATAGCTATATAAATACAAAAAAGAGCGGAAAGGACCAAACCAGGCAGGATACCACCAATAAACAGTTTTCCGCACGACTCCCCAGCCACCAGGGAATAAAGGATGAACAATACGCTGGGAGGAATGAGGATTCCCAGAGTTCCCCCGGCCATAATAGACCCCAAGGCTATGCCCTTGTTGTATTTGCGTTTCAACATAGCCGGCAGGCCGATGATCCCCATAGTAACCACGGCGGCACCGATGACGCCAACTACAGCCGCCAGGAGAGTGCCTACCAGCACACACGCAATTGCCAATCCACCTCCCAGCGGACCTGTCCACTCCCGAAACGTGATAAACATATCCTCGATGATGCCAGCCTTCTGCAGAATATTCGCCAGAAAGATAAACAGGGGAATAGCAAAGAGAAGGTATTGGTACATCTGCCCAAAGGCACGAACAGCAATGACAACTAAAGCCTCTGGACTCCACAAAAAAAAGATAAACAGCACCGCCAGAGCACCGGTGGCAAAGGCAACCGGCATCCCTAAAAGCAACAGAAAAAGAAGGCCGCTGAACATGAGTACGGTAATAAGCTCAATACTCATACTATCACCTCTGGGGTGACAACAACGTCTAGCGCTTTCCGGGTGACAACAAAATAGAGGTCACGAACAAATTTGGCACATGATTGAAGGAATAACAAAAAGGTGCCTATGGGCATGGTCCACTTTATCACGTACAAAGGCAGGCGCAGATGGGATTGGTCCACCTCCAGCACCCAGCCAGCGTTTCTCATCCAGGTGGCGTCCATGGCGAATCTCCAGCCGGCCCAGATTAGTACGCAGATAAAGAGAAGGCCAATGGGAAAGGTAATCAGGTCTAAAATGGCTCTTCTCCGCGGTGAGAAGTGCGCATACACCACATCCACTTTGACATGCCCTCCTACTAAATGGGTGTAGGCCCCCGCCATCATGTAATAAGCACCAAAATAGGCACACTGTACATCCTGAATGCCCATTATCGGGGCCTCAAAGGCATACCTCCTTACTACCTCAACCACTATCATCCCCACCAGCATCAGTATCAACATGACGCCGAAAAACTTCCCGGTATACTCACTGGTGGCATCAATAAAAGACAATAAAGACCTAATCGTTTTCTTCATCTTAACTATACTTCTTTCTATAGTAATATAGCCCCGAAAACAGCTCTAAAAAGTTTTGCGAATGAAAACAAAATGTATCCAGACCATTAGGGGGAAACTAACAGTGAGTATAATTGCTATCACTAAGGCCATTTTTTGCGCTCTAGGCATTTGCCTCCACAAAATGAGTGGCTGCTTTAGGTCAAATTTTATCCTGGGCCACATTACATTTTATCCTCCTTCGTTTTTTAAGAAGGCGGAGGATTGGCTACCCTTCCTCTCCCCCACCTTCTCAGCTGTGTTTATCCCTTGCCGTCAGGATAAGAGGCTTACACCATTATCGCTCTTTAACGTGACCGGCTATTGGTTCAGCAAGCAGGCCGGGGAAGTATTTTTCTATTTCCTCCTCGAGTCCGGGGAACTCCAGAAGCCCATACTCCCGCATAAGCAAGATTTGCCCTTCTACTGCCGTCTCGGCAGTAGGGTCATCTTTGGTCCACTTCTTCCACAGCTCAACAGCCACCACCCTCATCTTGGCTCGCTCCTCGGCCGATATCTCTATATAGACATTGCCATATGTTTTAGTCATCCACTCAAGGGCAACCGTATCGTAACCCCTGATGTTGGTATTCAAGCTCCAGGACAGATCCCTGGATCCCATCTCAAGTAAACGCTGAAGGTTTGCCGGTATCTTGTCCCAGACCTTCTTATTTAATACAAAGGCTTGTAGGTCTACCGGCTGGTGCATTTGTCCCGGGCCGATAATATACTTACCAACCTCATGCAGACCGAGCTGCATGTTCATGGCATGTCCGATATACTCACCCAGGTCGATAACCCCCGTGGCCATCGCGGTGTAAATCTCACCGCCAGGCAGAATGATTACCGAAGCTCCCATTTTGGCATAAATTTCAGCAATCATACCACCAGGGTATCGGCACTTTAGCCCGTTCCAGTCTTCCATTTTGTAGAGCGGCTTTGTGCAGTGGGCATAATTTGGACCAGTCTGTATCGGAGCAACATAATGAATACCGAACTTCTCATAATCCTTCTGGGCCAGCTCAATGCCACCACATTCGTAAAACCAGACCTCCCACATATATTCCATATCCATACCATAGGGGTAAGAAGAGAGGTAGACAGCTAAGGCATGCTTACCTGGCCAGTACTGGGGCCAACTAATGAATCCGTCAAGGATACCGGTTGAGACGGCGTCAAAGGCGTCAAAGGTAGCTACCACCCCACCCTCGGGATAACATTTGATGTCAATTTGCCCCTCGCTTATCGTCTTCATATCGGCTGCCCACCTCTCGAAGATCCGGAAGCCAACAACCCCGGCAGGATAGGCTTCCTGCACCCTGAGCGTGTAAACTGTTTTTGCTGGTGGTGCTGGTGGTGTCGGGGTCGGTGGTGTCGGGGTCGGTGGTGTCGGGGTCGGTGGTGTCGGTGCGCAAGCTATAACAACCAGGCTAATGGCTAGCAGCAACGCCAAAGGAACCAACACTATTTTCTTTCTCACTTTTCCCTCCTCTTTAAGATTTTTTCAGCTAACACCCCTGATACTAGCATTATATCCCCATATAACCACCTCCTTTTTACGCTTCAGGCTGTTTAATTTTGCCTCAGCTTCAAAACTAGATTTGTCTCGTTCAGTTTTAATACCCATTCACCCCCAAGATTTTCGTAGTTGCCTGATTTATCAGGCAGAGTCGCCCAATAAATTGGGCAACTACATTTTTAAACAGCCTCAGGCTTATCATTTCCGGGATAGGCTTCGTTTTTAACAATAAAACAATATTATTCTTCCCTCACTCCCCTGTCAAGAGGGCAAGGCTTTTCGGTTGCCTTTAAAATTAGTTTTTTAGCTAAGCTAAAAAGCGTAAATGTTATACCACGATTATTTCCCCGATGTCAAGGGCACGCCGCTTACTTCAATTTTGCAGCAAAGGAAGTACTAAGGGACCTTCTGGAATTACAGCAATTTCGGCATCGCTTCCCAGAACTTTAAATGCTTTCTCTAAACCTTCCTCTATCGTGCGGATCGGTGTTATCATCATATCTTTAACTACGCTATCTTCCAGGTCTGACACCAGGTAAACATCATTCTTCAATTGGGTGCGGGCTAATACTTGATTTTCCCATTGAACACCTATTGGCTCTTCACGCCTTACTTTCTGCAGAACTTCTATCGGACGGCTACAAGAGGCATGCACTTCCCTAAATGCTGCCGGCCCAACTCCGGCGAAGCAAGACGAAGCTACTATTACGATCCCTCCATCACGGGTTATCTCGGCGGCAATATCTATTCCCTTACAAGTTTGATATAAATCCAAGTCCAGTGGCGCTCCGGTGTTTGTGGTAATGCTAATATCTACCTTATGGTCAACTTTTACCTCGGCAATAGCCCTCTCTAGCTCGCAGCCTCTTTCATGAGCTTTTATGAAATCCCCAGCTACTACATGCGTAATTTCTCTCTTCCGGTAGTAAATAGACCAGTTTAAAAGCACGTTAACTATAAAATCTAGTTTAGCCATCTTCGCCTGCTCCACCAAGTCTTCGTGGAACACATTCCCCTTGAGAATCCCAGCTCTAGTACGCGGATGCTCTATCATTTTATAGCCATGGTTCTTATAAGCTGACCTGACGCTAAATACACCAGGGGCTATGCTTTTCCTACCACCAGAGAAACCAGCAAAAAAGTGAGGCTCAATATACCCTGTGCTGATACGAAAATCTGCCTCCAGCACCTTAGTATTTATGTCAACAGGAGTACCTCTGGATGTCGTGCCGATATATACACACTGGTTAACATCATGATTTACCACGTTGTAGTTTTCCACTATGTCTCGGCCGAGCAATTTAATTATCTCGTCTTTATTTAAAGGCGGGTGCAAACCGAGAGCAATTACTATGGTTATGTTCTCCCGAGGCACCTTTTCTTCTAACTCAGCCAATATCGGAGGAAGCAGCTTGTCGTCGGGACACGGCCTGGTATTATCCGTAACCAGGACCACAACTTTATCATTTCTAGTAACACAATCTCGAAGGGGTGGACATCCTATGGGAGACCTCAGGCTATTGGTGATAGCCTCCCTCTCATTTTCAAGACCTTTGACGTACTTTGAGCTTAAAATAAAAGATATGTTCTTAGTTGGTATTCTAGCTTTTATAGAAGAATCCCCATAGGGAAACTCAATTTCGGTGCTCATCATAATATTGCCCGTCCTGGATTCAAGATATTGTTGGGGTCAAAAACGCTTTTAATTCCCCTCATCAACTCCCACGTCTTGCCATCTGGGCAGAGATCGAGTTCCGGAACCCTGACTACCCCTACACCGTGCTCGCCAGTTATAACTCCACCTAACTTGATGGCTTCCTTGTATACCTCCCTCTTCACTTCTCTCACTATCCCCCTATCTCGCAGATCATTCGTCAGGTGGGGATGGAAATTACCATCTCCAGCATGCCCATACATGGGAATAGTGGTATTATATCGCTTTGCGATTTCATCTACCTTGTCCATAACAAGTCCCACGCTGGCCGGGGGTACTGTCACATCTAGAATATCTGCTGATTTATCCTTTAGCGCTGAATATATCTCACTCCTCATCTTTAGAATATCAGCCTGCTCATCCCTTCTCTCCGCAATTAAAATATCGACCGCATTACACTTCTGGCAAATATCGGATACTTGCTCCGCTTGCAGATATACCTCATCATCATTCGCACCCGTTAGTATCACAATCAAATAACCATTCCCTTTCGTAGCTGGCCACTTCATGCCGAGATACTCAGCCGATGTTTCAATTACATCGCGGTCCACATATTCTACCGCCAAGGGTATTACTCCGCTGCGCAATATCTTTGGAACAGTATCCATGGCATCATGACGCTTATCATACGATACCACCATGGTACCGCTACTGGCAACCCTGGGATATAAGCGGAAAATTACCTTGGTTATCACCCCTAAAACTCCTTCGCTGTGTATTAGCAAATGCAGCAAATCAAGCCCTTGGTTATTCTTGATTAGCTTCCCGCCCACATTAATTATCTCCCCAGTGGGAAGCACAACCTCAAGACCCTTCACGTAGTTTCTTATGACACCATATTTCACTGCCCTGGCCCCACCAGCATTGCAGGCAACCAGACCCCCCACATAGGCCCCCTCATCTCCAGGATGTGGCGGGAAAAACAGACCAGCATCCTCCACCGCTTTCAACATTGCTTCAAGCGTGACACCAGCCTCAACAACTATCATTAGGTTATCTTTGTCTACCTCCTCGATCTTATCCAGCCTTTCCGTAGAAAGAACTATGCCATCCAAAGTAGGCATAGCACCTCCACATAATCCTGTCCCTCCACCTCTAACGAAAACGGGAATTTTCTCTCTATTAGCCAGTTTTAAAACATCTGCTATTTCCTTGCTGTCAGCCGGCTTTACCACAACAACATTTTCAGCCGGCTTGGGTCTTACCGCTAGAGCTGTTTCATCTACCAAATAGCTCTCCATTTGCTCTCGCTTGGTTATAACCCAATCCTGACCGACAATATCCTGTAATTTTTCCACATTCATCCCGAACGCCTCCCCTTAATTTCGTTTGTTAACCTTGGCACCACTTCATACAGGTCTCCCACAATTCCATAATCGGCCAGCTTAAATATCGGTGCCGAGGGGTCACTGTTTATGGCCACAATAACATCTGAATCCCTCATGCCAGCTAAATGCTGAGGGCTCCCCGAGATACCACAGGCAACATAGAGTTTCGGCTTGACCGTATTACCACTAAAACCAACCTGGTGCTCTTTACCTATCCACCCATCATCTACTAGCGGCCTGCTGGACCCGACTACACCCCCCAAAAGCTCTGCCAAAGCGGCCAGAATGCCGAAATCTTCTGCCTTCTTTAATCCTCTACCACCGGAAACAATCACATCAGCCTCTGATATGTTAACTCCACCCAACTTCTCTTTCTTTTTAATTGTTAGTAGCGAGGGCACCAGCTCAGCATCTTTCTTTATTATTTCTCCCCTCCTATTCGCATCTCGAGCCTTCTTCTGCATCACCTTATATCTAACGGTTGACATTTGTGGTCTTGTCCACGTTTTTATATGGGCCAGGATATTACCGGTAAAGGCAGGGCGAATCTGGACTAAATTGCCATCTTCATCCAAGTCCAAGCCGGTGCAATCCGCGGTCAATCCCGTATCTAATGCCACAGCCACCCTGGGTCCCAATGACCTTCCCAGACGGGTCGCCCCAAAAAGGAAAATCTCAGGTTTAACTTCCTTTACTAATCTCACGATATTGTGCTTATAATTTAATAAATCAAAATCCTTGAGAGCTGGATGGTCATAGAAAAATACCTTGTCTGCCCCATAATAAATGAGCTCCTTGGCCTCTTCCTCCATTTGGTGGCCTAATAAAACGCTAGAAAGCTCCACACCAAGCCTGCCCGTTATCTCCTTCCCCTTACCCAGCAATTCATATGAAACCGGGTGAATTTTACCTTCCCTTTGCTCAGCAAAAACCATTAAGCCTTCATATTCCTTCATTTTATACCCTCTAGTATTCGTCCTTCCTCCAGGGCATCTATAACTCCCCCTACCGCTTCATCCACACTGCCTCGGAAAATCTTTCCTTTTCTAGCCTCTTCACTTGGCACTACGACCTTGCGAACTGCTGTGGCCGAACCCTGCGACCCGAATCTTGCCTGGTCGGCGATAGAAGAAAGGTCAGCAGCAGTCCATATTCCAACTTTTGCTTTTCTTGCTTTTAATTTATCACTGAAGGTTGGTAGTCGTGGCGTATTGATATCCTTAGTTACTGTGATTAGCATAGGAAAATCCGACTCTATTAAATAACGGTCACCCTCCATATCACAGACAACTGTTATCTTTTCCCCAACCTCTTCCACCTTGGATACATAAGCCACATGTGGTATGCCTAGGTGCTCAGCAATCTCAGGCCCAACCTGACCGGTATCCCCATCAACAGTCTTCTCTCCACATATAATCAAGTCGAATTCCCCTAGTTTTCTAATGGCGCTGGCAAGCGTGTATGAAGTAGCCAGGGTATCAGCACCAGCAAATTCCCTGCCCACCAGCAAAACAGCCTCATCCGCTCCTCGGGATAAGGCATCCTTCAGGGCTGATTCTGCTTGCGGAGGCCCCATACTTATGGTGGTAATCGTGCCACCTAATTTATCCTTGATTTGAACCGCTGCCTCTAAAGCATTCAAGTCAAAGGGATTAATTTCCGCTGGCGCCGAGGTTCTATCTACCCTGCCTTTCTCAGTATCAAACTTCACCTGCCCAATATCGGGTACTTGTTTAATAGGCACTACAATTTTTAACATATCACCTCCAAATAAAAATTGGTAGCCTGGCAAACAGCTAACATTTCCCGGGACTCCGGACTATTCTTGATTCCTGCCCAAGAACTCCCTGACAGCCATAAGCTACCATATTCGCCATAGATTACTACCTCTCCCAAAGGCTGTCAACCATCCGTGGCAAATTAACTAAAGCAGCTAAGCCAACTTCAGGTTGTGGCATCATAAATAGCCTTAGCCGTATGAGGTAATAACTTTCTCCGAGGACCAACTTGTTGGGGGCTCCTTTTCTCCTCATAAGTTTGGCAAAACTTATCCAGCTTGGACTCGATACCTCGTGCGAATCGAGTTAGTAATGTTTGTTCGGAAATCCTGTCGAAAAATTCCTATGTCGGGGTGAGAGGATTTGAACCTCCGACCACCTGAACCCCATTCAGGTGCGCTACCAGACTGCGCTACACCCCGTGGCTTAACCTTCCCTCATATGCTATCATAATGGCGCTACTAGGACAACAATTACCAACTGAGAAATTTTACTCTGAGCGAAGCGAGGAGTCCATACAAGAGATTCTTCGCCCATAGGGCTCAGAATGACATACAGGATTCGTAGCCTTGGCTAAGAAGCAAAAGGAAAATAAACCCAAGCAAGTCCCTACCAAGCGTCAGCTCTCTAAATGGCAACGCCAGACAAGAATACGCCATATTATAATAATCGCCGTCGCTATTTTTCTAGCTGGCATTTTGGGTTATGTGGGCTATGGATACTATAATAGTGAAATTAAGCCTTCTCACGGGATTGTAATTGAGGTAAATGATGTGTCATTTAATATGGGCTATTATATGGAAATGCTCGATGCCCAGACCAAGAACATGGAACCAAGCTATGTGTATTACTCGACAGATACAATTGCCCGGTATATTGAGGATGCAGAGCTGATGAGGCAGGAGGCCAAAGCTTTGGATATAGTAGCGAGCAGAGAAGAAATAGACACAGCCATCGAGGAGAAGGAATACCCCAATGATAAGATATATCGGGATATAGTGGAAACCGAGATATTGTACCAGAAGCTCTCGGGGTATTTTGACTCTGCGTTACCTGATACAATGGAGCAGGCACATGTTCAAGTGATGCTTGTGGAGAGTCAAGAAATGGCCGATGCGGTAATGGCTAAAATCGAAAGCAGCGGGAATTTCACTGCCTTGGTTGATGAGTTCTCCTGCAATCCCCAAATCGAGGGTGATTTAGGCTGGCTGCCCCAAGAATTAATGCCAAGGGCAAGTATTGGAGAGGTTGCTTTCAGCCTTGAGCCTGGGGAGACAAGCAAGATTTATGATGAGTCAGTAATTAAAAACGTCGGTTATTGGCTTATAGAGGTTACTGACAAGAATGAAGAAGGGGGGATAAAGGCCAGAGCCATGCTCCTGGGTAGTGAACAGGAAGCGCTGGAAATTAAGAGCAAGCTTGATAAAGGTGAAGATTTTGCCGTGCTGGCAAAAGAATATTCCCAGCATGGTAGCAAAGATGATGGGGGCGAGCTTGGCTGGTTAAAACAAGGGGATATGAACAGCGAGGCTTTCGATGAGATTGCGTTTAACCTGCCCCTCAACAGTGTGAGCGAGCCGGTTAAGGATGAATCAGTTCAAACTGAGGGTGGTTGTTGGATAGCTAAGGTTCTGCAGAAAGGTGAGCATGAACTCGGTGAGGAGATTAAGGAGAGGCTCACAAGCAACGACTTTGCTCAGTGGCTTCAGGAGCAAAGGGAAAATAACACCATTAACAATTATCTTGACGAAGAAAAGAGAGCCTGGGCTGTAGACAGAGTTTTGAAAAGGAGATAGCACTATGACGAAAGATATTGGCATCGGTTTATTGGGGCTAGGTACTGTAGGCAGTAGTGTAGCCAGAGTTCTACGCGACAAAGCTCGCCGCCTAGCAGACCAAGCAGGAGCCTCACTTGTTTTGAAAAAAGTGCTGGAGCGCGACATAACTAAACCGCGTGCACTAAAGCTTGAACCTCGTATGCTCGCTAATCATATTGATGAAGTTATCGCTGACCCCGAGGTAGATATAGTGATTGAGGTTATCGGGGGTGAGCATCCTGCCTTAGAATATATAAAACAAGCTATCACTAACGGTAAGCATGTGGTTACTGCCAACAAGGAAGTAATAGCCAAGTATGGATATGAGCTATTATCTTTAGCCCAGAAACAAAATGTAGGCCTTCGCTATGAGGCGAGCGTGGGTAGCGGCATACCACTTATCTCCCCTTTCCAGCAAGATTTGGCCGCTAATGATATCTCAGCCATCTATGCCATCCTTAACGGCACTACCAACTACATTCTGACCCGGATGTCACAAGAAGGATTGGATTTCTCTTTAGCTTTAAAGCAAGCCCAGGAACTAGGTTATGCTGAAGCCAATCCGGCTAATGATATTGAAGGCATAGATGCTGCTTATAAATTAGCTATTTTGTCCAGTTTAGCCTTCCACACCGCGGTAAAGCCCCAAGATATATATTGTGAGGGGGTTTCTCGTCTTCAGGTCAGCGATTTCCGGTATGCTAAAGAGTTTGGTTATGCTATCAAGCTTCTGGCTATTGCCAAGCGAGTGGACAAAGCTATTGAGTTGCGTGTCCACCCTGTTTTCATTCCCGAGGATTCTCAATTAGCCAAGGTTAACGGCGTTTATAACGCCATTCAAGTGGAAAGCGACTTAGCTGGCAAGTTGGTCTTTTATGGACAAGGAGCAGGAGCTTTGCCAGCTTCTAGCGCTATTATAGCAGATGTGTTAAGCATAGCCAGGAATATTTGTCACGGAGTAACTAGCTATCCCAAAGTAGAGTTAAACCAGAAACTACTTGTTAAGCCTATGAGCAATATAAAGACACGCTATTATTTCAGGCTGAATGTGGCTGACCGTCCTGGCGTTTTAGCTCAAATCTCAAAAGTTTTGGGCGACAATTCCATCAGCATCTCATCCGTGATTCAAAAAGAGAGCGACCCAATATCTCAAACTGCTGTGATTGTCATTATGACTCATCCAGCAGAGGAGAAGGCAGTACAAAAGGCTTTAGGGGAAATAAGACAGCTGACAGTGGTGAAAGAAATCAGCAATTTCATCAGGGTTGAAGGGTCCTGAGCGAAGTGAAGGAACTAGGCGTTCTAAATAGATATCGTGACCTCCTCCCAGTTACTCCAGCAACCCCTCTAATTACACTTGGTGAAGGTGATACACCTTTAGTAAGGTCACGAACACTGGAAAAAGAGCTTAATTGTGGTGAACTTTATTTTAAGCTTGAAAGTTGCAACCCCACGGGCTCCTTTAAAGACCGTGGTATGGTGGTAGCAGTAGCTAAGGCAGTAGAAAAAAGTAGCTCCAGTATCATCTGTGCTTCCACCGGTAATACCAGTGCCTCAGCGGCCGCTTATGGAGCTAGATTTGGGCTGAAAGCTATTGTCATCATCCCTAAGGGGAAAATAGCTCCGGGAAAACTAGCTCAAGCTATAGTTTATGGTGCCCAGATTATAGGCATAAGGGGTAATTTCGACCAAGCACTTCAAATAGTCCGCACATTAAGTGAAAAATACCCCGTTACCTTAGTTAACTCAATAAATCCCCATCGGATTGAAGGGCAAAAGACTGCTGCCTTTGAAATTGTGGATGACCTGGGCGATGCTCCTGATTACCTCTTTATACCTGTAGGCAACGCCGGTAACATTACTGCCTACTGGAAGGGGTTTGTGGAGTATCACCGGATTGGCAAAGCAAGCCATACTCCAAAGATGATGGGTTTCCAGGCTGCGGGAGCAGCTCCCATAGTACAGGGGAAAGTCGTCAAGCGGCCCATGACGGTTGCTACCGCCATTCGCATTGGCAACCCTGCTAGCTGGCACAAGGCAGTGGCAGCCAGAGATGAGTCTGGTGGCATCATTGATTGCGTCACTGATGATGAAATTATGCACGCCTACCGATTGGCAGCAACTAAGGAAGGCGTTTTTGGTGAGCCAGCCTCAGCTGCCTCTTTAGCCGGACTTATTAAGCTATCACAAAAACAAGACTTTTCTGGCAAAAAAGTGGTTTGCATTATTACTGGAACAGGGCTGAAAGACCCTGGCGTGCCAGCTAAATATGCTAAACCTCCAACAGAACTCCCGGCCGACTTAGCTGCGGTTGAGAAAGCTCTAGGTTGGGGCTATTCCCTTCGTCATCCTGACCCTGAACCCTTCACTTTTTGTCATTCTGAGGGAGCACAGCGAGTCCTGAACGAAGTGAAGGAACTTAAGCTCCTTCGTTTCACTCAGGATAGACTCCGAATCTTGCTCAGGGTAAACTCCGTGAAAGGGAAGGGTCTCGGAATCTTAGAGATTCTTCGCTGTTCTCAGAATGACATTAATGAAGAAGCACCAAATATCAATATCCAAATCCCAAAATATTTGGAGCTTGGAATTTAGGATTTGCGATTTAAGCTTAAGGAGGTTCAAATATGCCAAAGATTGTTACGGAGAAAGTGGGAAAATTTAGCCAGCACTACCCTAAAATAGCGGTCATAGTTACTGCCAGTGCTCGCGGCAAAGATAATGCCATGACTGCTGCCTGGCACAGCTCAATTTCTCGCCATCCCCCTCTTTACGGCGTCTCTATTTCACCTGAGAGATTCACCTACCAGCTTATCACTGAGAGCAAGGAGTTTGGCATTAACTTCATGCCCTGGCAAAAAGCTTCCCTGGCTGCCAGAGTTGGCGGCACTTCAGGACAGGAAATGGACAAATTTGAAAGGTTTGATATTGAGAAGGAGAAGCCCTTAAGAACTGAGGTGCCTATATTGAAAGATGCTTATGCCGCTTATGAATGTAAACTTGTGGATAGTAAGCCTTACGGTGACCATATTTGGGTGGTTGGTGAAATTGTGGCTGTGCATCTCCTTGAGGAAGCATTTACCCCAGGGGAGATTCTCGACCTGGATAAAATAAAGCCACTTCTTTACCTCGGTTCAGATTTTTATGCTAGCACGGATAAAAACAGCATAAGCTTTATAAAGAGGGGGATTTAGATGGTTAACCAGGATAAAATCAAGCTTGCTTCAGCCTCTATAATTGAGGCTATCGGTGAGGATATCTCTAGAGAAGCTATGAAAGATACCCCACAGCGCATCGCTGAAATGTATGCTGAGCTTTTTTCTGGCTTGGATGCCGACCCAAAAACTGAGCTAACAGTAGGCTTTGAGGAAGGTCACCGAGAGCTAGTGATATTAAGGGATATTCCTTTTTATTCTATGTGTGAGCATCATTTGCTTCCCTTTTACGGAGTGGCTCACGTAGGCTATATCCCTGGCGCAGATGGCAAGGTGGTGGGGATAAGCAAGTTAGCCAGAGTGGTGGAAATCTTCGCCAAGCGTCCCCAACTTCAAGAAAGGATGACCCAGCAGATTGCTGACACGATTTTCGAAGCTCTTCAACCCGATGGCGTAGGTGTGGTTATTCAAGCGGAGCATCTATGCATGATTATGCGAGGGATAAAAAAACCGGGAACGAACGTGATAACCTCAGCAATGAGAGGAACTTTTCGCAGCAAAGCAGTTACCCGCTCTGAATTTTTGTCCCTTATTCAGGGCAAGTGATAAAATATAGAGAGCTAAATAAAAGATTAATCCTGAACTTGATTCAGGACTTATCTTTGAGTTTTAATTTTTTACTCGTGGCGCAAGGCTTCAATGGGGTCAAGCCTAGCTGCTCTAACCGCGGGGTAAATGCCAGAGACAAGTCCAACCAAGATTGCTACCCCTACCGCTAAGGCAATGACATCACTCGGAACTATGGCTGGAAAAGGGAGTCCCATGCTTGCCAAGGCACCAGCGCTGACTCTAACGATAAGCCATCCCAAGCCCACCCCAATGGCACCACCACAAAAACTTAACACAGCAGCTTCAGTAAGAAACTGAGTGGAAATATCTCGGCGCTTGGCTCCTACAGCCTTTCGCAGACCAATCTCTCTGGTACGCTCAGTTACGGAAACCAGCATGATATTCATGATGCCGATGCCGCCAACAAGCAATGAAATGCCAGCTATAGCCCCCATGACAAGCTCTCCTATCCCATACATTTGGTCAGCGACGCCTAATAGGGCATCCATACTCATAACGGTGAAGTCATCATCCTCCCCTTCTATGATGCGATGGCGCTGCCGCAAAATGTTGCTAATTTCCCATTGAGCCGAGTCTATTGCTTCCCTACTTTGCGCTTGAACAGAAATAGCCTGGATAGTATGTCCGCCACTGCCAGCACGCTCAGATGATATGACTGCCTGCGCTGTAGTTAGGGGAACCATCGCTGATTGATCCTCAACCCCAAAAGCCTCTCCTTTACTCTTAAGAACACCAATAACTCTAAATTGGCGACCGTCAATCCTTACACTTTGACCTACCGGAGACATCTGCCCAAAAAGGGTTTCAGCTAGCTGGCTTCCCAAAACAACTACTCTGGCTCTTCCCTTACAATCTTGCTCAGTAATAAAGATACCTTGTTCTGGTTCAAAGTTGCGCACATACTGATACTCAGGGGTTACACCAATCGTCAGGCAGCCAACATTTTCCTCCCCAGCTACTATCTGAGTCGTGGTTTGCGTCACCGGTGCCACCATAGATACTGAAGGAGCATCACGGGCAATTGCTTCGGCATCTTCCAGAGTCAACGTTGCGGTGGAGCCTAGCACACCCCCTATCCCCATTCCACTACTCCCAGCACCAGGGGTAACGAATATAAGATTAGTACCTAAGGACTCGAAGGATTGCTGCACCATAGCCTGCTCTGCTCTGACCAAGGATACCATAGAGATAACCGCAGCTACGCCGATTAGAATGCCCAACATGGTCAAGATTGAACGCATTTTGTGACTTAACAAAGTCTTCAATGCAGTGGCGAAGCAATCCCATAATTTCATCTTAACGCCTCGACTGGAAAATTAACTGTCACCCTGACCCTGAACCCTTCGCTTTCTGTCATTCTGAGGGAGTGAAGCAACCGAAGAATCTCGCTCAGGGCAGGCTCCGTGAAGGGGAAGGGTCTAGATTCTTCCTCGCGGAGTTTACCCTGAGCCCCTGAGATTCTTCGCTACGCTCAGAATGACAGGGAGCGAAGGGCTCCCTCGGAATGACAAGTGAATTGTTAAACATTTCCTTCGATCTGACCGTCACGAATTTTAATAGTGCGTTGGGTATAGGCAGCGATGTATGGCTCATGGGTAACCAAAACAATAGTTATTCCCTGCCTGTTAAGTTGCTGGAAAAGCAACATAATCTCCTTGCTGGTCTGGGTATCAAGATTACCCGTGGGCTCATCAGCTAAAATGAGAGAAGGCTTGTTTATTAACGCCCTGGCAATAGCCACCCTTTGCTGCTCACCTCCAGCTAGCTCGCTTGGCCTATGTTTAGCTCGATGCGCTAAGCCCACAGATTCCAAAGCTTGTAAAGCTCTTTGCCGCCGATTGCGACTTCCACTGTAAACAAGTGGCAGTTCTATATTGGCCAAAGCTGTGGTTCTAGGCAATAGATTGAAGCTCTGGAAAACAAAACCTATCTTTTTATTTCTTATCTCGGCTAATTTATTGTCACCAAGCCTATTCACCTCGACCCCCTCCAAGCGGTATTGCCCAGAGGTGGGTTTATCAAGACAACCGATGATATTCATCAGTGTAGATTTGCCCGAGCCCGACGGTCCTACAATAGATACCATTTCCCCTGACTCAATGCAACAACTTATTCCCCTGAGCGCTGGAACCTCTGTCCGACCTGCTTTATACACTTTTGTTATGTTATCAAGTTCAATCATTTCTCATTTTTTAGCCACCAAATGGCATAAATGGAAATCGTGATACAGAAGGCAATACTACCTTCTCTCCTTCCTCTACTCCAGACAAGACCTCAGTATTCACACCATCGCTTAAACCCAAAGTAACCCTTCTTTGCTCAGTTTGCTCATCTACGACAACCTCTACCCAGGGGTTATCCCAGGAACCCTGGATAGCTCGATTTGGTATCAGCAATACATTCTCGTGACGGTCGATGATAATTTCAGCAGTGGCACTCATGCCATCTCTAAGCTCCTCATCAGGATTTTCCAAAGTTATAATGGTTTTGTAGGATACCACTCCGGCCTGAATTGTTCCCGCTTGGGAGATAAAAGTTACCCTGCCCCTTACTTCTTTATCAGGTAGAGCATCTAAAATGATATCTGCCTCCTGTCCTAGCTTCACCTTGGAGATGTCTATCTCATCAATGACGCCATTCATTTTTATCTCGCTAGGGTCAATCAAGCAGATTGCCGGATTGGCGTAAGTCATGGATGAAAGCTGTTGTCCTTCATTTATATAAATATCAGCCACAATGCCGTCAAAAGAAGCCGTGATTGTTGCTTTGCTTAATTCAACCCTGGCCTTGGCTAACTCCAGCTTGGCTATATCCAGGGCTGCCTTAGCTCCATCTACCTGTAGCTCCGCTAATTTAACCGAAAGAGGCACTGCCCATGTTCTGGATTGCGATTTCTCCTGTGCCTTAGTTATACTCGACTCAACCAGTTCCAATAGAGCCTGTGCCTCCTCAGTTTTCCCCTGCCCCAGAAGTTCCTGAGCCTCTTTTAGGTTATCTTGAGCTTCCTCCAAAGCCAGCCATGCCCCCGGTAAATCGGTAGCGTAAATACTGGTATAATGAGGATAGATCGTTTGCACTAGCTTATTTTCTGCCATTTCATATTCAACCTGTGCTGCTTCACATCTATCCTGTGCCATTTCCACACTTAATTCCAAGGAGCTAGCTTCTAACTTGGCTAGCAGTTGGCCTTTTACTACCTTATCTCCTTCATCCACCAGCACCTCAGCCACCATGCCCGTGGTGCCGAAAGATAAATCCGTCTTGTGTGGCATTTCTAAGTTGCCACTGACAGAAACACTTACTACTAAGTCGCCTCGAGTAACCTGAGCGGTTTCCTGAGCATTGCTTTCTGAACTGGCACAGCCAGTGAAGGCTACGCCCAACAAGCAAATTGACACTATTAGACTTAGCCATTTATTCATTTTTGTCTTACCCCTTCTCTATTTTGATAAATCACTCATTATAACAGCAATTTTACAGTATCTTACAAAAATAACTGCACTATATGTTTTGTTCAGGATATTAACCTCGATTGCCTTCTTTCTCTGTCCCAATATCAGCAGTTTCAGTTTCCTTGAGCAACTTGGTAAACTCAGTGAGTCGGCGGCTCATGATGTTAAGCAACTCTTCTACCGCCTCAACCTTGACAAAGATAAGTCCCCTACCTCCAAAGTGACCGAAAACCAAGAGCTTGGTGCCAACATCTATGTCGAGCTCTCTTCGGGCATCGACTGGAATCACTACTTGTCCCCGTGGCCCAACCACAGTAGAACCAAAACACCTACCTATTACACGCTTATTCCTTTGTTCCATTCTTCCCCCCTGCATAAGTTATGTCAGTATTGTATGATTTTTCTTACTATTCTGTCAAATTTTTGAGTGTTATGGACATCACTACCAAGGTAGGAAATTATTAGAAACTCAGATTACTCCTATAAGAAGAAGTATGGCATAAAGCCAGCACATTTGTTCCTCAGCTATCTCAACAACTAATTAAATCCTGCCAGCGTTCTTTATTGTAGGCTCTGTCTCCTCTTCACCGAACTGAGAACTAGATTTCTATCAGGACTCTGTCATCTTCGACCTTCACATTATACACAGTAAGATCTTTGGCTGGCTTAAATACTTTGCCAACCCTCCCCTGAAACAAGTTCAGGGTTACACCCCCTTTTAACCAACGGACTACCTGACCTCCACTGAGATCAAATTGAGAGCCATGCAGGGGACAAGTGACCATAGTCCCTTCCAACTTACCCTGCGATAACTTCCCTCCCATATGAGTACACTGGTTATCAGCAGCATAATACCTCTTGCCAATCTGAGCTAGGAGGATTTCACGGCCCGCTACGTTAACCGCTTTCATCATCCCGTCTTTCAACTCGTCTATTTTAGAAACCTCTACAAAATTACCCATGAAACACCTCCTTCATAGAATCCAAGTTTTTGAGCCGGTAATTTTATGCCTCTTATTACCAAGAAGAGGCGATAAACAGAATCATAAAACCTCTTTGCTTTCCCAGCAACTATGTACTTCGCTAGCCGTGTGACTAGCCACTTCTGCAGCCAGCTGGTGAGACTACCAACACGGGGACTCGAGAATGACGCAGAACTCTGTCAGCCACGCTACCCCAGACCCAACGCGAAATCCCTGACCTTCCATGGGTGCTCATAACAATTAGAGCTACTTGGTTTTTGTTGGCGTAGTCTAGTATTTCTTCGGTAGGCTTGCCTGAGATTACGGCTGTCTGCACAACCAGGCCATCTTTCTTCAGGCTATCTGCTACTTTTAAAAGGTAATTGTTAACATCGACTCGGGCTTTGTTCTGTATATCACGAGCTAACTGCTCTCCAAGCTCCGCGTAAACTTGTTGGGAAACAAGCTCCATTACTGTTAGCAAAATCACCTCTGGAATACGGCATCCTGTAGCTATTGCTATAACATGATCCAGAACACACTCAGATAATTCTGAACCATCCAACGGTACTAGTATCTTTTTGTACATTTTCCCACCCCCTGGAAAACTCAAAATTTAAAAGTCAAAAATCAAAAATAACATCGTCCATTTTGCATTTTGCTCTTTGCATTTTTATTTCTCTAACTTATTATGTCCCTCCCCAGCAAATCTACTTCTTTTCTGCAGTGACGTGTTTCCCGGGATTCTGGTCGAAAACTTTCTTGCAACCGACAGAGCAAAAGTAGTATTTCTTCCCTTTATACTCAGCGGTAGCTGCTGCCTTGCTCTCCTCTACCTTCATCTTACAAACTGGGTCAATTGCCATTGGACACCTCCTTTCACTGATTGATGAACTTGGCTGGTTTAAACCCTCTTAAACGCAGCGAGTTAGATACCACAGTAATAGAGCTAGCTGCCATGGCTGCCGCAGCCAGAATCGGATTCAGGAATCCGTAGCTGCCTAGGATGAAATGGAGCCCGGAGGGTACACCAGTACTCCCGAAGACAAAGTACAATACCCCGGCTGCCACGGGGATGAGAGCAGTGTTGTAAGCGAAGGCCCAGAAGAGATTTTGCTTGATAGTCCTCATGGTACGCTTGCTTAGAGATATAGCCGTTACGACTCCCATCAAATCGCCACTAATCAGGGTAATGTCTCCGGTTTCCATGGCGATATCAGTACCTGTGCCAATAGCGATACCCACATCCGCCTGGGCTAATGCCGGGGCATCGTTAATCCCGTCACCCACCATTGCCACAACTTCTTTCTCCCCTTGCAACTTCTTGACCTCCTGAGCTTTATGCTCCGGGAGCACCTCAGCCACAACCCGACCAATGCTCGCCTCTCGGGCAATGGCTTCAGCCGTGCGCCGGTTGTCACCAGTAAGCATCACCGTCTCAATACCCATCTTACGCAATATCTCCAACGCCTCTCTAGTGTTCGGTTTAAGTGTGTCAGCCACAGCGATAATTCCCACTACCTGACTATCCAGGCCTAGGAACATTACCGTCTTACCCGCCTCAAAGAGCTTGCTAGCTTCCTCTTCCATCTCGTTTAAGGAAAGGCCCCTTTCCTTCATTAACCTAAGATTGCCCAAGAGAAGCTTCTTCCCTTCCACCAAAGCCTCTACACCGTGTCCTGGGATAGCATTGAAATTTGAGGGCGGAGATAGTTCCAGTTTCTTCTCCAAAGCAGCCTTGACCACAGCCTGACCGAGTGGATGCTCTGAGTTATGCTCAGCGGAGGCAGCTAGCCGGAGCACCTCTTCCCGCGAGTAAGAAAAGGCAGTGACTATGTTAGTCACCGCAAGCTCACCACGGGTCAGAGTACCTGTCTTATCCAAGAGCAGTGTATTTACCCGGTGAGCTCTCTCTAGGGCCTCAGCACTCCTGATGAGAATACCATGCTCAGCTCCCTTACCTGTACCTACCATTATCGCAGTGGGAGTCGCCAGTCCCATGGCGCAGGGGCAAGCGATAATGAGCACGGCAACAAAGTTAAGGATAGCAAAGGTACGGGCTGGAGATGGTCCTACGAAGTACCAGACCACGAAAGTTATGATGGCGATGCCAATCACTGCGGGCACAAAATAGCTAGCGACGACATCGGCAAAGCGTTGTATGGGAGCTTTACTTCCTTGAGCTTCCTCCACCATCCTGATAATATGAGCAAGGGTTGTGTCCTTACCCACCTTGGTTGCTTCGACTTGAAGGCTGCCTGTCTTGTTGATAGTGGCCCCGATAACTTCATCTCCAACATTCTTCTCCGCGGGGATACTCTCTCCGGTAATCATGGACTCATCAATGCTGGAATACCCCTGGCGAACTACGCCGTCCACAGGCAATCGCTCACCTGGATGTACTAAGATGAGGTCACCGACCAGAACATCTTCGACGGGAATTTCCCTTTCCACACCTTCACGAATGAACAGAGCAGTCTTCGGTTGCATACCGATGAGTTTCTTTATTGCCTCCGAGGTTTGTCCTCTGGCCCTGGCTTCCAGAAAACGACCAAGGAGAATTATGGTAATAATCATGACTGAGGTATCAAAGTAGAAGCCAAGCTCTATCTCCGCGCTGGCAAAGAGACCAGGAGAAATAACGGCTACCATGCTATAAAAGTAGGCTGCTGAAGTGCCTACAGCAACAAGAGTATTCATATCGGAGGTCCTGTGTTTAAGTGCCCCCCATGCCCCACGGTAGAATCGCCAGCCTGCCCAGAATTGCACCGGCGTAGCCAGGGCCCACATTAGATAGGGCTTCCCGGCAAAAGAAGGGCCCCAGCCTAAAGCCATAATTGATAGTGCCAGGATAGCAGCGATGATAAGTCTATTTCTTAACGCTTGCGTCTCCCGTTGAGCAGCAGTGATCGCACCCTCTAGAGCCTGTACCTCAGGACCAAGTTCATAACCGGCATCTTTTACTGCCTGTCTCAGGTCAGCCAACTTCGTTCCTTCTAGGTACTCAACAGTGGCCTTCTCCGAAGCGAGGTTGACATTAGCTGAAATTACTCCGGGCACGCTGGCGAGAGCCTCTTCTACCCGGGCAACACAGGAAGCACATGTCATCCCACTCACCGGGAATATGGACTTCTTGGTCGCGACCCTGTAACCTAATTCAGAGACAGTGTTTCTAATTTTGGCAAGGTCTACCTTGGTAGCATCGTATTTTATGGAAGCCTTCTCCGAAGCGAAGTTAACGGTAGCCTGCTCTACGCCAGGAATTTCAGACAATCCCTTCTCAATGGTAGCAGCACAGGTAGTGCAGGTCATCCCGATTATGCGGACTGATGTTTTGTCAGACCTCTTAGAAATCGTTTTATCAGCCATTAATCTTTCCCCAACCAGTAGTGATGAGCTCAAACGCCTCACCACTAGCTGTTAGGAAAATCAAAAATTAAACATCAAAAGTCAAAATTACAGATTAAAAATTAAATTTTTAACTTTTGCATTTTAACCTTTTATTTACTTTTCATCTCTGGTATAAGCGCGAGTTGGATAATGAATAATGGCACCATGCTCACCTCCAGGCCCTGGTTTAGTAGTGCAACGATTCCATCTTTGTCCATTAGGCCATCGATAACCATCTTTTCCGTCCAAAGCGCATCTTAGTCATGTGGACTATCCACTTCCAGTGTAGAATCAAATGTAGCACCACCACAGCTACTAGAGCAACAGCAATCCAATTGTGGAGGTCAACCCCCTTAATCCGTGGATTTTAAAATTTAGCTTCAGTTGGGTATTACACAGTAATACTCAGCCTCACCTCGAAAGAGATTTCAATTGTTCTCTATCCAGAGA
>Ga0209609_10000383_pt1 | contig 26908 bp, 24 predicted proteins | sample LakKivw325mmetaG_FD_184136 | JGI IMG/M metagenome (GOLD analysis project Ga0209609, IMG submission 184136) | Anoxic lake water microbial communities from Lake Kivu, Rwanda to study Microbial Dark Matter (Phase II) - Lake Kivu water 325m metaG... | ecosystem: Environmental > Aquatic > Freshwater... | reverse complement strand
CCTTTTACCTTTGCCCTTCAGCTCTAATATACCTTTCTAACTCCTCTTAGCTGCGTTCTTCGCGCAGCCGCCACCCGATCCTGCGGTGCCTCTTATCTCGCACCGCCACCACCACCGCCGAACCCACCGCCTGCACCAAAACCACCACCTCCGCCTCCGAAGCCCCCGGGACCTGACCCCGTGGCTACCGGGGTCGTCATCCTGAAGGCATGCCCGAAGTAGAGTGGCATGTAAATCGCTGCATGAGCATCAAGATCAGGAACGTTCACCTGCAATTGCTCCATCGCTTTCGCGACCTTATCGCCCACGCCGAGCGCCGTGCCGTAGACCAGCCACTCCTTCCACATGGCCAAGTCTTCCGGTGCATACTTCTGGATCGAGGCGAAGTCAGAGAGGAATGTTCTGAATGCATCCCATTCCAGTTTCTCCTTGTAGTACTCGGTCTTCCACCTACCAAAGAGTGCCGCTGGGGCAGCGAGCGGCGGAACGGATTGCAGAGAGAGGAGGAGAGAAGCTACGAGACACGCGCCTAATTGCGGATACACGGCCCCCGAAGAGAAGAACAACACGAGCATGGCAAGGAAGATGATCGGGAACGGGAAGATGAATGTGAGCACGTGCATTCTGCCGCTCAGGACAAACTCCTCCGCGACACTCTTATCCGCTACATGCATCAAGCCGGTCAATCTGCTATGGATCCCGCTGAGACTGAGCATCGCATAGTCACCCATGCGCGTTGAGTCTCTTAACCCCTTGATCCGTGCCTCAAAGGCTGCGGTGTCAAAGACACCATCTTCCGCGTAGTCGCGCAAAAACGAGAGCACGCGCTGCTCATACTCATCGATCCCCGCGTGAGGATCTTGCAGTAGCTCGATTCGCAACCTGCCACCTGATTTCACGATTCGACCTTCAGTTCCTTCCGTTGCTATCTTCAGTATCCCGCGCCGCTGCAGATCGAGTAAGGTAGCATAGAAGCCATGCTCATCGAAAGCAAATGGATCGCCTTTGAAGACGAGGTTCACGAGCCAGGGTTTCCTTGTCTTGGGCACGTAGCTCAGGAACTTCGGCACCGTGAACTCTTTCTCTCGCCCGTGTCGGTAATACAGAAGACCGAGGAGCACCGGGAAGAGGAAGATGAGCGCGGTGAGTAGATAGCGGAGAGCAGTGAAGAAACGGTACGAGAGAGAATAGCGCAAGTTCGCTGCCTCAGTCTTGCCCGCAACGTCCGGCACATCCCGTGCAAAGCCATCCAGCTCATCGATGATCTCGGGCTTGAGCAGCAGTTCGAGCTCCAGGAGGGTATCCTTCGGGCTCGCGCCGTTTACAAGCCATACGCTACCTTCCTTGCGGGCCTCCCATGGCGGATGCGTGTAGACCTGGGTAACGGAGCCGTCAGGGTCATGAACCGCAAGTGTGACCTGCTTGTACGGCAGATGTTCAGTGGCGAGCTTCACATTCAGATGGCACGACTCCGCATCGCATTCCAGGTAGGGATGCATTCTGAAGACGTAGTCAATGCTGTACTCGCCGGCCTCAAATCGTGCAGGGTTGTAGCAGCCCGCTTCATTCCTGAGTGCTAAGGAACGAATATCCCCCACATAGGCGCTTGGTGATGTGGAAAGTAGTTTGACCTCACCATAATAGTCCTTCGTATACGGGATCGTTCCCGGAGGTGAGAGGATGCTGACCGGTTCCACATAGGGCTCACCCAAATTATCCCACGCAAGCGGTGCTTCCCAAACCCGATAGAGCATCCGGTACTTGCCAGATGCCTCGATTTCGTACCTGAATGTCTCTTCAAGCGTTCCATTCAGATACAGATCAGCCCGGTAATGGTCAACATACACGTCTCCGTAGCCGGTTAAAGCAGCCGCTAGAAGCACGCCAGCAGAGCCGATCACGAGCACTACCAGTAGCAGAATAGCAAGCTGTCTCTTCTCACTCAACTCCAGCTCACCGCGGGCCTTCTCAGTTCCTCCTCTCGAAACTCGAGATACTCCATCTTCTTCAGCCCAATCGAAGACCCCACGAATTTGGAGGGCACGACGTCAAGCTTCGTGTTAAACTCCTGAACGATGTTATTATAGGTGTATCTGTGCCGCGCGATCTCCTCTTCCAGCTCTTTAATCGCGTTCATCGTCACCATGACCGTCTCAGAAGTCTTCAAGGCAGGATAGTTCTCGGCAACCGCAATGAGGTTCCCGAGCAATGATCGGCTCGCTGCATCGATCCGATTGAGCTCCCCCGCGCCGGCTTTCCCCAGGCTCGCCCGCATACTGGTGATCTTCTCGTACGTATCCCGCTCAAACCGTGCATAGCTCTTCACCGATTCAACGAGCTGCTCGATCATATCCAGCCGCTTCTTCATCGCGACTTTGACCTGTCCGAGCGTGGCTTCTCCCGCATTCTTCAGGCTCTGGAAACGATTGTAAGTGAGGAAGAAGTAACTAACGATGCTGAGCAGTAAAACCAGAAGTACAATCATTACCAGGAATAGCGCATTCATATCTTCTCCCGAACCTCCGTCATTTACTAGCACGTATAATCGCGCGGAGCATAAAAGGTTATTGGTTGCCCCTTTTGCTGTTTTTTTTTGCCGTCGCATACGCGCTCGGCATGCTCCTTCACCAATTCTCCAATTGCTCGATAATCTTCAGTTTCGAGTGTGTCACCCCAGTCCTCGACGTGGCGTTGGGTATGGACCAGTCTCACGTCTGCTTCGGCAGAGGAGCTGGCTCGACGAATTCAAATGCACCATTGTCTGCCAGCGCAGCGCAAGGGATCGTCCGAATAGACCTCCCTGTAGCGTTCGTAATAGACGACCTTCAGTTCATCGTCGCTCCTTACCAGTCCAGGGCCTGCTCGAGATCGGCGATGATGTCCTCGACATCCTCGATGCCCACGGAGAGCCGGACCATCTCATCGGTAATGCCCACCCGCATCCTCACGTCGCGGGCTACCGTCGCATGCGTCATCGAGGCGGGATGCTCGATGAGCGTATCAACTGCCCCCAGGCTCACGGCGAGCGAGCAGAGTTTCACGCGGTCCATCAGTTTGCGGCCCGCGTCCAGCCCGCCCTTCACGCCAAACGTGACCATCCCGCTGAACCCGCTCATCTGCTTCTTCGCAAGCTCGTGCTGTGGATGACTGGGTAAGCCGGGATAGCGGACCCACTCGATTCGCGGATGCGCCTCCAGGAACCGAGCCACCGCCAGCGCGTTGCTCGCGTGCCGCTCCATGCGCAGATGGAGCGTCTTCAAGCCTCGGGTGCAGAGCCATGCTTCGTGCGGGCCCATGGTCCCCCCGGTATCATTGGCCACCGGGCTCATGCGATCGAGGAGGTCGCTGCTGCCAATGACGATGCCGCCGAGCAGGTCCGCATGGCCGCCGATGTACTTCGTGCAGCTGTGCACGACGGCGTCCGCGCCGAGCGCTAAGGGGCGCTGGAAATAGGGCGTGGCAAAAGTATTATCGACGACGGAAAGCGCGCCGATCTCCCGTGCCAGGTTCGTGATCGCCGCGATATCCGCGATGGTCAGAGTTGGGTTTGCGGGTGTCTCCAAGAAGAGCAGCTTCGTACTTCGCTTCACGCTCTGCTTCACCGCTTCGAGATCTGACATATCGACGAACGTGACCTCAACGCCGAATCGGGTGAGCAGAGAGGCGAAGAGATTGTACGTGCAGCTGTAGAGCACATCGTTTGCCAGGAGGTGATCACCCTGTTCCAGCTGCGTCAGGGCGACCGCGGTAATCGCAGCCATGCCGGATGAGAAGGTCTGGCCGGCCTCACCACCTTCGAGCGCGGCAAGTTTCTGGACCAGCACGTGGTGTGTCGGGCTGTTCGGGCCTACGCGGATATACGTGTAGCCCTCCTGCTCGCCGGCGAACCGTGCTGCGGCCTGGTCAGCGCTCGCAAAGACGAAGGTCGATGTCTGATAGATCGGTGTGGTATGCGCGCCGAAGATCTTATCTGGCGCTTCACCTGCGTGAACACATAATGTACCTACTCTCATCCCCTTTTTCATCGCCTCACTCACCCTCCAGTCCCGGAGTTAGTAGTTACGTGTATGTATGAGCTCAAAAGAGAAAGGAGTACTTGGTCGCGATTTGCGCAATGGCGAGGACGTTGGCTACTTTGTACGATTTCCCGCGGTTACGAGCGAAGCCAGAAAACAGCGAGCGGACGATTTTCCCCGATATTGACGATGCAACCGTTATATCAAAGCCGCTGGTGGGATTTGAACCCACGGCCTGCTGATTACGAGTCAGCCGCTCCACCCCTGAGCCACAGCGGCATCCACCAGCTAGTATCTAAGGTACGTAATATTTATAAGCACTAAACCGAGAAAGGGAGAGTATGAAGAAGGAGGAGCTGGTGCATCTCCACATGCTCCTGGCTCAACTTAAGAAATATTGTGAGGAGAAGGGTCTGGAGTGTGATTTCTCGAAGTATAACGAGCTCGAGATCACCCCGTTCCAGGTCCATAAGAGTAAGGACGAGCACAAGCATGCCATCTTTGTGCTGGGAACCGAACTAGCATCGATGGCCGCGCGGAGCAATTTCATGGGCTACCGCTAGCCGTTGCCGGTGGCAACGACCACGTCACCTCGCCGGCGAAGTCCGTGCTCCTTTTCATGCTCAGCTGATGTTTCTATCTCTCCCGTTCGTAACAATAATGGCCATTAAATCACATACCTTCTCTTATTTTACTCTAAAATCATCATACCGCAGCAGGATTGCTCGCGCCGGGCAAGAGCGCTACCATTAGCACGGCGAAGCTCAGGGCGTCGAAGGGCAGAGCGCGCGGCACGCCTTGACGATCTCTTCGCCCTCCATGAAGACCACGCCCTGGTCCGTGGCGAACGCACGCGCCTGGGCTTTGGCAAGTGCAGTCCCCGTGGTGCTATCCAGCATCTCACAGATCACCATCGCCGGTGGGATGCCAGCGAGCACGGCCAATGCCACGGAGAGCTCAGTCTGGCCTCGCCGCTCATCGAGCAAGCCATCGGCCGCCCGGAGAATGGAGACATGCCCAGGTGTACGGAATTCCGCAATGAAGTCGTAGCCGCTCTCCGTGCCGTTCAGCACCTGCTCAACCGCCTCGCCGATCTTCTGGATCGTCAGTGCGCGGTCGTTATCCGTAATCCCCGTGAAGGTCTTCCGGTGATTGACCCAGAGGGAGAAGGATGAGCGTTTATCGTAGGGGATATCGCCCACTCCTTCGACGAGCCGTCTGAGAGATGCATAGTTCTCGTTCACGTTGCGCACGATATCGCTCATGAAGGGGAGACCGAGTTTCTTCGCCGCGGTGGGATGGATGGCGACGCAGATAAGTCCACCCGCATTGTTCCTGAACTGAGCCACTTTCCGCGGGGTGACCGAGGAGGCGGCGAGCACAAAGTCCGTCTCACCTTCGCGATCCTCCGCATCGTAAATCAGGACGATATTCCCCTTTCGTATTTCCGCGATCCCGCGTTTCACCGACTCGGGAATCCCCTGCGTGTGCATTACGCTCATAGTACCACCCGTGTCCGTACCTCCTCGCCGTTCTTCAAGCCCAGCTCACCCCGGAGATAGACCGGCGAGATAATCTCGAGGATATCATCGGGATAATGGGTGCGTTCGGGGATGATGACCGCGCTTTTAATCCCCTTAGCTCGTTCGTCGAGGATCTTACAGGGGAAGCACTTGGCGCCGCCAAAGGTGCGGTTCTCCGAGACGAAGCTGTCGATCTTAATGCCTTTGCGGCCATCGAGCTTCTTCCGAGCGACGATGCAGAGCAGGTCGAGGCTGAGATTAAGTGTCCCGGGGAAGGGAATGAAACCCAATTTCACCTCAAATTGCTTCTTATAGCCCTCGAGCGTGGTGTAATAGCAGCCCTCACCCAGCCCGGTGACCAGACGGCCTGCGATCTCCACTTCGATCTTCGGCTGGGCGAAGAAGAGCTCTTGATACTCGTAGCATTCCTGCTTTAAGAGCCCAACGCCGTTCTGCGTGAGCATGATCCACTGGCCGTCGGCCGTGATGCGGCGGTGGACGAGCCCTTCCCGCTCCAGCTCTTGGAGCCGTCGCGCCGCGGTCTGTACGCTTGCCCTGATCGCCTCGGCAAAGTACCCGGAGGATAACTTGATCGGCTGCTCGATCGCGCCGAGCAGCGCGAGCTTGCGTAACGAGAGTATAACGTCCCCACTCACCCGCTTCTCATTCATGCCACTTCTGAGATCCATCTCATACTTAGTGCCCGCGCTATAAAAAGGTTGGCAGCTGCCACGTGCAAGCTCCTCATGCTCACTCCTGAGCAGGGCTGAAGTGCCACCACCGAATCCTGCAGTCGAGCTCACGAATCAGCAATTCTTCGCTTCAAACTCAGCCCGGCGAGCAGCCCGAAGAAGAGTCCGGAGAGATGCGCAGTATGCGCGATCATATCGCCTGACCCGATCATCAGGAAATCGATGAGCGCGAATAGTATCACGGCCAACCAGATCTCCAGCGGGATGACGAAGAAGAGATAGACCCGCAGCCGCGGCATGAGCACCGCGAGGGTGGCGAAGATCCCGCTCAATGCACCGCTCGCACCGAGTGCGGGATTGACCGCGGTTAAACTCCAGCCGATCCCCGCGACGATACCGGAGATAAAGAAGATGAGCAGGAACTTCGCGCTCCCGATCTTGCGCTCCAGAAATGGCCCGAAGAAGACGAAGAAGAGCATGTTGAAGAAGAAATGGTCGAAGCTGCCGTGGAGGAAGATGTGGGTGACCAGCGTCCAGGGTCGCTCGAGTACCAGTTGCGGCACGAGCATCAAGCGGTCAGTATAGCCGGATATGAGTAGCTGGAGGAGGAAGGAGAGTGCGATGATGAGCATGAGGAGGAACGAGTAGTTCCCGGATATGCTGTGCAAGGGCGTTTTCAGCATCACACGCTTTTCCGAGTCTTGCAGGGTCGACTCAAGGGGTAAGCCTGCGGTCCCGTGTACCTCCCGATCCTTGTGGTAGAGGTCCAGGCCTACGCACCAGTGCAGCTCGGGCTGGAGATGGTCACGGCAGAGGGTATCGCCGCAGTACTTGCAGCGGTAGAGAGCAGGCTTCCCGCAGACCGTGCACTGTCTCCGTGCCATAGCTTTGAAGAGAGCGGTACTGCATTTAAACGTTGCCGGGGGACCCGTGGCGGGCAATTTAGCGGCCGCGCGGGCCGATAAGTACCGCGCCGGACTCGCCGGCTTGAAGATCACCACGCAGGTACGTGCTCGTTACCCCCGTAATCCGGACAGTTGCGGTCGACCCGAGCGGCGGCTCGGCATTGAGCGCTATGAGGCGATAGGAGGAATCGCGGCTAATCACCCCGCCTTTCTTTCCCCGTTCCATGATATGAACCGGGAGGACAGTGCCGCGCAGTGCAAGGTTGTAGTCGAGCGCGATCGCGAGGCAGCGTGAAGCGATAATCCGCGATCTCTCCTTCTTCTCGCGCTCCAGCAGATCCTTCAACTTCGCCGCCTCCGTTCCCGGTCTGGGCGAGTATCTCGTGGCATTCACCTTCTCCGGCCGCAGCAACTCCAGGAGCTGCACCGAGGCTGAGAAATCCGCAGCGGTCTCGGTCGGAAACCCGACGATGAAATCCGTGCAAAGTGTGCAGTCCGGGAAACGCGCCCTGATACGCTTGATCATCCCCACGAACTCCGCGACCGTGTAATGCCGGTTCATCTCTCGCAGCACCTTATCCGAGCCGGCCTGCACCGGGAGGTGAAAGAACTTGAAGATCTTCTCGGACTCAAAGGCATCGAGGAGCTCGTCGAGGAGCGGGCTCACGGTATCGGGGTTCATCATGCCGACGCGAACGCGGAAATCGCCCTCTAAGGCTGTGATCATGTCTAAGAGCTGGGGCAGCTTCATGCCTCGCTCGTTCTCGCAACCGTATGCGGTGCAGTCCTGCGCGGTGAGTCGGATCTCCTTCGCGCCCCGGGCAACTGCACCTCGCACCGCTTCGAGGATCGTCTCGGGACTATAACAGTGCAATTCGCCACGCGCTTGTTTCACGATGCAGTAGGTGCAGTTCCCCACACAGCCGATCGCGATCGGAAGAGCGCAGACGACGCCATCAAACGCGAGCTCCGGGAAGCGCTCATAGCTTGCGGAAAGCTCGGCCGGGGTCAGCAGTGGTACCGCCTCGCCGAGGAGATGCTGCACCAGGTCGGGCTGTGCCGCGGCCATACAGCCTGCAACCACCACCTGCTTACCCGCATCCCGCAGCGCCTTCAGTCGTTTGAGCACGTTGAGCTCCGTCCGCTTCGTCACGGTGCAGGTGTTCACGACCACCACCTCGGCCTCCTCTTCGGTGACGATGGCATGTCCCTGTGCTTGCAGCAGTGCGCGCAGCTTCATCGTGTCGCCGAGATTGGCGGTGCAGCCGAAGGTCTCGAGACAAATTTTCTGCGATCGTGGGAAGATCCTGGTGAGGGGCATGGATCGTTTCCTTGAGGGCTCGTTCGAGCAAAAAGGGGGTCTATTTTATTGGTAAGCTCATTTAGAAGATAAGAGTTTAGACGTGGCGATGAACCAGACCTCGAAGCGAAAGATAGAGCAACTCCAGATCTGTGTGGACAAGGAGGTGGAAGTGGCGAATACGTGCTTCGCGGACATCAAGCTTGTTCACCTCGCTTTACCGGAGATCAATAAGGATGAGATCGATCTGAAGACGGAGTTCCTCGGCTTCAGTATGAAGTATCCCCTCATGATTGCTTCAATGACCGGCGGGCATCCGGAGACGAAGCGAATCAATGCGATTCTTGCGGAAGCTGCGGAAACGCTCGGCGTGGGTATCGGCGTGGGCTCACAGCGAGCGGCGCTGGAGAGTGGGGAGCAAGAAGCGACGTTCCGCGTGGTTCGCGACGTTGCTCCGAACGCCTTTATCTACGCGAATTTGGGCGCGCCACAGGTGAAAGAGTACGGGCTCGCGGGGGTGGAGCGGGTCATCGAGATGATCGATGCGAATGCCGTGGCCATCCATCTCAACTTCCTGCAGGAGGCGATCCAGCCGGAGGGCAACGTCGATGCCCGCGGGTGCCTCAGCGCAATCAAAGAGGTCTGCGAAGCGATCAAGAAGCCCGTGATCGTGAAAGAGACCGGTGCGGGGATCAGTTACGCCACGGCGAAGCGGCTGCACGAGATCGGCGTCTCCGCGATCGACGTGGGTGGGCTGGGAGGCACGAGCTTAGCGGCTGCGGAAACGTACCGCGCGAAGGGCGAAGCCGATGCGCTCTGCGAGCATTTAGGGTGCCTCTTCGGCTGGGACTGGGGCATCACGACGGTGGAGAGCATTGTGGAGTGCGGTGCGATTCCCTTCCCGATACCCATCATCGCCACTGGCGGGATACGGACGGGCATCGATGTGGCGAAGAGCATCGCGCTGGGTGCGGATCTCAGCAGCGCTGCATTACCATTCCTGAAACTGATTGTGAAGCAGGGCAACGCGGCGGGCGTCATCAGCAAGATCAAGGAGATGGCTGAAGAATTAAAGGTGGCGATGTTCTTAACCGGTTGCCGAATTCCCCGCGAGCTGCGGGACGTGGAAGTGATTGTAACGGGTAAGACGCGTGAGATCCTGGAGCAGCGCGGGTTCCTGGACCGTCTGAAGCGGCGCAAGAAGCTACTAGAGCGATGAGCGGCCGCGCGTGAAACGAAGGGGAGGACCGCTTGGTTCTGCGCTCACCTGCATTTCCTTCGGGCTCAGGTGAACCCGCCCTGTGCACTCTTTATGGCCGGACGCTCTACCTAGCCATGGGTGATTATCCATGCTCGATACTGATCGAGCGGTGGGCAGAACGCCCAATGCACTTATCCACGAGAAGAGTCCGTACCTCTTGCAACATGCGTACAACCCGGTCCACTGGTATCCCTGGGGTGAGGAGGCGCTACGACGTGCGAAGGAAGAAGACAAGCCGATCTTTCTCAGTATCGGCTATGCTACCTGCCACTGGTGCCATGTGATGGCTCGTGAGTCGTTCGAGAATCCGCAAACGGCCGCGCTGCTCAACGAGCACTTCGTGAGTATCAAGGTCGATCGCGAGGAGCGGCCGGAGCTGGATGCGCTGTACATGAAAGCGGTGCAGCTGATCGCGGGCACGGGTGGCTGGCCCTTATCAGTCTTTCTGACCCCGGCTTTGAAGCCTTTCTACGGCGGCACGTACTTCCCGCCAGAACCACGGCACGGCTTACCAGCCTTCACGGAGCTGCTGGAAACGCTCAGCCGCTTCTGGCACGAGCGGCGTACGCAGCTCGAAGCGAATGCCGAGCAGGTCATTCAGCTGGTGCGCACGATGTACGAGCAGCCACGGCGAGCGGGGGCAGAGGAGCTCACCGAGGACCTCCTTGCGAATGCGTATGAGCAGCTCGTGCTGCAGTTTGATGCCACGCACGGCGGCTTCGGCGCGAAGGTACCGGCGTGGTCGGCGAAGGCTCCGAAGTTTCCGCTCCCCTGCTTTAGCGCGTTCCTGCTCCGGTACTATCACCGAACCCGCGAGCCCTCTGCGTTGAAGATGGTGACGAAGACCCTGAATGCTATGGCACGGGGCGGCATCTTCGACCAGCTGGGCGGGGGGTTCCACCGGTATGCCACAGACCAGCTCTGGCTCGTGCCGCACTTTGAGAAGATGCTCTACGATAACGCGCTCCTGGCACGTGCGTATACCGAAGCGTACCAGGTAACGGGCGAAGGATTCCTTGCGGAGATCGCGAACCGGACACTGGACTGGGTACTGCGTGAGATGACCGATCGTACCGGCGGGTTTTACTCGGCACTTGATGCGGACAGTGAGGGCCGGGAAGGCGCCTTTTATCTCTGGTCGCCTGCGGAGATTACCGCGGTGCTGGGCGACGCGGACGGCGACGTGCTCGCTCGCTACTTTGGTGTGACGAGCGAAGGTAACTTCGAGGGCGGCACGAGTGTGCTCTCCCGAGCGGCGTCAGCGGCGAATGCCGATGCGGCCATGATTCGACGTGCTATGCAGCAGCTGCTGGCAGCGCGAAATCAACGGGTGCGACCGGCGACTGACGACAAGATCCTCACGAGCTGGAATGGGCTGATGATCTCCGCGTTTGCCCTTGGCTACCAGGTATTTCGTGATTCCCGGTATCGAGCAGCTGCGATCGAGGCGAGTACCTTTATCCTTGAGCAGCTGAGAAGCGACGGGCAGGTATTGCACCGGTACCGGGATGGTGAAGCCTCAATACCCGGCACGCTCTCGGATTACGCCTTTTTCACCGTGGCACTGCTCGACCTCTACGAAGCGACGTTCGACTCCTCCTGGCTCCGGGAAGCGTTTGTGCTGAACGAGCGTATGATCGAGTTGTTCTGGGATACCACATCGGGCGGCCTCTTCGAGACGACCGTGCATGAGCGGAACGAGCTTGGCGTCGCGATCAAAGAGGCATACGACGGCCCGATCCCCTCGGGCAACTCGGTCGCCGCGCAGAACTTCCTGCGGCTCGCCGCGCTCAGTGAGGATGCGGATCTTCGCGGCAGGGCGGAGGACATTTTCCGCGTCTTCCACGAGTCACTGGAGGCAACCCCGCTGGAGCATGCGCAGATGCTCTGCGCACTCGAGTTCTATCTCAGTCCTCCGGTGGAGATCGTCCTGGCAGCTGGGTCTGCCGCAGCGGTAGAACCGTTTGCGGCCGAGCTGGGGCGTCATTTCCTGCCCACCAAGGTCACGGTATTCTCAGAGCCCGGCGTCACGCTGAACGAGCTGCCCGCACTGGCACCCTTACTCGCTGACAAGGTCGCGATCCAGGAACGGCCGACGGTCTACCTCTGCGAGAATTACACCTGTAAGGCGCCGATCACTGACTTGAACGAACTAAAGAGCGTGCTATCCTCTCGTACGTAGCCTTGAATTCGCTCCTTTTTGACTCGGACCGTCCACTTACCCGACCAGCTACGTTGCCTACAACTCATTCAAATTCCGCTGGACTGCTTTTACACCACTCAGCAGCCTTCGTAATACTTGATAATCGCCCTCGTACCTGTTGATATGACTGCGTGCCGATTGATACAAAGACCAAAATACGATGGGGTGTGAGTTGTAGCTCACTGTTATACCTTCTCGATAATCCTTCGATCCGTGAATCGCTTCTATTTTTGCGTGAAAGGAGGTTCCCGGATTAGCTACCACTGTGAGTAGAACTACGAATTTAGTGAGCTTCCGCATGTGCTCGTTGTTCCCGGTGAACTCCATTTCTTAGAGAGAGGCATTAGTAAAGATTGCACAGGCGCCGGAGGATATTTGAATAGCTGAGGGTTCCCAATTCCTATCTTTGATTGATGTGGATTCACAGTTATTAAGTTAATAGCTCATTTAACTCGTTGATTATTTCTGTGAGTCTTTTATTTTTTTCATTGATTGTATATACCAGTTGGTCAGCTCTGCCTGACACCCGCTCCACCACAGCATACTGAGCATATATTTTGCTTTGAAGATCCAAAGATGCTTGATATTCCTCTGGCGAAAGCGAACGTCCTGCATATCTTCTGTTGTATTCACTCACCAAATCTTCGTAATAATTAGCCACTCTAACCCATTCATCATAAGTATCTGAATATTCCATCTGTAAATCATTAATTCCATCAATATGTGCGTTGTATTCCTTCATAAGTTCCAAATACCTCTTAAACTCCCTTGGATTTCTAAAGAAATATCCGCTGTAATAATTTTTATCGTATGTGGCATACCCTCCAGTTGTCTCCAAAGCTAACCATTTACCAGGTGACACCTCAGCCAAAACCCATGCGTGATTGTATTCTGTCCAATTGGCATTGGGATTGTCCGCATTTCCTACTGCGATTTCCGCATTAATTCCCTGAGTTTCAACCATATCCCAGACATCGATTGCCATGTCTGCACAAACAAAAAGATCATATTTGCGATAAGTATGAGTTTTATAATAGTCTTCAACAATATCTGTTACTATTCCTACATTCTTTTTTTCTTCTGTTATTATGGGTGTTGGCGTAGATTGTAGAGTTGGTATCAAAGTAGGCGTAGAAGTTAACGTTGAAACTGGAGTTTCAACCTTGTAATCAACACACCCGCATAATACACACGCCAAAATAGCCAATGCTACAATCATAGCCAAAAATTTCCTTTTCATGCTATTACCATTCTATGTTCTTCTCTCCTGAAGGATCAGACAGCTCTATATGAATCTTAACAATTTCTCGTGTAGAGAATAATCTTTTTTCCTCGACTTCCTTAACAAGTTCATCGGTGATTTTTATTTCATCTTTTTTGTTTTTCACGCTTTTACCTTTTTGAAGTTTTATACCGTCTTTTATATCAGACACAAATGCTTCTCCATGAGAAACCATATTTCTTTTTTCTCTTACAAATTGTATAGCATCAATTATCTTTTTAACTCGTTCTCTACCAATTTTTTCCCTTTCACAAATCTTTTTGAAAATCTCAATTTTGCGTTTAAATCCCAATCCCGTCTGTTCCATCAAAATTAAATCCTTAAAGAGAAATGTTTTATAACTTTGAGGAGAACAAAAATAATTAGATATGAAGAAATCCAGAGTAGATTCTATATCAAGCGCCAGTCTTAAAATTTCTCCACAGTTCCTATAAAAGATTTTCTTTTCTTCTCCCATTTTATCTCAAAATCTAAGCCTTGGACATGATAGTGAAGCGTCAATAAGTTTTGATCTCATTTCCGAAGCCATTTTCTTTTATCGTTGGTCTGGCTTCTTTAGGATAATAAACAGTATTGTAATTGCCGTTAACTATGATTAATGAAACATCCACGTTGAGTATCTTAATCTCGTTATAATTGCCGTTTATATTTATTGTATCACCAGAGACGTCTTGAACCTTATAATTGCCGTTTATATTTTGTGTAGTAGGCACCGATATCATAGGTTGAGTAGGTGTCACAATAGGGTGTTCTGGTAATGAAGATGTTTCATATCTAACAACTTCGTTTCTTATTCCAGATATTTCAACTAGAGGATTTGCAAACTGAGGAATATACACGGTATTATCCATTCCTGATATAACGATTTTTATTACTGTTACATCGTGAGGAACAGTAATAACGTTCCTCATACCTGATACAACTAATTTAACTGGCACATCGCTGGATATAGTTATATCTTGATCAGTACCAGATATTGGAATTACTTCTTCAATCATTTCCTCTTCAATGTCCTCAACATTTGTTGCTGGCAAAGTGGTAACATCTGGAGCTTTTGTAGGTGTCTCTTCTTCAATGCATCCAGAAAATGCGATAACGACCAGTAATGTCACAAATACGATTCCTATTGCGATTTTGTTTTTCATTTATTTTTACATTCCTTTATACTGTGTGTAAAAGCATCCATATAAAATTTTCGATTGAAGCATTTTTCTTAAAACAAAGGAAAAAAAAGTTTTTATCAAATCCAACCCTCCCCACCACAACCATCACTAAAAGGAGCAGCACTGCATACGCCAGAAACAGTAACCGTGCACCAATGATTTGTGAAACCTGTTCGGATGAATATTTGGCCATCGTCGCTTACAACCGTTCCAGCGGAAAGTATTCTATCCGACATACGCCCAGCGATGCCACGCTGATAACCATAGCGGGTTCATGCATAAATTAATGCGAACTTAAAACACCCCATCGATCTGCGTGCCGCAGTTGGGGCATTTCGCGTCGCTCGTGAGTCGGTTCTCCCGAATATAGAACCCGTAACGGTTGATGAGCAAGGCACCGCAGTGATAGCAGTAGGTGCTCTCGCCGCCTTCGCCGGGCACATTGCCTTCATAGACGTACCGGAGGCCGACCTCTTTCCCGATGTCCCGTGCCCGGTGGAGCGTGGCGACCGGCGTGCGCGGGAGATTGATGAGCTGATAGGTGGGGTAGAACTGCGAGATATGCCAGGGTATCTCGACGCCGACGCTCTTGATGAACTCCGCGATCGCCCGGAATTCCGCGTCGGTGTCGTTCAACGTCGGGATGACCAGCGTCGTGATCTCGACCCAGACGCCCAACTTCCTGTAGAGCTTGATCGCATCGAGCACCGGCTGAAGGTGCGCGCCGCAGTTGGTATGGTAAACCTCCTCGGAAAATGACTTCAAGTCGATATTGATCGCATCCAGGTAGGGCGCGAGCGTCCGTATCGCCTCTTCGGAGATATAGCCGTTAGAGACGAAGACGTTGCTGATCCCTGCCGCTCGGGCGAGCTGCGCAATCTCATAGGCGTACTCGAAGAAGATGGTCGGCTCGACGTAGGTGTACGCGATACTCTTGCACTCGTACTGCTTGGCGATCGCGACAATCTCCTGTGGCGCAATATACTCGCCGCTGATCCGTTTCTGATCCTTCGGCATCTGCGAGATATCGTAGTTCTGGCAGTTCCGGCACCGGAAGTTACAGCCGACCGTCGCGATCGAATAGGCCGTTGAGCCGGGGTAGAAGTGGTAGAGCGGTTTCTTCTCGATCGGATCGATCGCCTGCGCGACTACCTTGCCGTAGACGAGGCTGTAGAGCTTGCCCTGCTGGTTCTCGCGCACACCGCAGATCCCCCGTCGCGCTTCAGTGATCTTACAAGTATGGGGGCAGAGATGACAGCGAACGGCCTGCTCATCCAGGCGCTCGTAGAACATCGCTTCTTTCAGCTGCTCTGCAGTCCCCTGCGCTGAGCGAAAAGGCATCTTTCTCCCAGTGGAGAGATCTCCCCTGAGGCCATATATACCATAGCGACGGTGCACGTAGGAACGGTCTACAAGACGCGGATCATTCAGTACCTGCTACCCCATCGAATAGTAATTTCGCGCCCCGCTTGGATGTGAATCGAGTCGGTAATCCACGTCTGTATGGGGGCTGGTAAGCTATCAGCTCACCGTTGCACCAGGACCATGCACCGCTGAAACCGCCAAGTGAGAACGACTACGAACCCGCAACTCGTGTCATGTACGAACGAGCGGATGGCTAGCTAGTCCCAGACTCTGGTAATTTATGCCACCTTGGTCTTCAGGGTTATCTCGATCGCGGAGACGTTAACTCTATCGCCTCCTTCTCCGGTGAGCTGTTCAGTCCCTATCTTAATCTCGCCCACCTGGAGACCGGGAAGGAACTTATTTCGCACGACCTCTGCGGTATCCACTGCCCTCGAGATGGCCCTGCCCCGCGCCTTGATAACGATCTCGTTAGAGCCGCTGTTGATCTGCGTAACAGTCGCGAGAACATAGCTCATCACCGGTTTATTCCCGACATAGATCACGTTGTCTTCTGCCATGTATGCATCACTGGAGTGAAGTATGTGCTGACGGGTATTTAAAGGTGGGCGATTTACACCTTCCTCGACTCGCCCGAGTGCAGCACAGTAGGCGGTCTGTAGCACCTCTGCGGTGCTTCTGCGCTGCGTTTATCCTCGCCACGGGCTGTCCCTGGCGCACGAGGTCGCCGGGCTTCGCTCTCCTCGGCAGTTATTCGTACTATGCTTCGAGTGGCCGAAACTCTTCTTTACCCGCACCGCATTCTGGGCAGACCCAGTCATCAGGCAGCTGCTCGAAGGGCGTGCCCGGCTTGATCCCGTTATCAGGATCGCCCTTCGCGGGATCGTAGATATAGCCGCAGACGGTGCATTCGTACTTCTTCATGCTTTATCACCGGATCTTCATGCGTCATTGGGCATGATATAGGTTAAATAGCGGTATACGTGAGTGGCCTCAAGGAGCAGCTGACCGCCCACGCATTCGCCCCGACGAGCGGTTATTCCGCGAGCTCGACGAACTCCGCCTTGGTCGCACTGCATTCAGGGCAGAGCCAGTCCTCGGGCAGATCTTCAAACGCGGTGCCCGGCTCGATCCCGTTATCCGGATCGCCCTTCGCGGGATCATAGATGTAGCCACACAACGTGCACTCGTACCGCTTCATCATCCATCACGACCGTGAACTCATTCTTCTTCAGTGGTGATATCAGCTTGGTTTTGGCGAGGTACCCCGTGCTTTTACGTCCGCACAGGTTATAGATGCGCCAACGTTGGTTGATGGAACGTCTATGATTATTTAATACGCTGAAACTTAGGTATAGTAGCTTTTCGATCATCCTGATAGCCCATGCACATCGCGATCATCCATTCCATCTGGCGAAGGCGCCGAGGAGGGGCGCGCTATAAGTACCCAGAAGTGAGGAGGTGAGAACCATGAGAGCAGTTGTCATTGGTAGATGGGAACCTAACAAGTTCAAAGAAGTAAGTCGGCGATTTTTTGGCATGCTCGAGGGTGATGCACCAAGTGAAGTCCTCAGTGCGTACAAGAAGATCAAATTTCATGCATTCGAATTCCCGAGCGCCTATGGTCAAAATTGCGTTGTGATGGTCTGCGAAGCTGATGAACTGACGTTCGCCACATTCGCACGCTATTGGGCCGATGTGATGTCCATTGAACTCATTCCCAGTGTTCCCCTCGAGGTGATAGCTATGCGAAAGGTGGGGCTCGAATGAAGTGAAGCGGAGTGGGACAGCGGTACGGTTGAGTTCGGTGGGACGTGCTTGAAACGGTCTCTCGATTCCCGATCGGATGTGCCCGCGAGTCCCCGCGCGGGCGCTCCTTCAGAAAGATGACCTATCGAGCAGCGAAATGCCGCTAATGCTCAGCGTGCTAGCAGGAACCACCGTGGGAATCGAAAACACGGCAAAAAACCACAGGAGGAGCGAGACTGAACGATTTGTGAATAGCTCGCTGCCGTTGCTGCTGGCCTTCACACGATCGTCCTGACTCGAGGAATCGCTTCTTCTTTCCCGTCGAATGCGCTCCTCCGCATATTTATTGGTGGTATCCCTATTTAAGAGGATTTCGAAAAACCTCCTGACCCCGCGGTCATATAATAATCTTTAAATACTATAAAACATATAATGATATCCATGAGAACTTTAATGGATTTCGGTCTGAATGAGGCGTATGAGCGCGTGAAGAAGCTGGGAGACACGCTGAATGAGATAGGCTCGTTGATCGATTGGGAAGCATTTCGACCCATCGTGCACGGTATGTATAGGAATCATACTGAGCGGGGCGGGAGGCCGAATAAAGACGAGGTTCTCATGCTTAAACTGCTCGTACTTCAGCAGTGGTACGGGCTCTCCGACCCGGAACTGGAGCGGCAAGTTGCGGATCGGCTCTCCTTCATGAAGTTCCTCGGACTACCTGAAACCATCCCCGATTTTACCACCGTCTGGAACTTTCGGGAGCGGTTGGCGAAGACGGGGAGGGACCAGATGATCTGGGAAGAACTCAAAAGGCAGCTCGAATCGCGCGGCCTCACCGTGAAAGAGGGCACCATCCAGGATGCGACTTTTATTACCGCTGATCCTGGGCACGCGAAGGCGGATACACCACGAGGTGAGGGAGCGAAAACGCGGCGGAGCAAAGACGGCACGTGGGCGAAGAAAGGTGCCAAGTCCTTCTTTGGCTATAAGGTCCACACCAAGCTCGACAGGGACTATGGTCTCATTCGCGAGCTTGAAACGACCACCGCTTCGGTGCACGACAGCCAGGTGGATCTCTCCCAAAAGGGTGAGGTGGTTTATCGTGACAAGGCGTTCTTCGGCTCGAAGGCCGCAGGCTACGCAGCTTCGATGAAACGAGCGGTGCGGGGGCACCCTCTCGGCATTCGGGATATCTTACGGAATCGACGGATCAATAAGAAGCGATCGCCGGGCGAACGGCACTACGCGGTGATCAAATGCGTCTTTAAGGCCGGGCACGTCCTCGTCACGACGGTGGAGCGGGTTGGCGTAAAGATGCTCTTCACCGCATTTGGGTTCAACCTTTACCAGCTACGCACCCTCAAGAAGCAGGGAAAGCTAGAGGGGCTAGCGTAAGCTATCGACAAAAAACGGGAAAGATGAAAGAAATGAGCTGAAAGGGGAACAAAAAAGCCGACCAGGAGAGCAAAAAGAGCAGTTACGAGGGGGAAAAATGATGGGGCGTTTGAGCGGGTGCTATAAAAGCAAGGTAAATCAAAATCCTCTTAAGCTTTGCTATTCCTGTCGTGGGACTGCTGCAGCTGCGGGTGTCGAATGACGAACTAACTCGCATCTCTGTAGTTCGGTGCAACAACGCGATCACCGGTAATTTTATATGCTCATACCACGGTATGTTGATTGGTCAAACGGAATGCCGGAGGATGGGACTGCAGCGGAGAAAGGTACGGCGAAAGCGCGCGAAGTGAGAAAGGGCTGGTCGAGCGATTTCGCGCTCCTCGAGGCATCATTTCAACCCTTCGAGGCGTGGTTTGATCAGGTCTGGACGCGCGCGCCGCGGCGAGGAGGCACGAAGAAGAGTTCACGCTAGGGCCTCTACGAGGCTCGCGATTATTTCGCCCCGAGGTGCGGTTAGTCCTTTCGCCGGGTATAGAGAACGTAGACAGCGAACGCAGCAATTGCCAGCGTCACCAGCGCCAGGACGAATGATCCCGTCGTTGAGGGGAGCAATGGAGCGGGCGTGAGCTGGGGCGCTACTTCTCCTGGCGGCGCAGTGGGAAGGAGTGTTGGAGAGACTGCTAGTGCCGTGGCAAATTATGCGGCGCTTTACGCCACGAAACGCAGTAGGTCCGGTGAGACTTTCACACTTATACCTCGGTACTGATGGCACCGGGCCGGGCCCCTCTCCTCCTCGTCGCCTTTTCACCTAGTACATACAACAGGTAGCGTAGCAACCATCACCACTAAAGGGACGTAGCAAATCACGTGGCTGAACCCACGCTTGCCACGTCCACCTTTACCCGGCCAATCACCAACTCCTCTTCGATCGGTATCGCGTCCTGCTCTTCCTGCAATGCCATGAGATGCGCTGCGATTGCTTCCTTGATGTTACTCATGGTCGCTTCGATCGTCTCGCCCTGCGAATAGCAACCAGGTAGTGCCGGAACCTCAGCCCAGTATCCGCCTTCCTCCGCACGATGGATCATGACGGTGTATTCCATGCTCCTCTTCACCTCCTACTTCAACAAGCTCAGAAATTCCTCCTCAGTTAAGCCAGCTTCCTTTTCTTGATCGCTGCCTTGAGCAACCCAGTTTTGAGCTTCTGAGAACGTGGGATAGTGACGAGTTGGCCATTTGGCATCTTCACATTAACATGATCTCCTTTACCCTTCCGCTCTATGCCCCTGCTTTGACAAACGCTTTGATTGCAACTTTTCCTTCTATCCCTCTGAGCCGGCTCAATCTAGAAATCCTCTAAATATAGGTTTATCCTATCTCTTTATCTCAGTTCCGAAGGGCTCGCATGACGTAGAGCACTCATTACGGCCCATGCACTACCCATCGGCGCATCGAGTATATAAAACAACGGTGCTAGGATGGCATAACAAGGCGTGTAGCGGAAGATAGAGGTGAAGCCCATCTAAACATCTCGTAGCTTCTATTATGGCGATCACGACACCAGCGCGCGAAAAATTTCGAGCATTACTCCTACCGGTTTTTTAGGTCGCATAGAACACATCCCCGCCTCCATATCCGACTGGCCTGGCTTTAGAATCTTCCTGAACATTCATTTATTTTAAACCACCTTATTTCGCTATTCTTCTTTGCACCTACATACGCTTTTCGCCTTTTTTTGCACGCTCAACACAAGGGCTAGAGAAATCTACCTTAAACCTTCCACAAGGCTGAGGTTATGATGATAGGAAGAGGTATCATCAAAGTCCACGCTTGAGTTAGTGTTCAGCACGTGGGATGCTACAGGACGGAGGTGAGGACCGCGGATGTCAAGTTAATGGTGGTGGCGGCAACCCCGCTCAGGTTAACAAAATGATTTTTAAGCTTCAGCACCCAGCAAGGTGACAGCCCACGTGCCGACCGTGCTTTTTAAACCCGCCAAGCTACCTTCATAACGAATATGAAAGCTGGGAATAAGATCGCGATCGCCATTGTGGGCTACGGTAACGTTGGCCGCGGGGTTGAAGCGGCCATTAACCTCAATGCGGATACCGAGCTGGTCGCGCTCTTCACGCGGCGGCCGGAGCTCGTGCGTGACGCGGTGAAGGACATTCCGGTACTTTCAACTGAAGATACCGTGCCGTCAGCGGTGAAAATTGATGTGGTTATCCTTTGTGGCGGTTCGAAGGCGGATACACCGGTTCAGGGGCCGATATTTGCCAGACGGTTCACTACGGTCGATAGCTTCGATACCCATGCCGCCATTCCGGAGTATTTCGAGACGATGGACAAGATCGCCAGAGCGCACGGGCACGTGAGCATCATCGCCACCGGCTGGGACCCCGGGCTCTTCTCGATCATGCGCGTGCTCGGCGATGCATTCCTCCCGCAGGGCAAGCAGTACACCTTCTGGGGGCCCGGGGTGAGCCAGGGGCATTCCGATGCCGCGCGGCAGGTGAAAGGCGTCGTGGATGCGCGCTCGTACACATTTCCGGTCGAGCGCGCGGTAGAGCGTGTCCGGAGCGGTGAGATACCGACATTCAGCAAACGCGAGCTGCATCAGCGCGTGGTCTACGTGGTGCCCGAGGCGGGCGCGGATCGCGAACAAATCCGGCAGACGATCGTGACGATGCCCCATTACTTCGCGGACTACAATACTGAAGTCATCTTCATTACCCGGGAGGAGATGACCGCGCAGCATGCCTGCCTGCCGCATGGCGGGTTCGTCTTCGCCTCAGGCGTGACCGGGACGGGAACCTCCGAAGTGACTGGGAAAGAAGTGAACCGGCACGTGCTCGAATACCGCTGCCAGCTCGAGAGCAATCCGGAGTTCACCGGGAACGTGCTCGTTGCCTTTGCGCGTGCCGCACATCGCCTGAGCATCGAAGGCCGTTCTGGCGCGTTTACCGTGCTCGACATCCCGCCGCGCTACGTGAGCACGCATGCCGCGGCAACTTTACGGAAAGACTTCCTGTAGTATGGCCGGCACTGAATGGTTGCAGCAGCTGCCCGGGATCACAAAGGAGTGGGAGACAGCATTTTCCCTCCTGCGCCGCTACTATGAGCACGAAACCCTTGCTTCCTATCGAATTGCCTATGACCCGGCAACGTGGTACCAGTTCAAGAACCCCGCGCTCATCTTTCCCGAGGAGCGTGTCATGCGGTTCGCCACGCCGAATGCCGCAGTGCCGTTCGACTATTATCCCTCGCGGGTCGCGAAACTGGGTATTGTGGGCCATAACTTCGCGTACCTCGCGGATATCGACGAATATTACCCTTACAACTTCCCAGGGTTCCTCAGTGAGCAGCGTGCAGTCATCACGCCGCTGCAGCGTGCGAATCTGCGTGCCGCGCACGTTATTCCCGACGCACTGGTAGCGGTCACGCGCGAGGGCCTGCGGAGTTTCTTCCGTGCGCTGGGCGCGCCTGCTGCGGGCCTGGGCTCGTACGAGGAGCCCCTGGCCATCATGGAGACGCTGGGCCTGATGGGCATGCCGCGGCACGACGACCCCCTGACGTTCTTCAAAGAGCTCAGCGAGACCGAACGGGCTGCAGTGCACACCCTCTTCGAGACCCCGTACCTCTTCTCCCTCGCGGGCCTGGTGACGCCGCCAGCCTTGAATGCAGACCGGAGTTTCGGGATACGGAACCGGGTGGAATTAACGCACCTCAAAGACCGCCTGCAGCGGTTTGTGCACGCTGAACTCACGGCGACCGAGCTGCGTGCTGAACTGGAGCGGCTGCGCTATACGACGAAGCTTGTGGTCGCGGATTACCGACCTGAGGAGTCGGTCGACCTCCGGTGGGTCAAGCTCGATGCGGCGATGGATCGCGTGAAGCGGACGATCACGGCGTACGAGCATAAAGCCGCGCATGCTCCCTTTGCGTGCTACGAGGATCTGGCAACTGCCCTTCGTCGCATCTACGATAAAGAGGTTAACGCGCGGCGAGCGTACGTGTAGACGATAACTTTTGGATCTTCTCCAAGTTTGGGAGCGAACAGGGGACGAGAAAGCTCCAAACGTACGTTTCTTCACCCATCAATCGTATCATAAGGGGGAGAAGTGCAGAGAAGGAGTTGTTAGAATCGGGATAGTTCCCCTTAGAGCACGTCCCTGAGTTTCGCTACCAGTTCTCTCACCGCATCGGCATGATCCTCGATGGTTTCGGGCGGTAACCAGTGCTCATAGAAGTTCTGATGGAGCGCGGAGGCGAGGCTAAACAATCTTATGAGCCCAGGCTCGTCACGCTCTCTGCTCAGGTTCACGACGAAGTGGAAAAGTTCTCGATGCGATTTCAGCTCGGCACCTCGCCGTGCCGCCACTACTTTGAGGATCTCCGCGGCAGCACCCCAGAGCTTCTCTGAAGCTTGCACGTAGTCCTTTTGCTTGAGCAGCTCCTCAGCTTCCTGCAGATATTTCATATTCAAAGCCAGGTAATGCCGTGCTTTTTCTACCGGCTCGAATTCCAAGCTCCTGCCTGCTGTCATATATATTACTAATCTCCTATAGCATATCTAGTAGAAGCCATTGCGATAAAGTTTACGTTGGTATCCTTCAGAAAAGAGTGTGATTAAAAATCAAGCCATTACGGCCCCTTACTTCATCAGCCGTTCATAGACGAGTATCGCAGTAATCAAATCCTCGAACGCCACGCCCGTCGATTTGAAGAAGGTGATCTCCTCGTCACCTGTCCTCCCTTCACGTTTGCCGGTCAGCACGTCACCCAGCGGAATCAAATCCTGCTCCGTGATGAGCCCTCGCTCCAGCCCCTGGTAAACCTCACCGGAATGGATGCACTGCGCCAGATCGTCAACCACGATCCGGGCAGTGCGCAGCACGTCCGGCGCGAATTCGATCTTCAGCTTCGAGTCCGCACCCACTCCGTTCAGATGCATGCCCGGCTGCAGCATCTCTGGAAAGACGAACGGTTTGGTCGCCGGTGTCACGGTGGTCAGGATATTGGACTCCGCCGCGTCGGTCAACTTCACCACGGCCGTATCAACCCCGAATTCACGCTCATAACGCGCTTTGAAGGCGATCGCACGATCCTTCGCGCGATCAACGAGCTTAATGCGCGCAATCGAAGGTCGAACGGTAAGTATCGCTTTCGCCTGATAGTACGCCTGCTTTCCCGTGCCTACTATTCCCAGCGTCGCGCAATCCCGGCGCGCCAGCGCGTCAGTCGCCACGCCCGTAGCCGCGCCCGTACGGTACGCAGTCATCTCCTCGGCCTGCAGAATGGCGAGTAATTGCTGGGTCTCCGCATCACGGAGCAGGTATTCGCCCAGCACACAGGGCAAACCACAGGCTCGATTCTGGGGCGCGACCGAGACGATCTTCACGCCACAGTATCGCGGGTTGTACTTCGGCAAATACGAGGGCATGCACCGCATATCCGAGACGGGCGTGTTCACGTAGACCTTCGGCGGCGTGACGCTGTAGCCCAGCGAGCTCTGGACGAAGCCCTTCTGTATCTCCGCGATGAATTGCCGCCAGCCAATCGCCTCGATCGCTGCTTTCAGCTCCGCGTTGGTGATAAGTACCGCATCAAGTTCTGCCAGTCGCTTCATCGTCGCTGAGTTGATTGGTAACCAGGTCATTAATAATCTCTCTAGTCGTGGAGGTCGCAAAGGTAAAGGAGCTGTGGTAACTTCGGCCAGCCTCTGTTCCGCTGAGGGCCACCTGCGGGATCTTCCCGTGCACGAAGGAATGAGGTCAAGCGACTTGCTCGGATCGTTCTACATCTTCGCGGACAAACGTTGCCGCGGCGGTAAACGCCGAACACGAATAAGGCGCCCTTGAGTATGCTTGCCCCAGTAAATACCCGAGCCGAACCCGATCAGGTCGTACTCTTCGAGCGGAGGGAACTCCGGTTCAGGCAGCTTCAAGAGCTTGGCCTGCAGTTGCCGTGGCCATGGCACGTGCTATCGTTTCAGTATTCCCCTGATGCTTCGAAATGGAAATGATGAGTGCCTTCACAAGTCACCACTATGAGCGTCTTCTTAACGGGGTTTAACGCGGCACAACCTGATTCGCAGGACACTGCGCTTACTTCGCCTCATCACGGCTAGCCGCTCATGCTTTCTGGAGCTGCCCTTGCCACCGGGCGATATGCTCATCCTCGTCCGCTCGGTCCTTTTCGACTATCTTGCGAGTATCCTCATCCCACGCAACGGTCTTGAGTAGCTCGTCGTAGTGGTGGCAGGCTTTCGTCTCCACCCACATGCCCGTTTCGAGGATCGCCTTAGGCCCACGCAGCCGCGAGACGTAACCAAAGACCGCACTGACAAGCCAGTTGAGCCAGCGTGACTTGCTCGGCTTCCATCCGTACTCGTAGAGCTTGATCTGGAAATCCTGGAGGTGGGTCATCTCGTTCGCCATCGCCGCGACCAGGAGCCGATTGAGCTCGTTCGCCTCGCTCGTGAGCTCGAACTTATAGACGTTGACGGCCATGGTCTCCGCGGCGTGCAGCGTGCGTAAGCCCCGTTTAATGCCCGCTAACCGATCAGGCGCCATCCCCTGGCCCCGGAGCTTGATGTCCGCAACCCGCATCGGCGGCCGGATCAAATCGGTATCCTGCCCCCGTATACCAGCAGGTGAATTCTGCGGTGTTTCCATGGCGTACAATACGCCCGCCATTTATAAGAACCTTGTGAAACTTCACGATCGCCCCTTCCCCGGCTGCACGTGAGTCCGCCATTGCAGGGTCGAAGCACTCAAGGCAAGGAGCCTGCAGTCATGCTCGGGGACTGAGGAAATGAGGTGAGGAGCTTAGAACCTTTAAATGGTACGGGTTATAAGATACGATTCAGAACTACCTTGAAGAGGGGAGACTGACCGGCTATGGCTGAAGCAAGAACGATCGAGGTCTTTGATACGACGCTTCGTGATGGCGAGCAGACCCCCGGGGTCTCATTAACGCCGGAACAGAAGTTGCAGATCGCCAAGCAGCTGGATCTGCTCGGCGTGGATGTGATCGAGGCGGGCACGGCGATCATTTCAGAGGGTGAGCAGCGGGCAATTAAGCTGATTGCGAACGAAGGGCTCAAGGCAGAAATTTGCTCGTTTGCTCGACTCTTGCAGGGCGATATTGATCCCGCGATAGCCTGTGATGTTCACCGGATCAACCTCGTCGCTCCGGTCTCAGACTCCCATATCAAGAAGAAGCTAAAGCTGGATCGGGAGACGCTGCTCGCGCGGACGATCGAGATGGCGGAGTACGTGAAAGCGCATGGCTTAAAGGTGGAGATCAGCTCAGAGGACGCGTCGCGCGCAGATCCGGCATTTCTCAAGTCCTTCTTCGCCACCCTCGCGCCCATCGTTGACCGCTTATGCTTCTGCGACACCGTCGGGGTGTTGTATCCCGAGCGTGCGAAAGAGCTCTTTCAGCCGCTCTGCACCTTCACGACACCCGTCGCGGTGCACTGCCATAACGACTTCGGCTTGGCCACGGCGAATACCATCGCCGCCGTCTCCGTGGGCGCCTCGTGCGTCCATGTGACGGTGAACGGGCTGGGCGAGCGCGCAGGTAATGCCTCGCTGGAGGAGGTGGCCACGGCCCTCGAGCTGCTCTATGGCCTACGGACGCGAATCGTGAAGGAGAAGCTGTACGAGACTTCGCGGTTCGTCCGGAGCGTCACCAAGATGCCGATCGCGCCGAACAAGCCGCTCATGGGCGATAACGCCTTCACGCACGAGTCCGGGATGCACGTCCACGGCACTCTGGCGGATCCGAGCCTTTATGAGCCGCTGGATCCCGCGATCGTCGGTCGAAAGCGGCGGTTCACCTTCGGGAAGCATACCGGGAAGGCGTCCGTGAAACGTATCCTGGAGGAGCTCGGCATCGCGGCCGACGAGGACCAGACGCTGAAGATCGTGGCTCGGGTGAAGGAGCTGGGCGACAAAGGTAAAATGGTCACGGATACCGACGTGCAGGCGATCGTGGAGGATGTGCTGAAGCTCGAGCGAGAGGAGAAGATCAAGCTCATTGAC
>Ga0209609_10000381_pt1 | contig 26935 bp, 23 predicted proteins | sample LakKivw325mmetaG_FD_184136 | JGI IMG/M metagenome (GOLD analysis project Ga0209609, IMG submission 184136) | Anoxic lake water microbial communities from Lake Kivu, Rwanda to study Microbial Dark Matter (Phase II) - Lake Kivu water 325m metaG... | ecosystem: Environmental > Aquatic > Freshwater... | reverse complement strand
GCCTACTATTACCTGGCCCGGACCTACGGCAGCGTGGCCGACGCCCCGAAGGCGGCGGCCGCCCTGGATCAATTCAAGAAGCTGAGCCAGGCCAATCCGGGCAAGGGCAAAGAGGCCCTCTGGCTGGCCGCCCTGACCGCGACCTTGGAGAAGGACCCCGATGCGTACGCCCGGCGCATGGAGGAGATCATCAAGGCCGACCCGTCCGACAAGCGGGCCCACGCCGAGCTCGGGGCTTTCTACCGGAACATGAAGAAGCTGCCCGAGGCCGTGGCCGAGCTCGAAAAGGCCCTGGCCGTCGATCCGAAATTCGGCTATGCCCAGAACCTGCTAGCCTACACCTTCGCCGAGCTGGGAGATAAGGACAAGGCCATCAAGACCTTCGACCTCTACGCCGCCGCCCATCCGGGGGAAGCCAATCCCCTCGACTCGATGGGCGACCTCTATTTCCTCACCGGCGAATACGACAAGGCCCGGGCCAAGTACCAGCAGGCCCTGGCCATCAAGCCCGATTTCGCTTCGATCTGGAAGCTGGCCTATCTCTACGCCATGGACGGCGATTATGAGGCGGCCCTGCGCTGGACCGACGACATGATCACCCGGGCCCGGACCGACGGCATCCGGGCCGACGGCCACCAGTGGAAGGGCTTTTATTATTCGCTCACCGGCCGGTTCAACGACGCCCTGGCCGAGCTCGGCACGGCCGAGACCCTGGCCAAGGCCTCGGGCAACAAGATGCTCGCCGACGTCATCCTCCGGGACGCCCTCTGGACCGCCTACGATTGGGGCCGCCTCGATCTCTTCAAGATCTATCTCGGAAAACGGCTATCGTATCGGGCGGAGACGAAACAGGGCACGGAAGTCCTGAATCGGATCTACGAGTTCCTTTATGCCGGGCTCTACGACGTGAAGGCCGGCGACGTCGCTTCCGCGAAAAAGAAGCTGGGCGACATGAAGGCCTTGGCCGCCAAGATCGAGGGCGCCGAAAAGGAGCTCAACGGGATGGCGGCGAACCAGCTCGAACGCGAGATCCTCTTCGCCGAAGGCGATTACGACGGCGCCGCCAAGATCTTCGCCGCCCGGCCGCCGGTCGTGATCGCTCTCAGCGCCGCGGCGACCGTGGAAGGCAAGAACCTGCCTTTCGTCGACGATTTTGCCGCCCGCGTCTTTCTGAAGGAGGGAGCGGCGGATCTCGCCATCCGGGAATACGAGCGGCTCGTCTCGCCCGTGGCCAAGGACCGGGAGGGAGCGCTCATCCATCCGTTCTCCCGCCTCCGCCTGGCGGCCCTCTACGAAGCCAAGGGCGACCTGGCCAAGGCGGCCGAGCAATACCGGGCGCTGTGGACGATCTGGAGACAGGCCGACCCCTCGCTCCCGCAAGTGGCCACGGTCCGCCAGAAAATGGGGAAGTTCAAGAGCAAAGCCCCCGCCTCCCACACCGACGGCACCGGCGCCTTCTTTCCCGCACCCCTCATCGGCTCTCTTTAGTCTGGTCGGCCCGCCCGCCGGTCATTCCGACTGCCTTAAGAGGGGACCAGGTTCACGCAAAATGGTCAGCCTCCCATTTTGCGTAAACCAGGTCCCCTCTGCACGTCATTGACACCGCGAATCTTGCGTGTTAGGGTCAGGCCCGGGAGGCGCGCATGAACCGGCGTAACTTCTTGAAGGCCGCCGCCGCGGCCGCAGCGGCTCCGGCCATCGTCCCGTCGTCCATCTTCTCCCGCCCTGCGCCGAGCGACACGATCCAGTTTGGGTGCATCGGCGTCGGCCGTCAGGGCCAGGGCGACATGCAGGAGCTGATCTATCGCGGCCTCGAGACGGGCGCCCGCGTCGTGGCTGTCTGCGACGTCGATACCCACCGCCTCGAGGACGCCCTGTGGCTGGCCGAGCGCATCTACACCGTCGAGACCGGCAAGGACGCGTCGAAGAGCGTCAAAGCTTACCACGACTACCGCCAGCTCCTGCTGCGGAAGGACGTCGACGCCGTGCTCATCGTCACCCCGGACTTCTGGCACGCCGGCCATGCCCTGGCCGCCGTCGGAGCGGGCAAGGACGTCTATCTCGAAAAGCCGCTGACCTATTCGATCGGCGAGGGCCGCCGGCTCGTCGCCGCGGTGAAGAACCACAAGCGCATCCTCCAGGTCGGTTCCCAGCAGCGCTCCTCCGTCTATTTCCTGATGGCCTGTGAGATCGTCCGCAACGGCCGCATCGGCCGGCTCCGGACGATCCGCGTCTCGCTGCCCGAGGACCAGGGCCGCGGCGACCCCCGGCCCCAGCCCGTGCCCCCGAACCTCGATTACGATACCTGGATGGGTCCCACGGCCGAAGCCCCCTTCACCGAGGACCGGGTCCATCCGCAAACGAGCTACGAGCGGCCCGGCTGGCTCCAGGTCGAGCCCTATTGCCTGGGCATGATCACCGGCTGGGGCTCGCACATGATCGACATCGCCCAGTGGGGCAACGGCACCGATCTCAGCGGCCCGGTCTCGATCGAGGCCAAGGGAGAATTCCCCGACCGCGGCCTGTTCAACGTCCACACCAAGTTCAAGGCCGAGGCCGTCTACGCGAACGGCGTCCGGCTGATCATGGAAACAGGCGACCCGGCCGGCGTCCGCTTCGAGGGCGACGGCGGCTGGGTTTTCGTCGAGCGCGGCGCCATCAAGGCCTCCGACCCGGAGATCCTGAAATGGAAGCCGGGGCAGGGCGCGGTCAAGCTCATCCCAAGCGGCAACCATATGAAGAACTTCCTCGAAGCGATCCGCAGCCGCCAGGCCCCCGCCGCCCCGGTCGAGGTCGGCCATCGCTCCAACTCGATCTGCGTCATGACCCACATCTCCATGAAGCTCGGGCGAAAGCTCGCCTGGGACCCTGACGCCGAGAGGTTCGTCAAGGACGACGAGGCCAACCGCCGCCTCGATTATCCCCATCGCAGGCCATGGGTCTTCTGAGCCGCCGGGCGCTCGGGCTCGGGTGCCTTATATTCTGTTTGGCCGCCGGACCGGGCCTCGCGGCCTCGAAACCTCCGGTCACCGTCTTTTCCGGCTTTGCCAACCCGGCGCCCCGCCCCTCCGTCTTACAGGGTGAAAGACGCCATTGGACCTTATGGACGAGAGCGCGATCATCGAGGGAATGACCCGGGGCGACCCGAGGGCCTTCCGGGAGCTCGTCGAGCGCTATAAAAAGAAGGTCTATTACCTGGCGCTCGACATGGCCGGGAACCCCGTGGACGCGGAGGACATCTCCCAGGAGGTCTTCCTCAAGGTCTTCCGTTCCTTCTCGACCTTCCGCCGCGGGGCCCAGCTCGGGTCTTGGCTGTACCGGATCACCTACAACGCGGCCATCGACCACCTCCGGCGGAGGGGGTCGGCGCCCGTGGCGGTGGCCGACGAGACGATCGAGATCGCGGCCGGGTCCGGATCCGGCCTGCCCCGCCACGTCTCGCCCGATCCCGCCGCCGCCCTGGAAGCGAGCCAGCTCCAGGACCTGATCGCCCGGGCCCTCGACAAGGTCTCGCCCCAGGAAAAAGCCGTCTTCCTGTTGCGCCACTACGACCAGCTCATGCTCAAGGACATCGCCTCGTCGCTCGGGCTGTCCATCGGGTCGGTCAAGAGCTACCTCTTCCGGGCCGTCCGCAAGCTCCAGAAGGAGCTGGGACCGACGGCCCTCATCTCCGGCACGGAGACCTCCCATGAGTGATTGCCGAACCTGCCGCGACCGCATGATCGAAGCCTACTACGGCGAGCTCGACCCGTCCGCCCGGGCGGACTTTGAACGCCATCTCGCCGCCTGCAACGACTGCCGGGCCGAGTATGCGGGACTCGCCGGGGCGCTGCGTCTGATGGACAAGCGCGAGAGGCCCGACCCCGGCCCCGCCTTCTGGAACGGTTACTGGGACCGGCTGTCCAAACGGATGGTCTGGGAGGCCGCCGGCGAAGGGGCCCGGCCCTCGCTCCTCGGCACGTTGCGGAGGCCCTTTGCCCGCCTGCCGCGCTGGGCTTTCCAGGCCGCCGCGGCCGTGGTCCTGCTTCTCGCGGGCGGCATCATCGGCAGCCGCCTCGTAGGCCCCTCGGGCCGGCCCGGCCTGACGGCCGTCGCCGCCCGTCCGGCCACCGCCCCTTCTTCGGCTGTTGTCCAGGCCGGGGATTTCCTCGAGCGGTCCAAGGTCCTGCTCCTCGGCCTGGTCAACTACGACCCCGCCACCGTCGACGCCTATGCCTTCGACCTTCCCGGCAAGAAGGCCGTTTCGCGCAGGCTCGCCGCCGAGGCCCCGGCCATCCGCCAGGGCCTGAACGGGCCGGGCCAGCGCAAGCTCCGCGAGCTCGTCGGCGACCTCGAGGTCATCCTGATGCAGATCGCCAACCTCGAGGCGGGCCAGGACCTCGACGGCGTGGAGATGATCAAGCAGGGCGTCGACCGCAAAAGCCTCTTCCTGAAGATCGACCTCGACCGCATGGCCCGCGAGTCCCGCGGCGACGGTCAAGCCGCGCCGCCGGCGTCGAGGCCGGTTAAAAAAAGCCAAGCCTGAAAGAAAAGGAGATAGACCATGAGACAACACACCCCGAAGCTCGCCGCCGTCCTGTTCATCCTCATCCTCGGGGCCGGGCTCGCCTCGGCGGCCATACTCCCCGTCGAGGATCCGGCGCCCCAGGACAAGGACGCGATCGCCTATAAGCAAGCCTATGCCCTGGTGCTCGAAGAGAAGTGGGCCGCCGCCAAGGCCGCCCTGGACGAGCTCGCCCAGAAGTTCCCGAAGAGCGCCTGGGTCGACGACGCCCGCTTCTGGTCCTGCTATTCCCAGGAGAAGCTTGGCCAGGCCGCCGAGGCCGCGTTCAAGTGCTACCAGACGTTCGTCAAGGACTTCCCCGGGTCCGACTGGACCGACGAGGCCAAGTCGAACATGATCCGGCTGGCCCAGACCTTGGCCAAGGCGGGCAAGCCCGAATACGAGACGATCATCAAGGCCTTCCAGGCGGAAGACGAAGACGACATCAAGATGACGGCCCTCTATGCCCTCCACGACATGGGGGACGCCGAGGCCCTCAAGACGATCCTCAGCCTTTACGACAAAGCCGCGAACGTCAAGCTCAAGAACCAGATCGTTTTCATGCTCAGTGACATGGAATCGCCCGAGGCCATGGCCAAGCTCCGGGACATCGCCGCGCGCGAGCCCGAGATGGAGGTCCGCCGCAGCGCCCTTTTCGCCATCGGCTCGAAGGGCGGCCCCGAGGCGATCAAGACCCTCAAGGAGATCCTGGCCTCCAATGCTCCCGCCGACTTCCGCCGCAACGCCCTTTTCGCCCTCGCTGATACGGACGACCCCGGCCTGGCCGGCCTCTACGCGCAGATCGCCCTGACCGACAAGGACGTCGAGATGTCCCGCGCCGCGACGTTCGCCCTGGCCGACATCAAGAGCCAGGAAGCGACCGAGGCGCTCGGCCGGATCCTCAAGGACGCGAAGGACCCCGAGATCCGCAAGGCCGCCCTGTTCGCCCTGTCCGACCGCGAGGGGGCCGCGTCCCTGCCGATGCTCAAGGAGATCCTCCTCAACGGCACCGACAAGGAGATGGCCCGGACGGCCCTCTTCCAGATCGCCGACAAGGAGGGCCCGGAATCGCTGGCCGTCCTGAAGCAGGTCCTGGCCGAGTCGAAGGATGAGGATCTCAGGCGGAACGCCCTCATGGCCCTCGCCGAGCACGGCGGCGCGGAAGCGAAGGACGCCCTCCTGCAGGCCGCGCTGACGAGCGCCGACGATGAGATGGCCCAGATGGCCGTCTTCGGCCTGTCCGAGATCGAGGGCGGGGCCGGAGAGGACGTCCTGCTCAACATCATGAAGAACGCCAGGTCGCCGCGGGCCCGCCGGGCCGTCATCATGGCCATGTCCAATGAGGAAGGCGGCATGTCCGTTGCGGCGCTCACTCAGATCCTCAAGACCGAGGCCGACCCCGAGATCAAGCAGCAGGCTCTTATCGCCCTCGGCGAAAAGAAGAGCGACGACGCCGTCCCGGTCCTGGTCGAGATCGCCAAGGGCAAAGACACTAAGCTGGCCCGGGCCGCCGTCCAAGCGCTCGGGGAGATCGGGACGCCCAAGGCCAAGGCCGCCCTGCTCGAGATCATCGAGAAGCGCGCCGAGTCGCCCGCCGCCTGAGCGGGAGCACCCCGATGCGCAAGCTCGGACTGGCTTTGATCCTGGCCGCCGTCGCCGCCGGATCCGCGGGAATGACCTTCGCCGCGGCCCGCAATGATGTGCGCCCGCCATCACAGGTTATCAACGGCGCCGGGGAGCCCGGTGCCCTCTCGGCCAAGGTGGACTGGGCCAGGGCCCAGGCCGATAAGGCCTCACCCGGCCGCTCCTTTTGGGTCGGCTACTCGATCGAGCGGCTCCAGGGCGAGCATTCGACGATCGGCTCGTATTGGGGCGGCGGCCGGGCGCGGCTGACCGTGGCCGAAGTCTTGGCTGGGAAAAGCAAGCCGGAACCGACGGCCCCGGACGTCCGGAAGGACGCAGCCGCCGCCCTCGACCGGATCGAGAAGAAGGGCCAGCCGGAGAAGAAGGTCCTCAAGGAGCTTGGCATTTTCCTGAAGTATGAGCCCGGACGCCAGGGGACCTTGAGCCAGGTCGAGATGAGCAACCTCGACCTGAGCTTCGATTTCGAAGCCCTGCCGCTCTATTGGCTGGGCCGCGCGCCGGAGAACCAGAGCCTGGCCCTGGTCCGCGATCTCTACGGACGCGAGAGCGGCGAAGAGGCCCGCAAGGGCCTGGTCGCGGCCGCCGGCTGCCACGGAACGCCGAAGCTCGTCCTGCCGTTCCTCGAGAGCGTCCTTTCGGGCCCAGGTCCGGACGAGATCAGGAAAGAGGCGGCCTTTTGGATCGGCCAGCAGGGCGATCCCGAGAGCTTGGGGATCCTCGTGAAGGCGGCCCGTTCCGACCGCTCCGAGGAGGTCCGCGAGGGGGCGGTCTTTGCCATCAGCGAGATCGACCTCCCGGCCGCCGTCGATGAGCTCATCGCCCTGGCCCGCGGCGCGGACCGCCATGACGTGCGCAAGCAGGCCGTCTTCTGGCTCGGCCAGATGGCCACGAAAAAGTCCGGCCCTGTCCTCGAGGGTATTGCCAAGGACGATCCCGACCTCGAGATCCAGGAACAGGCCGTCTTCGCCCTGTCGGAGCTTCCGGGGGACGAAGGGCTCGAAGCGCTCATCAGCCTGGCCAAGACCCATAAGGACACCCGGATCCGCAAGAAAGCCGTTTTCTGGCTGGGAGAGAGCGAGAATCCCAAGGCCCTGGAAGCCATCATCGCCATCATCAAGGGCAAATAGGCCATTCCGGCTTTCGCCTTTTGGCGGGCCTTCCGATAGAATGGTTGGGTATCAAAAAGGAGGCTCGCTATGACGAAGAATATCCGCTTGATCGTTCTGATGGCCGGATTGGCTCTGATCCTGGCCGCTGGCGTCATCGCCCAGCAGAAGGTCGCCGACACGGCCGTCGACCCGGTATGCGGCATGACCGTCACCAAGGCCAAGGCCGCGGCGACGTTCGATTACAAGGGCATGACCTATTACTTCTGCAGCACGGGCTGCAAGGACTCCTTCGCCAAGGAGCCCGAGAAGTATCTGAAGGCCGCCCAGGACAAGGCCCAGGCTCAGGCCGGACAGATGGGCCAAATGGGCCAAATGGGCCAGGGGCATATGCAGGGGCAGATGGGACAGGGCCAGATGGGCATGATGCAGCATAAAGAGGCTGCGGGTCAGCCCATGGCCAACTGCCCGATGATGCAGGGGCAAGGCGGAGACATGGCCCAGTGCGCGGGCAACTGCCAGATGATGGGCCAGGGCGGGAAGATGGGCATGATGCACGGCGGCATGGGCGGCCGGATGGGAATGGGCATGCGGCGCCCCGGCATGATGCCTCCCGGCATGGGGATGCTCTTCCGGCTCTACGGCGACAAGCTCGACGTCACCGTCGAGAACACCAAGGACGGCGCGGCCCTCAAGTTCTCCTCGAAGGACCCCGAGGTCGCCAAGGCCGTCCAGGTCCACCTCGCCGAACACCTGGCGATGATGAAGAAGATGATGGACGCCCGGGCCAAGGCCCCGGCCGCGGCTCAGAAGTAGCCGGCCGCCGAACGGCCTTCACCGACCCCGCTCCGGCTCGCCGGGGCGGGGTTTTTTATTGACAAGCCCTCGCCGCCATGTTAATTCATAAACAGAGGTGAGGGGTATCGTGTTGGATTCGGGTGAGGACATCTTTTTCGAGACAACGGCTTCCCGCAAGCTGGTCGACCTCATCGAGCACAACGCCGACGAGCTGACGACGAGCTACGTCGAGGACATCCGCCGCGACCCGCGGATGCCCAGCTATCAGGGGTTCGACCAGAAGGAGATCTACAAGAGGGCCTATCGCGTCTACAGCCAGCTCGGCAAGTGGGTGTCGCACGAGACGACCAAGGAAGAGGTCCGGAGCTATTGGACCGCTCTCGGCCGGCAGCGCCGGCGCGAGGGCTTCCCGTTCTCCGAGATCGTCCTGTCGCTCTGCCACATCCGGCGGCTGCTCTGGGCCAAGATCCAGGCGGCCGGGCTGCTCGACACGGCCTTAGACCTGTACCAGGCCATGGATCTCCAGCACCGGGTCCTCGTCTTCTTCGACCGGGCCATCTACTACGCGTCCGTGGGCTACGAGGAAAAGTCCTGACGCGCGCCGGTCTCTACATCCATTACCCGTTCTGCGCGTCCAAGTGCCCCTATTGCCATTTCTATAGCGAGGCCTGGACGGTCGAAAGGGCGGCGGCCTGGCGCGAGGGGATCGATAAGGAGGCCTGGGCCGCGGCGGCTCTTGGGTTGGAGTTTGACACGCTCTATCTCGGGGGAGGGACGCCGTCGCTCATGTCCCCGAGCGAGGCCGCTTCGCTTTTCGATACCGCCCGGGATGTCCTCGGGGCGGAGGTCGGGGAGTTTACCCTCGAGGCCAATCCCGTCGACGACCGGACCGGCTTCATCCGCGGCTGGAGGGAGGCCGGGGTGACCCGGCTGAGCGTCGGGGTCCAATCGTTCGACGAGGGACTCCTGCGGACACTCGGGAGGTCATACACCGCGGCGGAGGCCCTGGCGTTCTGCGGGCGGGCCAAGGAGGCCGGGTTCGACGCGCTCTCGATCGACCTGATGATCGGCGTCCCGGGCGAGACGGACGGAACGCTTCAAAAGACGCTCGACGCTGTGCGCGGGCTCGAGCCGGACCATGTCTCGGCCTATTTCCTGGAGAACGTGGAGGGGCTGCCCTTCGAAAAGGTGATGGCCCGCCGGCCCGTGGACGAGGATGCCGCCGTCGATCACTACCAAGACCTGCTCGAGGCTCTCGAGTCCCTGGGCCTTCACCGGTACGAGATCTCGAACTTCGCCAAGCCTGGCAAGGAATGCCGGCATAACCTCAAGTATTGGCGCTACGAGCCATACCTGGGCCTGGGGCCTTCGGCCTGCTCACATGTCGGTCACGAGCGGTGGTGCAATAAGGCGACGATCGTAGCCTGGGCGGACGCGCTCGGCCGGGGGCATTCGCCGAGAGGGGAGGACGCAGTGGCGCTGACACCGACGATGGCGGCCCGGGAGGCGCTCGTCTTCGGGCTGCGCCTCGTCCAGGGCGTCGACGTCGCCGATCTCGAGGCCCGCACCGGCGTCAACGTCTGCGCCCTCTATGCCCCGGAGATCGACGAGCTGGCCTCGGACGGGCTTCTCGTCCAGGCCGGCGCCCGCCTCTGGATCCCCGCCGACAAGCTGCTCGTCTCGAACGCCATCTTGTCGCGGTTCATTTAAAAAGACGGGGCCAGGTCCCAGCCTATTAACTTTCGGCATGGCGGATGTTGACTACGCCGGGACACGCAGGTCGTCGGCATGGCTTTCAGAGGGGACCTGGTTTACGCAAAACGGCAGGCCTTCCGTTTTGCGTAAACCAGATCCCTTCTTGTCGGTCTTTTCTCGTCTGAAAAGGTTAAGAGGACCCCTGGCCCCGTCTTGTTTGCTTTTGCCAGGCCATCGGCCTAAAATTGAGGGACATGACGACGCGAAAGGGGAGCCATCCGGTCCCGTCAAAACCCGCGCCTCTCGATATCGCCCGGGAGGCCCGCCGGGCCCTGGCCGCCAAGGCCGACCCGGTCCGGGCCCGCGGCGCCGAGCGCTATTTCAAAGAGGCCATGAAGTGCTACGGGGTTGCCGCCCCTGACGTGCATGCCCTCGTTTCGGGCCTCCACGCGCGCGTCAAGGGCCGTTGGACGGCCGACGACGCCATCGCCCTTTGCGACATCCTTTTCCCCGACGCGGAGCACGAGGCCAAGGCCGTCGGCGCCCTGATGCTCGCCAAGTTCAAGCGCTCCCTGCCGCCGGGCCTCTTCGCCAAGACAAAGTCGTGGCTGGCCGCCGACCTTCTGCCCAGTTGGGCCGCGGTCGACGTTCTCTGCCCCGATGTCTTGGGCGCTTTTCTTGAAGCCCACCGGTCCTATGTCGAGAAGATCAGGGCCTGGGCCTCCCATCCCAACCGCTGGGTCAAACGGGCCTCGCTCGTCTCGTTCATCAAATTGGCCCGCCAGCCTGAGTTCCTCTCGGCGATCTACGAGATCTCGGCCTCGGTCTTTGCCGCCGCCGACGATCTTATCGAGAAGGCCAACGGCTGGCTCCTCCGTGAGGCCGGCAAGGCCGACCCGGCCCGGCTCGAACGTTTTCTCCTGGCCCACGGCCCGGCCGTGCCGCGGACGACCGTCCGCTATGCCATCGAACGCTTCCCTGAAGCCAAGCGGCGCGCGCTGCTGGCCAAGACCAAACAGGAATAGCCGGCTCCCCGCGGGGCCGCCGAGGAGGTCCGATGAGAACGATCCGGGCTTTGATCCTTGTCTCCCTGATGCTCACCCTGACGACCCTGTCGTTCGCGCCACAGGAAGCGCGCCTGCTGCGCTTCCCTACGGTCTCGAACGACGCCATCGCCTTCAGCTACGCGGGCGATCTCTACACCGTGCCCCTCACCGGCGGCGTGGCCCGCAAGCTGACGTCCTATTACGAAGGCTACGAGGCCTTCGCCCGATTCTCTCCCGACGGCGGCTCGATCGCCTTTACCGGCGAATACGATGGCAACCGCGAGGTCTTTCTCATCCCGGCCGGCGGCGGCGTCCCCAAGCGCCTGACCTACACGCCCTCGCTCAGCCGCGACGACATCTCCGACCGGATGGGCCCCAACAATCTCGTCATGGGCTGGACCCCGGACGGCGCCAAGGTCGTCTTCCGTTCGCGCATGGCCGAGTGGAACGATTTCAACGGCCAGCTTTACCTCGTCCCGAAAGACGGCGGCCGGCCCGACCAGATCCCCCTGCCCCGCGGCGGCTTCTGCTCGTTTTCGCCCGACGGCTCGAAGCTCGCCTACAACCGCATCTTCCGCGAGTTCCGCACCTGGAAGCGCTACCGCGGCGGCATGGCCGACGACGTCTGGATCTACGATTTTGCCACCAAGAAGATCGAGAACATCACCGACAACCCGGCCCTGGACATCATCCCCATGTGGAGCGGCAACAAGATCTACTTCGTCTCCGACCGTGACGAGGCCAAGCGGGTGAACCTCTATGTCTTCGACCTGGCCACGAAGGAGACCCGCAAGCTCACGGACTTCACCGAGTTCGACATCAAGTTCCCCTCGCTCGGCCCCAAGTCCATCGTCTTCGAGAACGGCGGCTACATCTATAACTTCGACCTCGCCTCCGAGCAGACGGCGAAAGTCCCCGTCGTCATCGCCGACGACCAGGTCTCCGGCCGCGGCGGCATCCTCAAGGTCGGCGGCCAGGTCACGAACTACGAGATCGGCCCCGACGGCCAGCGGGCCCTTTTCGGGGCCCACGGCGACATCTTCACCGTCCCGGCCAAATACGGCAACACCCGGAACCTGACCGCGACGCCCGGCGTCCACGAGCGCGGCTCCAAGTGGTCGCCCGACGGCCGGACGATCGCCTTCTTCTCGGACCGCACCGGCCAGGACGAGATCTGGCTCATGAACGCCGACGGAACGGGCGAGCCTCGTCAGCTCACGACGGGCGGCGACACCTACAAATACAACCTCCTTTGGTCGCCCGACGGCTCGAAGATCGCCTGGGACGACAAGATGCTCCGCCTGTCGGTCATCGACGTCGCCACCAAGGCCGTTACGATGGCGGTCACGGCCAAAGCCGGCGAGATCGGCCGCTATGACTGGTCTCCCGACAGCCGCTGGATCGCCTATGACGCCCCGAACGTCGATACTCCCAACCGGGTCTATCTCTATTCCGTGGCGGGCGGCAAGATCTTCGAGGTGACCGACGTCTGGTACGACTCCTTCGCCCCGGCCTTCAGCCGGGACGGCAAGTATCTCTTCTTCGTCTCGGACCGGGACTTCGATCCGGTCTTCAGCCAGACCGAATATGATCCCGCCTACCTGGCCATGGCCCGGGTCTATTTCGTGACCTTGGCCAAGGACACGAAATCGCCCTTCGCGCCCAAGAGCGACGAGGTCGCGGTCAAACCCGCCGCCGAAGCCAAAGCCCCCGCCGGCAAGCCGGCCGCGCCTCCCGAAAAGAAGCCCGCTGAAAAGCCCGAAGCCGCGGCCGCCGCCCCCGCCCCTGTCAAGATCGACACCGACGGGCTCATGGACCGCATCGTCGCCCTGCCCATCGAAACGGCCAACTATGGCGGGATCAACGCCATCGGCGACGCCGTCTATTACGGGAAGGTCAAGCCCGGCGCCCCCGGGGCCAGCCTGATGCTCTACGACCTCACCGAGCTCAAGGAAAAGGACCTCGGCCTCTTCAACGGCTACGAGATCTCGGCCGACGGCAAGAAGATGCTCGTCGCCAAGGACGGCGGCTACGCCATCATCGACCTGCCCAAAGGGCCGATCGCCCTCGAATCCCGGCTCGACCTCTCCGGGATGGAAGTGGACCGGGACCGCCGCCAGGAGTGGGACCAGATCTACGAGGAGTGCTGGCGGCAGATGAAGGAGTTCTTCTACGCGCCGAACATGCACGGCGTCGATTGGGACGCCCTCCGTCTCCGCTACAAGCCCCTGGCCGCCGCGGCCAACCACCGGGCCGATCTCACCTACGTCCTCGGCGAGCTCATCGGCGAGCTCAGCTCCGGCCACACCTACGTCGGCGGCGGCGACATGCCTGTCGCCCCGAAGATCAAGGTCGGGATGCTCGGGGCCAAGCTCGAGCGCGACGGCAAGACCGGCTTCTACCGCATCGCCCGCATTCTCAAGGGCCAGAATTGGGATCGCTCGGTCCGCTCGCCGCTGACCGAGGTCGGCGTCAACGTCCGGGTAGGGGAGTACATCGTGGCCGCGAACGGCCGCTCCCTCGACAAGGTCGGCGACATCTCCGAGGCCCTTAATAACACGGCCGGCAAGCAGGTCACGCTCAAGGTCGCCCCGGCCGCCGACGGCAAGAACGCCCGCGAGGTCGTGGTCATCCCGGTCGAGACGGAGAACTCCCTCTACTACAACGACTGGGTCGAGGCGAACATCGCCAAGGTCGACAAGGCCACGGGCGGGCGCGTCGGCTACATCCATATCCCCAACATGGGCACCGACGGCCTCAACGAGTTCGTCAAGCACTTCTACCCGCAGCTGCGCAAAAAGGCCCTCATCATCGACGTCCGCGGCAACGGCGGCGGAAGCGTCTCGCCGATCATCATCGACCGGCTCGTCCGGGAAATGGTCATGGTCGAGGTCGGCCGCAACCAGGCCCCCGGGCCCGATCCCGGCGCGGCCTTCATCGGCCCGAAGGTCTGCCTCTGCGACGAGTTCTCGGCCTCCGACGGCGATATCTTCCCGTACCGGTTCAAGACCCTCAAGCTGGGCCCGGTCATCGGCAAGCGGACCTGGGGCGGCGTCGTCGGCATCCGCGGCACCCTGCCGCTCCTCGACGGCGGCTCCCTCAACAAGCCCGAGTTCGCGCCCTACAGCCCCGAGGGCAAGGGCTGGATCATCGAGGGCCGCGGCGTCGAGCCGGACATCGTCGTCGACAACGATCCGGCCAGGGAGTATGCCGGGATCGACGATCAGCTCAGCAAGGGGATCGAGGTCGCCCTCGAACAGCTGAAGACCAAGGGGCGGGAGATCCCGCCGCTGCCGCCCTTCCCGATCAAGAAGTAGGCCGTCTGGGGGCGCGGGCCCGGATGTTAGAGCTCGAGGAGGAGCGATGGCCGACGAAAAGGTGAAGGTCAGCTGCGGCGTCTGCGGCACGACCAACAACTTCCCCCTTATTTCGAAGGGCAAGACGGTCCGTTGCGGCCGCTGCAAATCGCCATTGCCCGAGCCGGGACTGATCATCGAGCCGGACCCCGACGGCATCATGAACCTCTTCCACAACTCGGCGCTGCCGGTCCTGGCCGACTTCTTTTCGCCGACCTGCGGGCCCTGCCATATGATGCACCCGATCCTCGAGCGCCTGGCCGAGCGCCGGGCCGGACAGATCATGGTCATCCGGATCAACGTCGATTCGAACCTGGAGCTGGCCCGCGAGTTCGGGGTGAAGGGGGTGCCGACCTTCGTCATCGTACATCACGGGGCCGAGCGGGCCCGGACGGTCGGGGCCCTCGACGAGAGCAGCTTCGCCCTCTGGGCCGCCAGCCGGAGCTAACCCGTAGCGAGCGCGGCGAGCGGAGGAGGCAGAAAACAGCCGGAGCATACACGGAGGCGGGTTTCTGCGAGATATCTTGGGAAAACGGCTTAAGTTCTTAAGAATTGGAATGCCGAAGGGGGGACTCGAACCCCCACAGCCTTGCGGCCACTAACCCCTCAAGCTAGCGTGTCTGCCAATTCCACCACTTCGGCATAAAAAAGGAACTACTTCTTCTCGGCCGGGACGGGAGGCTTCGGCGTCTCGGTCTTCTGCTGGGGCGTCGTCGCCGGCGCCTTTTCCTCGGGCTTGGCCTGGGGCGCCGGCGCGGTCGTCTGGACCGGGGCCTTCTTGTCGCCGACGACGGACGTCGAGCTTTTGCCCGACAGGATCCACAGCCCGAGCGACGTCAGCATGAAGATGACGGCCGAGGCCGTCGTCACCTTCGAGAGCAGGGAGGCGTTGCCCCGCGCTCCGAAGGCGGTCTGGCTCCCGCCGCCGCCGAACGCGCCCGCCAGATCGGCGGCCTTGCCCGACTGGAGCAGGACGGCGAAGATCAAGATCAGGCAAACGATGATGTGCAGGATGATGATTAAAGCGCTCACGTCTCTTCCCTATAAGCTCGAAGGGCCTCCCGGGCGATGGCGACGAAGCCGCCGGCGTCGAGGGAGGCGCCTCCGACCAAAAAGCCGTCGATGTCTCTTTCCTTGAATAAAGGATAAGAGTTGGCCGGTTTCACCGAACCGCCGTAAATTATAGCACAACCGGAGGCCCGATTTCCATAGCTTTCTCGCAGGCGGCCCCGGATATGGGCGTGGACCTCTTCCGCCTGTTCCGGGGCGGCCGTCCGGCCCGTGCCGATGGCCCAGACCGGCTCGTAGGCCATGACCGTCCGCTCCATGTCCTCGAGAGAGAACCCGGCCAGCCCGCGGGCCAGCTGCTCGTCGATACGGGCCAGGGTTTGGCCAGCGTCCCGTTCGGCGAGGACCTCGCCGATGCAGACGATCGGCGTCAGGCCGGCCTTGAGGGCCGCCTTGGCCTTGCGGTTGACCGTCTCGTCGTTCTCCCCGAAGAACTGGCGGCGTTCCGAGTGGCCGACCAGGACGTAGGCGCAGCCGGCGTCCTTGAGCATAGGGGCCGAGATCTCGCCGGTGAAGGCGCCCTGGCCCTCCCAATAGAGGTCCTGAGCGCCGACGGCGATATCGGTTCCGGCCACGGCCTGGGCGACGGCGCCGATCGCCGTGAAAGGCGGGATCAGGACGAGACTGCAGCTAGCGATCTCGGGCCTCGCGGCCGCGACCTTCGAGGCCAAGTCGCGCGCCGCCCCCAGCCCGAGGGGGTTCAGCTTCCAGTTTCCCGCGACGAACGGGCTCCGACGCCGGCTGGCCATTTACTTTTCCAAGGCGGTGATGCCCGGCAGGGTCTCATAGGCGATATATTCGAGCGAGGCGCCGCCGCCCGTCGAGATGTGGCTGATCTTGTCCTTGACGCCGGCCTTCTTGACCGCGGCGATCGAGTCCCCGCCGCCGACGATGGAGACGGCGCCCGACGCGGCCACGGCCTGGGCGACGCCGATCGTGCCCTTGGCGAACTCGTCGATCTCGAAGATGCCCATAGGGCCGTTCCAGAAGATCGTCTTGGCCGTGGCGATGACCGCGCCGTAGGCGGCGACGGTCTTGGGCCCGATGTCGACCCCCATCATGTCCTCGGGGAAGGGGAGGATCTCGACGATCCTGGTCTCGGCGCCGGCCTGGGGGGCCTTGGCCAGGACGTGGTCCTGCGGCAGGTGGAAGCTGACGGACTTGGCCCGGGCCTCGTCCAGGATGACGAGCGCCACCTCGAGCTGGTCGTCCTCGACGAGCGACTTGCCGACGCCGAGGCCCTGGGCCTTGAGGAAGGTGTAGGCCATGGCCCCGCCGATGAGGATGTGATCGGCCTTGCCGAGCAGGCTCTCGATGATCTCGATCTTGTCCGAGACCTTGGCCCCGCCGAGGATGGACACGTAGGGCTTGACCGGCGTGTGGACGGCCTTCTTCAAGTAATCGACCTCTTTCTTCATCAGGTAGCCGGCCGCCTTGACAGGGACGAAGTCGGCGATGCCGACGACCGAGGCGTGTGCCCGGTGGCTCGAGCCGAAGGCGTCGTTGACGAAGATATCGATGCCCTGGGCCAGCTCCCGGGCGAAGCCGGCGTCGTTCTTCTCCTCCTCCTTGTGGAAACGGACGTTCTCGAGGAGTAGGGCCTGCCCCTCGCCGAGCGCGCCCTTGAGCCGCTCGACCTCGGGACCGATGACGCCCGGGGCCATGATGACCTTGTTCGGCACGAGCTCGGCCAGCCGCGCCGCGGCCGGCTTGAGGCTCATCGTCGGATCGACCTTGCCCTTGGGCCGCCCCAGGTGCGAGGCGATGATCAGGCGGGCGCCGTGATCGAGGAGCCAGGCGATCGTCGGCAGGGAGGCGCGGATGCGGGTGTCGTCCCGGATCTCACCCTGATCGGTCAGCGGCACATTGAAATCGACGCGGAGGAAGACGCGCTTGCCCTTGACGTCCAGGTCGGTGACGAAGTTCATGCCGCCCTCACTTGGCGATGTGCTTGATGAGATCGCCGAGCCGGCAGGAGTAGCCCCACTCGTTGTCGTACCAGGCGATGACCTTGACGAGATTGCCGTCGAGGACCTTGGTCGAGAGCAGGTCGACGACGCCGGAGTGGCGGTCGCCCATGAAGTCGGCGGAGACGAGCGGCTCGTCGGTGACGCCGAGGTAGCCCTTGAGCGGCCCCGCCTGGGAGGCCTTGACGAAGGCGGCGTTGACCTCTTCGATGTTCGTCGCCTTCTTGACGACGGCCACGAAGTCGACGATGGAGACGTTCGGCGTCGGGACGCGGACGGCAAAGCCGTCGATCTTTCCCTTGAGCTCGGGCATGACCAGGCCGACGGCCTTGGCCGCCCCGGTCGTGGTCGGGATCTGGGACACGGCCGCGGCCCGGGCCCGGCGCAGGTCCTTGTGGGGGGCGTCGAGGATCTTCTGGTCGTTCGTGTAGGAGTGGATGGTCGTCATGAAGCCCTTCTCGACCCCGAAGGTCTCGTGCAGGACCTTGACCACGGGGGCCAGGCAGTTCGTCGTGCAGGAGGCGTTGGAGATGACGTGGTGTTTGGCTGGGTCGTACGTGCCCTCGTTGACGCCGAGAACCACGGTGATGTCCGGGTCCGTGGCCGGGGCGGAGACGATGACCTTGGAGGCCCCGCCCTTCGCGATGTGCTGGATGACGTCGGGCCGCTTGGTGAACTTGCCCGTGGACTCGACGACGACGGAGACGCCGAGGTCTTTCCAGGGGAGCTGTCCGACCTCTTTCACGGCCAGGACCTTGATCTTGCGGCCGCCGACGACGATCGCATCCTCGGTCGCGCGGACGTCCTCCTTGAAGGCGCCCAGGACGGAGTCGTATTTGAGCAGGTGGGCCAGGGTCTTGGCGTCGGTGATGTCGTTGACGGCCACGTATTCGATGGCCGGATCGTCCCAGGACGCCCGGAGCATGTTCCGGCCGATCCGGCCGAAACCGTTTATACCAACTCGGATAGCCATATGAACCTCCATTTTAGCAAAAAAGGATTTACGAAAAAATAGCACAAAAAGGGGCTGATTTCAAGGCCGGGGGCGGTCCCTCGACGGGCTACTTCGACGGCCCGAGCGGCTTGGCCGCGCCGGCGCCCTTGCGGGCCCGCTTCGTCTCGTACATGAGGAGGTCGGCCCGGCTGAGCATCTCCTCGATGGGCATCGGACGCTCGGGCTCGCTCGTCGAGACCCCGGCGCTCGCGGCGAGCTCGAAGCCCGCCTCGGCCGACGACCGGGCGTTGAACAGCTCCAGACGGTCCTGGAGCCGCTGGACCAGGGCGTTCGCGTCCATCGAGGTCGCTTCCATGGCCAGGACGGCGAACTCGTCGCCGCCGAGGCGGCCGATGATGTCCGTCTCCCGGAAGCTCTTCCGGAGGATGAAGGCGATCTCGACGAGGGCCCGGTCGCCCGTCTTGTGGCCGCAGGTGTCGTTGATCCGCTTGAGGTTGTCGACGTCGAGATAGATCAGGGCTAGGACCTTCCGCATACGGCGGGCCGTCTTGAGGACATGGTCGGCGAAGGTCATGAAGCCGCGGCGGTTGTAGAGCCCGGTGAGCTCGTCGTGGAGGGACAGGGACCGGATCTCCTCCTCCATCCGCTTGCGGTCGGAGATGTCGGTCAGGACGGCCAGGGTGCCGGCGAAGTGGGCCCCCTGGACGCGCGGGCCGCCGCTGACGAGGAAGGTCCGGGCGCTGCCGTCGCGATGGATGAAATCGAGCTCGTAGCGGTCCGAGATCCCCTTGGACCGCTTCTCGTCGGCGCGGCGGACGGCGGGGTGCTGCTCGCGGGGAACGAACGAGAGGACCTGCCGGTCGATCATCTCGGCCGGCGTGTAGCCGAGCATGCGGGCCGCGGCCGGGTTGACGAAGGTGAAGCGGCCCTCGGCGTCGGTCAGGACCAGGCCCTCGGTCATGGTCTGGGCCGTGCTCTCGCTGAACCGCCGCAGCTGCTCGAGCTCTTCCTCCGAGCGCAGCCTCTGGGTGATGTCCCGGAGGATGCCGATGATGCCGGCGATCCGGCCGTCGGGAAGCTTGTAGGTCGTCTTGATGAAAATGACGTGGTGCTCACCGTCCCAGGCCTTGAGCGGGGCCTCGTAGACCTGGTGGCCCGGCTCCGCGAGCAAGGCCTGGTCATGGGCCAGATGCGTCTCGACGATCTCTTGGGGGGCGACGTCGCTGATCGACTTGCCGATGATCTCGCTCTTGGAGCGGCCGAGGAGCTTCTCGAATCCGGCGTTGGTCCCGACATAGCGGCCCTCGAGGTCCTTGAAAAAGGCCGGGTTGGGCATGATGTCGATCAGGACCTGGATGAAATCGGTCATCGCCTTGTTCGCCTCGTCCCATTTCGTCTTCTCGTATTTCTGGTAGGCCGAATCGGCCATCCGCCAGAGCAGGACGAGAAGCGCTCCGCAGAGGATGAAAAAGGCGCCGGCGATGAACGGCCGGAGATGGTCCGGGGCCAGGCGGTCCGCGATCAGGCCCGCGGCGAGGAGCAGCAGGACGACCAAGAGCTGCCAAGGGATCTTCCAGGCCAGAGACGGTTTCTTAGACAATGCGGTTCCCTTCGTTGTCTTTGCGTTTCGGTTTACCATAGCGCCCGGGCCAAAGTCAATCCGAGCGGATTATGATAGAATGCCCCCGGAGGAGCGCCATGAAGATCCTGACCTCCGCCGAGATGAGGGATATCGACCGCCGGGCCATCGAGGAGCTGGGCGTCCCCGGGATCGTCCTCATGGAGAACGCCGGTCAGAGGATCGCCCGGGCCATCAAGGTCCGCTTCCCCAAGATCGCCGACGAGCGCGTTGTCATCGCCGCGGGCAAGGGCAACAACGGGGGGGACGGACTGGTCGTGGCCCGGCATCTCTTCAATGCCGGAGCCAGGCCCGAGGTGCTGCTCTTGGCCGCCGCGGACGAGGTCAAGGGCGACGCGGCGACGAACCTGTCCATTGCCGTCAAGTCCGGTATCCCCGTCACCGAGATCCATGACCTCGCCGCCTGGCGGAAGAAGGCCCGGCCCGCGCTCAACAAAGCCACGATCGTCGTCGACGCGCTCTTCGGGACAGGCCTGACAAAACCGCTCGAGGGCTTCTATGCCGCGGCCGTCGACGATATCAACAGGACCGGCGCCTATAAGGTCGCCGTCGACATCCCTTCCGGGCTTTCGTCGGACACGTCCGAGCCGGTCGGGCCGAGCGTCGCCGCGGACCTGACGGTGACGCTGGCCGCTCCCAAGATCGCTCATATCTTCCCGCCCGCCTCGGAGCGGGTCGGCGAGCTCGTCATCGCCCCGATCGGCATCCCGCCCTCGTTTTTCGACCGGACCGAGCTCAAGCTCGAGCTCCTCGAAGAGCGGGCCATCGGGCCGTATTTCGCCAGGCGCAAGAGGGACGCCAACAAGGGGAGCTACGGCCACGTCCTTGTCTTCGCCGGGTCGGTCGGCAAATCGGGGGCCGCGTCCCTGGCCGGACGGGCGGCGCTCAGGACCGGGGCCGGCTTGGTGACGGTGGCGACGGCGGCCGGCGTCCTGCCCGCGATCGCCCGGTCCATGGCCGAGCTCATGACCGAGCCGCTGCCGGAAACGCCGGGCCGGACGATCGACGCCTCGGCCCTCGCCCGGGCCCTGACGCTCCTCAAGGGCAAGAGCGCCGTCCTCGTCGGCCCCGGCCTCACGACGCACCCGTCGACGGCGGAGTTCGTCGCCGGCCTGCTGCCGAAGCTCCGGGTGCCCTGTGTCGTCGATGCCGACGGGCTCAACATCCTGGCGTCGCGCCTCGAAGTCCTCGAAGGCCTCGGGGCCCCGCTCGTGCTGACGCCCCACCCCGGCGAGTTCGCCCGGCTGGCCGGCCGGACCACGGAGGATGTCGTCCGCCACCGGCTGGAAATGGCCCCCGAATTCGCCGCGAAGCGCGAGGTCATCGTCGTACTCAAGGGCTACCGGACCCTCATCGCCCTGCCCGACGGCCGGGTCTTCGTCAATCCGACCGGCAACCCGGGCATGGCGACCGGCGGGACGGGCGACGTCCTCGGCGGGATGATCGCCGCGCAGATCGCCCAGAAGCACGACCTGCTCGGATCCGTGCTTTCGGCCGTCTATGCCCACGGCCTGGCCGGGGACGTCGCGGCCGAGCGGCTCGGCGAGCGCTCGCTCGTCGCCGGCGACCTCATCCGCTATCTGCCGCCGGCGTTGAAGGAGCTGGCCGGCGAATGAGCGGCGCGCGCGTGACCGTCACCCGCTCCGGGGACGAGACCTTCGAGCTGGCCCGGCGGCTGGGGGAGGGTTTCCAGGGGAACGAGGTCGTGCTTCTCACCGGCGAGCTCGGCGCGGGCAAGACGGTCTTTGCCAAGGGCCTCGCGGCCGGGGCGGGCGTCGCCGACCCGAACCGGGTCTCGAGCCCGTCGTTCACGCTCGTCAACATCTATGTGGGCCGCTACAGGATCTACCACATCGATCTCTACCGCCTCGAGCGGGCGGCAGAGATCGCCGACCTCGGCTGGGAAGACATGCTGGGGCAGGGGATCGTCGTCGTCGAGTGGGCCGAGAAGCTGACGTTCCCGGTCGAGGGGCTTCACGTCCGCATCGAGCCGCTGGGCGACGACGAGCGCCGCATCACCTTCGAATAAGAGTTATTTCGAAAATTTCTCGAGATCGGCCTTGAGCCTCTGCGCGATCTCGGGCTGTTTCGGCGCCTTTCCCTCGAAGATCTCGGCCGCCTTGACGGGCCCGCCGTAGAAGAGGTCGTTGGCCTTGGGGTCGTCCTGGATGGATGTCCCCGCGAAGGACAGCCCCGCGTAGAGGCCGCGGCTCCGCGAATAGGACAGGATCTCGGCCTTGAGCTGGGTGTCCGTGCTGGCCTCGGCCTGGCGGCCCAGCGGCCCGGCGGCGATGCCGATGTCGGCGCCCAGAGTGAACTTGCCTCTGGTGATATTCTCGACGCTCCGCGGCGTCTTGAAGACGAGGATGACGTCGGCCGATTGGACGCCGGCCTGCCAGCCGATGCTGCCGCCCTTGAGGTCGATGAAGGCCGGGTCGCTCCAGCCGCCGTTCTCGGTCCGGACGAGCACGACGCCGCTGCCGAAGCGGCCGCCGATGACGAAGCCCGCCTTGACCACGTCGGGGATGATGGCGATCCCGGCGCAGTCCTTGATCAGCCCGACTGGGATGCTCTTGTCGGATTCCTTCATCATCTCGTCGAGGACCCGGATCGCATCCTCGACCTTCTTGATCTGATTGGCGCCCTCCGCCTTGGCGGACAGGCCCGGCCGCGCCGGCGACCCGGCCACGGCGGGCGCCGCGACCAGGAGGACCAAGAACGGGACGATGATCCATTTGCCGATCGTCATCACACCCTCCTTTGCGAAGTGCGTTGGAATGCGCGGATTAAGTCCTCGGCGGCGCGGCGGACATCCGGGGCGCCGAGGATGGCCGAGATGACGGCGATGCCGCGGGCCCCCGCGGCCGCGAGCGCGGCGGCGTTCGCGGCGGAGATGCCGCCGATGGCCACGACGGGCAGCCGGGTGGCCCGAGCGATGCGCCCGACGCCCTCCGGGCCGAGGACGGCGAGATCCGTTCGTTTGGTCGAGGTGGCGTAGGCCAGGCCGGCCCCGACATAGTTCGCGCCGTCCTGTTCCGCCCGGACGGCCTCGTCCAGTGTGTTGACCGAAACGCCGATCGTCGCGTTCGGACCGAGCAGCCGTCTGGCCAGGGAGACGGGGATATCATCCTGGCCGAGATGGACGCCGGATGCGCCGCAGGCCAGGGCGACGTCGGGCCGGTCGTTGACGAGGAGCGGCACGCGGCGGGCCGCCAGGCGGCCGGCGATGGCCCGGCCGAGCTCGACAAAGGGCCCGTGCATGAGGTTCTTGCCCCGGAGTTGGACGATCGTCACCCCGCCCTCGACGGCCGCCTCGACGAGCGCAATGAGGTCGCGGCCCGCCGCATAATCCGCATCGGCGACGAGATAAAGCGTGTAATCGGCAACCACGCTTCTAGTATACAGAGTTTTTTGATAAAGTAAGGCCTGCCATGAGCATCGACCTCAAGAATGACATCGTCGACGTCCCCGATTTCCCCAAGCAGGGCATCCTGTTCAAGGATATCACCCCGGTCATCCAGAGCTCGCAGGCCTTCAATTTCGCCATCGACGAGCTGGCCGCCTGGGCCGCGACCCTCAAGCCGGAGCTCATCGCCGGCATCGAGTCGCGCGGCTTCCTCTTCGGCGCCGCCCTGGCCCGCGAACTGCGCCTGGGTATCGCCGTCATCCGCAAGAAGGGCAAGCTGCCGCGCAAGACCGCCTCGATCGTCGCTCCCAACGAATACGCCGTCGAGCACTTCGAGATGCACGAGGACTCCGTGGCCCGCGGCCAGCGGGTACTCATCATCGACGACCTCATCGCCACCGGATCGTCCTCGGTGAGCGCCATCAGCCTCGTCAAGCTCCTCCAGGGTCACGTCGTCGGCTTCGGGGCCGTCGTCGAGCTCACGTTCCTCAAGGGGCTCGAAGCTATCCGCGCCGCCCATCCGGACGTGCCGGTCCGCAGCCTCGTCCGCTACTGAGAGGGGAGCGCCGTGCTTTTCGTCCTGCGCGATGTCTTTAAATGAGGCCTCCCGCGGCACCTCCGGAGGATAACGACATGAAAAGGATCTCCGCGGCTCTGGCGGCCGGGCTCGTCCTCGCCCTCATCACCGGTTGCGCCCGCTTGCCGGCTCCCGCGGCGGCCCAGCGTCTCTCGGCGCCCGACGAGGGCTGGGTGGGCCGCACCCTGAAGCGCCTGACGATCGAGGAGAAGATCGGCCAGATGATCGCCTGCCGCTTCACGGCCGATTTCCGCAACGCCGACAGCCCCGGCCTCGCGGCCCTCGACGATCTCGTCGTCAAGTCGAAGATCGGCGGCCTGATCCTGTTCGCCCCGGCCCGCGTCTACGAGACGGCCGAGCTCGCCAACGCCTTCCAGAAGCGGGCCCTGGTGCCTCTGCTCATGGCCGCCGATTTCGAGCGGGGAGCGGCCAACCGGATCACGAACGCGACGCTCTTCCCGCCGTTCATGGCCCTCGGCGCGGCCGGCTCCGAGGAGCTGGCCTACGAGGTCGGCCGGGCCACGGCCCTCGAGGGCCGGGCCATGGGCATCCACATGGCCTACGCCCCGGTCGTCGACGTCAACATCAATCCCGACAATCCGATCATCAACACCCGGGCCATCGGCGCCGATCCGGCCCTCGTCAGCCGCATCGCCAACGCCTTCATCCGGGGCGTCCAAGAGAACGGGATGATCGCCACGGCCAAGCATTTCCCCGGCCACGGCGACACGTCCCAGGATTCGCACAGCCTTCTTCCGACCATCACCGCCGACCTCGAGCGCCTGGAGAAGGTCGAGCTCTATCCCTTCCAGCAGGCGATCGCCGCCGGCGTCCGCGCCGTCATGACGGCCCACCTGGCCGTGCCGGCCCTCGATCCCACCCCGGGATTGCCGGCGACGCTCTCGGCCCCGATCCTGACCGGCGTCCTGCGTCAGAAGATGGGCTTCAAGGGCCTCGTCGTCACGGACGCGCTCGAGATGGGCGGGGTGACCAACGCCTTCTCCTCGGAAGAAGCGGCGCTCCGGGCGGTCCTCGCGGGCGTGGACATGCTCCTGCTCCCGCCCGAGCCGGACCGGGTCATTTCGTTTCTGGCCGCCGCGGTCCGGGACGGCCGGATCCCCGCGGCACGGATCGATGCCTCGGTGCGGCGTATCCTCGAGATGAAGGCCTCGCTGGGCCTCGACCGGCGCCGGTACGTCGATATCGACGCGCTCCGCACCCGGGTCGCCCCGAAGGCCTATCTCGAGCTGGCCTCGAGGACCTTCGAGCGTTCGGCCACCCTCGTCCGGAACGAGGCCAACGTCCTGCCGCTCGCCGCGGCGCCGGAGAAGCTCGCCGTCCTGGCGCTCAGCAGCGATCTCGGCGACTATTTCGCCGGCCAGCCCTTTGTCGAGGCCATGCGGTCCAAGTTCCCGGGCGCCAGGGCCTTCTACGCCGACGGCGACACCGGAGAGGACAAGCTCGACGAAGCGCTGGCCGCGGCGTCTTCGGCGGAAACGGTCGTCGTAGGCGTTTATTCGAGGCTCGTCGACCGCAAGGGGAGCGTCGGGCTCGAGCCGCGGCATGTGGACCTCATCGAGAAGCTGGCGGCCCTGCCCGACGGGCCGAAGGTCGTTGTCGTGTCTTTCGGCAGCCCCTATCTCTTGAGGCATTTCCCGGACGTCGACGCCTATCTCTGCCTTTACAAGGACACGCCCGAAGCCCAGACGGTCGCGGCCCGCGCCCTGTCCGGGGAATTGGATGTGACCGGTAAACTGCCCGTCTCGATCCCGGACCTCTATCCGATCGGCCATGGGCTCGAGCTGAAGAAGACCCGCTGAAGGGGTTTTCATGAATAAGCCAGACAAGGGGAGTGCGATATGAACTACAAATTCATGGGAAGGACTGGGATCAAGGTCTCGGCCGTCGCCTACGGCGCGATGTCCTTCGGCGGCGATGCCGACGAAGCCATGTCCAGGGCCCTGTTCAAGGCCTGCCGGGACGCCGGGGTCAACCATTTTGACTGCGCCGATATCTACGCAGGGGGCCGGTCCGAAGAGATCCTCGGCCGCCTCATCAAGGACTGCCGCGAAGAGGTCGTCATCACCAGCAAGGCTTATTTTGCGACGTCCGAGGACGTCAACGCCATGGGGGCGTCGCGGCGCCATATCCAGTTCGCGATCGAGGCCAGCCTGCGGCGCCTCCAGACCGACCGCGTCGACATCTATTATGTCCACCGCTTCGATGACCGGACTCCGCTCGAAGAGACCCTGCGGGCGCTCGACGATCTCGTCCATCGGGGAAAAGTCGTTTATCTCGGGGCCAGCAACTTCGCCGCCTGGCAGGTCGCGAAGGCCCTGGGGATCTCGGCCAAGGAAGGGCTGGCTCCCTTTGCCTGCATCCAGCCCATGTACAATCTCGTCAAGCGGCAGGCCGAGGCCGAAGTCCTGCCGATGGCCTTGGCCGAGGGACTCGGCGTCTTCCCGTATAGCCCGCTCGGCGGCGGGTTGCTCTCCGGCAAGTACGCCCCCGGCGTCCGGCCCGAGGCCGGCCGTCTCGTCGTCAACAAGATCTATGCCACCCGCTACGGTGACGAGCTGAACTATGACGTCGCGGGACGGTTCACGGCCTTCGCTAAGGAGCGGGGATTCCATCCGGCTGCGCTGGCCGCGGCCTGGGTGGGCTCGCATCCCGCCGTTACGGCTCCGATCGTCGGAGCGCGGAACACAGAACAGCTGGCGCCTTTGCTCGCGGCGGCCGACATCGCCATGACGCCCGAGCTCAGGGCCGAGATCTCCGCTCTTTCATCCGAGCCGCCTCCAGCGACAGACCGGAGCGAGGAACGGACGCCGGTGAACTTCGGCGTCCGCTAAAGACGGCGTCAGACCTACACCTTTTTAATATCTTCCGGGAAGGGGTCAAACCTGCCAAGTTTCTGACGAGCAGTGTTGTGAAGCATGCCGATAACTAAAAAGGCGTAGGTCTGACCCGGTCTTGCGGGAGGGGAAAGCCGGGGGCCGGGCCGCGCGGCCCAGCCCCCGACCGTTGGATGCCGGTTGGATCGGGCTTATTCGTAGACGAGGATCTCGACGCGGCGGTTCTGGCCGCGGCCATCCCGCGTCGCATTGTCCGCGATCGGCATCGAGCTGCCCAGGC
>Ga0209609_10000380_pt1 | contig 26983 bp, 9 predicted proteins | sample LakKivw325mmetaG_FD_184136 | JGI IMG/M metagenome (GOLD analysis project Ga0209609, IMG submission 184136) | Anoxic lake water microbial communities from Lake Kivu, Rwanda to study Microbial Dark Matter (Phase II) - Lake Kivu water 325m metaG... | ecosystem: Environmental > Aquatic > Freshwater... | reverse complement strand
TTATAGGTTATTACGACACGGACGAGGCGTACAACACCCTGCACGAGTTTTCGCCGTATAATGGATATTGGTTTTACGTTTTGAGGAATGCGAGCTGGGGGTATGAACCCTAAATCAGAACCACTCGTTTATCCCTCTCTGGGAAAATTCCTTGTGGGCGCTCAGCAGGTTGTTTGAAACTTTTTCCACCCTGTCCTCAGAAAAGTTGTGTTCTCCGGACAGAAATGCAAGGAGTTTTTCCTTGTCAGGCGGCTTCCATTGCAATTTGTATTTTTCCGTAACATCCGGTTTCAAAAAAATCCCCTCAATCTTTTCAAATTCGATTCCTGTTGCGTTTTTGCTGAAGCCGGTTTTTACCATCTGTAACGCTTTTTTCGGGCCGATTCCCTTGACGCCTTCGTCAAAATCCGTTCCGATCAGGATGGCAATATCCACCAACTGCTCCCTGGTGACCCCCATTTTTTCCAATACTTTTTTCAAATGGACAATGGAAAGTTCAAGTTTTCCGCTGAGTGTTAAACCTTTCACTAGCGTAGGTGAGCCAAACAATAGAGAGTCATAATCCTGGCTGCCAACCGCCCAGATGTCGCCTTTCCTGCACATGTGGGCGCATTGCGCCTCGGCTTCGGAGGGCGCCTGAATCTGCGGAATGCCCATATGTTCCAGCAGTTTTTTCGAATCTTCGAGCATCTCGTCGGTAAAACGGGACGTCCGTTTGGCATGCTTCAGCGCCTCGTCGAGGTCGCCCGCTTCCTTCGCCTTTTTCCATTTGCCGAGCGCGTCCTCCTTGAGCTCCTTCCGTCTCTCGAGCTCTTTTTTCTTCAGTTCCGGGGGTTTGCCGTCAAAAACGTAAACCGGTTTTATTCCAAGTTCGATAAGCCTTCCGGTGCGGTAAAATAAACCGGAGAGGTGCGAAGTTATGTTACCTTTGGAATCCATGAGCGGAGTTCCATCCGGCTGCCTGATGGATGCCAAAAACTGGTACAAACTGTTTAAAGCATCTATCCCTATAACCCTTCCCTTCAACTCTTCGAAGGTTAACTCTTCGTGAGGTATTACGTCCCTGAGATTAACGCCCATTTTATAGTATTTATTTTGTTATTAGTAATGTCTTCTATATATCATTTGGTGGTTGGCTTGGCAGAGGATAAGGAAACGTTAGGGGAAATTCGCACTCTTCATAATCTTGCGAATGATTTCTACAGGGCAAACGATTTCGACAGGGCGATTGAACATTACACCAAGGCGCTGGAGATAAACCCGAAACTTGTGGAGACATACTTCAACCGGGGGCTTGCACATACAAGAAAGCTGGACTACGAGAACGCGGTGAGTGACTTTACGGTGGTTCTTGAACTGAACCCGAATGTTGCGGAAGCATACTACACCCGCGGGTTGATATACGAATACACGCAGGAGTATGAACTGGCGATAAAGGACTACAAGAGAGCTCTCGAGATAAATCCCGCATACAAAAAAGCCAAAGAGCAGCTGGATGCAACGCTGAAAAAAAGGAAATCCGTTTCGGGGTAAAATGGACCAAAGACCGTCATGGGATGAATATTTCATGGAATTAGCGCGTTTGGTTGCGAAACGTTCCACATGCCTCAGAAATCAGTTCGGTGCGGTTCTAGTCAGGGATAAACGGATACTATCCACGGGATACAACGGCGCACCGAAAGGCCTGAAGCACTGCCTTGAGATTGGCTGCCTGCGCCAGAAACTCGGGATTCCGTCGGGCGAACGCCACGAGATTTGCCGCGGGACGCATGCGGAGGCGAATGCGATAATATCCGCAGCGGTTGCCGGCACGAGCATCAAGGGTGCAACACTTTACTCCTCAGGGTCGCCATGCGCGCAATGTACCAAGATGATTCTGAACGCTGAGATTGTGCGCATTGTTTATGACAGGGAATACCCGGATGAACTCTCGAGGAAATTGCTCGAGGAAAGCGGGATAGAGGTCGTAAAGTTCAAAAAGGAGTAAAATGCCTGCTGCAAAGTTCCACATAATCGGAAACACGGACCTCTGGTATAGGGTTAGAGTATTGGAGGAGGTAAACGCGCATGGTTTGGAGGGCACGGTTACTGTTGTTGACGAAAACAAACTTGCTGTCATAGTTGACGGCGACTCGAGAAAGATAAACCGGCTGTATACCGACCTTCAGGCGAGCAGCCCGAGCGAGGTCGTATTCGCGGGACTGATATATGGTGATACCGCCACGAGAAAAACAGCGGAGGCGTTGAGTTCTGAAAAATCTTTCAGCCTTATAATCGAACTCCTGAAGGAAATCGAGAAAAACACGCGGAGCATAAGCCAGAAACTGAGCGCGGTGCTCGAGGGGTCTGAAAAAAGAAGAGTTGATCACAGATGGTACGACGATGAGGAAACATCCGGAACCAAGGGTGAAGAATCATACTCGAGCATGACGGAATCTGAGCCTGATAAGAGCGTGTTCAAGAATTTTTTTGACAATTGGGGTTAGATGGTGGATTATATGGATAACGCCAAGTTATGCACAAAACTATCTAGTCTGGCGAAAGACGATGACCCGGACATCCGGGAACTTGCTACAATAGCGCTTGGCAATCTTGGCGAACTTTCACTTCCCGCTCTTGAAAAACTTTCTAGGGATGCTGAATGGGGCGTTCGCGAAGCAACGGCTACTGCATTAGGAAAGGTCGGCAAAAAATCCCTACCTGTCCTGAAAAAACTTGCTGGCGATGCTGACCCGGATGTGAGATGGGCTGTTGCAACATCGCTCGGAAAGGTCGGCGGCAGCGGTGCATTGAGGATTCTGAAAAAACTTTCTGAGGATTTAAACCCGGACGTAAGGTGGGCCACCGCAACCTCACTTGGCAGGATTGGTCCATTATCATTGCCAATACTTGAAAAACTGGTCATGGATGACAATACCGATGTCTTCAGGGCGGCCCTTATATCCTTGAGAAACATCGGTGACAAAGCGATACCCGTACTTGAGAGTCTCACAAATGACAGCAGGAGTTATATCAGGTGGGCAGCGGTGATAGCGCTGGGCAGTATGGGGGAAAATGCAGTTCCGATTCTACAAAAAATTTCGAACGACCCGGACGCGGACATTCGTGAGGCTGTTGCAAAAGCTCTTAGGAATCTTGGCGATAATGCTGTCAAACCTCTTGAAAGGCTTACCAAAGACAAGAATAGCGAAGTGCGACTGGCTGCCGTGATGTCCCTCGGAAGGATAAACAGCAGCGATTCTTTTAGATTGCTCGAGAAACTTGTTAATGATTCGAACCATGAAATTTGCAGGGCATCAATAATAGCGCTCGGTGGTGTAGGGAGTGATGCTTTGCATGTGCTGAAAAAACTGTCAAACGACCCGAGAATCCATGTGCGCAGGGCATCAGCTGTCGCGTTAGGGGGGCATGATAGTGCCGCTGTTCCGGTACTTGAAAAACTTTCCAAAGATACTGAATGGAGCGTTCGGGAAGCTGCTGCCACATCGCTCGGAAAGGTTAGCGGTGGTGAGGTCATGTACCCCCTGCAAGAACTTATGCGTGATTCATCAATTGATGTTCGCAGGGCTGCACTGTTTGCACTGGGCAAGGTTAGAAGGGATATGGCAATATCTGCTTTGAGGACACAAGCGGTTGAGCAACCCATACCTTACAAACACTAAAAACCTACACGGGCTGTCTGCACAGCGAAACAAGATTCCAGCCGCTGGCAAGGGTCATGTTGAATCTTGAAACCCCTTCCGTATCGATGTTCGCGCTGCCTTTCGTCGGGTTCGTGAACGCGGTTACAGACGAGGTTGAGTTTATGCCTACGGAATAATTCTGCGGTATTGCAGTCCAGCTGCTGTTCAATGCGTTTGCGGAAAACGACAGGTTGCTGAACAACAAACCGTTCGTATCCCGGAGGGTTATTGAATCCATAGTTGCATTTATGTCGAAGCTGTAAACGCTGTTGTTCAGGACAAAGTAATCGACAAGCGTTCCGTTTATCGTGAAGTTTCCGCTTCTTGTTGCAATTCGCCACCCCGTGAGGTTTATGGTAACCTGGTCGCCGTTGTAAATCTCAATCCATTCGACATCTCCCGTCGGGGGGTTCGGGAACACCTCATTTATGCGCGTGTTGAATGTTGCTGAAAATGGAAGTGCTTGGGCCGTTGTTGTCGTACCGTTGGTCAGGGCGCACTGCACGGTCCACGTGTAGTTGCCTCTCGGCAGTTTTGTCACGAAGGTGTTGTTCACGGAGTTGGTGATGCTGTTGCTGAATGCGAGCTGATGCCATGTACCTGAAACGTTAACAAGCAACGAACAGTTGTTTATCGCTCCCAGGAGTTCGGTCGGAAGATAAATGAAGCTTAGATTTGCACCGTTTACCTGGGTATTGTTTGGCGAAATCAGACTTACGGTAAAACCGGAGGTGTAAACCACTGTAAAGGTTGTGCTTATCGGCATGGCTGCATTGCCCTGATAATCGGTTGCTAGAACCGTGAGGTTGTGTACTCCGACATTGAGGTTAACGGTCCAGTTCAACATCGCATAACTGCCATTCACGAAGTGCACATCCGTGTAGTTCACACCGTCTATTACAAACGTCACCATATTTACGCCGACATTGTCAGTTATGTTCGCGGTGAAATTCATGGTGCTGAGATATTCCACCGTTGAGGGACTTACTGAAACTGAATGTATGACCGGCGGCAAACCGTCACTTTCCGCTACAGTGTACCTCATGTAGGCCCCGTAGTCCCAGTGACAGAGCAGCGTGCAGTAACTCCAGTAGATGTCCCACCACAGATGAACGCTGTTGTCCGTGTTCACAAAAATGTTGATACTCACCACATCCTCACCAAAACTGGCGCTGGGCGGATTGCTGTAGGTGGTTATTCTCGAATCGTTCTGGAGTACTACCCCATCCAACGAGAGTATGAGGTAGTAGATGTCGCGCCTGCCGTTTCGCCAGTCGGCCCATGTGATGTAGAGGGTGTTGTTAAGTCCTTTCCCGATGCTGGGGCGTGTTGAGGAATACCAGTCATTCGGGCTCAGGAGCGTTTTGTCTATTTCAACGCTGCCGGTATTGGATATCCTCTCATAGTACACTTCCATCGCACCCGTCGTGTTATCTGCCCACACAATCTGCAGGTCATCGTTCCTGTCAATAACAAAATTCGGTCGCGTGTATTGCACGGAGTTTGAGGTTGTGTATATCGTGACATCGCTCGTCAACGCGGTTCCGTTCAGATCCAGCTTAAGGTATTGCAGCTTCTCCGTGCCTGAAACGTTGTAGAACCACACCACGTGCAGGTACTCCTTGGAGTTGGAGATGATTTTCGGGTAGGAGGATATGTTGTACTGGAACGTGAACACGTCCTTTGCGGATACCAGAACATCGCCGTTTGTGTCGAGCTTCTCGTAGTATAAATGCGGGGTTCCTGTTCTGTAGTCGAGCCATATTATCTGCACGTTGCTCTGAACATCAACAACAACTGATGGATAGCCCTTGACGCTGTTGAAACTCGTAAGCCGTTTATCGTCGATTGTTACGTAGGTGGTGGGTGCGATTTTTTCGTAGTACACCTCCCACGCCCTCGTGATGTTGCTCACCCATACCACGTGTACGTTATTGTCGGAATCTACATCCGCGACCACGTTTTTTGAAAGCGTTTTGTTTGTTATTGCCGTGGTGTCGTTCAGAAGGATACCCATGCTCGAGAAGTGCCTGTAGTACATCGTTTCACCCTCTTGCCAGATGTACCATGTCGTGCTGTTCGAGTCAAATACTGTGAGCGTTTTGTTTATGGGGTTATACCCGGTGCCTTCGCTTGGCGCATAAATGTTCTTGTCAGCAGACCAGCCATTTTCGGTTGGAATTGCAGAGGGGCATGCAAAGTTGGAATTGGTGTTCCCTATGTAATCCGCAGCGACCACAGCAAAATAATACCTCGTTCCGCTTTCCAGGCCGGTTACGTTGCAGGTTGTGGTGTTTATGCTCGTTACCGTCGCACCGAGCGTGGCGGTACTGACGTTGGTTATTGTGGTGTTGCCGTAGTAGATGAAGTATGCCTGAAAATCGGTTGCATTGGAGACCGTCCATACAACATTCACAGTTCCGCCCGTTGTGGTATCAGTAACGGTTACATTTGAGAGTGAGAACGGTGCTGTTCTATCCACGGTTATGTTCCGGGTGTTGCTCCAGTTGCCTTCGTTGCCCGCAACATCAACCGCCTTCACCCGGAGGAAATACGTTCTGCCATCCTCAAGTGACGTTATGCTTATGTTTGTGGAATTGGTCGTGCTAGTGACAGCGGATGTGAACGACGAGGAAAGGGAGTATTCGAATATGTAGTAACTCAAACCCGAAGCCGAATCGTTCGATGCATTCCATCCAAATAGTACAGAGACGCTGTTTGTGTAGTTTCCGGGGTTTAAAAGAACGGGTACAGTGGGCGATGTTTTGTCTATCGCTATTGTGCTGTTCGTCGTTGCGTATGCAGAGTTATCCCAAGTGTCCGTGCATGAGATGGTCCACTTGTAATAACCCTCGTTGAGTCCCGTCACCGTCATGTTCACCATCACACTCCAGCTTACGTTGTAAATTGTTTGGTTCTTTGACCACATACCGCTGAAGTTGCCCCACAGTGAGCAGTTAGCAATATCGGACTGGTCGTCTATGGTCCAAAAAACAAACGTCACGTTCCCGTTGAATGACGCGTTTATTGCAGGCGACACGAGCGTCGTTGTCGGTGGAGTAAGGTCGAGGAAATCCCCTATCACGAATGTTGCGCCTATCAGCATCAGCAACGTGATGGACAACGTTTTTTTCATTTTTTAGGACGACCAACCTTCCTTGGTCTACCAACTCGCCTTACCATGCCGATTCTCTTTAATATACTTTCTATATGTCCCTCGTGCGTCTCTATCTTTTCGAACATCTCCTTGAAGGTTTTGTTCAACTCCTCGTTAAGACGTTTCTCTGTGATAAACGCACCTTTCTCCAGCATGTCCACGCCTTCCACCTTCGAACCGATGTCGTTTATTTTTGTTTCAAGGTCGTTCACTCTGATGTTGAGGTCGCTCTTGACGTTGTAATACTCCTCTGTTTCCTTCGCTACCGCGTCTGCAAGCTCCTTTCTGAACCTCGACTCCAGATTGTTGAACTTCGCCTGTATGTTATCCACGAGCGTTTCGAATTTTTTGTCCCTGTCGGCATCGGTCTTGGACATTTGCGCGTCAATTTTCTTTATGGCGCTATCAAGTTTTTCGTATGCCTTGTCGGAATCGTCCCTTATCTTCTCTATCTTCTTTTTGCACTCATCCAACTGGAGCCCGACGTCTTCAACCAGCGTCTTTGCAGCGGACAGAACCTTGTTACCTTCGTCAATCATCTTCGCGAACTCCTCGTTTTTCGCACGCAGGTCCTCCTTCAAAATGTCAGCCGGCTGGATTCTCTCGTCTATGGTCTTCTCGAATTTCCCGAGGTCGTCCTTTGTGACGGAACTTTCAACCTTTTTGGTCAGCTGGGCGAGGGTTTTTTGCGAGGCTTCAAACGACTTATGCAGGTCGTCGAACCTTCCCGACAACTCCAAAAACTGGTTGAACTGCTTCTGGACGTTTATGAATATGCTCTCGACCTTGTCGGAGTGCGCCTTTACCGTCGCCTCGACTTTCGTGACACTCATCAGTTCCTTCTTTATGTCCTCGTTCAGTTTTATCAGCGATTCCGCACCCCTGAACACGGATATCGTGTTCCTGAGGTTCTTCATCTCCTCCACGATGTTATCCCTTATCCTGTGGTCTGCGTCCTGCGTAGCGTTAAGTTTTTCAACTTTTGCATCAAGTTTCTTGGTTTCTATCATGAGCTTGTCGGGTTGGACTGCAGCCACCATTTCGATGGCCTTGGTGGCATCCAGCTTGAGTTTGTTTATGGACTCCTGATTGTCGATAATCATCCGTCTGAGGTCTCCAGTGGTTTCGTTAATGCGCTCTATCCTCTCAGTAAGTGCCTGCCTCATCTGGGTAAAGGCCTCAACCTTCGCCTTTATGCGGTCGAGGTCCATGGTTATTTTCTGAATCTCGACGTCCTTGGACACTGTTGCGCCTTCACCGGCAGGAGTGGGGGGCGTTTCGCCCTCCTTTATGTTTTCAGATATCAAAGTATCCACTTCATCCTGTGCCGTGCTGCCACCGCCAAAAATCTTCCCGAAAATCTTTGACAGGTCCATGTCCTTATTCATTACTCCTCCCTTTTAATTAATTTAACTATCGGCTCTGTTAGTCTTTCCGTCGAAGTCTTTATCTTGTATCCTAAAACATGGTTGTTCTTTTCGTGTATGCTCTCAATTTTCCATGTTATCGATTCGCGGGTTTTGCCTACCACGTTTCTTGGTGTCAGTATCTCGAGGTCAACAGCATCGTCCGGCAGGAGGTCTACAATCAGTAGGTCGCCGGCAGGCGTCCAGCGCCGCGTGTGTATCTCGAGGAACACCGACGTATGGTCGCCGTGATGGAACACCTTCTTTTTGACACTGAGTTTATCCATGCGCGACCTTAACATATCCAGAATCTCACTAAAGAAGGACCTCTTGTGTTTTTTGAACTCATCCCTCGTTGTCTCAGGGACTGCTATCCTATGCCTGACTGTTTCCTGAACTTCAACCTTCTCAGGACTTTCCGTTGAGGATTTTTTTGATGCACGTTCCTCGAACTCGCGCTCCAGCTCCCTCCTGATGTTCTTGTAAACCGGACCAAGCACGTTTTCCTCAAATGCGACCTCTTCCGGTCGGGGCATTGTTTCTTCTATCTCTATCTCATGCCTTAGGTTTATCATCTCCCTCTGCAACCTCTCGATTTCCTCCTCTATGTGCGTAAGCTTTCGTTTCTCTTGCAGCATCGTCCCCTGCAAATCATCCTTGATGCGTTTCAGCTCGTCCTCGTCCCTCCTTATCTCTCGCGTTACCTCCTCCTCGACAGCGACCATGTCCCTGCGCTTTCTCTCTATCTCTAGCTCAATCTTCCTTATCTCATCCCTTTTTTTCTCGAGCTCAAGTTCGAGAAGCCTCGTTTCCTGACGCTCGATACGCAGCAGCTCGTTAAGTTCCTGCCTCAGTGCATTTAGTGCAGACTCCTCTTCATGGATGAATGTGCTTAACCGTTCCTCCTTTCTTCTGAACCTCTCCGTTTTCTTTACGAGTTCCTCATTAAGTTTTTTGAGCTTTTTCTTCTTCTTTTCAAGTTTAATCCGCTTCTCTATGTTCCTTGGTATTACAAGCGCGCCTTTTTTCTCCTGCTCACTCATCTCTTCTCCTCATCTTCCTTTTCGCCACCCAGCACGTCGTTCAGTTTTTCGCTCCGCTTCTTTCTTGCGAGATGGAGCTTTTCCATAAGCGACGTTGCTGATGATTTTTTGTCTTCGGGGGGTTTTTCTTCGGGTTTCTTCTCAGGTGGTTTTTCCTCTGCCTTTTTTTCTTCGGGTTTTTCCGGTGGTGGCTCTTCCTTTTTTTCCTCGGGCGGTTTAGCATCGGGTGTCGGCGGCCCCCCAGCGGGTTGTTCTTTAACTTCTGCACCCTCCTCGACTTTCTCCTCCGCCTGGAGGTCGCTGACGATTCCTTCAAGTTTTTTGCCCCGCGTTTCCCTTCCCCCGCGAATCTTCTTGATGAGTTCCTCCTTCTTTGGCTTTTCTTTTTCTTCAGCCGGGAGTTCTTCGGGTGATGCTTCCTTCCGTTCTGCGGGTTTCTCCTCGGGTATCGGCAACGTTCTTATGTCTATCTCCTTCTCCCTCTCCTTCTTAAGGTCTTCAACCGCGGTTCGTTTGATTTTGCCTTTGCTCACGAGAGCGTCGTATTCCTTCTCGATGCGCGGTTTGAAGGATTCCATGTACATGTCAACCACATCGAACGCGCCACGCCGAAGGTTGTCGTAGGTTAAATTAAGCTCTAATTCCAAATCGAATACATCCATTTGCGGCTTCATGAGGTCAAGGCGGTCTCTGAGTTCCTGCAACAGTTTGTTGTATTTGTCGTAGTTCGCAAGCTCTTCGTCGCTCAGGCGTGCGGTGCTGTGGAGCACGGGCCTGAACGTAACGAAATACGGTTGGCCCCTGTTGTACTTTGCGTTTTGCACCATGCCGGTTCCGACGCGTGCCTTGACTATTGACTGCGAGTAATCCTCGCCGTATTTCATCTTCACCCTCTCGAGGTCGCCTTCGTATCTCGTTCTCATCTGCATCTCCGTGCCGATGTTAGCTTTCACCTCGCCTACGAAGTCGCTCAAAACCTGTGAGATGAGCACGAGACCTAAGCCCCATTTTCTGAACTCACGCGCGGCGCGTTCTATCTGCGTGAAACCGCGACCCGAACCGCCGAACTTCGGGAGCAGGCGGTGAACCTCGTCGTATATCAGCAGTAGTTTCAGTTCCTTGCTTTCCGGAAGGTTTGCGCGGAATACCTCCTGTATGGTGTGTGCGACCAGTATGTCGATTTCCGAGGGGTCAAGTTTGTTCAGACAGAACACGGTTATCGCTCCGGGTTCGAGGTATTTCATCACCTCGATTCTCTTCAGGGCGTTGTCCACCGTGTAAACGTTACCTTTGAATGCGCGCGCTTCACTCTCCTTCATGTTGAAGACCTTGTAGAGTTTGAACAACCCCTTGTCCTTGTTCGGGCGGAGGAAACCAGTCCACTGCGCCGTAGGGTCAAAGCAGATGACAGAAACGTTCTTCTTCAGCGCCTCCTCGATTATGACCTGTGCAGCGAACGATTTTCCTGAACCCGTGGCACCTGCAACAAGCGTGTGTATCTTGAGGTCCTCGAGTTCTATAAACGCCCTCAGCGAGGTTTCCGCAACCATTCCCACGAAGCCGGACCTCGGACCGGGTTGTGGAAGTTCCTTCGTGTCCGCGGTTTTTATGTATCTTTTTTTCGCCTCTATCTGTCTGAGTCTCACAAAATACGCGCCGATTATGAGCAAAACAACCGCGAATCCGACGAGTATTTTCCAGACCCTGACACCGAGAATTTCTCTTTGCAGAATCGGGACGACAACCTCGACATAGGTAACTGCGGATATCTGGGTTGTCTGGTTCTGTATCCAGCGGTATGAGAGAATTCCCTTGACCATGTACCTCTTGGGCTCTATGGCTTCAGGTAATGCGAGTTCCTTGGTAACGCTGACACTCTTGTTTACCGTAAAGTTGTATCGCCCTTCCGTAATCTGCGAATCCGTCATTATATCAAGCAGCTGAAGTCTCAGTTCGGTGTCCCAAATCCGTGTCAGGTCAAAATTCGTTATGAGCACGTCAACCCTCAGGGGTTCGTCCCTTGTTATTTCTGGCTTGACCATGTTTATCCTGAGTTCCAGTGGCGTCTCCTTCGAAACACCTATGCGTATGTTGACTGGCACATTATAACTCAGATTGGCTGCGGAAACCTTTATTTCACCGTAGTATGTTCCGGGCAACGCGCCCTCAGGGGCTATGGTCTCGACACTTATCGGGGCGTCTGTTCCGGGATCCATAAGAATACTCGTCTGGTTTACCTTGACAAAGTTTTTTATATCCTCTGTCGTCGCGATGGTAATATTCGTCTGCTCATCAAAAGGATTTCTTACGTGTATGATTGTTTTTCGGTATTCCCTCGGTTGCAGGTCTGCGGTTATCGTTTGGGTCCCCGGCACTAACTGGGATGCCTGTTCTCTCGTAACAAACGAGCTTCGAAGGCGGTCGATTACGTTTTTCTGCTCTATAAGAAGGTTACTTAGAATATCAATCCCCTTACCGAGTGCGCCAAGTGTTGCTTCCTTACCCTCGGTAACATTGCCCTTAAGTTCTTTGATTGCATCTTCAAGCGGCGTTATATCTGTCCTGCCGCCACCAGCGCCTCCACTAATATTCACGGATACTGTAGGCGGTGGACATTCGCCACAGTCGGTCTCACACGTATAACAGGTTTCGGACGGGTCACACACGCCGTTGCCGCACAGGTAGACTTCACCATTTGCATAGGCCGTGTATCCCCGCGACGTTCCCGAAACATAGGTGTTTGTCTTGTCAACATAGTATGGCAATTCGACCCACGAGCCGCTGCATTTCTTCGTGCCATAGTCCCAGCTGTCGCATGCCAGCACGCGAAGGTTATCTGCAGACGCTATATCTGCCACCCCGTACCTGTACGTCTCATTCACGGCATAATCGCTTATGTCGAAGGTTGTGTTTATGACAATGCCCCCGTAAGAAGTGTAACCGCCAACAGAGACATCCGTCTTCTGAAGCTTATCAATCTTGATGCTGTCGCTCCCTATGGATTCGAAATCCACATTGTAGATGACCAGTGTGATATCTCCGATATCTATCCTGAGGTCATATCTTCTTTTGTGTACGGTTTCGTTGTACCTTCCGCCGAAGGTTATTATGCTTTCGAGCACGGTTGTTGTGTTAGGGCGGTAAAGCGTAAAGTTGACCTCAACTGGGTTACCTGAAGAATCAAGTACGCGTCCGGAAAATTCCATATTCTCGTAAACCTCAAACAGGACCGATCTGTAATCGCTTTTAGAGCCCGATGTTGCGGCAACAGTAACGTTATAATCGCCCAATTCGGTGAGATTGCTCAGCGTTAATCTGTATGTGTTGCCACCGGCACTTTGCAGAGCGAAGGCGTATGTTGTCCCGCTTGGGTATATGATGTTCGTCTCGACGCTACTGATCGCCTGTGATGACAGAATTAGTATATCGGTACTTACGCTCCCCCCCTTTGGCGTCATAGGTATGGTGAATGAGTATATGTAAAGCAGCGAGTAGATGAGGGATAGCGTCACGGTTTTGGTGTTTCCTGCCACATCCATCGCAGATACAACAATTTCGTTGGTGCCCTCATCAAGTACCAATTCTGCTCTGAAACCGCCCGTTGTTCTGTTAACATCGATTGGTATGTCATTTATGGTAATGGTCGCGTATGGTTCCGTAACGCCTAAAATTTCGGTGTATCTGCTTGTGGTTATGGTGCCGTTCGCGGGGTAACTCACGCTGAGTGATGGTGGCGTGTTGTCAACAACCAAAACCTTCGAGTCTGTTCCGTTGCCTCCGTATATGTCGTGCACTCTAACTGTGAAGGTATAGTTACCCTCATTTGGAGGAGCGGAAAAACTTCCGCTGTAGTTGCCGAAGCCGGCATTTATGAGATTCACCGAAGTTGAGGCGACGTCCGCACTGATGGTCATGTTCTGGATTGATCTCACGACTACATTCACGGTTGCGTTCCCTCTCGTCGGATTTGGATTCAGCATGATTTCCCATATCGGCAGTCCCAGGGTGAGATTGATGCAACACTGCACCCTGGCTGATGTGAGTGTATACGAACTCCCATCCATGAGTTCTCCATAAGTGGCGGTGATTTCTACAACATCACCGGCAGAAACGCTGCTAAGGTCGGTCAACATGAATAAATAACTGCCGTCACTTTCAGTTGCGAACGTCAGGGTCTCATTCGTCGCAATATGTCTCAGAGTGACGGTTGCGTTTTCCTGTGGCGTCACGCCGTCCTGCTTGAATACAAAACCCACAAGTATCTGGGGTTCAACAGGTGCGTCCGCAGCTGCGGACTTCACGATAACCAAAACCAAAAGCAAAGCCACCAACCCTCGCGTGTGCATCACATCACCATTGGGATAGATATTAAATTCCACCCTTTATATAACTGAACATCTGTGTAACTGTAAAGCTTCCCTGCGCCGTAATCCCCAAGTTCCTTGGTATGGGCAACGAGTATGGTCTGCCCGTCGGTTCCAATCCTTCTTTCCGCGTCGAGCAGCATCCATGGCCTGCTCGCATCCTTGCGCCAGATAAGTGTAACGTTGTCTCTGTTGACACTCAAACTGCGTGCGTCCCCGTCGTCATACCTGAATTCAATTTCAACGTCGTTGATGTATCTCTCAAGCTTCGGGTCTGCGTCCATCGAGATGTATCTGCTGAGCTTGCTTGCACCAAGAGATATGCCATCGTAATACGAGCCGATGACCTCGCCATCCATTCTGTTTACGCTGAACGACACTCCCGACCTTATGCTCCCGAAGTTAAAGTTAACGGTTGATGCGTCAACAGTCATAATCCTTGTTTCTTTTGCAGTTGGAATCACACTGAAACTTTTCGTTTCGCTTGTGACGATTTCTCCGCCGAGTGCCGTGCATTTCACGCCCCATGAGTATGTTCCCGGTTTGATGTCCTCCAAGAGGAAGCTGTTATCCCTCTCGGTTATTCTTGCATCCTCCTTCGTCAGCCCCCACTGCCCGTCCACGTCCGTGTAAAGTTCGCACTTCATGACCTTTTCGCCATCCACCATGTATTTCAGCAGCAAGGTGCTTTCCGTGCTGTACGTGTCTCTAAGCTGAATCCTGAGCGGCAATTTGTTTAGCACCAGGTCTATTCTCTGCGGTTCCTCCGTGATGGTCGTCGTGAGGTTAGCCCACCGGCCCTCATAAAGTGCGCTTATCTCAATCTCATCACCCACTTTATACCCTGTTTGCAGGTTGCCGAGTTCCAGCAGGTAGTCGCCATTTGCGTCCGTGAGGGTCGTCAGGGTTTCGCCTTTTTTATGTCTTAGTGTGATGTTGACACCTTCCTGCGGCAGCATTACCGGGTCGGGCTGATAAACCTTTCCGAAGATGGGGTGCGAATGACTGGGTATAGTGAAGACCTCTAGTCCATAGATAATCTCTCTGGCGGTGGCAACAAAATTCCGCATTGCTGAAATTATCTTACCCTGCCAGCTTGTGGTACTGCTGATATATACCCAGTAACCCTCCGTGTTCCTGACAGTAAAGTCGTTTATCGTTTGTCCGTCTGCATGCGTGACGTACTGCCCAGAAGTCCTATTGTAGTAAGATGCAATTAGGGCATAGTCACCAATACTGTCGAGCAATTGCTGCGCGGTCGTTGAGTTGACATGCGTCCAGGCAATGAGGTTCCAGCCGCTCTTAAGTTCCATCGTGAGGTTCTCGAGATACGTGAAGTTCGCAAAATCCCATGTCGTGTCCCTGTCAACATATACCCAATAACTCAGACCGTTCACCATATCAAAGTTGTTCGCTCCGAGTTTGTGCACGTGTCCTACATATCTTTGTGCATCTGCATCCCAGTACACAATTGCAAGTGCATGACTTCCTACTGTATCAAGCGTATCCTCCGCGGTTCTGTTCGAGAGGTCCAGTGGAATTGTCACGAGGTTCCATCCCTCATACAGGTGGATCTGGGTGTCATCCGGCGGCACGGTGACCAGTATATCAATTATCTTGTACAGTGTTGTGGCTGCTATCGTATATGTGCCAGAGTACGTTCCGTTCGGGAACAGATGGGGCACTGAAATCGTAAGGTTCAGGTATTCAACAGCACCCGGCGGGAGCGCCGCTATCATACTTATGTTAGATATCGTAAAGTTCTGGCATACGACGCCGCTTGAACATGAGAACACTATGTTCGTTACCGGCTGGTTGCCTGTGGACGCTATCAAGAGCTGCACCGTTTTGGATGTGTTGTGGTTGATGGTCGCATGCAGCGTTTCCGGGTCAACATTGAAGTTTGGCACGTTTGCCGGCGGCGTTTCAGCCAAAACGTAACTTGCTTCTCCAGTACCCTCGATTGTTGCAGTCATAATGTTATTTATCTTGTCAATCTCGTTGAGCACCTGTATCCACCAGTTGCCGATGCACGTCTTTACCGAGTAGTTCCATGAGGGGCAGTAGTAAACGTTCAGGTAATCCTTACTTCCACTGATTTCGCTCTCGGTGAAGTATATCGTAATCCTTGCCCCTGTTAGGTCAAGTGATGTTTTGACACCTAATCCCCTCACCGGATTGGTGAGCGTGACATCCTTTGGCTCGACTGGACTTGCGTCTATTGGATCACTGCTCACGTTCTCTATGTTAACGTTGCGTAGGGTAAGCGTGATATTTCCTAAAATAATGTCGAGGTCGTAATACCTGCAGTATACGTCCTGGCTGTAAACACCATTGGCGTCTGTCGTGAAGTTGTACATTACCGTTCTTGTTCCGTTTCTGTAGAACACAAACCGCGTGAAAATTCCCTGCCCCGATGATGAGTTGACCGTGCCGTTGAATGTCTTCCAGATATAAATCTCAAATACCGCAACCTGCGTGTTATTCACGTTACCGATAATATCGCTTGCTATGATCCTTACAGTGTAAGTGCCAAGTGCCGTGTACGAAAGCGTGACGTTGTATGTCAAATTATTCGTAGTTGCCATCTCATGCAAAACGGTTGTTCCATTTGGCAACGTAATATTCGCAAAGACGCTAGCCACTGCAACATTATCCGTAACATTTGTCGCTATGTACGCAGGATATCCTTGGAGCATGTCCGCTACAGATATATTCCCGACTGAAGGAGCATCAATGTCCTTGTAGTATAATGCGCTCTCCTCCATTTTCGACACTGAGACGTTACCTGTTCCACTCATATATGTAATATTAACGGTAAGGTTATACCACCTCCCGCTTGTCAGTTGGGGCGCCGTACATAGGAATACTACAAATCCGCGGACGACTCTTGTATATGTTATGTTGCATGTACCATTCCCGATGAAAAGTGAGTATGTGGAGTTGGCTGTAATCTGCTGCCCTGCGATGCTGAAATTAATTGCAATGACCTCTGTTGTCCCCGCGATTACATCGGTCTTTGGACTTATGTAGGGAACCGTGAGGTTATAGGAGTGGATATGCATCGTAATGGACACGTTTACGATGCTAATGCCGTCATCAACGCGCACTACTCCCATATATGTACCACTCGTTGAAGGTGCCGTGTAGTTTATCTCGATGGTTCTATTTCCACCGGGTGAGAGCTCTACCACCTGACTTACGAGAGTTGCGAAACTCGTGATGTTTCCTGCAAGCGTAAACGAGAACATGCGCAACAGGTTCCCGGTGTTCATAATGATGATCTCCCTGTTAATCCTGCTGTTACCCACTACCTCGTTTATGGTGAGGTTCCTTGTGGATATATTCCACGTGTAGTCGGTTGGAACGGTGACTGCCGTGTCGTAGTAGGTACTGTAATACGTACTTCCTATTGTGGTTCGATAACTGTATAATCCAAACGACGCCGCAAACCTAACTCCTGTCGTAACTGCGACGCTTGCTCTTGAGCCTGCCGCTATGCTCCCGATAGAGGGAGGATAGAACGTAACGTTCAACGGGTCGGCAGCGTTTGAGCTTATACCGATTTGAGTAACGGGCGCATTACCCGTGGCTTCTATCGTGAAGTTAACTGTCAGATTGGTTCCGTGAGGTATTATCAGTGAGGTTGTAGTGTCACCTATGGAGAAGGTCGGATTCGAAGTGACGTTTATAACCACCGTATTGCTGTTCATTCCCCCGGCAGTACCGATTGGGTTTGTCCATTCAACCCTGAAGTAGGTATCTGTAACGGTCGGTGGTGTCTTCTTCGGAACCGTGATGTTGTAAAACACAATCGTGGAAGAACCCTTGGTTATGTTACCTAACGATATCTGCGATGAGGAGTAGTTCTGCGGCAGACCAACTATGTACACACGAGTGTTGATTGCGGTAACATCACCAGTGTTCGTGACATTTATCGCGGTGGTTATGGTCACGTTGTGCGTCTGATTTACGCCGTTTACGAGGTACATCGTCTGGTTCGGGACAATGGTCATCGACGTTTCACTAACCGCCGTGAAATTGCCGGTGGCGTTCCCCACCAAGCCAGACGTGTCATTGGCCATTATCGTGAAACCGTGGAAACCCGCCATCGTCGGTGTGTAGATACAATTGTAGTAATCCGACATCCCTTGGCGCGTACAGTTTACGAGATGTATAAGATAAACCGGATCCGTGACATTCATAACAACAGTCTGAACGAGTTGCTGGTCGTCTACGACGAGTGTTTGTATGGTTAGTGGCTTATTGACCTCCGCAGGAACAGGGTCGTAACTCATAACCGACACCACGGGCGGTTGGTTGCCGATGAACAGATACATGATGGTCGTATTCCATTTGGGAGTGGCGGTTTCATTGCTGATGTTAATGAGAACATAAAATGTCTGGCTTATCGGGAACCCCAATTGTGAAACGTTGAATGAGTTAGTGGACTGTTTTGGCACAATTATGGACGACGGGTTGGTTGGGTCCCACGCAGCCGATTCGGGTAAGGTCCCCGTGTACCTTATTCCAAAGGTTATATTAACGTTGCCCGTGTTGTTTACGGTAACATTCCCTACAATACCTGCCTGGCTTAGACTGTAAACCTTGTAGGTGTAGTTGGGTTCAAACCACCAGGTCTTATCCGTCGGCACGGTGATGTTTATCGGAATTTGTATGGAATTCGCATTTCCGGTTGTTATGTTTATCACGCCAGTGTAATTCCCGGGGTCGTAACCCAGCGGAACGCTTACAGTTATGTTCACTATCCTGTATGAAACATCATTGAAGCACCTTACCGGAACGCAGAGACTGCTCCAGTTGTTTTCGCTCTGGAAGAACCATGAATACGGCATCGTTTCGTTGATGAACGTCACGTTTACGGAATCAACATTCGTGTTTCCGCTTGTGTTTATCAGTATGCTGAAGTTCATGCTCCCCCCGTGCGGTATCTCACCCGTTAGGTTCGTGGCATTTATCACGATCGAGGATATCGGCGTGATATTGACCGTGCTCGTTGACAATACATAACCTGGCTCGCCATTGTTATTTGTCCATTCCGCCTTCCAGTAGAATGAATACGCCCGTATAATGGCGGCCTCTGCCGTGGTAAAGTTGAATATTCTTGTGCAGGACGTGTTGTATCTCATAAACCCGCATTCCTGCTCCCCCGCAGTAGTATTCAAAAACACACCCGTCGAGTACGCATCAGCTATCACTGAAACGTTGTGCATAGATGCTTTGTAACTATTGTTCAGCGTTACGTTTATGCTGAAGGAATAATCGCTGATTCGGGTGATAGTGAGATTATTGGCATAGAGTGTTCCTGTAGCGGTGCGCTCCTCGAGGTATTCCCTTAAGCCAACAGATGCATTCGCATAGTATGCAGACATGTTTCTTATCGTAATGTTCACGGAGTAGTTTCCTGCTGTCAGGTCTCCTACACCAGCACCAACAGTAGTGTCTTTGACACATGTACTACTTGTACAATTCTTGAGCAGCCCCCCTACAGAGATGTTGTGCAAACCTACGACAAAGACCGATTGTCCGAGCGTAACATTCTTGAATATCGGCGTCTGGTTTACGGTAGAACCGAGAAGAACCTTGTATTGCACGAACCTCTTGCAACTTGATGAGTTAATCGGTTCCCCTGAATTATTCGTATACCCCTGACTCCATTCACCCCACGTTTCTTTGTCATCGGAACCGCGTGTTTTTATCGTGATGTTCATGTCCCTTGTATAAACTTCAATCTCCTGCACGAGGGGCTCGTTGGTTCCCGCGGTATGCTCGGTGCCCGTACAGTTGTAAACGACGTATCTGCCGTCTGTCGGGTTGAACACGTCATAGGTATCGCCATCGTTGTCGGTAACGTTCACCACAACTGCGTATGAAGCGTCATCTTCAGACAGACTTATGGTGTAGTTCGCACAGTCGTAAGCATCCGCGAAGTAATCCACATCCAATTCGGTAACGCTCAAAATTTCGCCAAGGTCTATCCACAGCCATTGCGGTTCCGTTTCATTGGCATCGACGGCGGGTTCCCATGACGTCCCCGTGCTTCCATCAACAGCACGCTCCGGTCCGTTTCCTACGGTCTGGGTTGAGTTTCTTATGTCTTTATTCAATGCGTGGTTTGTAGCTTCCTTTGGAAAGACCACGTTCCAACTTATCGTCGTGAGGTTGGGGTTTGCGATTCCGAGGTCAATAATTCCAGATATATATTCACCGTATGGGTAGTAGATTCTGTCACCGTAGCTAAAGCTTTCAGTTACGTTCTCCGAAGACAAGGGTATGTCAAGGATTCTAAATTCGTCTAACCTTCCTGAGAAGTATCCATTAACGCCGTCATAGCCGAGATAGGCATCACTCGTGGAAGTATCTACTCCTCCGTTGTACCCGTAGAAACCGTCAGGAGAGCCGTCGAGGTAGTATGATATGCCTGTATCGTTGTAAATCATTGTTAAGTGATAAGTTCTGTCGTTCTGAAGCGTCGTGCTACTGTTTCCGACATACCACCTGTTGTCCTTATAAAACCTGCTGTAAATCATGTCACCCACAAACAATCCGTATGCATTGCCCTTGAACAAAATGGGCACATCATCATTGGACGAGGTTTTGTTCAATCCGATTTCGATTTTGGAACTTCCTGCATCGGAGTACATGAAGTAAGGTTCCTTACCGGTCGGTGTTCTGGCTATGTTCAATGGGCTACCGTCGGTAGCATTGTTGGTAGTGCCGTACCATTTCTTGATCCCAACACCATAATCGTCGGGATAACTGTCGTTGTAATGCCATGTGAAGTTGTAGGCATTGCCATTCAAAGCGTTAAGGTCGTAATAAGTCAGCGTTGAATTGCAAACCGCATCAAGTTTCTCGGAAGACCAGCCGAGAGTCCAAGTCGCTGGTGTGCCGCCTCTCGTGTCAATATTGTTGGAGTACCCAAGCGCCATGAGCATCGTCCTGTTATTGACATCCGGCGTGTTCCATCTACCAATAAGCTGGTATTCCGCCCTGTCGTATTTGTTATTCCCGCTCTCAGCCCGTAGGAACGTCTTGAATGAGTCCCTGTCTGCCGGATTGGAATTGGATGTCATAAATAGCACTTTTTCGGATGAACTATTGTCATAGAATACATACGTTGTGCCGTTAATTTTCGGGTTGACATACCTGTCATTGTTTATCTCTGAACCGAAAGAAGTAACATTCGGTTCATTCACTGCTATCTTTCTGAGGATGATGCGCCCATGCCTCCATTCCGCACCTGACCAGTCCATGAATATCAGATGGCTGAACCTGTCGAATATCGTATCCATGTGGTCTACCTTCAGTTCGCCGTTTCTGTAGAGGCGCTGATGGCAGTTAACCCACTCGAACGTATTCTCCACATCAATGTTATTTGTAAACGAGCCTTCTGTTACTGTCTCGATATCTGTAAGACCGCCCTGAACCGCTCTGCGGAATCGTGAATAACCGCCGCTCCAGCCAAACCAACCCATCCAGTAACCATTAAATCCATTACCATCGCTCTTGTTCCGTGCCTCCTGCGTAAACCCTACGCCGTTGTATTCGTTCCAGTCAGAAGGATTATCAAGGCTGTCGAGTGCGTATCCTGTGATGCTGCTGATGCTGTAATTCCTTCCGAGATTGTAGAACACAGTAGTACTGGAACTCGTTGATGTCATATTGAGGTATTTCTTACCATTGAAGATGCTGATATCAGCATAACCCGAACCGCCGATTCTCCCCATAATCCAGTTACCCTGTCCTGCGATAGGGCCCAGGTTGTAACCTTCAAAGTCATCGAAAAGCTCGAATGTCGCTGTGCCGTTGCTCTCGTTGCCAACATTAGCGTTGCCGTAGTACATGTCGATAGTGTTTGTTGTGTTTGCATTCAGCGAGACGTTCACCCATACCTCTGATTTGTTTTCATACATGCTTCTAATCTCGGCTGCTGAGAGCGTTCTGTTATACAACCTGACATCATCAAGAGTGCCGTTGAAGTACTCGCCATCGTTGCCCAGCCCTATGCGCAGGAGCTCAGTGTTCGTCCCGAGACAATTCGTGCATGCACAGGACGCTGCATCGTATCCGTTTATATACATCCTTGCGGTTGTGCCGTTGTACGTCCATGCGAGGAAGAACCACGCATTTGTTGGTATGTTATAATAAGAGTTACAAGCTACACTGCTCGACCCTCCACGAATCTCAAATAGTGCATACTTATTTGGGCTATTCAACGTCACTCCATAAACCTGCCCGTTGCCTTTGCTCACTATCCCATGCCATGTCACTGTTGTGGAGCCGACCCAGTTCACCCATGCAGTTCCCGAGAAGTTCTGTCCGAGGTTGAGTGAGGAATCGGAGCCGCACGTTAGATAGCTACTCACGCCATCGTAGTATAATGCATAATCCTTTGTTCCATTGGTCCAGGTCGGCCCACCAGCAAACGTACAGTTGCTTATTGATTTCTCATCGTTTGTTGTTGTGCCTGTGCCCTCGCTAAACCTCCAAGCACTTATGTAATCTGTTGGTTGCTCATCGCTCAGATTGTCACAAAATTTGAGCCAGTAGTTCAGCTTATGGTTTGAGGAGTTCACGAACCTCAGGTCATCGCAATCGTTCTGGAGTTTACCTTCAGATATCAGAGAGTACGTGTCAACGTTTATCTTCAGCGGGTAGTTCTCAAGGTTTATGCCGGTGTTTTCTCGAATGCTCACTGACCTTCTGTAAAGCCACGAGCTGTTGAACCACACACCATAGGCGCTTCCCATAGGTGCAATGCTCGTATTGCGTGTCTCATACACCCCCGTTATGTTAAAAGTCATAGAGTAGTTCTTTGGTGTTATTCCAACAAAGGTTTTTAGGGTGTGTTCACTCGAATCGCTGCTACCTAAATCAACAAAGACCCTGATGAACGGGTCATGGGCAGTCATCAGGAATGTTACGTTTAACTGCGGTTGATTCACGGCTTCAAAGTGATACATCCACTTGAACTCCTGCATAAACATCGGGTTGGACCAGTTTGGCATTCCGTGCGTTGAATTCCCCGCAAACGAGGAGTTGGTGTTCATCCAAGCCTTCCACGAGCCGCTCTGCCAGTCATAAAACTTGATACTGTTAAGCGTTGAGCCATTGTACATCCTGCTGAGATTGATGTTGTCGAGCTGCCAGGTGAGGTTCTGGGAATTGTTCAGGAGCGAATATAGGAGGTTGCTGGTGTTGTCGAACACATGAAGATAGCGTGGCATCCTGTCGTTGTCGGAATACACGTAACCGCCTCTGACTTCGATAAAATCGTTTGCTATATCCAAAACCTTCACTACTTTCTCGTCGCCGCTCCAGAGGGGCCGTAACCTTGTGTTGCCATCTGATTCCAGATAGTAACTCCCTGTTGACATGACGTCACGTATCATATTTCGCGGTTTTGTGGAGTACGATGATGCAGAAACACTCGAACCGAAGAATACATAATAAACAACACTCGTGTTGGTCGGAACATTTGCCTCAAACCACACCTCGGCATGCGTGCTGTTGCACACGAGCGCTCCGTAGTAATCGGTGGCATTTGTAATCGAATACACTTCCTGTCCGGAGGAATCCGTCACGCGAACATCCCGGCAATTGCCTGAAACATTCACATCATCGTAAGTCTGGAATACAAACCTTATCGGCTCTTTCGTTCTGTTTATATTGCCGTTATTGGTGATGACCAGGGTTATTCGATGATTGTAGTTATCACTTCCGAGCGTGAAGTTCGAATCACGTTTTTCAACACGTACCTGAATCGTAAGGTTCTTTGTCAAGTCCAGCGTGTCGCTGTCAGCTGTTGTAACCCTGTCGTTGATTCCGTCAAACATCAATGAACCTTTAAGCCCAGCTGACATGTTCCATCTCGCACCGGTTATTGTTCCATTATTGCCAGCGGGCGAGACATCAACCGCAAGCGTGTCATTTTCGCCGAGTGTGGAATCGTTGTTGAGGTGTAGCAGAAGAACTGTATTTCCGTTAGGCAAGTGCTCGTTCGTGTAATTGAGTATCAAATCCGTACCATTGGTCGTAACGTTATAATACGCCCCAACACTGGCGTTTTTGTTTATTGACTCTTCAAGGTCCGTTCTCTGATACTTTGAAGTAACCCGATAGGTTGTTCGCGGTGTCGTGCTGTAATTGCTGTAAAGGGTGTAATTAACCTTCGTAATAGCCCACGATTCGAGCGTCGTTTGGTTTTCAACCGTTGCGCCAGATGGAAGCGTGGCATTTATCAAGAGGGTTTTAACACCCGTGTTCCCTGCACGTGATGTAAAGTTGATTGTATAATCGCCGTTCGAGTTGGTTGTTCCATTCTCCACCTCCACAAGTCCAAGTTTGATCCTCACCGTGGCATTTGCCATTCTTGAACCATCTGTGAACGCCGCACGCCCGCTAATCCGAACCGTCTGATTTGTGTATGGCGTGGTTGTACTTAAAGAGAAGTTCAGGGTTGTGCCCAAAACAGTGAATGTTCGAAGCGATGTATTCTCAAGATTACCAACTGTATCGTTCGCATAAAGTATCCATCCCACCCCTTCCCCTTCGGTCAGATTGCCTTTGCCTATTGTAAAGGTATACCTGTTGCCGGTGTGAGCGAATGTCGTATAGTTCACCCATTGCCCGGACCAGTTTCCGCCAATCCAGACCGCATCCAACCCCCTGTCTGTTATGGTCGCATTTATAAATACATCCGTGCTGTTAGTCACATAATCCGGATATCTTGTTACATTTGCAATCACTGGACCGATAGCATCAACTATAACAATACGCGGATATGCGCTCCATGCATGATACCCGACGCTGTCGTTACACCATATATCCCATCTGTAGACGCCGTCAGATACACTCACGGTGATGTTCTGTATGCCTCCTGCAGAAATCTGCTTGGATGTGTTCAAGGCCCACGTTCCCGTGAAGTTGCCCCAGAGTTGGCAGGTTCCATAACCAACATCCGTAACGTTGAACTCAAAAACAACATCGCGCGTTGATACGATGCTTTCATCAGCCGGAGATGTTATCTCCACTATGGGTGGTGTGTTATCCACTACCACGGTGTAATTGCTCGGCGCCCATGCAGAACTATCAGCAATATCGAAGCACTTTACGTTCCAGTAGTAATGCCCCTCCGAAAGGTTAACCGTAAAGGTGTTGATACCACTGGCAATAGTGGCATTCGTAAGGTTGAGCACCCAATTTGCACTGCTGTTAAACCACAACTCGCATCTCTTCGGGTTCAACTCAACGAGCGTGTAGTTGAATACCACGAGGGGGGTAGCAGTGTAGGTAGGATTGGGCGGTGCATTAAGCGTTATATTCGGCGCTGTCGTATCCACATAGAACACATAATTGCCCCAAGTGCTGTATGGTGTCTCGTCCACCTCTCCAGAATCATCATAGTCAATCGCCCTGATCCACGAGCGGTAAACACCATCGGAAAGGGTTATGGTCTGATTGGTATTCTCCAACCCCTCATTACAGGAGTATCTTCTCGCCCTTGAGATTCTCAATTCATCTATCGTAGCGTTAACACTCTTGGGACTCGCAGGGGTCTGTATGCCAAGCCGGTAGTACGTGTACAGCACTGGTGGTGTCCACGTATCCGTATTCGAGGCCTTGAAAGAACCATCAAGGTACATCCACATGCCAGCAGTTTTGTTCCACATGACAGCAACATGGTGCCATTCCCCAGCACCCCACGTCACCGCAGAATTGACCTTATGAACCGTAGAACCGTCATCAACAATTCTAAACATCACACTATCGGACGAACTGTTGAAGAAAATCGCGAATTCCCCGATATCACCTGGCCAGTAGAGCATGTAATGGTCTGTGCTGGTGGTATACGCCCAGTTGGGTTTGATCCAGAACTCAATCGTGCCTATGTTATTGTCTATGGTGCCTGTCGGGTAGAAAATCACGTAGTCCGTTGTCCTGTTCATGAGAATCCCATTTTTGAATCTTCCTATAACATAGTTCGAGTTCTGCACGCTTCCGCCATTCGCTTCGGTGTCGTTCTTGGACTCAAAGTGCTCAACCAGGAGCGCGTATTCGTCAATGCTGTCGTCGCTCGGGCTGAAGTAATCAACCTCGGAGAAGTTGTTTATCGCAAGTCTTGTATAAACAGGGGAGCCAATGCTGGCAGTATCTGCTACAATCACCTCATAGCAGTGTTTCCTGTCCTTTGTTTGATTCGCGCTTCCGAAACTTAGTTCGGTCTTACGTGAAATCACGAGGTCATCGAGTGTCGCGTTTGCAGCTAATGTTCCGTCGTGCCGTGAACCTACATGGATGTCAGACTTGTTGCTCAGGGTGAGATTGAAGTATGAGTAGTTTAGGTCAGTCCTGAAGGTTGAGGATATGCGGATGTCATCCAGCGTTCCGTTAAACTGGTATTCGCTATATGCGTCGCTCCCGAAATATACCCACGGTACAAGATTGCCTAAGGTGAAGGTTATGTTATTTGCATATGCAAAACTGGTTCGCTTTATGTTGCTGATTCGGAGGCTGTCGAGGATTGCATTTGCAGGCAGATTGCCTAGCTTCGAGTTTCCGAAGTACATATTCACGTCAAGTGCCGTAATGCCCCAGGTATCATCATTGCTGTCAACAAGGCTGTCGTCTATGTACAGCTCTATGCGTGTTGTATTCCAGTTGGCAGCGACATGGTGCATGCTCCCGGAAGTCCATGCAGAGATGTCGGATTCAATGGTATGCGGCGTTCCGATGCTATCAGTAAGAACGAATTGTAACATGTCCCCACTTTTCTTAAGTTCAAACCTATTCAGACCACCGCCGGCGTATTCCTCAAAGAACCCCCTGTCCTGTCCGTCGTTCCCGTTCCACTGCGGGATAATCCAGAACTCGAGGGTGCCGAGAGTGCCGTTGAACTTCCCTGAGGTATTGTGCGTCACGTACTCGTTTGTGGCGTCCGCAAGCATGCCGTAGCCATGGACCGCCTCGGGGAAGGTCACTCCTGAAGTCACTGTTCCGTTCTTTGCTTCTATCCAGCCCTCTGACTCAAACTGCTCAAGCAACAGCGTGTTGCTGTCGTTCTGAACCTCGTCGGATGTTCCTGAAACAGACCTCAAAACAGTGTCAATCCAGATGGTCGCGTTTGTTTGATTCCATGCAAACGCGACATGGTGCCACTCGCCTGCACTCCACCCGAGATTGCTGACGTTTGCTATAAGGTCGTAATCATCCGTATTGGACAGCACTAATTTGAGTTCATTGTTCTTTACGAATGCCCTCGCCCTCTCTCTTGATTTATTGTATGCATAATCAAACAGGTAATGAT
>Ga0209609_10000379_pt1 | contig 27021 bp, 26 predicted proteins | sample LakKivw325mmetaG_FD_184136 | JGI IMG/M metagenome (GOLD analysis project Ga0209609, IMG submission 184136) | Anoxic lake water microbial communities from Lake Kivu, Rwanda to study Microbial Dark Matter (Phase II) - Lake Kivu water 325m metaG... | ecosystem: Environmental > Aquatic > Freshwater... | reverse complement strand
ACCGCTGTCGCTGGTCGCCACCATGGACTGGCAGGAGGTCGCCAAGATCGGCAATCCCGCCATTATGATTGATGCAAGCAGGCTGATGCCGGGCTGGGGTCTCTACATCGTATTCATCGCCGCCCTGGGCGCGATCGTGACGACCATCAATGCGTTGACCTGGTCGGCCTCACGCGATCTGGTGGCCTGGTCGCGCGACGGCATGTTCCCCAGGGCCGTTACCCATATGAGCAGGTTCAAGACGCCTGACGTAGCCATACTGATCATTGCTGTTATAGAGGTGCTGGGAGTAATGATGGCGGCCACCATCGATAAATATGCGCTGGCCTCCGTACTGGCCTCCAGCCTGATCACGATCATTCTTGCCTGGTGCGTGTTGCGCATCCCTAAGAAGATGCCGGAGCTGTACAAGAAGGCCCTGTTTAAATTCAATCCCTTCTGGCGCTGGTTCACCTATATAGGCGCGCTGATTACATCGGGTATTGTGCTCCTGTCGGGTGTTCTGCTCGATATGATGGATGAAAAGGGAGACCCGACCAGGTTCCCCTGGGTGGTGCTGATCTTCTTCGGGTCCCTGGTGCTGGGTGTCATCTGGTTCATGATACGCAGGGCCTATCTCAAGGGCAAAGGCGTGGACCTCGATGGGGATATGAGAAAAGTCGCCGATGCCACACTGGCGGAAGCTGAGGAGAAGCTGTCAACCTGAGTCATTGGCAGATAATTTAAGCCTGTTGAAGTAAAACGCCCTGCGGTGAGCGGTACTTCGTCGATCGCCGTTCCCCGTCAGGGCGTTTCATATATCCCGCAGTGCGGCCGTTAGATACGTAAAACCACCTATTGACAAACAAGCCGCCCTGTTTTAGAATTTCCCGGTCTATCAAGCGCTTGATAGAGTGACTTATGGTGAGAATGTAATGGAGAGTAAAAATATGGATATGCTGGGCAGCTATCAGGAGATTGTGGATAGGATCGGGCAGCAGTCCGGGCAGAAGAGATGGGAGATAGTCAAAGCCGCCGCCGGCCTTTTTATCAGGAAGGGGACCTTAAATACAGGCGTGCGGGACATAGCGGAAGCCAGCGGTATAACTGTGGGCACGCTGTATCACTATTTTAAATCCAAAGACGATATCGTAAATGCCTTTCTCGACTACGTGGTAATTGCGACCAATGAATTTGTCCAAGTGACCACGGACGTGCTGGCCAAGCTCCAGCCTGAGGAAGCGATGAAACGGGCACTCAGGCTTTATATGGAGTATATAAACGAAGCTCAGAGCATCGTGCTCTTCTGGCACCAGGAGACCAGGAACCTGCCCCCCGACCAGAGGAAGAGGTTGATGGAAAACGATATCGTGCTTGCTTCACTGTTTGAGAAGTTGATCGAGCTCGGCCGACAGCAGGGTATATACAAAATAAAGGACTCAGCCCTGGCGGCGCACAGCATCATTGTGCTGAGCGATATGTGGGCCTTTCGCCGCTGGTGGCTGGGTCGGCGCTACACCGCCGAGCAGTATATTGGCATGCAGACCGAGTTTATACTGCACGGATTGTATAACGGCAAACTGTAAAAAGAATCCTGCAAGGAGGTGTATAGGATACAACAGAGTCAGTAACGGATTGTTGACGGATTCTTATGAACAATTAATTTAGGAGGTTGAACTTGGCTGAACAAAAACCCCAAATAATGAAAAGGACCATAGGATTGTTCGAGGCCGTTGCCATGATCACTGGACTGGTGGTGGGCGCCTCGATCTTCGTCCTGGTTCCCACCATGGCCGGCATGACCGGCCCCAGCGTCTACCTGGCATATGCCGCAGCGGCTATTCCCGCGCTGTTTGTAGTTCTTTACGAGATCCAGTTAACAGGCACGCTGCCGGTGACCGGCGCCAACTTCGTTACGGTTACGCGTGTGCTTAATCCTTTCTGGGGCGCCATAATTTCTTTTGCCGCCGTGCTGGCCATCCTGTCATCCAACATTCTGGTGGCGGTAGGCTTTTCGCAGTATGTAATAGCATTTATCCAGTCTTTCAATCCAGCTTTCACACTGCATCCCTGGATACTCCCCATCGCCATCGTTACATTTTTCGCGCTGATCAATTTCCTCGGTGTTTCTATAGCTGCCTGGATACAGATGGTGTTGTTCCTGGCATTTATCGCAGGCATGATCATCTTTGGCATCGTCGGCACGGCCAATATGAATCCGGTTAACCTGGCGCCGCTCTTCCCCAACGGCATCATGATGTTCCTGGTTGTCACGGTCCTGGCCTGCTTCTCCTGGGCCGGACTGGTGGCGCTGGCCGATATCGGCGGCGAGGTCAAGAATCCGCGGCGCAATCTTCCCCTGGCCCTGATCATCGCCTTCGTTATCATCCTGATTCTCTACACCTGGCAGCCGTTCGCGCTGGTCGCCTCCATGGGCTGGCAGGAAGCTGCTAAAGCGGGCGCTCCGGCCATTATGCTGGATGCGGCAAACCTGCTGCCAGGCTGGGGCATGTGGATCATCTTCATTGCTGCCATGGGTGCCATACTCACCACCATCAATGCTCTGACCATGTCCGCAGCACGGGACCTGGTAGCCTGGGCGCGCGACGGTATGATGCCCAGAGGTGCGGCTCACATCAATAAAAAGTTCAATACGCCGGATGTGGCCATACTGATAGTCTTGATCATCGAAATACTGGGAATACTCGTCTCAGCAACCATCGACAAGTACGCGCTGGCAGCTGTGCTGGCCCTCATGCTTATACAGATAGTATCGGCCTATTGCATCCTGCGCATACCCAATAAGCTGCCCGACCTGTACAAGAAGTCTATATTCAAGTTCAACGGATTCTGGCGATGGTTCACATTTTTGGGAACCATCATTACCTCCGGTTTCGTTCTGTTAATGGGTATCCTGCTCGATACCATGGACAAAGATGGCAATCCGACGCTTATACCCTGGACAGTGATTGTATTCATCGGAGTTCTGGTAGTAGGTGTCATTTATTATCTCGCCCGCAATGCTTATCTTAAGGGCAAGGGTGAGGACCTCAAGGCCAATCTGCAGAAGGTGGCCGATGCCACGCTGGCTGAGGCTGAAGAGAAACTGTCGATATCTTAAAACGTTCCTACTGGTCAATATCCGGTAAATAAACACGCATGCTATCGGGACCCGGAAAATCCGCCATGCGGATGATCCGGGCCCCGGAAGCAACACTTATTTAAATCGAATATTCGGCCCGGACGCTTCGGCCAGCCCATATGCCGGGCAGGACATATTGAAAATTTATTATTCAGAGGAGGGTTATCATGGCATCAGCGCTGAACGGTGTTAAGGTGGTGGAGCTTTCCACATGGTTCGCCGGTCCCACCTGCGGGATGTGGATGGGCGAGCACGGCGCCGACGTTGTACGTGTGGAGCCGGTTGAGGGAGATCCGTTGAGGGCAATGTTTTCATCCGGTGTGCTGCCGGCGGAGCTGGATATCGGGTTTAACTGGATGTGGGAGATGGCCAACCGCAGCAAACGCTGCATCACTCTCGACCTCAAACAGGAAGAGAGCCGCAAAATCATGCACAAGATGGTGGAGCAGGCCGACGTTTTCCTGGCCAACCTGCGGCCCTCGACGCTCAAGCGGGCCAGGATGGACTACGACACGCTCAGCAAGCTGAATCCCCGCCTGGTCTACTGCAACATCACCGGGTATGGCTCGAAGGGCCCGGGCGCAGACTGGCAGGCATTCGATGAAACAGCCTTCTGGACCCGTTCCGGCATCATGTCGACCATGGGTGAGCCGGGCACACCGGCCGTGCCGCTGCGGGGCGCGATGGGCGATAATACGACCGGCGTCTTTGCACTGGGCGCAATTTCATTGGCTCTTTACTCCAGGGAGAAGACCGGCAAAGGCCAGCTGGTTGAGCTTTCACTGTACGGCAACGGCATGTGGATCGCGGGCATAGACGTGCAGGGCGCTCTGGTATATAACATGGAGCTCGGCAGGCAGTCGCGGTTCACGGTGGGCAATCCGTTGTACAACACCTATTCCGCCAAAGACGACAAATGGTTCATGTTCCAGATGCTTCAGACCGACCGCTTCTGGCCGGGCGTATGTAAAAGCGTGGGCCGTGAGGACTGGATGACCAAGTATCCCACCCACGCCGACAGGTGCAAGGCCAGCGCCGAATTGATCAAGCTGCTGGATGCCGAGTTTGCCAAGCACCCGCGCGAGTATTTCGCTCCCAAATTCGATGAGAACGGCCTGATCTGGGCGCCGGCGCAGACACCCACGGAAGTGATTAAAGATCCCGTGGCACTGGAAAACGGCTATGTCATAGAGTATGAGCACTTCAACTACGGCAAGGTGAAGGGCATACGCTGCCCCATCCAGCTCAAGGGCACACCCGAACGCACTCCTTTCGGCGCGCCCGAGTTCGGCCAGCACACCGAAGAGGTGCTGCTGGAGCTCGGCTATAGCTGGGAGGATATCGGCAAATTCAAGAAAAAAAAGGTCATATTGTAGCAGTACTGAACGTAGGGGCGGGTCTTCGGACCCGCCCGATAGCGGGCGCACCTGAAGGTACGCCCCTGCAATAGTACTGAGATAAATCCGGTCCGGCCGTCTTATGGCAAGGAGAAAACGATGTCGATTCTTATTTATGAGAAGAAAGACCATATCGCTTATATAACGCTTAACCGTCCTGAGAAGCTGAATACCATGAGCGTGGAACTTAGCCGCCATCTGATCAAAGCTCTGCACGATTTCGACGCCGATGACAACCTGTATGTCGGCATAGTCACAGGGGCCGGCCAGAGATCGTTCTGCGCGGGGGCCGACCTGACCGACCCTGAACACATCGATGCGGGCGCAAACTGGGAGGCCGACTACGACTGGCAGCTGGCCGGTATAAAGAAACCGCTCATCGCCGCCGTTAACGGTTACTGTCTGGGCGCGGGATTCACGCTGGCATTGTGCTGCGATATAAGAATAGCCTCCGAGACGGCCTCGCTGGGCACGCCTGACCAGAAGCTGAATACGGTTGACGCCTACGCCTCTATCATGCTTTCCCGCATGATCCCGGCCTCCACGGCCATGGAGGTGTTGATGACGGGCGACAGGCTAAGCGCGCAGGAGGCCTACCGCGTCGGCCTGGTCAGCCGGCTGGTACCGCCTGACGAGCTGATACCTGCCGCCACGGCCCTGGCCACCAAGATTTGCGGCAACGGGCCGGCCGCCCTGTGTGCCTGCAAGGATATCAACAGGAGGGCCCGCTATATGTCGCTGGAAGATAGTCTGGCCCTGTTTAAAGCCGTCACCGTGCCAATCCTGAAGATGGATGATACCAGGGAGGGCATCACCGCCTTTTTTGAGAAAAGGCCGCCGGTCTGGAAACTCAAATGATGAATTAGGAGAGGTAATAATGGCATACGAGACTGTGATCTATGAAAAGGCCGATGGCATAGCGGTCATCAAGCTCAACCGGCCCAGGGTGCTGAATGCCATCAATGTGCAGCTGACCAGAGATTTTCACCAGGCCCTGGCCGAGGCGGCGCTCGACACCGAGATAAAAGGCGTCATCATCAAGGGCGAGGGGCGGGCCTTCTGCGCCGGCGACGACCTTTCCGAGAGCCCTCTGGGCATGCCGGTGGAGGACATTCTGCGCCATGTGGAGGTCCTGCAGGACACGACCCGTCTGATGCTGAATATGGAGAAGCCGGTCATGGCCGCCGTGCACGGCTATGCCCTGGGTGCAGGCTGCGAATGGGCCATGAGCGCCGACATACGCGTTGCGGCCGAGGGAGCCAAATTCGGCTTCCCGGAAACCAACGTTGGCGCCGGTATAACCAACTGCGGCACCAAGCTGCTGCCTCTGCTGATCGGTATCGGCAGGGCCAAGTGGATGGCCTTCACCAACGAGCGCATCGACGCCAAAACGGCCGAACAGTGGGGTCTGGTCAATTTCGTGGTGCCGCCGGACAAGCTCGATGAAACGGTTCTGAATATGCTCAAGAAGATAATCGCCAATTCATCGCTTTCCATCAAGCTCACCAAGAAGCAGATGAACTACGGTGTCTACCAGGATTATGAGCAGCAGTTTGAACTGGAAGCCCACGATGTGGTGCTGTGCATAACAGGAATTGAAGCTTCCATGCGGGCCAAGGCGGCGCTCGATAAGACCAAGAATAAGTAATAAAGAGAGGAGCGTAGCTGTGATAATAGATTTTCGCGTGACCGTGCCCATCAGGGAATGGGTTGATGATGTCGAGGAGGCTAAAAAGCTGTTCCTCAACAGCTTTATGCGGGGATATGCCGAGTCTGCATACGAAGTTTCCGCCATGTACGATGTGACTGCCGACACTATGGTCAAGGCCATGGACGCCGCAGGTATCACATACGGCGTGCTACAGGCTGAGTGGGCGCTGGGAGATTACAGAAAACTCAACGACGCCACATATAAAATAGCCAAAAAATATCCCAAGAAATTCCCGCGCTATTATCTGACGGTTAATGCGCTGGAAGATGACGATATGGTTAAAGTTGTCGAGCGCGAGGTAAAGGAGCGCGGCTTCAGCGGCGTCAATTTCCAGACCTGGGCTCAGCGCATGTACCCCAACGATAAACGGCTTTACCCTGTTTATGCCAAGTGCCAGGAGCTGGGCATACCTGTGACAATCCACTCTTCCATCAACTTCACCATCGACCGCAGCATCGACTTCAGCCGCCCCGTATATATCGATCACATAGCATGTGATTTTCCCGATCTGAAGATCGTGGCCAACCACGGCGGCTGGCCCTGGGTCAATGAGCTGGTGGCCGTGGCCTGGAAACACAAGAATGTATACATAGAAATCGGAGCAGTGGCACCCAAGTACATCGGCACTCCCGGCACCGGCTGGGAGCCTTTGATGGTATATGGCAACAGCCTGTTGCAGGACCGTGTGCTGTTCGCCACGGACGACATGGTGCCCTGGCAGCGCTGTGTGGATGAACTTAAGGCCCTTCCTCTCAAAGACAAGGTCAAGGAGAAATGGCTGGGACTTAATGCAGCCAGGTTACTGGGGCTGTAAAAGAAAAACGGCAGATGGAGGTTGCAGCAGATGAAAAAGCAGCATAAGAGGGCAATACTCTGGAGCATCCTGGGTGTTTTAGCGGTAGTAATCATCATACTGGCCGCCTGTATCGTTGACCTGACCAGTTTCCCCGGTAATATGCGGGAAACGGACTACTCAAAACAGGTTAAAACTGATGGTCTGAAATCCACCTTCCATCAGGGAGTCATTTACCGTTATCCCGGCATCGTGCCGATGATGGAGGTTCAGGGCGATTACTATGAGATGGGACTGCAGTATGGAGCTTTGCTGCGGCCGGAGATCAAAAGCGGCATGGCTGCCATGGAGAAAATATTGAAGTGGAATGCCGATGAGATGGGAGTTCCCTACCCGGCGCTGGTGGGCATCATTAAATACCAGGCCCGTCAAATGGCAGGCGCATTGCCCCAGAGATATCAGGACGAGATGAGGGGCGTTGCCGACGGCTCCGGTCTGCCCTATGACACGGTCATCTCCTGCTGCCTCTTTTATGACGTCGGCATGGCCATGGATTGCACGGGTGTCTTGATGAGGGGAAAAGACGGCACCATCATCCAGGGGCGTAATAACGATACAGCGGGCTTCGGCGGTGAGGAACTGGCCAAAATGACCGTTGTGGTGCGGTACAGTGCCCCCGGCAAGCATGTTGTCACGCATATGGACCAGCCCCTCTATATGGGCGTGGAAACGGGCTATAATGATCAGGGTCTGAGTTTCGGCGAAGAGACGCTGCGTATAAAAAAGCCCAACCCGAACGGATACAGCCTGCCCTATCTGATACGCATGATTATGGAGGACTGCTCATCCCTGGACGACATTTATCCATATTTCGATAAATACCCGACCATAGCGGCCTACGGCTGCGTGTGGAGCGACCTGGATGCCGGGCGGGGTGCTGTGGTGGAGCTCACCCCCACCGCCTGGGCTAAAAATGAGCTGACAGGCCCCATTTTGTGGAATTTTAACCGCATCTACGACCCCAAATTGGCCGACCAGCAGAGACCATCGCGCAGCATAAATAACATTAACATTGACCGCGAAGCTGTGGCCTCCGTATTCCCGGCCAGAGATATCTACACGATTGATGATGTAGCGGCCTTCGTTCGCGCCCAGACAGGGCCGGACGGCTCCGACTACTCATGGTGCGGCACCAAGCTGCCGGTGTGCAACTGGATGGCCTCGCAGATGATGATTTTCACAACCGGGACCGATGGATTTTATATGGCTGTCGGACCCTACTATGCGGCGCGCCAGAATATCTATCATTTTTTCAACGATTTCTCCCGCAAACCCGAGCTTTTCATGCCGGCCGTGCCGATTAAACCGGTGGTAGAGAAAGCGGCGCAGATCGAAAACCGGCTGATCAGTAAAGAAGGGAAGCTCCGGGCCTTCATCGACCTGGCTGCTGAATTCAGTGGGGATGCTAATGCTCAATTCATGGTCGCCTATAAAGCCTTCAGGCTTTCCCGCATGGATATTTTCCCCTCCTATGCCCGCAAGGCTTACTCCATGGACCCGGGCAACCCTGAATACCAGATGTATGCGGGCATGGCATACTACCGCGGCAAGGACATGGAAAAAGCGGTGGACCTGCTGGATGCGGTGACCGCCCGCTATCCCGAGCAGGACCTGATCAGGCTTACGGTGCTGGAGAGGGCCAGCGTGTCTGCCGCCCCGCAAAAAACATCAACATATGCATGGCAGAAGCAGGCCCTGATCGATAAGTACGGGGCACAGGCCTATTATGATGCTGCGATACTGCCGCTGGTTGATGCGCTGGGCCGCTCTAAATAACATAATCGCACACAATTAATAGTCTTGTATTTACCGCGCGCGGCGGATCCGCCGCGCGCTCTCTTCCTAAAGCGATATAATTCGCTTTGTTCGTTTCCTGCTACACCATTAAATGCTCGCCTGCCCCATGTTTTTAGTATAAAGTAGTATCATATCTGTTTGTATATATCGATAATGTGTATATCGATATTGACATGTATCGTGTTAAAGTGTTATTATCCTGTGTAATTTTGTACGGCCGGGGCCGTTCAGGATGTCATCCGGAATTAATTATTAATCGGGAGGTTAAGATGGCAGAGGCAAAGAGACGTTCCTTTACGGAGAGCGAACTGAAGGAGATGGGGGAGGAGACGTATAAACTGGTCCAGCAGGCGATCGATGCCGGGGACCTGGAGAAGGCCAAAAAGCTGAACCGCAGAATGTACCGGGAATTCATGTCGCAGCATGACAACTATCTCAACTGGGTTACCTCGCTGCTGACATTTATTCAGCACCGCCTTGGAGATGAGGCCGTCTATGAGTCCATTTACACTGCCTTTGAGGCGCTGGGGGCCCTTGCCGATGCATACCGCGGACAGGACCCCGGAAAACAGGCAGCCATGCTGGCGGCGGGATTCAGGGGGCACCTGACCTCGGCGGTTATCGAGGAAGACGATGAAAAATTTACGGTTATGATGGCGCCCTGTGGCAGCGGCGGGAGATTAATAGCCAATAACTGCTATGAACCGGCAGGTAAAATGGCAAAAGTGAAGAAGCCGCACAAAATGTCTTTCGATAAGCCGGATTTCCCCATTTACTGCGCTCACTGCGCCCTTCAGGATATTGTCCCCATGGAAAAGACCGGCTATCCCATCTGGGTTATCGATCCTCCCGATAAGGTCGGCCAGTCGCCCTGCAAATACTACATCTATAAGGATCCGGATAACATACCGGCCCGCTTTTATGAGAGATACGGACTGAAGAAGCCGCCGGTTAAGTCGAAAAAATAGCAATTATTGAATTTATCACGAGTTGATTACAGGGAGGGTGAAACATGACTTTCGCGCTTGAAGGTGTCAGGGTACTGGATCTTTGCCGCGGCTATCCGCCGGCCTTTGCCACAATGCACCTGGCGGACTTCGGCGCCGACGTAATCAAGGTCGACCCTGTCGGCTATACTTCAGCCCTGCCGGGCGGAAATGAGGAAGATAAGATCAGCGCGTACACGTTCATCGACCGCAATAAGCGCAGCATCAAGCTGAATATGCGTTCCGACGCCGGCCGCGAGCTGCTCTTTAAGCTGGCCAAGCATGTAGATATCCTGATCGAAAATTCCCGGCCGGGGACCATGGAGCGTCTGGGCATCGGCTATGCCACTTTGAAGGAGGTCAATCCGCGGCTGATTTACTGTCAGGTCAGCGGCTACGGGCAGACCGGACCCTACAAGGACATTGTGGGGCACGATGCCAACTTTATGGCCATTGCCGGTACGCTCAGCATGATCGGCCCCGCGGACGGCCCGCCGTGCTGGCCGAGCAACATCATCGCCGACTTTGCCGGCGCCGGGCTGCACCCTTTGATCGGTGTGCTGATTGCCTATATAGCGCGGGAAAGGACAGGTAAAGGCCAGCTGGTGGACATCAGCTACACGGATGCTGTTTTCTCACTGACCTCGTTCGATGTCACGATGCACCTGGTCACGGGAGAGAAGCGGCGCAGGAGCAAAACGCCGCAGACCGGCGGAGACCCGTGCTGCTCGACCTACTTAACCAGGGACAGCGAGTATATAACCATACAGTTCATCGAGCCCCAGTTCTGGAAAAACTTCTGCGAGGACATCGGGAAACCGGAGCTTACCGCGCGCCAGTGGTCTTTTACTGACGCGGACAAGCAGGAGATGTTCGGCATTATGAGGCAGATTTTCCTGACCAGGACTCGGGACGAATGGTGGGAGTGGGCCAGGCAAAGGCAGGTCATGCTGGCGCCGGTCAGATACATCGAAGAGGCCGTTAATGATCCCCAGCTGAAAAGCAGGGAGATGATTATGGAAAAAGAACATCCCACACTGGGAAAAATAAAGCAGCTGGGCAATCCGCTCAAGCTGTCGGACACTCCGCCCTCATTCCGCATGTACTGTCCCAAACCCGGCCAGCATACCGATGAAATACTGGCTGAGCTGAAATTCAGCAAACAGCAGGTTGCTGATTTAAAGCAGCAGGGGGTGGTGCAGTAAACGAAACAGACATGTTTTGAAGCTTGCACATTGCGCAGCCGGTCCAACTATTTTGATATTATCGCGAGGAGGTTTTAATGGCGGACAAGCCAGAGAATAACAACAATCAAGAAGAGAAGTTACTTCTCCCCCTGCCCAAATGGAAAATGTGGTACGTCATGGTGGTCCTCTACGTGCTGTATTTTCTGGATTTTGCAACACGCGCGGTTGTCAGCCCCATGTTCCCCATTTTGAAAAAAGACCTGGGACTTTCCGATGCCCAACTGGGCTGGCTTAGCACCATCGTGCTGGCCATGGTCGGTCTGCTTTCCATCCCGCTGTCCTATTTTATCGACCGCTGGCGCCGCGGAAGGATGCTCTCCCTCATGTCGATCGTGTGGAGCATAGCCTCATTCTTCTCGGGCTTAAGCGCCAATTTCGGCCAGCTCCTGGCTACCAGGGGTGTCCTGGGCGTAGGAGAAGCAAGCTTCAACTCGGGCGGCCAATCGCTGATAATGGCCATGTTCAGGAAGGCGCGTCGGGCAACCATCACCGGCATCTGGACCACGGCAACCTCGCTGGGTATGGCATTCGGCATGGTCATAGGCGGGTGGGTCGCGGTCAATATGGGATGGCGCACTGCCTTCATGGTTGTGGCCATACCGGGAATACTGTTCGGCATACTGGCATGGTTCATGCCCGACTACAAGAACAGGCCGAAGGACCAGAACGGATCGGGCGCTGCATCCTCCATGAGCTTCGGAGGGACCATGAAGGCCATACTTACCAATAAAACAGCCGTGACGCTGTTTATATCCTTCGGGCTTCTCTACTATTTCCTTAATACCATAGTCTACTGGCTGCCCACCTACTTCACCCGCTATATGGGCATGGATGTCGCCCAGGCAGGCTCAATGACCGCTGTGGTGATGGTCAGCGCCCTTCTGGCCAGCCCGCTGGGCGGCTGGCTGGGCGACGTTATGTCCAAAAAGAACCCGGCCAATAAAATGCTGCTCAGCTGGATCTGCGTGTGCCTTTCCATCATTACTTATGCCTGCGCGGTCTTTTTCAATGCCTGGCCGCTGTTCTTTGTGGTCACATTCTTCTCCTTTATGTACATACCTGCGCAGCATACCGCCAGCCAGGAGATCGTGCCCTTCTACCTGAGGGCCAGCACCTATGGCGTTTACATCTTCTGCATGTTCTTCCTGGGCGGATTGTGGGGACCTGCCATAACAGGCATCGTTTCCGATGCCTCCAACCTGCAGACCGGTTTCTGGGTAAACGGCGCAGTGGCGCTGGTCGGATCCGTCGGCTACTTCATCACCTACAAGTTCTTCAACAAAGATTACGCTGCCGCCAGGAAACTGGAGGAGGGAGCAACATACGAGTCTGCCTGAGTCCGTAAGTTGAACATGTAGTCGTTTAGAACTAATATACCAGCTATCAGGCATGCAAGGTTGCCTTTGATCTCGTGATACTATGAAAACAGGCGATGGATTATTAACTGCCGGCATCGATGCAGGCGCCAGCAGGATCAAGGTCGCTCTCTTGAAAGGCCGCAGCCTGCTGGGCCACGTGGTCCTGGAAGAGGGCGCGGAAAATATCACGGAGATCTCCACAAAGGCCCTGGCCGATACATGCCGGATAGCTGGTATTTCTATGGGCGATATCCATAAGATCGCCGTTACCGGCATGGCTTATAAGTACGTCCACCTCGAAGGGGAACATGTAAACGAGAGCTCCTGTTTAGCCAGGGGCATAGACTTCTTTATGCCCCTGGCCAGGACCGTTATCGACGTCGGCGCTCAGAAAAGCCTGGCGATAAAATGCAAAGATGGTCTGCCTCTCAAGATCCGTTACAGCGAAAAATGTGCGTCCGGCAGCGGAAGGTTTCTGGATGTCATTGCATCGACCATGGCGATGGACAAAGCCGAACTGAGCAGGCTGGGCCAATCCACGCAAAATTATGTCGAGGTGCAGAGCACGTGCACCATTTTTGCCGAGTCGGAGATTATCACCCTCATCCACTCAGACGCGAAGCCGGCTGAGATCGCGCGCGGCGCGTACAGAGCCCTGGCGAGGCGTCTCTACGGCCTGCTGCTCCAGGTCGGGCTGGAAAACGTTGTCTGCGTCGCGGGCGGGGTGTCTGCTGACGCGTGTTTGCTTGATGAGCTGGCAAAGCTTGCCAAATGCGATATAAAAACGGCCGTGCAATCAGATATTGTCGTGGCCTGCGGAGCTGCCCTGGCCGTTCAATAAAAGGAGATATTAACTGTGCTGCTGGCCGGAATTGATATAGGTTCATCCAGTACCAAGGCGGTCATCATGAATGACCGCAGTATTGTGGCGTCCAGTCTGATACTGACCGGCGCCAGCAGCACAGCCGCTGCTTCCAGCGTAATGGAGCTTGCCCTGGCTGAAAGCGGCGCGTCTATGGGGGATATGGCCTGTATTGTTTCCACCGGATATGGGAGAGTTAATGTCCCCTTCGCCCAAAAAAATGTCACCGAGATATCATGTCACGCCAGGGGCGTGAACTGGTACTTCCCGGGCGTGCGCACCGTGCTGGATATGGGTGGACAGGACTGTAAGGCCATCAAGTGCGATGAAGGCGGAAGGGTGGTGAAGTTTGCGCTCAATGATAAATGCGCCGCGGGTACAGGGAGGTACCTCGAACGATTATCCAAGTATACAAAGGTTCCGCTGGGCGAGATCGGTCCCAGGTCGCTGCAGCCCGTTAACGGTCCGGTAGCAGTGGACAGCTTCTGCGCCGTCTTTGCCGAGAACGACGTTCTGCTGCGTATCCGCGAGGGTTACCAGGTCAACGATATCCTGGCCGGCGCTGTCGATGCCATAGTCGAACGAATCGTCACAATCATTCAAAGGATAGGGGCCGAACCCGAGCTGTCCATCAGCGGGGGCATCGCTAAAAATTCGGGTGTTGTCTCCAGGGTGGAGAAGCGCCTGGGCATGCAGGCGTTGATAGCGGACGAGCCGCAGATAATCGGCGCTATAGGCGCCGCGCTTTTTGCCCGGGACCTGGCCTTGAAGTCCGGCAAGTGACACAAAAAAACGGCCGGAACTCTAACCCTTGATTCTTCTTTCCCAGCGCTCGAACGGTTCCCAGGCATTCAATTGTTCTGGTGAGCGCACAGCCTTCAGCTGCCGTGCCCCGTGCGGGCAGGAGGCGACACAGGCGCCGCAGCCGAAGCACTTCTCCGCATCCGTAACGCTTTTTACCTTGCCCGAGCTGTCCTTGACCAGCGTGACCGCTTTAAACAGGCAGCGCTTGCTGCAGACCCTGCAGCCCTTGCACAGGTCGGGATTGCTCTCGGCAAGGTAGCGGCTCTTGAAGGTGATCTTGGAGAAGGGTATCGAGAAATTGACGCAGTTGCTCATGGCAATGCAGCAACAGGTGCAGCAGTTGCACAGGGTTGCCACCCCGATATCGAGTATGTGGATCAGGCCTCTCTTCTCGCACTGATCGATGATTTTCAGGGCTTCCTCCGAGCTGATGGGTTTGCCCACGCCTCTCCGTATGATATGTTCGGCGGCGCGGCCGAAATTCAGGCAGATGGTGTAATCTTCGCTCAGCTTGCACGGTTCGCCGCCGGCCGCATTGCATTTCCGGCAGGAGCAATCGGTCACAGCTATACGGGCGGCCTTGGCGAACTCGCGCACGTCTTCATGAGGCTGGATGTCTTTGTGTGACTTCAGCGCGCTGATATGGGGCACCACTCTGGCATACTGAACATCGGTCAGGCCGATCATCTTGGCCAGGTCGGGATACATCTCCTTCTTAACGAATTCGTACCAGCTTTTGTAAACCGGCGATGTCCTGGGGTCTATGGCCATGTCTGAAAGCGAGGTCATGAATGCGAAATACGGGTCGCGGGCGAAGCGCAGGCCGCGGCGCGTTGTGGCGTCCTTATAGTTGACCAGCCCTTTACGAAACAGGCTGTCGAGGCAGGCATTGACCTTATCCTGATCGAGCCCGATCTCCTGGGACAGCACCGCCGGTGTCACCTCGTCCGTCTTCTCCAGTATCACCACGCCGATTGCAGCCTCGTCAGGGGTCAGCAGTTTACTGATCAGTGTCTTGTACAAGGCGGAATCAGGGTATCCATGTTTCCTGGCGATGATTTCGTAGCTGTCTTGCCCTGCCATTTTCTGCCTCCTTGGTTATTAAGTCACTCTTCCTGCGGCTGCCGTATTTCCGCGACTTACACCAGGCGCCGCATCGCGCCATTGGGATTGTCCAAGCTCAATATTACACAGTAGGATATCATACAATAATATTAATATCAATATCGATTTAGTTGATATTGACAAATATTCGATCTGCGTGATAAGATTAGCCCGATTCTTCGAGCGTATCTGCGCTCAATACATAAATGGAGGTAGTTGTCATGTCAGGGCCATTAGCAGGGATCAAAATACTGGATGCAGGCGCTTTCACCGTCGGACCTGCTGCGTGCAGCCTTCTGGGATTGATGGGAGCTGAGGCAATCCGTATCGAGCCTCCCACTCTGGACGGCCTTCTCTTTGTGGGGACCATAGCCGGCGGCACGGGCACCAGCTATATCAGCAGCCACTATAACAAGAAGAGCATTCTGCTGGATCTGAGGGATCCCAAGGGAAAAGAGATCGGCACCAAGCTGGTCAAATGGGCCGACGTGCTGGTCAACAACCGTCGGCTGGGCGCTCTGGACCGTATAGGGTTCGGGTATAAAGACCTGGCCAAAATGAATCCTCGAATAATCTATATTGAGAGCACATCTTACGGAACTACCGGTCCCTGGTCAAAATACGCGGCCGCCGACCATTTTGTCCAGGCGGCGTCGGGATTTGCCAGTATAAACGGCAAAGAGGGCGGTGAAGCGGAGATACTGCGCTATGCCACCAATGCCGACTACACGGCAACCCTGATTATTTTGAATGCGGCCATAGCCGGCCTGATCGCTCGCGAGAAGACAGGGAAAGGCCAGAGGATTGATACCTCGCATCTGCAGGGCACCATCGCTGTGCAGACCAGCCGCCTGGCTGAATTCTTTGTATCGGGTAAGAACCCGGCGTTGATGGGCAGCGTAAGCAGCAGGGTAGCGCCCTCCCAGGCTTTCCGGACGCAGGACAACAAGTACATCAACATCAGCGCCGACCGCGAGGAATACTGGGCCAAAATCTGCAAGGCGCTGGAGCTGGATGCGCTGATGGAAGATGCCAGGTTCAGCACCAATGAAAAGCGCATGAAGAACAGGAAGGAGCTGATCCCCTTGATACAGGAGAAGGTCGGCGATAAGCCTGCCTACTGGTGGATGCTGCATTTCGACAGGTGCGGCGTGCCCTGGGGATTTAATTATGATTACGTCGACCTGATCAGGGACCCTCATATCAACGAAAACAAATGGCTTTATGACATGGACAGCAGCTACGGGATGCTCAAAGGCTATCCCGCGCCCTGGGAGTTCAGCAAGACCCCTACGGAGGAAATGACGCCCACGGTCAAATTCGATAAGGACAGAGATGAGATTCTCGAGATGCTGGAAAAATAGTAAATACAAGCGGTCACGAGAATTAGATTAAGGAGAGAATGAAATGACAGAGGTACTGGGCGGTATAAAAGTTATCGATCTTAGCGAGGAGATAAGCGGGCCGCTGTGCTCCATGTATCTAGGCGACATGGGCGCGGAGGTCATTAAAGTCGAAAGTCTGGAGGGTGACTGGGCGCGCCAGCTTGGCCCCAAAATCAAAGGTGAAAGCAGTCTGTTTATCTGTCACAACCGCAATAAAAAGAGCATTGCCGTTGATCTCACCAAGCCGGAGGGCAGACAAGTAGTCTATGACCTGGTCAAAGGGGCGTCCGTCTTCATCGAGAGCTTCGACGCAGGCGGCGCGGCCAGGCTCGGGGTCGGATATGAGGATATCAAACGCCTCAATCACAACATCGTTTACTGCTCTATATCCAGCTTCGGCGAGACAGGATGCTACAAGAACAGGCATGCATCCGAGCTTGAGCTGCAGGGTCTGGCCGGATACATCCAGTTCCTGGGTGAGCCCGGAGAGGAACCCGTGCGCGTCGGTTCCGATTGCGTAGAGGCGTCTACCGCATTCCATGCATTGAGCGGCATTCTGGCGGCGCTGTATTACAAAGGCAAGACCGGTGTGGGGCAGAAAGTGGGCATCGCCAAGTTGAGGTCTATGATACAGATGGGCGCCCACTGGATCCAGGCTTTCTGTAACCCCGATACCTACGGCGGCTGGTATCTGACCGGTCCCTATGATCACGCCGAGCACGGCTATAAGACCAAGGACGGATCGATCGTCTTTTCAGTACTGGCCAGGGCAGGTAAAGGTATCGAAGCCGCCCTTGAAAGCTGGGTCGAGTTTCTCAAGAGGGTCGGCCTGGGAGAGCTGCTGGAGGACCCCTGGTTCAAATACAAGGGGCTGCGTGCCATCGGGCTGGGGCGCGATGCGCAGGAGATGAAGGGCCTGTTCGAAACATATTTTCTGGATAAGACCAGCGAAGAGATGATCACCATGATCGATGAGATCGGTGGAATGGGTTCAGCTATCTATGACTACGAAACGCTGTACGGCGGCGCCATGCACCCGCAGATTCAGGCTGTCGGCGCTATCAAGGAAATGGACCACCCGGTGGCAGGCAAGGTCAAGGTTACGGCATTGCCCTGGATCATGAGCGATACACCGTCGCAGATTAAAAGCGCAGCGCCCGCTCTGGGACAGAATACCGACGAGATACTGACGAGGATCGGTTACAAGGAAGACCGGATCAAGAAGCTGAGGAAGAGTAAGGTCGTTGCCTGATTCCACCGGTTATCGTCAGTGAATGAGACTTAGGAGACCAGATGATTAAGACCAGAATCAGCCAGATGCTTGGCATAGAGTATCCCATAATTCAGGCGCCCATGAACTGGATCAGCGGGGCCGATCTGGTATCGGCCGTTTCGGCGGCGGGCGGCCTGGGAACGCTTGGACCCAACGCGGGCCAGAAGACGCCGGCCAACGATGAGAACGAGGTCGGCGAGAGGCTCAGGAGCCAGATAAAAAAGGTCAGGAGCATAACGGATAAACCGTTTGCCGTCAATATCGCCGTAGCTATGGGAGATGCCAAAAAGTTCAGCGACGCATTTACGCGCGTGATTATCGAAGAGAAGGTGCCGGTGGCCATCGTGTCCATGGGGGCCCCGCAGGTATATACAAAAGAGCTGAAGGACAAGGGCGTAAAAGTATTTCATACCGTAACTACGGTCAAGCACGGCAAACGAGCGGAGGCGGAAGGCGTCGACGCCGTCATAGCCGAGGGCTATGAGGGCGGCGGACATCTGGGTAACGACGACCATACAACCATGTGCCTTGTACCTGAGCTGGCCGACGTGGTGAAAATACCGGTCATCGCCGGCGGCGGTATTGTGGACAGCCGCGGGTTCATGGCGGCCCTGGCGCTGGGGGCGGAGGCGGCTTTCATCGGGACCAAGTTCCTGGCGACCCGTGAAAGCGATGCTCACCAGAACGTGAAGGACGCCGTAATAAAGGCAACCGGGGCCGATACGATAGTGCTGGGCAAAAACCTGGGCGTATCCATGGTCAGGGCTGTGAAGAACGAGTTCAGCCAGAAATTTCACGAGATGGAGCTGGGACATGCCCCGCTGGGCGACCTTTATAACCTTCAGGAAAATCATGCCATGACCAAGCCCGGCTACCTGGTCAGCCGTATGTACCCGACCTTTTGTCTGGGCGATACCGTGCAGGGTGTGGTCAGTGTCAACGATGCGGTCGGCCTGATCAATGACGTGGTAAGCGCCAGGCAGGTGATAGAAGAGATCGTGAAGGGTTCCTCATCCATCCTGCGCCGGCTTGAAGATACCGGCATTCAACGAAAATAATAGATAGCGATAATCAGAAATAAGAATGCCCCGCCTGGTAAAGGCGGGGCATTCTTATTTATAAGGAGTAACTTACTTGGACTTTGACTTCTTCTTGTTCAGGCACAGGTCGATGAAGGCATTCATCTCCTCTTCCGATTCCTGCTGGCTCTTGTAGAAGGGATCAAGCTGCCTTCCCTCCAGCATCAGTGTAGGTATGCCCAGCTCCCGTTCGGCTTTTTCAGCGACGAGGCGTGAGACGCCGCCGCTGGCGCTGCAGCCGAGCTGCAGGAAATAGATAATTCCGTCGCATTTGAGGTCCTTGGCCATGTTCACAGTGCTGTCCACCCAGCGGTGGCCTACACCGGCCCAGGTGTTGCCGTTCAGGAAGCGGGCCAGCTCCTCCAGCGGCTTAAGCTTGCGTCCGTATTCCTTCTCGTCGCCGAAAAGTCCGTACTCAGCGCCGAACCAGCGGCTCATCACGCCGAATTGAAGCGCCGGCACAGCCACGCCTCTTTTGGCCAGGATATCGAAAGGATTGAAATAGAAGGGACCGGTCACAGCCCAGAGGAACCGGAGCTTCTCATCCGGGAGTACGCCGTAGCCCTTCTCCGCACGTTCAAGCATCTCCTCCGAGAACTGCTTCCAGTACTCGGCGCCCTTCTTGGGGTCGGGATACATGGATGGGATCCTGGGCAGGCGGAAGGCGTCCTGTCCGGAAAGGGGGCAGGGCACCCTCTTCCTCAGGTTATGTATCTTTTTGGCGCATTCATGGGCGATCATATCATATTCAAGGGCATATAAAAGCCGCTCTTCGCTGTATTTAACGCCGGGCACCTTGGCCTCGGCGAACTCGATCATCTCGCCGATCTGGTCTGTCACGTAAGTCAGGCCGGCATCGCTTATCTCCAGTGTGGTGTCTATATGGAAGGTTGGCAGATTGTAGTACTCGCCGATAGCTTTGGGGGATACGCATTCCATGGGACAGGCGAAAGAGGTGGAGATAACAAAATTGGGGGGTGGGAAGTTTTTGCTTATCGTGAGAGCGATAATTACGATGGTACGGTCGCAGGCATCATCCGGGAAATTGTTTGACCTCAGCACATTGAAATACTCGGTCGCCAGCATGGTTCTGTCAGCCGCGCCTGTCAGGTCTAAACCGATGCCTCCCATGGCGTAAACCAGCGGGGGCAGGTGATCGTTGTTGATCAGCGGTTTGCTGCCCGTCTTCCAGGCGTCCAGCTGAGCGATCCTCAGGTCACGCTCCAGCTCATATAGAAGTTTATTGGCCTTGATTTTTGTTGTATCTGGATTTGCATTGATTTTGTCTACCCTTTTTTGATTTCTTGCTATTTCCTGCTCAAGCCAAGTCATCTCATTCTCCCTTTAATTATTCGCTATCCGGCATATTCAGGCTTTGGACTCGATCATCTCGATGAATGCGCCGACCCTGGTCTTCATCTGTCCCACGTTGGAGACGATGTACTCCCTGCGGTAAGACATCACGGGTATGCCGGCCTCCTCCAGCCTGTTCTTAAAGTAATTTGCCCGGAATTCGCGGTAGCGCGAGAATCCCTGCGGAAGCTCGAGTACGCCCTGGATATTATAGTCGCGCACCCAGTTGATGACCTGGTCGACCTGGTCCTCCCAGTTCAACATCCTGGGGCTGGCCGGCTGCATCAGGTACCTCCTCGCCAGGGCCGATACCATCTCCTGGCGCAACGCAGGCGAGCTGGCTGAACCTACCTCAACATGCTGCCAGTAGTGACGGCTGCCGGTATCCAGGTCATCCATAGCGATAAAACAACCGGCCTCTTCGATAGCCGCCAGATGGCCGGGATTATCCAGACGGTCGCTGGAGACCAGTAGCCTCGGGCGGGACTTCTCGGCGGGTATCTTCCTTTTCTCCAGGAAAGGCAGCAGGGCCTCGACCCTCTCGTTGAATTCCTCTTTGGGCATCAGCATAGCTGCCGTCGTTATGCCCAGCATCTCCGCTCCGGTCAGTGACGGAGTCTCCGAGTTCCTCATCTCATACAGCCTTTTTATCAGATGCCGTGTTCTTTCCAGCACAGCGATACTGCGCTTCAAGTCTTGGTCTGAAATGGGATGACCCACCAGTTTTTCCATCTCGCCCACAAATTTATTGAATTGATGGGTAAGGAACCTGACAGCGGTCTCGGCATTGATGATCGGCACATCTATGATAATGGTGGCGGGGGTTTTATTAACATATCGCCAGACGTCCCACAGCCGCACAAGCTCCTGGTCCCAGTCGGTCGCCACCACCGCGTCCAGGAACTCCAGACGGTCCGTCAGCAGCGCTTCCAGCACATGGTTGCAGTAGAGACAGGTATCGGCAGGCCTCCATTCGTTGGCATGCGGAGTACCGGCCTGCCAGGTGCCGAAAACACGCCAGGGCAGGACGCCCGCCGCATGTACGATCTCCTCCGGGATATAGGAACACAGCAGCCCGGCGACTTTTTTACCATCTTTCTTCCACTGCAAGGCATATTTGGTCCTGTTGGCCTCAAGGCCAAGCGTTGTAAGTTCCTTCAAGCCTTTTTCAGAACTCAGTGTAGTGTGCATAAAATCCTCCGCTTTACAAATATTAGGTCCGCACCGGACAAGGAATAATCTAGATTCCAATGCATTTTAATACAGCATCACGCACTCTTGCCGAACTCAGGTAATATTGTATTATACTGGCATTAAAAATGTCAATATAAATTTAATCAGTATGGATATATACAACTTTGTAATACATCAGTAAGACTTAAATCTCGTTGGATATCTTTGACGAACGCAGCTGCATGGTGTTATCATAGATAAAATACTCTGAATAGGCGAAGAGGAAATATGCCGAAAGCGAAAAAAATCACTGAAGTCGGGCCTTCTTCGGATCAAATGTGGGTTGTCGTTAATTTCGCTCAGTCGTGGAACACCTGGGCCAAGGCGCTTGAGCGAAGTCTGCGACCCGGCCAGTTGACCGTTTCCCAGGTGACCACGTTGCAGGCTCTGTATTATGCCAAAAGACCTTTAAGCCCCACGGAGATTTCCCACGTGCTTCCTCTGGAAACCCATTCGGTCAGTCCCCTGCTGGACAGGTTGCACAAACGCAAAATAATCACGCGGCGCAGGTCCAAGACCGACCGGCGGGCCGTCGAAGTGGAGATGACTCCCAAGGGAGTGGCGCTGTTAACGGATCTCGGCGCCGGCATCAGGGATGCCATGGAGAGGGTATTTTACACTCTCACACCAGAGGAACGTGAGGCATTGGTTAAACTGACGCAGAAAATCAGCAATGCCGCTGTTGATTATCTGGGGGCGAATAAAGAGCATCTCGCTGCCAATGCCAGGATGATGTCCGGTTTATCCAACGGCGGCGTGATTCTATCGCCGTCAAAATCCAGGAAGACGAAGCGGAAGAAAAGCTCCTGAAAATGCACTTCGACTAACTCCCTTTAATAAGAGAAAATGAAGATATCTATATGTCTAAGTATGGAGGCTTTCTGACATGGATAAGACTTATGCCTCGGTAGAAGAGGCGATCGCGGACATCCCTGACGGCGCTACCATAGCCTTTGGCAGCTTTTTCACGGCAGGCAAGCCGACGGCGCTGACCAAGGCGCTGGCCAAAAAAGGGGTGAAAGACCTTACAATAGTCGTGCAGCAGGTCGGGACCGGCAACGAGGAGATGCTCGAGCTGGTCACCAACGGCCAGATTAAAAAGGCCATCTGCAATTATCCCTTCCCACGCTCGGCCAGCAAGGGCGCCCAGCACCCCTTCGAGCAGGCGGTGCGCGGCGGCAAAATTAAGCTCGAGATCTACCCCATCGGCACCTTTGTCGAGAAGCTGCGCTGCGCCGGAGCCGGCATACCGGGTTTCTACACGCCGACCGGCGTAGGAACGGTAGTGGCTGAAGGCAAAGAAGTGAGGGTGTTCAATGGCATTGAATGCCTGCTGGAGCTGGCCCTGCCTGTGGATTACGCCTTCGTACATGCCTGGAAGGGCGACCGCGAGGGCAACCTAGTCTACCGCTTCACCGCGCAGAATTACAATAACGCCATGGCCATGGCCGGCAAGGTCACCATCGCCGAAGTTGAGACGCTGGTGGATGCCGGTGAACTTGATCCTAATTTTATCCACACACCCGGAATATTTGTGAAGAGGGTGGTGGAGACAGGCCGGCCCGAGTTTAACTCGGCCTCCGTCTAAGATTCTAAATATCCGGAGTTTGATATGAGCAAGATGAGTAAAGTCGTTGTACCGGAGATGCCCCCGCTGGAGCGCGAGATGATCGCCCTGCGCATAGCCAACATGCTTGAGGACGGGTCTTATGTAAATTTAGGTATAGGCATACCCACGCTGGTCTCCAACTGGATAGAGGGGCGCGATATCATCATACAGGCTGAGATCGGCATGCTGAAATGCGGCCCGCTGGCGGATGAGGGTGAGCAGGACCAGGACCGCATCAATGCCAGCTGTCAGTTTGTGCATGAAATGCCGGGATGCAGCTATTTCAATGTTGAAACGTCGTTTGCCATGATCCGCGGCGGGCGCATGGATGTGGCCGTGCTGGGCGCGCTTCAGGTTTCGGCCAAGGGCGACCTGGCCGGTTGGAATAATCCCGCCCGCGGCCTGGGCAAGACCGGCAATATCGGCGGCTCGATGGACCTCGCGGTGGGCGCCGCCAAACTGATCGTCGCCATGGAGCATTTCACGCCGGGCGGCGAGCCTAAAATACTTGACGTCTGCAATTACCCTCTGACGGCCAAGGAGTGCGTGGACGTGATCGTCACCAACTATGCGCTCATCGAGGTTACGCCCAGGGGTCTGGTGCTCAAAGAGGCCATACCGGGCATTACAGCGGAGGATGTCCAGAAGATGACGGCGGCCAAGCTGATAGTGGCCGACGATTTCCATGAGATGGAGCTGTAGCTCCATTTTGCAACAAGACTGAATTGAGACTAAAATAATAGTCCGGAGGGATTTAACAATGGCCAATCAGATCGGTAAGAAATACATCTGCAGCAAGTGCGGCTCCGAGTTCATCGTCACCAAGGGCGGCAACGGACAGGTTACCTGCTGCGGCAAGCCCATGGACCAGAAGAAATAAAAGTATTTAACCTTTTACAGGAGAGATAACATGGCAAACCAGCTTGGTAAGAGATTCAAGTGCGAGGTCTGCGGGTCCGAGGTGCTGTGCACCAAGGCCGGAGAAGGCACCATCAGCTGCGACGGCAAAGAGATGGAGCTGCAGAAGCCCAAGGCGCTCCCTTCCTCAGACTAACTCGCAATTCGGCAACAGGATAAACGGTAACGGCTGAGTTTCAGCTTTTTATGATAATAATGGCCTGAGAGGCCTCTCATTACAGGCTGTTTATTAAGCTGATAACTTCCTTTGTATCCACTACGGGCGCCATCATTAGTCCCATCCTCTGGCATGCCATATCGGCGGCCTCCATGCTGCCGGCCGCCGACGCGTCCTTGACCAGCACGGACAGGTAGCCGCGGTCCCATGCGGTGCGTATCGTAGATTCAACACACTGGTCCAGTATGCATCCGCAAACAATAATTGTCTTTATGCCCATGTGGGTGAGATAGGTCTGCAGATCGGTCCCCTCGAAAGCGCCCAGCGCCTGTTTATGTATGACTATATCTTTAGGCCCTATGATGGCCTTCAGCTCATCGATAATCTCCATATCCCAGCTGCCGTCAAGCATGAGGGTCGGCACGGCAGTGCGCAGATAGCTGATAAGCGCTTCGAAATAGGTCCCCGGGAAAAGGTCTTTACCTTCCGCCAGAAACGCCTGACGGACCCAGAATACCGGTATTTCTTTTTTTCGGCAGGCGGCCACGATATTTTTAATATTCTCCACCACGCCCAGGTCTTCCGCGACCTTCCACGTTCCCAGCACGTTCATATTGCCGTCTTTATGCAGTACTTCATTCTGAGCATCGGAAACTATGAATGCCGTAGTCTCTCTATTAACGAATCTCTCCCACTCGATCAGGTCATAGAATGATTTACCGGACAGCAGGTCCCCTATCAGCTGATCGAAAGTTGTTTTGTACTCTTTTTTAGCCATTTCAACCCCCTTTTAAGTTAATAATATCCCCATGAGTTATTCATATAATTATGAAAGCGGCGCCCGCTTCAGGACGTAGTTTCAGCCGCCGCCGAGCATAAGGAACAATTTAACTGAATCGTTTTCCTTTAAAACGGTTATATTCCATGCGGGTTCGCCGTTCACATGTACAAGCAGTGATTCCCTGCGGTCTTTATGCGCCTCCAGCAACGTGATCAGGTCACGGACGTTGCATCTGTCGGGGACCTCTATTTGCGAGTCGCTTTTATACTTCTCGGAGTTGATCGTTTTTCCGGTTAATCTGTCATACTGGAGGTTGATCTTCATAAATATATCTCCTGCAATTTATTCCGGATTTGAGATTATCTCTTCATCTTGCCCATTGAGACCAGCAACAACATGCCGAAGAAGTTGAAGAATCCGGGGTCTCCCGCCAGCCGCATATTCCAGTTGTTCATGGCATTCTGTATCCCGCTCTCTCCGCCAAAGGCCAGCGTTTTAAACGCTACATCAGGATTTTTCCAGACCATGGCCATGGTGTAATCTTTAAGCGTTTTATCCGTTGAATATTTGCCGTCTTTAAAGATGAAGCGCCTGCCGATTTTGCCGTCCTCGGTCATGATCACGAAGACGAGGTTGCGTATGGCCATCATCTCTTTAACAGCCTTGTTGGTTTTAGCGGCTCTGCCCATTAAAAAGCCGATCATTGAGAGCAACATCGAGAACAGCAACTAACTTACACCTCCGGCTTGCATTATCTCTTCACTCAAGTTCCCCGGCCTCCTTAGATTTTTCCCAGTGCCTTCAGCACCTTGTCCGGAGTGATGGGGAAGTCTTCGATCCAGACACCGATCGCATTGTAGACTGCCGGCGACAGCAGGCCCGGGATTATGGTACCAATATCCTCCCCTATTCCCACGGAACCGTACGGTCCGTAACCCATGCCGGTCTCCACCAGTATTGTAGAGATGGGGCCCGTGTCGAGTGTGGTGGCTATCTTATAGTCCAGCAGGTTGCCGTTGAGCATCACGCCGGTGACCGGGTCGTGGATCACCTCCTCGAATTTGGCCCGGCCCACTCCCATAAACGTGCCGCCGTACTGCTGCCCCTCGCAGCTCATGGGGTTGATCGCCCTGCCCACATCGTTGACGTTGACCACCTTGGTAACGACGATCTCACCGGTCTCGGTATCCACTTCAACCTCCATGAAGTGAGCCTGGCGGCAGAGGCGGGGCCTGGGGCTGCGGGGGCTGTAGCCGCCCTCCTGGGCATGGTATCCGACGGCGTATAATGGTTCGGTAAAAGCAGTCCGCACTCCCAGTATCTCAGTTGCCGTTATCGGGCCGGTTGGTCCGCCATGCTTGACGTATTCTGAGACGGGCATGCGCCGGGAAGGATCGGCCTTGACGAAAATCTGGCTGTCTTTTATATCCAGCTCTTCAGGCCTGGTATCGGGGAAGGCGGGAGCGAAGCTGCCGCGCTGTGAGGGCGCCGTCGGGCTGGTGACAGCCTCCAGTATCTTCTGTTTGAGTATCCTGGCCGTATGGCGTACCGCCCAGGCATTGGCCGACAGGTTGGTGGAGGAGCCTGGAGTCATTCTGACAAAGCCGGGATCGTGATGCGAGTTGTAGTTGACATCCTGCAGGCGGAAGCCCAGCTCGTCCGCCGCCACGCGACAGTATGTGTTCTCCGCTTCCACGCCATGGTCGACGCCCAGTGATTGCAGGCTGGCTGTTCCGTCTCCACGCTCTATGCGTATGGCGAACTCCCCGCCGCCCAGCGAATCGGCCCATTCCTGCCCCCAGGTGAAGCCGACCCCGTGCATTCTGCCGTTGGGGAGTCTGCGCGCCCCCGGTTTATGCCATGACTTTTCCCACTTGAATTCCGCTTTACCCTTCTCGATGCACTCCCTCAGGCTGTCGCGATTCTCAAAGCCGCGCTCCCTCTTTTCTCCCGCCAGCGCAGCCATCTCGCGTCCGTCGCAGCCGTCGTTTTT
>Ga0209609_10000378_pt1 | contig 27054 bp, 30 predicted proteins | sample LakKivw325mmetaG_FD_184136 | JGI IMG/M metagenome (GOLD analysis project Ga0209609, IMG submission 184136) | Anoxic lake water microbial communities from Lake Kivu, Rwanda to study Microbial Dark Matter (Phase II) - Lake Kivu water 325m metaG... | ecosystem: Environmental > Aquatic > Freshwater... | reverse complement strand
TGAGCAGATTTACACGCTTGCCACCGCCGAACGCCTCCCATCCAAGCTGCTGGCCGAGGCCAATATCACCCTTTCGCCCGCTGACCGCCTCCTCTACCTCGGCGCGCCCATCCCGCTCGACCAGCCCCTGCCCGAAGCTCAATCCTACACTCTGCAAGTCCGCCGCGCCGTGACGCTGACGCTCGCCAAACCTGACGGACAGCAAACCATCCAAACCTCCGCATTCACCGTCGGCCAGGCGCTGGCCGAGGTGGGCATTTCCCTCTACGCCGCCGATTTGCTCGATCCGCCCGCCGAGACGCCTATCACTAGTCCACTGACTGTAACCTATTCACCCTCGCGTGAGATCACCGTCAGTGTGGAAGGGCGGACGCTGGCCATCCGCTCGGCCGCGGCCACGGTGGGGCAGGCACTGGCCGAGGCCGGGATTCCGCTCGAGGGGCTGGATACCAGCCTCCCGTCCGAGAACGCTCCACTGCCCAAGGATGGGCGAATCCGCATCGTGCGCGTCGTCGAGACTGTCAGCCTCAGCCAGAAATCCATTCCTTTCAACTCTAGCTTTGAGGCATCTGCTGACCTGGAACTCGACCAGCAGGGTATCGTTCAGGCCGGCGAAACAGGTCTGGCGATGGCGAGGGTGCGCATTCGCTACGAGGACGGACAGGAAGTGGCGCGGCAGGAAGAAAGCGAGAGCATCATCCGGCCGCCGCGCGACCAAATCACCGGTTACGGGACAAAGGTGGTTATCCACACCGCCACCGTGGATGGGATCACCATCCAATACTGGCGCGCCGTGCACGTCTACACCACCTCCTACTCGCCGTGCCGCTCGGCTGCCGACCGCTGCTACTATGGCACCGCCAGCGGCAAGCTGGTGCAAAAAGGCGTGGTGGCCGTGGTCAGCCGCTGGTACGCGTACATGGTTGGGCAGCCCATCTATATCCCCGGCTATGGTTACGCCACCATCGAGGACATCGGCGGCGGCTTCTCCGACCGTTACTGGGTTGACCTGGGCTGGAGCGACGAGGACTACCAGCCCATGGAAGGTTGGAACACGGTCTATTTCCTCGTCCCCGTGCCGGCCAATATCTTGTATATCCTCCCCTACCGATGAGCGACGCCCCGCTGCCAGCCCTCGACATCCCTACCCTGCTGCGCCGGTACGGCCTACGCCCAAGCAAGAAACTGGGACAGAACTTCCTGCAAGATGAGCAAGCCTTGCGGAAGATCGTCGAGATTGCCAATATTCGGGAACAGGACACGGTATTGGAGATCGGCCCCGGGCTGGGCGGGCTGACCCGTCACCTGGCGCGGACTGCTCGTCAGGTGGCGGCGGTCGAGCTGGACGAGAGCCTGTTTCCCGCCCTCCAGGCTGTACTCGCACCTTATCCGAACGTCCGCTTGATCCAAGCTGACATCCTGAAGCTGCATCCTGCCGACCTGATCGCCGCGCCGGATTACCTGGTGGTTGCCAACATCCCCTATTACATTACCTCGGCCTTGCTGCGACATTTGCTGGCCGAGTCACCGCGCCCGCGCCGCTTAGTGCTGACCGTACAAGAGGAAGTCGCCGAACGCATTTGCGCTGAGCCAGGGAAGATGAGTCTGCTGGCGCTCAGTGTACAGGTCTACGGTCAGGCGGAGATCGCAGCGCACATCCCCGCCGCAGCCTTTTACCCCACACCGAGCGTCAACTCGGCGGTGGTCTCGATCAATATTTATCCAGAACCCCTCATCCCTTACCCTCTGCTGGATAGGTTTTTCTGGCTGGCCAAGGCCGGCTTCAGCCAGAAACGGAAGACGCTGCGCAATTCCCTTTCCTCGATTATGCCACGTGAAAAAGCTGAGCAGCTCCTGCTGGCAGCCAGAATTGATCCCATGCGGCGGGCGGAGACGCTGAGTTTAACTGAATGGGGAATATTAGCTGAAAAATTCAACGGGTAGCTATCACACGCGCGCGGTCGCCCCCTTATGGCGCAAGTCGCGATAATTCCACAACATCGCCCAAACCCGAAAGGCAGCTTCCAACTGTATCTTGAAGGACATCTTGGATTTCCCCCAGCGGCGGTCGGCGAAATAGATCGGCACCTCACCGATCTTGTATTCCAGGCAGTGAGCCAGAAAGACCATCTCGACCAAAAACACGTAGCCGCTCCCCTGGATGCGTTCCAGCGGCATGCCCAGCAACGTCTCACGCCGCCAGAGACGGTAGCCAGTGGTCACGTCTCGTAATGGCAAGCTGAGAATCGTGCGGGCATAGAAATTTCCCCAGGCGGAGAGGCCCTTTCGCCACAGCGGCCAGCGCTCGTCAACCCGCCCTCTGGGAACGTAGCGGGAACCTAGCACCACGTCACAGGTCTCGAGACGGGCCGCCATCGCCACCAGCGAGGCCGGGGCGTGGGAGAAATCCGCATCCATTTGGGCAACAGACTGGGCGCCGCCTTCCAAGGCAGCCTCGAAGCCGGTCAGGTAGGCGGAACGCAGGCCCAGTTTTCCGGCGCGATGGACGACTCGTATCCGCTCGAGGTGTTGCATGGCCAGTTCATCAGCGAGCCGACCAGTGCCGTCCGGGCTGTTGTCGTCCACCACCAGTAAGGCCAAATCCAACGGAAGCGCGAATAAAGCGGAGACCAGCTTGGGCAGGTTCTCCGCTTCGTTATATGTTGGGATGATAACTGTAATGCGCAAATAATACTCCTACGATTTCTTTTCAGGCGATCGGCTCAGGCCAGCCAAATTAAGGATTGTATTCAGTCCATTCTTGCCCATGACTTTTTCCTATGACGGGAGGGCAATACGCGCAAACCTGTCTGGGTAGAACCAGCCACTTGCATGAGTATGCTCTATAACATTCCAAGTTTAGATGAGCTTCACCAGATCTTCAGCCGCCCGACGCATATCCAGGAAAATCAGGCCGAGCTTGGCCTGCTCACGTGCCAAGGCAGTAAGCACCGCATCCCGACCTACAGACATCAGCACAACATAGCCAGTTAATCCCTTGATGTAAACTTGCTCAAGCGTGCCGCGACCTAATTCAGTGGCAATCCGTTCACCTAACGAGAGCATCGCCGCAGACATAGCCGACACGCGGTCTTCTTCTACTCCCTGCGGTAAGGCTGAAGCAATGCTGAGACCGTCCACACTGACCACCGCCGAAGCCTCGATATCTGGCGATGAAGCCTGAAGCTCGCGCAAACGATCCACCATCAACTGGGTGCGATTCTTTGTCAAGGCCGCCTCCTCGCAGAACAAAGATGTTCCCAAAAGATCGTTGATAATTTAGCATATGGCGAATAATGTGTCAAGCTGCAGCCCTCTTTCTTTTCCCACCAAGCCCCGAAGATTTACATGCTATAATGCCAACCTGACTCATATCCGCACCGGTGATTATGCGACGCCTTCTGTTTGTTTCTCTGAACCTCCTGCTCCTGACAATGCTCTGGCCCGGCCGCGCGGTGGACGCGGCGCGGGGAGATAACCCGTCCCCTCAAGAGCCGGATAGTGGAGCTGTTCTCTGCCCCCCTTCCGTATACCCAGCCTTCCAGGATGACTGTCTCCCACTCGGCCCGGCGCAATTTCTGACCGATATGGCCACCCAGGGTATCCCTTACCCGATTCAGCCGCTGCCAGCGTATGCCCCCGACCCAACGCTGAATGCCCTCCCCTATTCATACTTCAGAGTAACAGAAAACGGCTTGCCGCTCTTCCCATCACTGGATGCGGCGATAACAAACCAGGCCACTGGCCGGGCGATACAGGCCGGCAGGCTCATCTACGTCTCCTACCAGGATCGGGTCGAGAATGACAAAGGCGTCTTTTATTTGCTGCGCTCGGGCGAATGGATCCCGGGCGAGGGAGCACGCGCGGCCCTCCCCTATCCTTTCCAGGGATTGCTCTTCAGTTCTACGCCGCGCAACTCCTTTGGGTGGGTCCGGGAAGAAGGGCAAAGCAGGATCGCTCCCGGCTTCAATAGCCCTTACACCGGCCACAAATTTTACCGCTTCAATATCGTCCAGGTTTATTCAACAAAAATGGTGGACAACGTGGAATGGGATCTGATCGGGCCGGACGAATGGCTGGAGGCGCGCTTGGTGGCGCGCGTCGACCCTCAGCACGAATCCCCAGCAGGGGTCACGGGAGGACGCTGGATTGACATCAATCTTTACGAGCAAACTTTGGCCGCCTATGACAACGATCAACTGGTCTTCGCCACGCTGATCGCCAGCGGGGTCGAACCATTCTGGACACGCCCAGGCTTATTCCAAATCTATAATAAACTGGATTCCACGACAATGAGCGGCTCTTTCGAAGCCGATAAGTCAGATTATTATTACCTCGAAGATGTGCCCTGGACAATGTACTATGATCAGTCACGCGCCCTGCATGGCGCCTATTGGCCCCGCTTGCTCGGATATCCTCAATCGCATGGCTGCGTGAACATGTCCATCGGTGATGCCAAATGGCTGTATGACTGGGCAATAGAAGGCGACTGGGTTTACGTCTATGACCCATCTGGCAGGACGCCGACCGACCCGGCGCTGTATGGCGCGGGTGCGCCTTGACGCTCCCATAGCCGTGTGGTATATTCAGCCCGCAAACGGTCCCGTGGTGTAGCGGCTAACATGCGGCCCTGTCAAGGCCGAGATCGCGGGTTCGAATCCCGTCGGGGCCGCAGAATGTAGTTTATAGGACAGCCCGGCACGGCAATGGGCTGTTCCATTTTTTATTACACCATCAACTTCCCGGGGGAGAATCAATGTCTTTCAGCAATGCGTGCCAGCCCAGCCTCATCGGTCAGACAAACTCAGCACGGGCAACGTTTATCAAATTTTTATCCGCAAAACGATAGAGAACGCGGCAGACCATTTCACGGGTGGTACCGATTCGGGCCGCCATTTCGCCCAGGGTCAGCAAACGCTCGATGGATTTCTCCCCTGTACTTGTAAAATGACCGAACAGAGGCGCTTCCAAGTCCACATTGTCTGCAATAGCACTAGGGTCACTTCAAGTCTCTGATTACCGTCTGGCAAGCGCCGATGAACAACACGAGAAAGCCTCCGATTTCGCCGACAATGAGAAGCCAGTTCATCGAGTGAAAAACAGATGGAGAAATGCGAAACCTCCCAATCCGGTACGGCCTCCGGAACTGATTGTCGGTGTCTCCGATGACTCCATGCAGGATGTAAATGGCGATGGCAACCGCGATCAAGTTCACCGTTTCAGAGTAGGCGCTGAACTCCGCGAATTTCATTAGGATCAACGCTGCAAAGGCATACATCAGAGAGGTACGATGGGCAATCGCGACATACCTCGGTGCCTCGGCGCTCGGGCTTTTCAGGATAGAAAGATACTTCCACACCCCCGTCAGTAAACCGATCAGGAAAAAGATGCCGCAGGCCAGGAGCGCTAGTTTATCAGCCATATCTTCGCTCTTGGGGTGCTGGGTCCACATGAATGACGCAATAACCCGGCTCTTCTCCTTCGTGGATGCGTTTCTGCACCTCCTCGGCAATCCGATCCGCCTCCTCGACCGGCGTGCCGCGCGCGACCTCGACGTGCATCCCGACATGGACCACATCCGGCCCGATATACTCTGCCCGCAGGTCATGGACTCCGAGCACGCCCGGCACAGACAGGGCGGTCGCTTTGATCCGTTCGAGATATTCGCTCCCCGGCGAGCGCCCCAGCAGCAGACTCCAATTCTCACGGAACAGTTTGATGCCGTTGTAGGCGATGATCGTGGCGACCACGATGGAGGCGATGGGATCGGCGATGGGCTTGCCCCACAGGATGAACAGCGTACCGATGAGCGCGGCCAGCAGGCCGAGTTCGTCGTTGATTGACTCAAGGAATTGCGCCTTGGCAGCCGCGCCGCGCGTCTTTTGCAGGTACAGTTGGATTAGCGGCACGGCGGCGATGATTATCGAAACCACGATTACCCCGATCGCCAGCCAAAGGTTTTGGTATTCGGCCTCATGGAAAGTAAAAAGACGAGGAATAGACTCTTCGTAGAGTTTGTAACTGGTGAACGAAATGAACAGGGTGGCGGCCACCAGCGCGGCGATGTTTTGCGCCCGGCCATAGCCGAACATGTGCTCCTGGTCGGCTGCCTTGCGTGAGTAATAAGCGGCAAACAGGAGAAAGCCCGTAACGAAAATATCGCTCAAGGTGTGCAGTGCTTCGGCCAGCAGGGCCATCACGCCGCTCATGAAGTAGGCGGCCAGCTTGATGGCAAAGACCAGAAAATATGCGCTCAAGGCAATTTTTAGACCGCGTACGTCTTCTGGCTCCTTCATGGCCGACCTCCGAAGGAAAGGGCCTGCGAGGCGTACGTCCAACGCTTTGCAGGCCCCAATCATCATTTGGCTGTAAGTAAACGCGGATACGCAGTCAGTGTCTCGTACCCATCCGGCTTGACCCAGTTGGTATCCTCGACGCGCACACCCCACGGACCCGCGTACAGCCCGCAGTTGCCAACGGAAATGACCACATTTTCAGGCAAAGGCGGCGGGGCTTTCTCGCCGTGGAAGAAGGCGTGACCGGGCGGCAGCGGCGCTTCCTCGAACTCGATCCCGACGCCATGGATGGGCGGCCCGAAGATGTGGTCGCCGTGTCCGCCGTCTTTGAGCACCTGGTGGATATGCTCCTCCAGTTCGACCATCCCCACACCCGCCTTGACCATGCCGATGGTGCTTTGCTGCGCCTTGAGGTACAGGTCGTAGGCAGCCTGCTGTTCGGCGGTGGGCTTGCCGGCGCAGACGGTGCGGCAGATATCCGCGCTGTAGTTGTTGACAATGGGGTGAACGTCAATCATCACCAGATCGCCCTTTTCCAGTTTGCGTGCGGTCGGTAGGCCGTGAGCGATATTGGTGCGCGCACCTGAAGCGACGTAGGTGCGCCAGAATTCCTCCGCCCCGGCCTCGCGCATGGCGAATTCGGCGGCTGCCGCGACTTGGCTCTCGGTCACGCCCGGCTTGACGGCCTTGACCGCCGCCGCTATGCCAATATCCGCCACCTTGGCCGCGGCACGGATGCGCTCGATCTCCTCAGGCTCCTTGACCATGCGCAATTCCGAAAGGATGTGCGTGCAGTCCTTCGGCACGACCTTTTCCGGCTTGGCGTGCGGATGAGTCATCATGCCCATCATGGACTGGGTCAGGAAGGTGTATTCGAGGCCGACCGCCCCTTCGCGGATGCCAAAATGCTCGAAGTAGTGCGCGATGGAGTGGATCATGCCGACCTCATCCTCGAAGCCGACGATGTGATCGAAATGAGCCAACTGCTTCACATCCTCAATATCTGTGGCCGGCACGCCGAGCGCCACTTTGCCATCTTTGGTGATCATGGCATAAGCGCACAGGCGTCCGTCGCCGGTCAGGTAGAACATGTTGGCTGGCTTGGTCAGCAGGAGCACGTCAATGCCCAGATGGCCCATGTGCTCCCCGCACTTCGCCAACCGGTTCAGGTAGACTTGTTTATCCATCGTTCCTCCTATTGTGAAAAACGGTTCAAGGTGTTAATAAAATACACCATAAACCGTCACCAAAAATACGACTTTTGTCGAATTTTGATAGAAGTTTTCCCTACTCCTCCCACACCGCCAGTTCTTCGAGCCTTTTCCGCTGCAGGATGCGGATCTCGTACCGCTTGACGGAGATCGGACCCTCATCCTCCAGGCTGTTCAGGGTCCGGTTCGCCACGTCCAAGACTGTACCCAAGCGCGCCGCCATTTCGGTCTGGGTCATCCAGCGTTGACGGTTGATCACGCCTTCCACGGCATTCTCCAGCAAGATGCGCGCCATGCGGCTTTTCACCGTCCGCAGGGAGAGGTCTTCGATCAATTTCATGAGGTGGAGGACGCGCTCTGCCAGGTTGCGGGTGATGGCCCGGCACAGGCGTGGATACTCATCCATCAGCCGCAGCATCGTTTCCCGCTCGATGACCCACAGGGCTGACTCCTCAAGCGCCTGGACGGTCACGCGGTTTTTGCCGTCAGTTAGCAGACCGATTTCGTTGAAAACGTTCCCCGGCCCCAGCAGGCAAATGATTTGTTCCCGGCCCGCAGGCGAGGTAATGACCCCCTTCAGCCAGCCTTTCTGGACAATGTACAAGCCGACGCATGGATCCCCTTGCAAGAAAACCGTCCCCCCCACTGCATAGTGCTGCAAGGTGGCCGCATGCTTGACCACATCCAGTACATTGTCATCCAATTCCGCAAAAAGCGGCACGGACGATAAGGCTTCCATTGGTTTTAGAACCATGACTGCTCCTGTCTGTGGTTTTCTCAGGCGAGCACTTCATTTCATTATATTCTTTTATTGGGTCAACCTGGCAAGTCAATTTCGATAAAAGTCATATCCACTAAAAACGAAAACCAGTAAACTAATGACAAATTTCACACATTGGAAAAGCAATGACAAAACTCTTGAGTAAATGGTTGCGCAAATTTCACCGCTGGATCGCAGTGCCGACCGCGCTGGCAATCCCGTCAGCCGGTGGTCATCAAACTGGTTGGCAATCCCAAAATGATAGCCGCGTGGGAAAAACTGGATAAAATCCCGTCCATTTTGATGCTCGTCATGGCAATCAGCGGAGCTTACTTATTCCTGCTGCCCTACATCGTCAAAGGCCAGCGAAAGAAGAAACTGGCTTCTGCCCAGGCAGCAAACGGGCAACGGGAGAACTGAACCATGAAAACGAAGTCCATCCTGAACAAGATCGCGACTGCCTTCGCCCTCATCATCGGCGTGACGGCAATCTATTCGCGCTCGGGCGCAAATTCACCTTCACAGAGTAGACTATGAAAAAATCTTTTTTCATCCCAATGGTCATGGCAATGTTGTTCCTGTCAGCATGTGGCACACAGACCCCAGTCTGCCCAACGGGGACCGGCACACCCCGCTATCTGACAGTACCGCCCGATGCGCTGCCAACGCCCGCGCCCGGCCCCGCTCCTGCCAGCGTGGAAATCGGAGGCAGAACCATCACGGTAGATAAAATCGTCGAGGGTCCGCTGTGTAACGATACCTGGAGCGGGACCGTGTACGTTACCTGCAACGTGCGGGTCTATCCCTGGGAAGAATCCCCCACCTTTCTGAAAAACTGCAACCTGTCCATTGCACCGGGGACGGTGGTTTACGTTGCTTACCACAACGATACGGCTTATTACAACGGCTGTTCATGTCATACCGGCGAAATCGCCGAACCATGATCAAAAAAGGAGATAAAGCATGAAAAACAGAAACTTGCTCGGGAGCATCCTCGCAACCATCGCCGCCCTGATGGGCATCATCGAGCACATCGTACTGTTCCTGCAATGGTACCGGATTGGGATGGGGGCCGAGTCCGCCGAACCGGGATGCGAAATCCTGCTGAAGTACATCCACCCGCTCATGGCAGACTTCGGAATCCTCGGCGGCGTGCTGTTCGCGGTCAGCGCGTACGGGTTCTTCACCAAAAAGAACTGGGCCTTCTTCCTGTCGGTGGTGGCGCTCGTCCTGGCGCTGCTGGGCAGTTGGTTCATCAACGTGCCTTACATGGCCGCCAACCTTCCGCCCATCTACTTTCCGCTCTTCTGGCCTTATGTGCTGCTCTATTTCCTGTTCCTGAAACTCGTCAGGAACATTTCCTGGAGCAAGACTCTGCTGTCCCTGTTGACCGGCGTAGCCTATATCTTTTGCTGGATGAACGGAGTCTCCAGCACCAGCCGCATCATCACCCACGGTGACCTGATCTTCGTGCTGGTCGAGCGTCTTCACTGGGTAGCGATGATCGGCTGGGCTGTTGTCACAATCGGGATCATCATGAAACCAAAAGGATGGGTGCGGGTTGTCGGCCTGATCTCCGGCGTGACCGAACTCGTGGTCGGCATCCCGCTGACGGTTGCCACCGCCCAGCAATTGGGACGCTTCTCCCTGTTTGCACTGGCGCCGATCGCCTGCCTCGGCTTGCTCGTGCTGCTCGTCTGGCCGAATCTCTGGCAGCGGCTCACTGGCGCGTCAGACTAGAATCCCCTACGAGGAACCCGTTTCCTCGAGGAAACGGGTTCCTTTGGGAAGCGGCGGGAGTGTGATATTAGTTACAGAAATTAACAGGCTCATGTGCAATAATTCACACGGCAACCCTGCGCGAGACATTGGGTTTGAATCTGTGAAGAAGTTTATCTTCAGAAAGGAGAATGCACATGAACCTGTTCACGCTCGACAACCTGTTCCTCTTGCTGACCGGCCTGGTCGCCATCTACCTGCTCTGGCGGTTCTACACCCGTTGGAGCAAGGAGAAGAAAGTCTATGATCTGTATTATGGCATGGGCTTTCTCGTCCTGCTGGTCTCCGGCCTGCTGCTCATCTTTCTAGGACTGGGCATCCTGGCCTCGCCCTACGTGCTGACGGTGGCCTCGCTCATCCCGTTGGGCATTTCGATGGGCATCGCCGAGCAGTACTTCCCGCAGTGGAAGAAGGCTTTCAAGTGGTTTGCCCTGATCGGCTTCCTGGCAATTGCGGTCTTCAGCATCGCTGGCATCGAGCTCGGGCGCAAGATCGCGGTGCCGCTGTTCCATGGCGTGGCCGGACTGGTCATCTTCCTCGGCCCGTTCTTCGCAAAAAAGGCGCCAAAAGGCTTCTGGTGGGTCGGAATCGGAGGTCTGCTGATCGGACTGGGCGGCATCGCGCTGGCGTTCATCTCGCTGGGATCGCAACTGCTGTTCTTCAGCCCCGCCTTCGTCATGCTCATCCTGACCCCGCTCCTGCTGCTCATGACCCTGGCATTCACCTTTGGGTTCGTGAAAGATATCAAGGGTTAAGTTTTTAGGTGACAGTCACCTGCCAGGTGACTGTCACCTAAGGGAGCAATTATGCAATTCATCAAAGACCGCTTCAACTACCTCTTCAAATCCACCAAAGGTCTCATCCTCGTCGCCATCGCCCTGATCGGACTGGAGACCGCCCTGTTTGGGATGCTCTCCGGGCCAATGGCAGAATTTGGCGTACGCGACGTGATTGTCCGCGTCTTCAAGATGGATCTGATTCAGGCCGAGCGCGAGGGGCGCATTATTATCTTGTACCACTCCATCGCCATGGCCGTGATTGCCATCGAGACCTACATGATCACCGGTCTGTTGAAGATGAAAGAATTCTACAAGACCGCCGTGCGCGTGCTCATCACGGTCGGCTATCTCTTTGCCATGATCTTCGGCATGGGCTTCGCTTACTGGGGCCACAACTGGGCGCTTCACGGACTCTACATCGCCGGGTTGACGCTCATCTTCTTCGCCGGCGTCCTGCTGACCATCGCCCTCTGGCCGTGGGACAAGAACTACTACCAATCGGATAAGTCCTACGCCCGCACCAAATCCGGCGTGGACATGGAACGCGCCGCCTTCTTCGCCACGGCGCTCACCACCGTCATTTCGGCGCTGTTCGGCGCCGTCCCCGGTTCGTATTACAGCAACGGCTTCGAAACCTTCCTAGCCGAGAACGTCATCCGCCTGCCCGAAAAGACCGCCATGCAGTATTCGGTCATCGGCCACCTGCATATCATGCTGGCGCTCATCGCCATCATGCTCACCCTCATCATTGGCCGCTGGCTGAACTTCAAGGGCATCCTGCACAAGATCGCCATGCCGCTGATCATTCTCGGCACCATCGTGATCAACTTGGGTGTCTGGGGTGTGGTCACCCCGCTCGAACCCATCGCTCACATGATCATCTACGTTGGCGCGACGCCCGCCATGCTGGGGGCGCTGATGCTGGTCATCTTCGGCTGGGATAAGTTCATCCGCGAGGGCGTGGCCGGCATCCAGAAGCCGGGCAGCTGGCAAAAGTTCAAGGCGCTGCTTCACGACCCGCTACGCTTCGGTCCGCTGTGGCAGATGGTCTTCATGAACTTCACCGTCAGCGGCATCGGCATCTTTTACGCCGTCCGGCTGGACGAAATCTTCCGAATGTGGCCGCACCGCGAGGAGCGCATCGAACTGACTGGTCACTGGCATGTTCTTTCAGCCATTATCGCCACCATCATCCTGCTCTACTACGGGGACGTGATCGGCCTGAAAGGCAAGCTCCGCAAACTCTACGGTTGGGCGATCATCCTCCTCTCTGACCTGGCCTTCGCCTCGGTAACTATTTTCGAGACCAAGCGCCTCTTCATCTCGGAAGCAACGCAACAGCCTCTGGTCAATACGGTTATGGTCCTCATGGACTTCGGCCTGGGGATGCTGCTAGTCGTTCTGGCGATGGTTATGGTCTGGAGGTTGTTGGATTTATTCAAGAAAAAGGGACGCTGGATGGCAGAAGCCGAACATGAACTCTCCGAGGAGGTGAAGTAATGAAGCGCGCTATCATCGTGTCATTGCGAGGAGCGTTCTTCGCGACGAAGCAATCCCTGCGCACAGGGAGACTGCTTCGGGCCTGGTCTCGATACGCTCGCTCTGCTCGTTACTCGACCATCGCCCTCGCAATGACACTCGTCATTTTGGCCTCCTGCGCCCCGATGAACCTGAACGCGCCTGCCCCGGTCTACGACACCGGCGTGGACCCGAACGCCTGGGCCACCATCCCTGCAGGCTCTTTCCTGGAGGGACAATTCGATCACCCAGCCTCGATTGACTACGACTACCAGATGATGGTCACAGACGTGACCGTGGCGCAGTACGTGGACTTCCTCAACAAAGCCCTCGCCGACGGCACACTCAAAGTGGACGGCGACCGCATCGTCGGCTACTACCCCGGAGACGAGTTTCATGGCGCCAAGCACGAGATCCACATCGACGCGGGTGACTACATCATCGTCCCCACGAACGACCCGGCTTCGCGGTTCACATTTGGCGGGAACAAGTTCACGGTCAAGACAGGGTGGGAAAACCACCCGATGACGAATGTCTCCTGGTTCGGAGCGTGGACGTACTGCGGTTACAACGGCTGGCGGCTGCCGACCGAACTCGAATGGGAGAAGGCCGCGCGTGGCTCCGGCGACGACCGTCCGTTTCCGTGGGGCTACGACATCGCCCGCAATAACGCCAACTTTTATTCCAGCCGCGACCCATTCGAGGACATGTCGGCATTCGGCTCGCGCACCACACCGGTTGGGTTCTATAACGGCCAAACGTACGGCAGTTATGTCACCCTCAACTCGGCCAGTCCGTACGGCCTGTACGACATGGCCGGGAACGTCTGGCAGTGGATTGGTGACGTGCTCCCCGGCTTCAGCGACCGTTTCATGCACGGCGGCTCGAAGGACATCTACGACATGGACCTGCGCATCTGGGTGCGCAACAGTGCCACGCCAACATATTACAGTCCCGGCGTTGGATTCCGCTGTGCGAGAAACCCGTGAGAGAGCAAAGAACAGGGAGTGGAGAGTAGTAAAATTACCTATCTCACTGTTCTCTATTCTCTACTCTCTGCCCTTAGGAGTTCCCTTGAAATTCATCTTTGCCAAACTTCGCCTTTATTGGCCCCTCACCAAATCCCTCCAAACTGGCCTGTTGCTCTCCACCGGCCTGGCGGGATACATGTCCGCCCGTTGCCCGGTGATGCATTGGTACAACTTCCTCGGCCTGGGCGTGAGCCTGTTCCTCGCCATTGCGGGCAGCACCATTATCAACATGTGGCACGACCGCGACATTGATGCCAAAATGGTGCGCACCTGTACCCGCCCCCTGGCTTCCGGTCAGGTCGCCCCGACCGAAGCCCTGCGGCTCGGACTGGTTCTTTCGGTATTGGGTGTCGGGATGGCCGTGGCGATGAGTCCATTCTACGGGCTGGTCGTCTTTGCCGGGCTGTTCTTCGATGCGGTCGTCTACACCCTATGGCTCAAGCGGCGCACCTGCTGGAGCATCGTCTGGGGCGGGATCTCAGGCGGGATGCCCATCCTGGCCGGACGAACCTTTGGCCTCGGTCGCATCGATGGGATCGGGATCCTGCTGGCGCTGGCTGTCTTGTTCTGGATACCCACTCACATACTTACTTTCGCCATGCGCTACTTCGACGATTACCAGACCGCGAAAATCCCAACTTTCCCATCCACTTACGGGTTCCCGGCCGCCCGTGCTACAATTGCCATCTCCAGCGTGCTGGCAGCGCTCTCGATTGGTATCGCTGGAGTGATGATCGGGGTGCAATGGGGCTTTGTCCGTCTGCTGGCGGTGCTCTCCGCCGGGCTGTTCCTGCTGGCAGCCGCCAGCGTGTTCCGCCCGAACGAACGCGTCAACTTCGGGCTATTCAAGTATGCTTCTTTGTACATGCTCTCGGCCATGATCCTGCTCTCAGTGGGAGCGTTAATCTGATTCTCGAGAGGAGGTCGGTATGAAAGCTACCGAAATTTTGATGGAAGAGCACCGCGTAATTGAACGCGTGCTCACGTCTCTAGAAACCATGGCCAACCGTGTTGCCAGTGGTAAAAATGCGCAACCGGGGTTCTTCCTGGAGGCTGCCGACTTCATCAAAGGCTTTGCCGATGGATGCCATCACAGGAAAGAAGAAGGGGTTCTATTTATCGCGATGGAAAAAGCGGGGATTCCCAAACAAGGCGGACCTATCGGGGTGATGCTTGCCGAACACGAACAGGGCCGCGCCTTTACACGTGGAATGGGAGAGGCGGCACAAAGGTGGCAAGCGGGCGACCAATCTGCGAGGACAGCCGTGGTGCAAAACGCGCTCGGTTACGCGAGCCTGCTCCACCAGCACATCTTCAAGGAAAACAACATTCTTTTCCCCCTTGCTGATCGCACCATCCCGCTCGAGAGACAGGAAAAAGTTGTGGCTGATTTTGAGCATGTCGAGCATAAAGAAACCGGCGAAGGCATCCATGAGAAATATCTGGCCCTGGCCGAGGCACTGAAGAAAGCAAGCAAATAATCCTTATGAAAATGTCCATCCTCGACCGCATCCTTTTGCTTCTCACCGGTCTACTGGCCGCTTACCAGATCGCTGTCGGCGTGGACGGGTTGAACACCCTCCCGATGATCGCCTACACGGTCGGCTTCGGCGTGCTGCTTGTGGCCGGACTGCTGCTCATCATTCTGGGCTTCGAAGTGCTGGACAGCCCCATCGTGGTCATCGTCTCGACGATCATCCCGCTCAGCCTGTCGCTGGGACTGGTCTGGGAGCACCTCCCTACCTACCGAACCCTCTACCTGGGTTTCGTTATCATCGGCTTCCTCGCCATTTTGCTGACCCGTCTCCTCCCTTTGAAAAACAAACTCCCGCTCCTGACGCTGGCCGTCGTTCATGGCATCGCCGGGCTGACAATTTTCCTGCTCCCCATCCTCTGGTCTCTGACCGGGCGCGCCCCGCATGGATTCGCCCTCGTCGGCATCGGCGGCGCGCTGATCGGCATCGGGGGGCTGTTGCTCTCGTTCCTCAAAGCAGGTAAACCGCTCCTTTCACGCGCCACCATCCTCAAGGTCCTGCCCGGCCTGCTGCTATTGATGACCGCCGCGTTCGTGGCTGGTTTTGCGTTTGCACATTGACGTGTTCATTCGTCCACATATCGAAACCGACTCCCTGCAAAGCGCAGGGAGTTTTTGTAGCAATCGGATGACACAGAACGATTGCAACTCTGTTCACCTGTCTGTATAATAACATCTTCTTCCCCTGTTGGAGGAACAGCGGTGGCTGGTGACGTATCTGGATGGCCCGCAGGCGCGGTCAGCCTCACCATCACTTGGTGGCAGGAACGCGGCCGGTAATCGAAGACGCCAGGGGCCAATAAAACATTTTCGAGAGGATATCCATGCACCGAAAAGAGAAACGCAAAGTATCGAAGGGCAGTGGCAAACGGTATACATCCACCAGATCCAAATCGCAGATCGAACCGGCGCCGCGTGTACGCCCGCCAGCGCCCGGTTATGCAGAAAAGATGCTGCGCAAACGCATTCAAGAGTTCGCTTACAAAGGCAATCGCTTCAACGCGGATTTCGAAAAAGCGATGGAACTCTATTTCGGGAAAAAAGCAGGCGTACGTACACCGCTCTTCCTCAATGAAAGTGAACTGCCTGCATTCCAGGAATGGTACTTCTTTGATTTCGTCATCCGCTCAGACAAGCGGATCATTGACCTGTTCGCCGAGGAAATCGGCCCACGGCTGAACAGTGAACAAAGAGCCATGCTGGAGGATTGGCTGGTTTGGAACCGGGCACGCCTGCTGGAATTCCAGGAGGTCAAGCCGGGGATTGGCGTCGTAGTACAGGATCTGCTGAGCGAGGAGATATTCGAGGTGAACGATATTTCCGCCTCGTACACCGTCTCCCGCTGGATGTTCGGCCTATTCCGCCCGATCCGCACTGCCGGCAGGGTATCGTTCACTGGCTCGGCAATGTTGCTGCCACCCTCGGAGAAAGAAGGCGTAGTGAAAACTGCCCAGGAACTTTGGACCAAGTACCGGGCTAAAAATCCACACGCCAGTCTTTCCGATTTCTACCGCGACAACAGCCTGACCCTCCACTTGGCCTGTAAGCGCGCCCAGGAAGAGGCGTCCAAACCGCCTCTGACACTTTCCGCGGAGGGGCATACCCTGATCCTTGCCCGGGCCAGGTATCACCTGCGCGGCGATGCGCGCCAGGTGGAAGCCGCGTTGGATGCCAGCGAAGAGTTCGTCTGCACCGGGCCATCCAAAAAACATCGCGGGGCGCTGCACTATAACTGGCTACAGCGTGGGCATTCGCATGTTCCAGAAGCCACGCAAAAACCAAAAGAACGAGCTGTTCTATTGAGAACAGAAGTGACCGAGGGCCTGGGCCAACCCAGTTTCCTCAATCTGGGCGATTTAAGTCTAGGCGTAAATTGGCTCGAACTGGAATGTCTTTCGCGTGAACGTTTGAGAGCCGGGAAATCTTTGCTCGAAAGCGCGCTTGGCAGGCTGATCGAACATCAGGGCGACCGATTCGAAGACTTGGAAGTAGCACTGGAAAAAAGTGATGACAAACCTGCCCGGCCGCGCAGGAGGATTTCTCGCAAAGAGGAAGAGGAGTTGGAAATCTTAAATAAAGAGATGCTGCATCGCTTAACTTCGAACTGGCTCGATCAACCGTCAATTGATGGAAAACTCACCCCCCGCCAGGCAGCAAAAACCCCCGCAGGGCGCAAAAAATTGGTCGAAGTTCTCAAGCAAATCGAATACATCAATGACCAGCAGGCGGAAGAGGGCAAAGGTCCCACGATGGATGCAGACTACATCCGCAAAGAACTTGGTCTGGAACAGTCAACAGATCCTAAAGGTTAGGAAACCTTTAGGTTTGGCGTCATAAGGATTCTCCTTTGGACCCCCTCTCCATCCTCCTCTCCCTTCTCCCCATCCTCCTCATCCTCGCATTGCTCGTCTGGCGTAGGATGGCTGCCGATACCGCCGGGACTATCGGCTGGAGCGTCCTGCTTGGACCAACGCCAGGCTGAGCGCCAGCCCCGAGCGGACGCGCCCGCTCGTCGAGCGGATATTCGCGCCCGCTCAACAGCCTTCACTGCTGATCCGCCTGCTCCTGCGCGGCACCAACTTCCAGATCAAAGTTTGGGAGGCGCTGTTGCGCATTCCCTCTGGTCAGGTAACCAGCTATGAAGGCATCGCCGCACATCTGCGTTTACCGGTCGCGGCGCGGGCGGTCGGCAGCGCACTGGCGAACACCCCAGTCGTTTACTTGATCCCCTGCCACCGCGTGATCCGTAAAGTCGGCGAGTTCGGGGATTACCGCTACGGCCCGGCGCGCAAGAAGGCCATCCTTGCTTGGGAAATGGCGCAGGCGGGCAAGTAGCATGGCTCGATGCGGAAAAAGGGATGCGTCCCTTTTTTCCGCATTCCAGGCTTTTCTGTTTGACTTTGGGGAGAACCTGCTATATCATGGTAGCAAATGAGTACAGCCTATTTCGATTTCCAGCCGGAGCTGCGCTGCTTCCTCCCTCACAATAAGAGAAACGTCACGGTCGCGCTGGGTTTCAAGGGCAGGCAAACTATCAAACATCTGGTCGAATCGCTCGGCGTGCCGCATACGGAAGTGGGCCAGGTCACGGCCAATGGGCAAGCGCGGGGACTGGACAGCGTCCCTCACAACGGCGACAGGATCGAGGTCCGGCCCGCCGCGCCCGGCTGCCCGGTGGAGCCGCGCTTCCTGCTGGATAGTCACCTGGGTCGGTTGGCCGCTCATCTGCGCATGTCCGGCTTCGATTGCTTGTACGATAACGATTACCACGATGAAAGGATTTCAGAAATCCTGACCGATGATCCCCGCATCTTGTTGACGCGCGACCGCCGCTTGCTGATGCGCAAGGTGGTGCAGTATGGTTACTGTCTACGCTCGCTTGAGCCGCAAGAACAGTTGGTCGAGGTGGTGCGCCGCTTCGACCTGGCCAACAAGATCACCCCTCTTCACCGCTGCCTGCGCTGCAACCATCCGCTCCAACCGGTCAGCAAAGAGACGGTGCTGGATCGCCTCGAACCGCTGACCAAACTCTACTTCGACGAATTCCATCTCTGCCCCGCCTGTGACCAGGTGTACTGGAAAGGCTCGCACGTGGCGCGGATGGAGAAGCTGATCGAGTCTGTAAGTGGTAGCTCGAAGAGCTACCACAAAGGGATTTCGAATGGATAAAATGCCGCCCAATCGTCTCATCCTGCGGCTGTACACCGGCGGACTGGCACCGCTGCTCGGCCGCTTCATCCTGCTGCTGACGACCACCGGCCGCAAGTCGGGGCTGCCGCGCACCACGCCGCTCCAGTACGAAGAGGTGGACGGCGATTATTGCGTCGGCTCGGCGCGTGGCGCGCAGGCGGATTGGTTCCGCAACCTGCGCGCCGAGCCGCGCGTCACGGTGCGGGTGAAGAACCACGTCTTCGATGGGCTAGCCGAACCGGTCACCGACCCGGCGCGCGTCGCCGATTTTCTCGAACTGCGCCTGTGCCGCCATCCCCGCATGGTGGGCAGAATCCTACAAATGGAAGGCCTGCCACCCCATCCAACGCGCAGCCAACTGGAGGAATACGCCCAGCGGCTGGCGATGGTCATCATTCACCCAATGTGATTGCGTATTTAGCAACCAAAGAGGTAACCATGAAAAAGAACACACAATCTCCCATCTACGAAAACCCGGCGGAGCTGCTTCGCCAGCTGATCCGCTTCGACACCACCAACCCACCCGGAAATGAACGCGAGTGCATCCTTTTTATCAATGACCTGTTACATGAGGCAGGCATCCGCACTACGCTGCTCGGCAAGAACTATCATCGCCAGAATGTCATCGCCCGGCTGAAAGGCGAAGGGACGGCCCCGCCGCTGCTGCTCTACGGCCACGTGGACGTGGTCACGACCGAAAAGCAAAAATGGCAGCAGCCGCCCTTCGAAGCCAATATCGTGGACGGTTTCGTTTGGGGGCGCGGCACGCTGGATATGAAAAGCGGCGTGGCGATGATGTTGGCGGCCTTCCTGAAAGCCAAAGCCGAAAAAATGCCCCTGCCCGGCGACGTGATCTTCTGCGCCGTGGCCGATGAAGAGGCTGGCGGCGATTTCGGCGCCAAGTTTCTGGTCGCGGAACATCCCGGTCTGTTCGAGGGTGTCAAATACGCCTTCGGCGAGTTCGGCGGCTTCAACATGAGCATAGCGGGGAAGCGCATCTACCCGATCATGGTGGCCGAGAAACAGGCCTGCTGGATGGAGGCGGCATTCCGCGGCCAGGGCGGTCACGGCTCGATGCCGGTGCACGGCGAGGCGATGGCGAAACTGGGGCGCGCCCTGCGCCTGCTCGACCGACACAACCTTCCGTATCACCTCACCCCCGGTGTGCGCGTTATGGTAGAGAGCATCGCCGCAGCCTTGGGAGGGGTCAGCGGTCTGCTCTTCCGTCAATTGACCAACCCGCTGCTGGCCGACCGCCTGCTCGAAGCGCTGGGGCCGCGCGTCGCCCTATTCGCCCCGCTGCTGCACAACACCGCCAGCCCGACCATGGCGCACGCGAGCGACAAGGTCAACGTCATCCCGTCCGAGGTAGAACTGGGGCTGGATGGACGACTGCTGCCCGGCTTCCGGCCGGAAGACATGGAACGCGAGCTGCGCGCCCTGCTCGGTGATGATTTCGACCTCGAAATCGTGATGTTCGACCCGGGGCCGGCTGAGCCGGATATGGGCCTGTTCGAGACCCTGGGCGGGGTCTTGCGGCAGCTCGACCCCGAGGGCGTGGCCGTGCCACTGGTGATGGCCGGCGTGACCGACGCACGCTTTTTCTCACGCCTGGGCATCCAGACCTACGGCTTCACCCCGCTCAAGTTGCCGGACGACTTCAACTTCATCCGCACCATCCACGCCGCCGACGAACGCGTGCCGGTAGAGGCGCTGGGTTTCGGGACGCAGGCGATTTTCGAGGCGATGCAGAGATTCCACTAAACCGGCAGTCTCCCGGGGGCTCACAGATTCACAGTCTCCCGGAGACTGTGAGTCTCCGGGAGACTGTAATAAGGAAGAAATATGCCGCGTCGAGAGATTGAATTCCAACCAGGTGGTTATTACCACATCTACAACCGCGGCGTCAACAGAGGCAAAATCTTTTTCGAGCAGGAAAATTATCGTTTTTTCTTGCGCCGAATGAAAGAATATCTTCAGCCAGAATCGGTGGAAGTCATTGCATACTGCTTGATGCCGAACCATTTCCACCTGATTGTCTGTCCTCAAACAGAGAACTTTTCGGATAACATGGGTTTATTTGCAATGTCTTATGCCAAAGCCGTCAATTCTCGCTACCGACGAGTCGGCCCATTGTTTCAAGGTCGGTTCCAGGCAAAATGGATTGGGAAGAACGAGTATTTGCTTCACCTCTCACGTTACATCCACATCAACCCCGTGATTGGAAAATTGGTGAAAAAGGCAGAGGAATGGAATTTTTCGAGCTACTGCGATTACATTGGCTTGAGGGAAGACAGTTTTCTACGGCCAGCCATCGTACTCGAGCAGTTCAGCATGCCGGTAAACGACCAACAAAACCAGATGAAGGCCTACAAAGAATTCGTGGAAGAGTATGCAGACGAAGATATTGAACGAATAAAGCACCTGTTGTAATCGCAGTCTCCCGGCGTCTTGGAGACGCCGGGAGACCGGGGGGCACTGCTTGACTTTCGATGAAACGGCTCTACAAGTCTTTAGTGCTGACGGAAACGTAATATAATGATGAAGGCCCTCAACAAGGAATCAAACAAATATGGAGCAACTTTATGGTAGAGCTTAATCGAATCACTTTCGATCCAAACATCATGGGCGGGCGCGCTTGCATCCGTGGGATGCGCGTTACGGTATCCTTGATCGTGAATCTGGTCGCCAACGGCATGACCATCAAAGAGATCATCGAAGATTATCCCTACTTGGAACCAGAGGATATCCAACAGGCGCTCCGCTACGCTGCCTGGCTGACGGAGGAGAATGTTTTTGCGCTGGAGTCAGCAGCGGCATGAAGTTCCTAGCCGATATGGGCATTTCACCCAAAACGGTCGCTTTCCTGCGAGGCAAGGGGCACGATGCAGTACATTTGCATGAGCAGGGCTTTGACCGTCTTGAAGATCCGGTAATTCTTGAGAAAGCTCATAACGAAGGTCGCGTTCTTCTCACCCATGATCTCGATTTTGGGGGATTGCTGGCTGCTGCTGGAGCGGTGCTCCCCAGCGTGGTCATTTTCCGGCTTCAGAATATGCGTTTCGAAAGAGTCAACGATTATTTGGAGACAATCATTTCTCGATATGCCGGGCCCCTTCAGACTGGGGCTATCGCCAGCGTGAGCGAGCGTCAGATTCGTATTCGGCATTTGCCCATCAGGCCAGCGTAGTATATCCCTTATCACCGCATTCCCACCTATTACTGTCGTTTCCTTTCCCAAAGAGCAGAATATGTCCACCTTGAGCATAGACTTCGCTGGAATGCACTTCCCGAACCCCTTCATGCTGGCCTCCGCGCCGCCGGCGCGCAACGCCGAGATGATCGAGCGCGCCTTTGCCGCCGGCTGGGGCGGGGCGGTGACCAAGACCATCGGCCTCGAGCCAGCCCAGGACCTCCAACCCCGCCTCCAGCCGCTGCGCCAGCATAAACGCAACCTCGGCATGGAGAACATCGAGCTGATCTCTCGATTGACCGTCGCCGAATGGCAAGACGAGATCGCCAAGGTCAAGCTGGCGTATCCCGACCGACCGCTGTGGGCCAGCATCATGGCCGCGTCCGTGAGGGCAGACTGGCAGCGGCTGGTCGAAGCCATCCAGGAGGCCGGGCCGGACGCTTTCGAGCTGAATGTCTCGTGTCCGCACGGAATGCCAGACAAGGGGATGGGGATGTTCATCGGCCAGAACGCCGAGTTGACCGGCAAGGTGGTGGCCTGGGTAAAAGCCGTCGCCAAAATACCAGTCGTAGTCAAGCTGACCCCCAACGTGACCGACATCACCTCCGTGGCCCGGGCTGCAAAAGAGAACGGAGCGGACGCATTGTGCGCCTCAAACACCGTCTCCGGCCTGATCGGCGTAGACCTGGACAGTCTGACCCCGCTCCCGAACGTGGGCGGCGTCTCCACCTACGGCGGATTCTCCGGCCCGGCGATCAAGCCTATTGCGCTGCGCTGCGTTTCCCAAATTGCCAAGGCCACCAGGCTGCCCGTCTCTGGCCTGGGAGGGGTGAGCACCTGGCAGGAAGCGGTCGAGTTCATGGCCGTGGGCGCCAGCACGGTGCAGGTCGGCACCGCCGTGATGTGGAGTGGATACGGCATCATAGAAAAGCTGACCGAGGGGCTGGGCAAATATCTGAAAGAAAAAGGCTTTCCAAATTTGGAGGCGCTCGCCGGCGCGGCGCTGCCCAAAATCGTTGAGTTCCCACAGATGCCACTAACCTCACGCGTCCGGGCGAGCGTTGACGGCACGTGTAACGGCTGCCTGCTGTGCGTCACTGCCTGCGCGGATGGCGCGTACCAAGCCATCACGGGCATCAAAGGTGAGATTGTCACAATAGATGGCGCGAGGTGCGATGGCTGCGGCCTGTGCAGCATGGTCTGTCCGCTGGGCAGCATCAGCATGGTGCCGCGCTAGAGGCACCTTAAAGAATTACTCTGGAATCCGACAGCTTGCTGTCGGAATGACGGGCGCAAGCTCCCTGATTCCAAAACAAGGAAAGGAGGCTGATATGGATCTGGTCATCAAAAATGGCACGATTGTTACCGCCACCGAGAGCTACCGAGCCGACGTCGGGGTTGACGGCGAGACCGTCACCCTGATCGGGCGCGATCTGGCAGGGGATAAAGTCATCGACGCGGCCGGGATGCTGGTCATGCCCGGCGGGGTTGACCCTCACACCCACATGGAGCTACCTTTCATGGGCACGGTCTCCGCCGACGACTTCCGCACCGGCACCATCGCCGCGGCCTGCGGTGGCACCACCACCATCATTGACTTTGCTATCCAGGGCAAGGGGCAGACGCTGCGCGAGACACTGGACACCTGGCTCAAGAAGGCCGGCAAGGCCTGCACTGACTACGGGTTGCACATCGCCATCGGCGCGATGGACAACGAGCGCATGGCCGAGATGGGCGAAATGGTCAAGATGGGCGTGCCCTCCTTCAAAGTTTTCATGGCTTACAAGGGCAGTCTGATGGTGGATGACGAGGCCCTGTTCCGCTCGCTGCTACGCGCCAAAGAGATCGGGGCACTGATCTGCGTCCACGCGGAAAATGGCGATGTGCTCAACTACCTGATCAACAAGCACGTGGCCGAGGGCAAGAGGGAACCCATCTGGCACGCCTTGAGCCATCCGCCCGAAGCGGAAGCGGAAGCGACCCACCGCGCCGTAGTGCTGGCAGGCATGACCGGCGCGCCGCTCTACGTCGTCCACATGACCGCTGCGGAAGCCCTCGAGGCGCTCAAGGCTGGTCGAGCCAAGGGCTTCAAAGTCTACGGCGAGACCTGTCCCCAATACCTGATGTTCACAATGGACAAATACGAGGAACCGAACTTCGAGGGTGCCAAGTACGTCATGTCACCGCCGCTGCGTGCGAAGGGTAACCCCGAGGCGCTGTGGAGCGGGCTGGCCAGCGGCGACCTTCAAGCGGTGGGCACGGACCACTGTCCCTTCAACTTCGTCGGTCAGAAGGACATGGGCAAGGAGGACTTTTCCAAAATCCCCAATGGAATGCCCGGCGTGGAGACGCGCCTGCCCTTGCTCTATCACTTCGGGGTCAACCAGGGACGGTTCTCCGTCAACCGCTTCGTGGAACTGGTCGCTACCGGCCCGGCGCGCCTCTTCGGCCTGCTGCCGCGCAAGGGGACGATCAGCATCGGCGCCGACGCGGACCTGGTCATCTGGGATCCGGAAAGGAAACATCGCCTGACCAAAGAGAGTCTGCACATGAACGTGGATCACAGCCCCTACGCGGATGTGACCGTCAAGGGCTACCCTGCCCTGGTTCTGCAGCGAGGTAAGGTGATCGTGCGCGATAATCAATTCATCGGTGAGGCGGGGGCCGGTCAATTCCTGAAGCGTAACCCGATCTATCTATAGAAGGAGGCAAACCAATGGCTCGAATTGTTCGCGGCGCGCTGCTCCAGGCAACCTATACGGGCGACCAGGAGACGATGATCCAAAAGCACGAAGAGTACGCCCGCCAGGCCGCCGGGCAAGGCGCGCAGATCATATGCTTTCAAGAACTTTTCTACGGCCCCTACTTCTGCCAGGAACAAAATGCGAAATGGTACGAACTGGCCGAACCAATCCCGGATGGCCCCATCGTCAAGCGTATGCTGAAGCTAGCCAAAGAAACCCGAATGGTGTTGATCGTCCCCATGTACGAGCAGGATGGCGTTGGGATTTACTACAACACCGCCGCCGTCATCGACGCGGATGGCTCTTACTTGGGCAAGTACCGCAAATCCCATCTTCCACACCTGAGCGGCTTCTGGGAAAAATACTACTTCCGCCCCGGCAACTTGGGCTACCCGGTCTTCGACACGGCAGTCGGCAAGGTGGGCGTCTACATTTGCTACGACCGTCACTTCCCAGAAGGGGCGCGCATGCTTGGCCTGCACGGGGCCGAGATCGTTTTCATTCCTTCTGCCACCTCGCGCGGCCTGTCGCAGCATCTGTGGCGCATCGAGCAGACCGGTCACGCCATCGCCAACGGCTACTTCGTCGGCACTATCAACCGGGTGGGCATCGAAAAGGAACTCGGCACCAACGATTACTACGGGCAAAGTTACTTCTGCACACCGCGCGGCGAGTTCGTCGGTGATGTAGGCGACGCTTACAAAGAGGAACTTATCGTGCGTGACCTGGACCTCGACCTGATTCGCGAAGTGCGCAACACCTGGCAGTTCTATCGTGACCGCCGGCCGGAGACATACGGCGACATCGTCGCGCCATAATTATTAAAGAGGAGACTCCCATGCCCACCGAATCCGCACAGCAAGCCCTCGAAATCCTGCGCAAAGGCAGCGACACCTTCCAGTGGTACGTCATCCCGCTGCTGGCCTTCGTCTTCTATGTCTACACCGTGGAAGCCGAGAAGCGTAACTGGAATCTGTTCCTGGCCGGATTGGCCTTCTGGGGGATGGACTGGTTCAACGAAATCTGGAACGGACTGGTGATGCACTTCACCAACTACGCGCCGGTCTGGGGCGCGCCCGGCCGCACCGCCTTCCTCATCCTGGTCGGGCTGAACATCGAGATCATGTTCATGTTCGCCGTCAGCGGTATCATCTGGACGAAGATGCTGCTGCCCGATAAAAAGGCCAAAATCCTGGGCATTCCCAACCGCTGGTTCGTTGCCATCGGCGGCTCGGCCTTCTGCGTCTTCGTAGAATACTTGCTCAATTCCGCCGGCGCGCTGACCTGGGATTATCTCTGGTGGAATCGCGGCGCGCCCTGGCTGATCTTTCTGTTCGGCTACCTGACCTTCTTCGTGGTCGCCTTCTGGGTGTATGACATGGAGAAGGTGAAAAACAAGCTCGTCACCGTGGGAACCATCTGGGGCGTGGACATTCTGGCCCTGATCCTGTTCATCCCCATCTTGCATTGGATTTAGCCTGACATGAGTCTCCCGGAGTTTCCGAACCTCCGGGAGACTGGATTAACGGGTGAGGTGGACAATTGCTCGGCAAGGGTCTGAGGCCGCCGCCGAGCATGGCTTTCATTCAGACCTCGTGCACTAAATCGCTCAACTCACGCCTGGGGGTGATGCGCGGCTTCTTGCCCGCGTAACCGATTGGCAGGATTGCCACCGGTGACAAATCCTGGGGGATGCCGACCGCCTGGCGCACTGCTTCCTCATCGAAAGCCCCCACCCAAACCGTGGATAGTCCCAGCGCGGTGGCAGACAGCATGGCAAAGGTGCAGGCGATGGTCGCGTCCTGCACCGAGTAGAGCTGGACGCCGCGCTCTTTGTACCATACCGCTGAGCGCGCCGGGTTGGCGCAGAAGACCAGCACCACCGGCGCCTCGGCGATGAACTCCTGCGCCAGTGCCGCCTGCACCAGCGCGGACTTGTGTTCTGGTTTGGTGATCCGATAGATTTCATAACCTTGCAAGTCCCCTGCTGAAGGGGCGCGGTTGGCGCTTTCCAATATCTTTTGTATTTTTTCTGCTTCTACCGGTCGTTCGGCGAAGGCACGCGTGGAATGACGTCCGTTGACGACTTCGAAGAAATCCATTCTCATCCTCCAGGTTTTTTGGCGGTCAACCCCTCGCGCAGACGGGTCAACAACTCGGCCATTTCTACCTTCTCCGCGACGGTCAAGCACGACCAGGGCGCAAAGAAGTAACGATCCGTATCCTGCTCTATTTTCTCACGAAATGACTTTCCCGATTCGGTCAAACGCAGACCCGAATCTGGCCCCGCCAAAAAACCGCGTCCTCGAAGCTCGGTCAGCGCGCCGGCATAGACCTGAGGCGGGTGGCCGCGCCTTTCGAGTTTTTCGCAAACCGCTGCCAGCGAGTCCGCTTCGCCGCGCCAGAGTAAGGTCAGCGTTTCGAGGGTCGCGGCATCCAGACCGCTCGGCTTCCAGGCGGCGAGGTGAGCGTCGTCGCGGTAAGCGTGCAGACAGGAGACGGCCTGTTCGAAATAGGGC
>Ga0209609_10000376_pt1 | contig 27137 bp, 25 predicted proteins | sample LakKivw325mmetaG_FD_184136 | JGI IMG/M metagenome (GOLD analysis project Ga0209609, IMG submission 184136) | Anoxic lake water microbial communities from Lake Kivu, Rwanda to study Microbial Dark Matter (Phase II) - Lake Kivu water 325m metaG... | ecosystem: Environmental > Aquatic > Freshwater... | reverse complement strand
CCTCATCCTCCTCCACCACCCAGGCCGCCCTACCCGTACTATTACGACTATCCCTGGTATTACCGGCCCTGGATCTCAACATACCATCCAGTAGTGGTAGTGCCATCGATACCATCTCCGGTGTACGCGCCTGTGATCAGCTCGTTCACCGCTAATCCCAGCTACATACAGCCGGGGCAATCATCCACGCTGTCGTGGACGGTCAACAACACGGCCAGCGTCAGCATATCACCGTCGGGCGGTTCAGTGCCGAATTCGGGAGTTTACGTTGTAACTCCCACCTATACGACCACGTATACACTCACGGCATCCAACAGCGCCGGCTCGGCGGTGGCCAGCACCACGGTAACAGTGGCGCCCTATGTCGGCAGCACCTATTACACCGGCACCACCTACAGCGGCACATCCCAGCCGACCTCCACGACTACTGATCCGGTCGGCACGACGAGCAGCAGCAACGGGACCTTATCCGGGTGGCTGCCCTATATACTGCTCGTTGCACTGCTGGCCGCGGCAACCATTATCATAGTCATCCTCCTGCTGAGGAGACCCGCAGTGCAGGCCGCTCATTACAGCGGCGCCCGCTCCGGCACGATGCCGGCGGTCACCTCGCCTGTAGCCACGCTGCCGGCAACGGGCTCCCCCAAAACATCGCCGGTAATCGTCGGCCCGGCTGCCAAATTCGTTGCCACCAATGGTGGAGAGCTCTCGCTGTCGGGCGACGGCGCCCCGCTGGGACGCAGGGACTTCCAGCACATGGTTGCTCCCGATAAGGCAGACGTCATCTCCAGGCAACACATCTCGGTCACTTACGAGAACGGCCAGTATTACATCGAGGACCGGGGCAGCACCAACGGAACCAAGCTCAACGGTTCGTCGATCAAAGGCACAGGCAAGCATTTGCTCAAGGACGGTGACAGCATCGATCTGGCGGGCGCGCTCAGCTTCCTGTTCAGGTCCTGATCTTTTAAACAGAAGGCCGGCGCTCCATATGGAGCGCCGGCCTTTTTTAATCCACTCCTGCCGGTTTAACGCACCTGCTCGTAGAATTGTTTAATGGCAGTTTCCATATCCTTTTCAGTGCCGAACCCTCCGCTCTTGACATCCCGGATGACCGATCCCGTATCCAGAAAGAGCGCCGTGGGGATGGTCCTGAACTGGCACTCGCTGACCAGCTTGGCAGTCGGGTCCATATAAACGGGCATGATCAGCCCGTATTTTTTTATCCATTCCTCTACATCCTTCTGCTTCTCGCTGCTGGCCACCATGAACAACAGCATATCGCTGTCCCTGGGCCAGTCGCGATAGACGTCATTGAGAAAAATCGCCTGTTTCATACAGGTCGGGCAGGTGGTCTTGGTGAAGACCATGAATACCTTCTTGCCGGCGATATCTTTATTGGTGAAATCGCCTCCCTGCAGGGTCTTGAAGGAGAAATCGTAAATCCCGCAATTCATCTTGCAGCCGGTCGGGGAGGCCGGCGGCGTGCTAAAGGGGTTGAGCGTCTGCCGGGCGGACTCGTCGAAATCGGTCACGGACTTTATGGTCACGCTATAACGCGTTTGAGGTTTAAGCCAGTTCAACCTGAATTTATGCTCGTACACCAGGCTGTTATCGCTTTGACTGTCGGGCTCGGTCTCCTTATCCGCATTGTAGCTGACGGCGCCCGTGGATGGCTTGCTGGTGATCCATTTCACCGTCGCGGCCGAGCTGGTTATATCGTATACGTTAACATTCGAGATGGTGAACGCGCCCGCCTGTGCGCCGGCCGCCGTGGTCACAAGCGTATAGCCCTTCGATGCCGCGGTATTGCCGCAGCAGTCTACGGAAAGGGCACGGAAGTAATAGGTCGTTTTAGGCACCAATCCCTGCAGCATGACCGCATGTGTGTTCAGCAGGGTCGCGTCCAGCGCCGTCTTATTGCCGTAGGAGTCCTTTAGACCGAACTCGACCTGGCCTGTGGCCGGCCGGTTGGTCTGCCAGGATATCACCGCATGGTCGCTGAAGACCGCGGGAGAATCGATGGAAACGACGGTCAGGGGATCCGACTCCGCTTCCCTGGCCTTTTCCAGCACTCCTTGAATCTCGTTGGATGCCAGGGCGAATCCTTCCCGGCCGGGCTGGCCGGCATTCCATGCTACCATGCCGATCAACTCACCCGCTTTGTTCAACACCGCGCTTCCCGCCTGCGACGGGTCCAGTGCAGCGTTGGTCTGCAAATAGCGTATCTCGTTGTCTTTGGGCAATGAAGTCACGCTGCCCCTTGACTCTGCGGCGCTGTCCGTGCCGGCTTTAAATCCCCAGGCCGCCACCTCGTCCCACTGGCGTACCAGGTCCGAATCACCTATTAAAACCGTCTTTAGCCCGGGCGCCTCGATCTTAATCAGCGCCAGGTCCCTCCCGCTGTCCCGGCAGACTACACGGCCTTCGTAGCCCTGCCCGGGCTTGATCTGGACCGAGGGAGCCGTGGTATTGCCCAGCGCGTTATTGCCGGTGGCAATATAGCCGGCCTGATCGATAATTATGCCGTTGAGGACCGCGCTGTCGGTCTGAATTCTCACAAGTGAAGCAACGATGGCAGGGCTGCCGCACCCGCAGAGCATGACTGATGTGAAAACGACCGTGAGTATCAAAAGGCGAGCCGCTAAATTACGCATATGCTTTATCATTATCCCAGGGATTCCGCTATTTAATGGGAACGCCGCCGGTATCCAGCTTGGGCCTCACCACGTTGTCCATCAGGACTGCGATGGGGGCGTTCATAACTTTTTTCATCTCGGCTACGATGCCCCTGCCCTTGTTCAGGCCCTTGGCGAAGGCCACCGCCTCTTTTACGGTCTCATCGGCGGAGGGGCAGGCTTTGCGCACAACGTTGAGCTTTTCCAGCTCTGCGGCGGTGTAACGCTTACCCGTGAGCTGGGCTTCGCGCACTTTGGTCGAGGGCAGGGTCCGTTTGATCAGCGCATCCATATACGGCAGGAAGGGGATATTGAGGTCGACCTCCGGGAGGCAAAGGAAGCCGCGGTCGGCGCGCATATAAAGGAAATCGAAGGAGCAGGCCAGTATGGCGCCGCCGGCGAAGGCATGGCCGGTCAGCGCAGCCACCGTGACCATGGGATAGAAGGTAATCCTCCTGTATACCCTGTCCTGGACATCAAAGAATTTCTCCACTTCGGGGTCCTTGCGCCCGATGGCGGGCACCAGCCAGTCCAGGTCCATGCCATTGCACCAGATCTTTTCGTCGGCGGATTTCACCACGAGCGCGGTGACGGTGGTCTTCTTTTCGATATCGTCCAGGGCTTTGAGCAGTTCGCTGCAGAAAACCATATTGAACCTGTTCTCACCGCTCTTCATGGTCAGCAGGGCGATGTTCTCGTCAACGCTCCATTCGACTAAAGACATGGGGACACCTCCGTAATTAAATTATTTGACGGCCGCCCGGTGGGAGGGCGCCCTTTGAGGCGGCGCTAAATATTATATAACGATGACATGGGCCAGTACAGTATATTGCTTAATCCGCCCGATTTGTGCACAATAAGCAGGTCTTATTTCAGTATACAAAATCCACTTAAGGAGCTTTATTATGGATAACGTTATGGTCATCGGCGCAGGGTTCATGGGCGGAGGAATCGCCCAGGTGGCGGCGCAGGCGGGCTATAACGTCTACCTGCAAGATATGAGTCGGGAATCGATCACAAAAAGCCTGGCGCAGATAAAGTGGTCGACCGAGAAGCTTGCCTCCAAGGGCATGATCAAGGACAGCGCACAGGTGGTGCAGGATAGGATCAAAGCCGTCAGCGATCTCTCCATGGCCCCCCGCTGCCAGTGGGTCATCGAAGCAGTCTTCGAGGACGAGAAAATGAAGAAGGAGATGTTCAAGGAACTGGACGCGGCCTGCCCGGCCGATACCATCCTGGCCTCCAACACGTCCAGTATACCCATCACCCGCCTAGCCTCGCTGACCAAACATCCGGAGAGAGTGGTCGGACTCCACTTTTTTGGCCCGGTGCCGATGATGCGGCTGGTGGAGGTAATCAAGGGCAACAACACCTCGGATGAGGTGTTTAAAAAGAGCGTGGACTTCATAGCTTCACTCGGCCAGTATCCGGTCAGGGTAAGGAAGGATATACCCGGCTTTATAATGAACCGCGTGGGCGGCGTGGCCTTCCGCGAGGCGCTGTCGCTGGTGGAGAACGGCGTCGCAACGGTGGAAGACGTGGACAGGGGCATGCGTTATGGTTACGGGTGGAATATCGGCCCCTTCGAGATCGCCGATAACGCAGGTATCGACACCTATTTCAGGGTGGGCAAGTCCTTCGCCGCGCTGGGCGCCGGGGATATAGCATCGGCATCGCCGCTGATGGAGAAGCTGCTCAAAGCCGGCAGGCTGGGCCGCAAGGTCGGCAAGGGCTTCTACGATTATTCTCCCGACGGAACGATGACCCCCTTCGATGTAACGCAGCTGTAGTTTTTATACTGTCATTGCGAGCGAAGCGTGGCAATCTTGTATGCCTGTCATCACGTACAGGATTGCTTCGTCACTACGTTCCTCGCAATGACCATATTTAACGAGCGAATCACAGCTCGACTATCAGACCTTCGTATCCGACCTCCAGCTCCATCTCGAGCTGTTTGCCGGCCGCGGCCAGCTCCCCGCGCATCTCGTCTTCGTATGCAACGGGTATGTGGTTGACGATCACTCTGGGCAGGTAGCCCCTGGCCTTGCGGAACTCCATCAACTCCTCTGCCAGCAGCGCAGGCGTCATGTGGCAGAGCTTCTCCATCTCTTCCCGAACGCGGTTCAGTCCCGTGACCTCGATTATCATCAGGTCCGGCGCTATCCGCTCCCAGCACCCCTCCAGACCCGGACCCGTATCTCCCGCATAGAAGAAGCTCCTGCCGTTGTCCGCCCTGACGAAGTATCCGGCCGACGGCACGGTGTGGTTGACCGGCAGAGGCAGCACTTCCAGGTTCCGCAGGGCCAGAGGCTGAAACATGGCAACAGGGTTCAGCTTCATGCGCGGATTATCGGCGGAAGGCCAGATTGTATAGTCTCGATATAGCCTGCCGTCGAGCAGGTAGAGGTATACCGTTTCGAGAGTATCGCGCAGGCCGTAAACGTCGATGGTTGAACCTGGCAGGCTGTTGGCCCCCAGCATGATCAGGTCCTTGCAGTGATCGAAGTGATGATGCGTGAGCAGGACAGACTTTATCTGCTGCTGTCTTTCCAGCGGCAGTGACGCAGTCAGTCCGCCCGCGTCCAGCGCGACCGCACCGTCCACCAGCACAGATGGTAGTCGGGCCTTATCGGTCTCCGTATTATGGGCGCCCAGCACCTCTACTCTCACACTCAACCTCGCAAAGAAGGCCTATCCCGTTATTGCGTAGTAGATCACCAAATAATGCAGCACCGCTCCCACGATGACCAGCAGGTGAAATATCTCATGGAAGCCGAAGACGCCGGGAAATGGATTCGGCTTCTTGATGGCATAGATAACCGCCCCCAGAGTATAGGCCACACCGCCTGCTAAAAGCAGGCAGAGCGATGTGAGCGGTATGTTTGTCAGCAGAGGGCCCCAGAAAAGCGGTACGAGCAACATCCAGCCCATCACGACGTAGATCACCGTGGTAAGCCAGCGCGGGCCGTGGATATAAACCATCTTAAAGACGAATCCGAGAATGACCAGCAGCCACTGCGCGCCGATGATGCCCCAGCGCCACCAGCCGTCCAGATAGATATAGCTTATAGGTGTATACGTGCCCGCAATCATGAAAAATATAGCTATATGGTCCAGCCGCCGCCACGGATTTCTCTCGTCTTCGCCCGCTTTCTGCCCGTGGTAAACAGCGCTGCAAGTAAAGATGAAGATGGCGCCCAGGCTGTAAATGCTGGAAAGAACGATTTTTGTCATGGAGCCGGAGGAGTTGCACAGCAGCACTATGTAACCGGCCAGGGATGCCACGGCGGCCAGCAGGTGGGAATAGAAGTTCACCAGGTCGGACTTTTGAAACGCCATCTCGATCCCTTTTACTGCCCGATCCAGGGCTTCAGCCGTGGAATCCAGCGGGGCACGTTCTTTTTGTATACGAGGTACTCCTGACCGAACCTCTTCTCAAGCCCCGGCTCTTCCGAAGATATGAAATAAATATGGTTGATGATGAAAAACAGCAGGAACCAGATGAAGATGCCGATCGAACCGAAGACCACCGATTCCCCCAGCAGCGTCATCAGCACGCCGCTGATCATGGGATTGCGCACATAGCGGTAGGGTCCGATCAACACCAGCTTCCTAGTAGGCGACCAGGGCGCCAGCGTGCCCCTGCCGATGTTGTTGAACAGCCAGATGCTGACGGAAAGATAATACAGCCCGGCGCCCATCAGCAGAGCCCCCGCCAGTACGATGATGATATCCCAGAGCATGCCCAGCCCCCAGCCTATCCTGAACCCGGTCGCCCACAGGATTGAGCCGGGAATTATGATGAGCACGACCAGGGGCAGTATGAACGACTTTACCTGATTGACGGCCGATTCCTTCACATGGACCTCTCTCGTACCCGATTTTAACCAATGATAACATTAAACCGGGATACCACGCATGATACAATGAATCTGTGAAGACCGGCATTATCTACTGCGGCGACTGCCTGGCGAAGCTGAAGGATATGAGCACAGGGAGCATCGACCTGATCTATATCGATCCGCCCTTCAATTCCAGCCGCAGCTACAGGAACCCGTCCGGGGCCGCCTGCGACAGGCGTTTTGACGACAGGTTCGACGGCGTAAACGCCTATCTCGATTATATGAAGCCGCGCATAAAAGAGCTGCACCGCGTTTTAAAGCCGACGGGCAGCTTCTACTATCATTGCGACTGGCATGCTTCGCATTACGTCAAGGTGATGCTGGACAGCCCGGAGCTGTTCGGCTACGGCAATTTCCAGAATGAGATCGTGTGGTGTTACCGTTCGGGAGGCGCCAGCCCGCGCAGGCGTTTTTCGCGCAAGCACGACATCATCCTCTTCTATACCGGGAGCGGGGACTACGTATTCAACGGGCTGAAGGAGAAATCCTACAACCGCGGGCTTAAGCCCTACAGGTTCCAGGGCGTGGATGAGTACGTGGACAACGCGGGCTGGTACACGCGCGTCGGTATGAAGGATTACTGGGAGATAAACATGGTGGGCAGGACCAGCCGTGAGCGCCTGGACTATCCCACGCAGAAGCCGCTGGCGCTGCTGGAAAGAATAGTCTCCGCCAGCAGCAATGAGGGGGATATCGTGCTGGACGCCTTCTGCGGCAGCGGCACGGCCTTGGCAGCCGCCGGAAAACTGGGCCGCCGCTGGATCGGCATCGACATCTCCCCGGCCGCCTGCAAGCTTGCCCGGCAGCGCCTGGGGGCGATGCGCTTATAGCCTGCGCAATTCCTCGATCACAGCATCGGGGCGGTCGGTCATAATAACATCCAGCCCGCAGCGCAGGGCACGCCGCAGCGTTTCCTCATCCACACCGTCCCATACGAATACCAGGTCGCCCCTGGCATGCGCATCTTTAACCAGTTCATGCGTGATTTTCTCGGCCGCCACCTGTGTGAAACCGGCGGTCCCGGCTGAGGCGACCGCGCCCGCGTTGTCTCCAGGCTCGCTGATCACAGCGCGCGGCAGCTCCGGCGCCAGCACAGCCAGTCTCTCGATCAGCGCAGCATCGAAGGAGACCAGCACCGTCCAGGCCTTATCGACATAGCTGCGCAGTACGGCCAGGAATTTCTCCAGGGAATGCACCTGCTTGAGCTCGACCAGGAGCACCAGCCCCCTGCCCAGTATATTCAGCGCCTCCTGGAGCGTGGGCACACGATAATTTCCTGCTACCCTGTAAGCGGCCAGGTCGGCCAGTGTGAGGCTGCCGATGCTGCGCCCATCTATATCGGCATCATGGTGGATAACGAACCCGGCATCCGCCGTCTCCTGCACGTCGAACTCCACCCCGTCCACGCCCAGGTCCACGGCAGCCCTGAAAGATTCCAGGGTATTCTCAGGGAAGTCCCGGTGGAAGCCGCGGTGCGCGATGACTACGGTCTTATGCAGGCTATTCATCCAGTATGGCGATGGCATCCATCTCGACCAGGGCATTTTTGCTCAGCAGGTCCTGTACCACTATGCCGGTCGATGCGGGGAAGCTGGAGCCGAAGTACTCCCGCCGTACGGCCGCCGTTCCCCTGTATCCCTCTTTGGTCTTTATGTAGTCGCAGGTCCAGACTATGTCGTCGAAGGTGGCGCCTGCCGCCTCCAGTATCACTTTCATCTTCTCATAAATAGTCCTGTACTGCTGCACGATATCGCCCCTGATCACCAGCTTGCCGTTCTGCAGGTCGATCTCGGTAGCGTCGGTGCCCGAGATATAGAGCATATTGCCCCTGCGCACGGCAGGCGCGAAGGTGAGGTGCTCGTAGATCTCCCAGCCTTTAGGAATAATAGTCTGCCTCTTACTCATGTCTTCCTCCGACCACCGTTAATATCGGCCCCTAATGGGCCGGCTTCGGCGTATTGGTCAGCCGTTGTATCAGGTCCGGCGTCTCCTTCTGTCCCATTCCGTAGCTGATCAGCTGCGCCAGCCGGTCGAGCATGGGCTGCGCACCGTCCAGGTCGTCCTTCTCCAGTAATGCCAGCGCCTTCTCCAGCAGCTGCGTCTCCTCGCTCAGCTGGCAGGCGAATCCGCCCAGGTTGCCGCAGCAGGGCGCGATGACATCCGAGCGCCACAGGTGCGCCTGCTTGATATCCAGCATTTTGCGCAGTACCTCGATGCCCTCGCGTCTGGTGGCAGGATCGGCCAACCTGGCCCTGGCCCCGTTGAACGTATCGATATTAATCATTAGCATAATCGCACCGCCTGATGCTATTTTAGCGCCATTTCTTTAATGCTTGAAATGCCTGACCCCTGTGAAAACCATGGCCATACCGTGTTTATCGGCCGCATCGATGGACTGCTGGTCCCTGATCGAACCACCCACCTGTATGATGGCCGTCACGCCGCCCGCTGCGGCCAGCTCCACCGTGTCGGGGAAGGGTATGAATGCGTCCGAGCCCAGCACCGCCCCCTTCGCTTTCGCGCCGGCACGCTCCAGCGCTATCTGGGCGCTGACAGACCGGTTGGGCTGTCCCGCTCCCATGCCCAGCAGCGTGCGGTCCCTGGCCAGCGTTATGCCGTTGGACTTGATGTGCTTGACCGCCTTCCAGGCGAAGAAGAGATCGTCCCATTCCCGCTCGGTGGGCGCGCGTTTGCTCACGACCTTCGGCTTGAACTCCTCGTCGGTGTAGAAATCCCTGAGCTGCGCCAGGAATCCTCCCGTAATGGGACGGAACTCCACCGCTTTTCCTCCCGGCGCCGGCGGCTCCGGCGGCATGGACAGCAGCCGCAGGCTCTTCTTGCGGCCCAGCAATGCCAGCGCCTCCTCCGTGTAGCCTGCGGTAATAATCGCGTCGAAATGCGTCTTATCCACCTCGGTGGCAAGCGCGATATCCATTACCCTGTTGACCGCCACGATTCCGCCGAAGGCAGCCACGGGGTCTCCGGCCAGCGCCCTGAGATAGGCTTCGCTAAGGTCGTTGTTGCTGCACAGCCCGCAGGGATTGGTGTGCTTGATAACGGCCACGGCGGGCTCCGTGAAATCGCTTACCACGTTCCAGGCCCCATCGATATCGAGAAAGTTGTTGAAGGACAGCTCGGGACCCGAGTCGCGCTTCACCTGCGTGATGCCGCGCGGTTTGCGCCCCGCCACCTTCTCAACGTACAGGGCCGCATGCTGATGAGGGTTTTCCCCGTAGCGAAGGTTATACATCTTGCTCAGGGCCAGAGTAACGTCTGCCGGGAAGGCCTCGCCTTCCAGCAGGTACTGCGAGATGGCCGTGTCGTAGAGCGCCACATGCTGAAACGCCTTCTGAGCCAACCTGCGGCGGAAAGCCGGATCGACCTTGCCCGCCTTCAGTTTTTCCGCCAGCTCGTCATAGTCCGCCGGGTCCACCACCACCAGTACGGCGGGAAAATTCTTGGCCGCCGCCCGGATCATGGTCGGGCCTCCGATATCGATATTCTCCAGCGCGTCTTCCAGCGTCACATCCGCTTTGGAAACGGTCTCGACAAAGGGGTACAGATTGACCACCACCAGATCGATCAAACCGATTTTGTGGCTGTCCAACTCCTTCATATGCCGGTCAAGGTCGCGCCTTGCGAGTATGCCGCCGTGCACCATGGGGTGGAGCGTCTTGACCCGTCCGTCCAGTATCTCGGGAAATCCGGTCAGGTCCGATATGCTGCGCACTTTAAGGCCGGAATCGGTCAGGGATTTCTTTGTGCCGCCCGTGCTGAATATCTCGACCTTGAGCCCCTCCAGTTTTTGGGCGAAATCGACCAGGCCTGACTTGTTGGAAACGCTCAGGATTGCTCGCATAGCTCCCCCCTTATCGTATAATCACTCTCTCGCTGCCATTAGCCTTGATTACCCTGCCGATGACGCCGGCGCCTTCCACGGTCTGCACTATCCTGCCGGAACTCTCCTTGTCGCAGAGCACAACCATACCCACGCCCATGTTGAAGACGCGGAACATCTCCTCATCCTTGACATTGCCCCTCTTCTGAATGAGATCAAATATAGCCGGCGCCGTCCACGACGACCTGTCCAGCTCCACCGAACAGCCCTGCGGCAATATGCGCGGTATATTGCCCACCAGACCTCCGCCGGTTATATGCGCGATGCCGTGGACCTCCCGCAGGTGAGGTATGAGCCCATTGTAATAGCAGCGGTGCGGCGCCAGCAGCTCCTCTCCCAGCGTTCTGCCCAGCTCGGGGTATATCATCTTGAGCGACAGGGCGTCGCGGTCGATACCGAACACCCTGCGCACCAGAGAATATCCGTTGGTGTGCAGCCCGCTTGATGCCAGCCCGATCACTACATCGCCTTCAGCGATCTTCTCGCCACTGATCACGTCGTCCTTCTCCACCACACCTACGATAAATCCAGCCAGGTCGTAGTCGGCAGATCTATACATGCCGGGCATCTCGGCCGTCTCGCCGCCGATCAGCGCGCAGCCGACCTCCCTGCAGGCCTGCGCCAGGCCGGACACCACGGCCGCCACCTTGTGCGGGTGCAGCTTGCCCAGGGCCACGTAGTCCAGCATGAAGAGGGGGCTAGCGCCGCAGCAGAGTATATCGTTGACGCAGTGGTTGACCAGGTCCATGCCGACCGTGTCATGCTTGTCCATGAGGACGGCTATCTTCAGCTTGGTGCCCACGCCGTCGGAGCTGGACACCAGCACGGGATCCCTGTATTTTTTCAGATTGTAGAACGCGCCGAAATGCCCGATATCGGTCAATACCTCGGGGCCGAACGTGGGACGCACCAGTTCCCTGATCAGGTCCTTGGTCTTATCGGCGGCCGAGATGTCAACGCCGGCCTGCGCGTAAGCGCCTTTAGGTTTCGATTTCACTGAGGCTCCTTGCCATGTCCTGAGGAAGAGTCTCCAGCTGTAATTTGTCCATCTCGAGCTGTACCGGCATGGGGTAATCGCCGGTAAAGCAGGCCGCGCAGAATATCTCCCTGGGCAGCCCTATTGATTCGATCAGCCCATCCATACTGATATAGCCCAATGTATCCGCACCGATGGCGTCCCTGATCTCCGCAACGGTCTTCTGGGCGGCTATCAGCTCCCAGCGCGTGGCCATATCGACGCCGAAAAAGCAGGGGTAGCGGATGGGCGGCGCGCATATCCTGAGATGCACCTCCCTGGCCCCGGCCTTCTTGAGCATGTGGATAACGCGCGGCGTGGTGGTGCCGCGCACGATGCTGTCGTCCACCACCACCAGCCGTTTGCCCGATATCTCCTGTGTCAGGGGATTAAACTTAAGCCTGACGCCCAGCTCGCGCAGGCGCTGGTCCGGCGCGATGAAGGTGCGCGCCACATAGCGGTTCTTGAGCAGTCCTTCATGATAGGGGATACCTGAAGCCCTGGCATAACCTATGCCGGCCGCCGTGGCTGAATCCGGCACACCCATCACCATGTCTGCATCGACAGGGTACTCCCGTGAAAGCGTTGCGCCCATCTGCTCACGTGCGGAATAGATCAGTTTACCGTTGAGCAAACTGTCGGGCCGGGCAAAGTAGATGAATTCAAATATGCACAGGGCTTTGCGCTCGCTCTCGACACGGGTACTGCGCACGCCGTTGCCGTCGATGGTGACTATCTCGCCGGGCTCTATCTCCCTCACAAACTGGGCGCCGATATTGTCGAAGGCACACGTCTCCGACGCCAGCACCCATCCTCCGTCGATAGTTCCCAGCGACAGCGGCCTGACGCCCATGGGATCACGCACGCCGTAAAGCTTATCCCCCACCAGAACAACCAGGGAGTATGCTCCTTGAAGGCGACGCATGGCATGCTTGATCCTGGCCTCGATCTCCTTCTCGGGCGATGCCAGCATCAGGTAGCCGATAACTTCCGAGTCTGTGGAAGAGTTGAACTTGAAGCCCTGCTCCTCCAGACTGATGCGCAGGGCAGCGCTGTTGGTAATATTGCCGTTGTGGGCCAGTGCCACCTGCAGGTCGGTGGTCCCCGTCAGTATGGGCTGGGCATTGCAGGCAACGCTGGAGCCTGTGGTCGAATACCTGTTATGGCCGATGGCGATATTGCCCTTGAGGCGCGACAGCTCCTCTTCGTTGAATGCGTGCGACACAAGCCCCATATCCGTATGGATATAGATCTTGCCGCCCTCGGCCGTAGCTATGCCCGCGCTCTCCTGCCCGCGATGTTGAAGGGCGAACAGCGCAAAGAAAGAGATACGAGCTACATCTACTCCGGGGGCGTAAATACCGAAAATGCCGCAGCTTTCGTGCAAATCATGCATCGGCTTGCACGTGAATTATACGGCTTTTACAGTCATAGGGTCAATCGCTTCAAATATCTCATACCGGCCGGAAGAGGCTGAGAAATACGGTATCGCTACCCATTGAAAATATATCGAGTATAGACTAAACTCAAATGCGCAGTTATTCTCCGGGCATTACCATGTTACATATATAAGATGAACGGATTTTTGACATCGTGGTTCCATTTTAACAGCATAGCCCTTCTGCTTGTTATACCTGCCATGATCTGCGGCGCGCTGGCCATTTACAGCTTCGCCAGACGGCCGGTCCCCGGTTCACGGATTTTCGCATTCCTCATGCTGGCCGTCTTCATATGGTCGGCAGCCTACGCAGTGGAACTTTCATGTCTGACATTGCAGGCGATGCTGATCTGTATCGCATTTGAATATATCGGCATTGTCAGTATACCGCCCCTGTGGCTGATGTTGACCCTCACATTCACGGGCCACAGGAAAACCGTTAACATACGAAACACCACACTGTTTTTTATTATCCCTTTGATAACGCTGCTTCTTATTATGACCAACCAGTTACATTTCCTTTACTACAACCAGGTCGACATCGATTTCAGTGGTCCTATACCGCTTCTGGCCATAGATATCGGCCCCTGGTACATCGTATTTATGGTTTATTATTACATCTGCATGCTGGCAGGTGCCATCCTGCTGCTATCCAGATTACGTAATCCATCCGAGTTATACCGCTCCCAGGCCGCGGCTTTGTTGATCGGGGTGGCGGTGCCCTGGATAATCAATATACTGTATCTTGTTTTCAACGTTAAACCGTACGGACATCTGGATCTGACGCCTTTTGCTTTTACCGTAACCGGTATCATGGCTGCTTGGGGAATTTTCCGCTATGGCCTTTTCGACGTGATTCCTATCGCGCACGAACTGGTTATCCAGAGTATGAACGAAGGGCTGGTGGTGCTTGATACACAGAACCGGATTGTGGACTGCAATCTTGCAGCCCGCCAATTTTTCGCATGGAAGGAGGTCCCCACCGGATCTTACATCGACAAGGTCTGGCATGACTGGCCGGAGCTAATTAACATTCTACAGAAAGACATCGGCATTCGCCGGGATATACCAGTCGAGAGGGAAGGAACAGCGCATTACTACGAGGTGCAGGTTTCAGGGCTGAAAACCCGCCGTGGTCGCAGATTGGGACGCATGGTGCTGCTGCACGATATCTCCGCCAGAAAAAGAGCACAGGAAGACCTCAAACGCCAGCAGGATAAATTCCAAATACTGTTTGAAACTTCACGTGATGCTATCTTCATCACGTCTGTTGACGGTCGCTGGCTGGAGGCCAACGAAGCTGCCGCCAAGCTTTTTGGGTATGTCAGCGTCGAAGAGTTGAAGACAGTACCCGTTATCGATATGTACGCAGACCCCGAAGCACGAAAAGAATATACAACAAAAATAGCTTCACAGGGTTATGCTGATTCATTCCCTGCCATCTTCCGGAAAAAGGATGGGACGGTTGTATCTGTACTTATTTCCGGTGTGGCTTTAAGGGATAGCGCCGGCGCCGTTACAGGTTATCAGGGTACGATCAGGGATGTAACCCGGCTGTTGCAATACGAGGAGGCTTTATTACAGGCGAATGACAGGCTGGAAGCGATGCTCGCTGAGTCCGAGAAACGCATCAACGAAATAACACTGCTGGGTAACATGGCCCAGTGGATACAAGCCAGCCGCGATCTGGAGACGGCCTACGAGGGCGCAGCCCGCTACCTTCAGGATATGTTCCCATATGACAGCGGCGCTATCAGTATCGTTGATCACGAAACCAAACTGGTAGAAGTCAAGTCTACGTTCGGCAAGCCACAGGGACAGCAGGAATTCGATAGCGGGCAGTGCCTGGCTCTCACTTCCGGGAAAACAGTGGAATATGACGGCAGCAGAGGGCAGGAAATCTGTGCTCATCTGGGCGACTTCCGCGGATATTACATCAGCCTGCCGCTTATCGCTCCCGGCGATTATTCATGGCTGCTATGCATATATAATCCGCAGAGTGAAGAACCGTCCATCACGGCCGGAAGGCGGTGGCTGGATGAGCGACGCCCCCTGTTGATATCCGCAGGGCAGGAACTGGTGATGGCACTGTCCAATGTAAACTTGCGCGAAACCCTCAGGGAGCAGGCGACGCGTGATCCGCTGACCGGGCTGTATAACAGGCGCTATATGGAAGAAATGCTTGTACGCGAGCTGAGCAGGTCCGTCCGCAGCAAGCGAGGCATCGGTTTTATAATGGGTGACCTGGACCATTTCAAGAAATTCAACGACACATACGGCCACGAGGTTGGAGACCTGCTGCTCAAGGCAGTGGCCAACCTTATGCGCAGTACAATACGTACGGAAGATATCGCCTGCCGCTACGGCGGCGAGGAGTTCCTCATCATACTTCCCTCAGCCAGCTTAAATGACGCCTATCAAAGGGCTCTGCAAATACACGATGCCGTGGCGAATATTTCCTTCGAGCACGGAGAAAACCTGATAAAAGATGTGACCATATCCCTGGGCGTATCGGCCTTTCCCGACCATGGTAAAGAAGCTGACAGGCTGATTGCCGCCGCCGATGCCGCCATGTACAGAGCAAAGAAAGAAGGACGCAATCGAGTCTGCCTGCCATCTTAAGCCTTCGGCAGGCAGACCCGGTTTACATTTCAGTCAAATTCCGGTCTAGGGAGCCGGCGGACAGCCCCAATACTCGGAACGCGAGTTGTTGGTTTCGTCCGACTCATTGATTGTGCCGCCCGTATCGGCCGTCACCTTGACCGTGGCATGCGAGCCTATTACACAGAAGTGGTGATAATGCGGGAATGCGAATGTGGCCTGGCCCCCGGCTACCAGACCGCCCGCTATGGTGACGGTATCCTTATACACCCCACCCACATACAGCTTGACGTCGAATGGCCCTGTATCCAGAACTCCCTGGTTTTTCACCGTGAATTTAACAGTGCCCGCATCGTAGGATATTTCAGTTATTGTCAGGTCGGACTTCAATATCGTCAGCGGCGGATCCACGGTCAGGGGTCCGACGAGCAGGCAACTGAATGTTTCCGATGCGCTGTTATTGCCCTCGTTGGATTCGTCGGCAACCCCGGTTGAATCAGCGGCAACCGATATCGCGTCCGACGCGCCGCTGCAGGTGTAGGAGTAGCCGCTGAAGCTCTGGGTACTGGCGCTGCCCGCGGCCAGCGACGGCACGGAATCCGTAGCTTTCACCACACCATCGATGGTCAGCTTGGTCGAAGTAACTGGAGAAGACGCCGTGCCCTGGTTCTTGATGCGGTAATACAATGTGGTGCCGTTTTTCCAGATATCTTCAATTATCAGATCGGGCCTGGGCGTTGCCGCGGCGGCAACGGTCACTTTAGCCGTGGCCTGGCTGTAATATGCCGTATTGGCGGCGGTGAGTGTATATGCTGTATCGGTGGCAGGTGATACCACCCGCGTTCCGCTCAGCCCCACGCTGCCGACGCCGTTATCGATGGTGACGGCTATGGCATTGGTCACACTCCAGCTGAGTGTGGAGCTGGAACCGGCTGTAATTCCCGTCGGGTTTGCGTTAAAAAAGCTGATCACAGGCGGGGTGGCAGCCGTGCCCCCATCATCGGGCGGCAGCGTGCCATCACCCGTAGAATCCGTGGTGAGGTTTACCGTGCCCTGCGTCTCCAGCGACCAGCTGCCCGCGTCGTTCTGCACCGAGAAAAGTATGATGTGCTTGCCCGGTGAAAGCGTGGCCGTGTTGAAGGCGGGCCGTGAGCTCAGGTCGCCGTCGATGCTGGAGCGCCAGCGGTAGGCAGTGATGCTGCCTTTGGACGTCTCACCGTGCCCGGTGAAGCTTACCTCCTGACCCCAGGCAAGGCTGCTGGGCGAGATAAGGTCTATATAAGCCGATGGCCTACTGCTGTCGGGAGTGGCGCCTCCCCCGGGCTGAACGATGGTGATACAGGCCGAACTGAGAGCGATGACACATGCCAGTGCAAGATATACAACCTTCGACATCTTCCTGCCTCCTTCGAATTAAGTTGGTAACCCGGCATAATATTGTATTAACAATATATTAATAATTTACCACAACATAATTTAAGTTCATAATTGCAGCGCCGGATCAAGCAAGAGTTGCCTGGAGTTTACAGGCCGGCCAGCTTGCCCAGCCATGCCATCACCGCCACGATAGCCCTCTCGTCCTGGCGCAGCCGGTGTCCCGCGCCCGGCAGTATCAGCTTTTCCTTAGGCCGTCCGGCCTTTTTATACAGGCGCCGGACATGTTCAACGGGCACGACATCATCGTCCTCACCATGTATTAAAAGCAGCGGTTTCGGCGCTATTTTATCTATATGCTCGATGGGCGCGACCTGCTTGAATCCATCCAGCCATTTCTTGACCGAAGGGGGAAATCCGGCATCCCTGATAATGCCGATCTCCCTGAACCTTGAAATCAGCGCCTCCGCCGTATATCCGCCCGCCATGAAGTCGAACTCGGCCGGGCAGGCCAGGGTGGCCACCGCGCTGACACGTTTCTCACGGGCGGCGACATTGATGCAGGCCGCCGCGCCTCCCGACGAGCCCAGCAGGTATATCTTCTTTCTATCCACCTCCATCAGCATATAGAGAAAATCGACGGCGGCCTCCAGGTCACAAATCCAGCCCGGCATATCTATATTGCCCTGGCTGGGTCCGCATCCCCTGAAGTTGAAGACCAGCGAGATGAATCCCGCGCGGCAGAACCTGGCGGCCAGCTCGGGATAGCCGCCCTTTTCATCTGGATTGTAGGGCACAGCCGGTATGCCGTGGCATATGCATACAGCGGGATAGGACCTGTTGCAGTCGTCCAGCAGGAAAACGTGTCCGGCCAGCATGATGTCGTCGGAGCAGAGTACAACGCCTGCATCTCGCATTATTTGATCACCCCCAGCATTAACATCAGGAGCAGCCCCCAGGAGACCACCACCAGCAGGAACCAGACTACTTTATTCCAGCGTAAAATCTTCACGCCGTCCAGCGGCGGGAATGGTATGAGGTTGAAGGCCGCCAGCCAGAGATTGACCTGGAAGCCGAAAACGCCGATCAGGCTCCAGATATCGGAATACCCCGTAGCCGCGGCCAGCAGGTAGAAGAGCCCGGCCAGTATGATATTGGCAACCGGGCCGGCGGCGGAGATCATCCCCTCCTGCCCCGGATCAGGCTGTTTATAGGTCGAGGTGTAGACAGCCCCCGGCGCGAAAAAGAGGAAGCGTCCGAAGCTGATGATGGCGGAGGCGACCGCTATGATCAGGCCCAGCTTCCACATGCGGAACTCGGCATGGTATCCGAAGCGCTGGGCCACTCCCTTGTGGGCCAGCTCGTGTAGGAGGAATCCGGCCCCGATGCCGATCAGGGCCACGCCCAGGAATACGGCGAACTGCGCCAGCGACTGCGAATAGGGCGTTCCCTGCTGAGGCATGAGATACTGTAGGGAGAAGCACAGTCCCAACGCCAGCCAGCAGACCGCCAGGTCGCGCAGTTCGAACTTGCTGAAGCTCATGGCCTGAAAGGCCTCATATGCATTAGAAACTCCCTGTTGCCATCGGCGCCCGCCACAGGCGACGAAGTTAAGTTCAGCAGCGACCAGCCGTTCGCGTTCATCCAGATTATGAACCTGCCGATGCAGCGGGCATGGACCTCCGGGTCCCTGATCACGCCGCCCTTGCCCACCTCCTTGCGATCAGCCTCGAACTGCGGTTTAAACAGTACTACCAGCGCGCCGTCCGCGTCCAGGTGGGTCAGTATGTTAGGTATGACTGCCGTTAGAGATATGAACGACACGTCCACGGTGGCCAGGCTGACTTTGCCGGGCAGATCGAAGGGATAATGGGCATTGACCTTCTCGATAACGGCTACGCGCTCGTCCTGTCGCAGCCTGTAATCCATCTGCCCGTGGCCGACATCCAGGGCGTAAACGTGCTTCGCCCCGCGCTGCAGCAGGCAATCGGTGAAGCCCCCGGTGGAGGCGCCCACATCCAGGCAGGCCAGGCCGGATACATCGATGCCGAACTCCTTCAGCGCATGCTCGAGCTTGAGACCGCCCCTGCTCACATAGGGCAGCTTCTGCTTGAGGCTTATTTCAGCATCGGGAGCGACGAGGCAGCCGGCCTTGGTCTGCAGGGTGCCGTCGACGGTCACCTCACCGGCCATTATCATAGCCTGTGCCTTGCTCCTGTTCTCCGCCAGGCCGCGTGCAACTAAAAGGCTGTCGAGGCGCTGTTTGGTCATGCCAATAATTGTTACTGGAAAAGGGCGGGCCAAGCAAGCCCGCCCCGTCTTCACGAACAGTCATTGCGAGCGCAGCGAAGCAATCTTGCCTGTTAATACAGGATTGCTTCGTCGCTGCGCTCCTCGCAATGACATGATAAAGGCACTCGTAATGACGTGCTGGTTACAGTGTTATTTCGCCGGAGGCGGCGGTGGAGGCGACATGCCCTTGGTCAGGCTCTTGGGCATGAGGTCGGCCAGCTCCTTGACCGTCCAGACTCCGTCCTTGAAAATGCTCGAGATCACGGTCGGCTCGGAATACAATCCTACCTCGCCGCCGCCCACGAAGAAGGTCTTGCCGTTGATTCCGCCCGCGGCGTCCGTAGCCAGGAATACAACCAGCGGTGCAATATGCTCGGGCGCCATTCTCTTCAGCTCGGCGCCGATATCCAGTCCCAGTCCGCCGCCGCCTTCCTTGGCCTTCTTTTCCATGGCAGCCTGCAGCTCGGGAGTCAGTGTAAGCCTGGTGGCTGCGATGGGGCGAATGCAGTTGCAGGTCACGCCGTATTTAGCCAGGTCCAGCGCCACCGTGCGCGTGAACCCTACGATGCCTTCCTTGGCCGCGCTGTAGTTGGCCTGCCCCAGGTTGCCCAATCCGGCCTGCGACGACGTGTTGATGATGCGCCCGCTCCGCTGCTGCCGGAAAAACGCGCTGGCATGCCGCGTGCAGAAAAAGTGCCCGTACATGTGCACCTTCTGTATGATGTCCCACTCGTCTTCGGTCATATTGAAGACCATCCGGTCGCGCAGTATGCCCGCGTTGTTGACCAGTATGTCTATCTTCCCGAAAGCATCAACGGCGGCCTTGATGATGGCCTCTCCACCCTTCCACGTGGCCACCGAATCGTAGTTGGCCACTGCCTGACCGCCCATCTTCTTGATCTCCGCCACCACCTCGTCGGCAGGTGTGGCCGCGGAGCCGGCGCCGTCCGAGCCGCCTCCCAGATCGTTGATCACTACTTTGGCCCCTTCCGATGCGAAGAGCAGAGCTTCGGCCCTCCCCAGACCGCGCCCCGAGCCGGTGATTACGGCTACCTTACCGTCCAGTAAACCCATGCAAATACCTCCTTTTTTTGTGCGAAGTAGACTATTTTAACACACGTTGGCTTAAACAATTAACATATTTTATGACTCGGCGAGGTAAGTTTCCATCCTGACTTTCTCAGTATCGGCAGGGTAGGTGCGCGAGGCTACCATAAAGCAAATGAAACCCAGCAGGCCTCCCACAGCCGAGATGATTACCGCCATGCTCAATCCCTGAGCCCCTCCGCCCAGCAGGTCGGACAGCCATCCGATCAGCCAGGGACCCCAGGCCCCACCCAGCAGGTACTGGGCAAATACCACCAGCCCCATGGACAGGCCCTTATTCGCCACAGGCACGATCTCCTGCGATACGGCTGCAAAGGCCGGAACAGCCATGGAGGCCGTGATGCCGTAGATCACCGCAAGGGCAATGCCGACCGGGCTGAACCCGGTCAGGATAACGATTACTATGATTATAGCGGCGGCCAGGAAGGATACGGCCGGGACATACATCCTGCCGCGAGGATTCTTTTTACCCCAAAGGTCGGATAAGATACCGCCCAGCGGTGCGCCGATAATGGCGGTCAGCCCGATACCTCCCACCAGCATACCGGCTGTGGCCTCGTTCACATTCATCACACGCATAATAAGGCTGGGCAGCCAGTAAAGAACCGATGTGGACATCAGCACGGACAGTCCCAGCGCGGGGTAAAACCATTTAACCGTGGGGATCTTAAGCACGCTGCCCAGGGCCTTATAGAAACCGACCACACCCGTCGATGCAGTGGCGTCTTCGGCAGTCTTGTAATCCCTCATAAACAGGGCCAGTATGCCCAGGATCACACCGGGTATGGCGAAATAGAAGAAGGGGGTGCGCCACCCGAGCTTTATGGAGATAAATCCGCCCAGCATCACGCCGGCCGCCGCGCCAAGGGGGATGGCAATATGGAAGATGCCCAGGACCAGGCCCCGCCTTGCTTTGGGATAGGATGCGCTCACCATAGCGGTGCCGCCCGGGACAAATCCGGCTTCGCCCAGTCCGACGAATGCGCGCGGTATGATCACACCGATGAAATTGCCGGCCAGGCCGGTGAGAAAGGTGAAAACGCTCCACAGCATGGCCATGATGCCGATGGACTTCTTGCGGCTCCAGCGGTCAACCATGTGGGCCACAGGGAATGAGAAAAGCACCATCCCCAGCAGCAAGATCGTAGAGGCCAGCCCGCATTGGGCGTCGGTCAGTCCCAGCTCTATTTTCATGGGCTGAAGTATGACCGAGAACACCTGCCTGTCCATGTAGTTGATGGCGTACAGCAGTGTGCAAATGATGAGAACGTAGTGAGCTCTCCATCCGCCCGTCCCGTACTCTTTTGCCCCGTTCTGTGCGCTCGACATAGCGGTGACCTCCTTCGTTTCTGTACCTCTCCGCCCGATGGAATTCAACGCACTATACTACATCGGCCTTATGGATGCAATCGGACCATTGTGCTACAATTCCAAGGTCAGCAACCGGGAGAGGAGGGGCGACTTGTCATTCTGGGTTATCGCAGTGTCGCTCGCGGCACTGGCCATCATCGTTCTCATAGCTGTAATTGCAGCCAGGACGGCCGCCTTTAAGTCCAGGCAGCCAGCCGCCCCTGAAAAGATCAGCTATTCAATAGACATCGATGCCGCCGCCGCGCGGCTGTCGCAGGCCGTGACCTACAGAACGGTCTCAGGCCATGACCGCTCCCATTTCGATTTCGGGCAGTTCACGGCCTTCCACTCCTTCCTCGAGAAGTCCTTCCCGCGGGCCCACGCAATACTGGAAAAGCAGTTGATCAACGAGTATAGCCTGCTTTATATCTGGAAGGGCAGCAATCCGGATTTGAAACCCATACTGCTGCTGGCCCACCAGGACGTCGTGCCCGCCTCGGATGAAGGGTGGGAGCACCCTCCCTTCTCCGGCCGGATAGCCGACGGCCGCGTCTGGGGCAGGGGCACGCTGGACGATAAAGGCAGCCTGATGGGCCTGCTGGAGGCTGTGGAATACCTGGCCGGTGACGGCTTCAAACCGTCCCGCTCCATTTACCTCGCCTTCGGCTTCGATGAAGAGGTCGGCGGCAAAGAGGGGGCGGGCAAGCTCGCCGAATATCTCAGGGGGAAGGGACTGAAGTTCGAATACATTATTGATGAAGGCATGGCGACCACACAGGGAGTCGCGCCGGGCATACCCGGCTGGGTAGCTTTAATCGGCATCGCCGAGAAAGGCTTCCTGTCGCTGGAATTGAGCACCAGTGCCGAGGGCGGCCATGCCGCGCAACCGCCGCGTGAGACCACGGTCGGTATACTGGCGGCCGCCGTGGCCAGGCTGCAGGCCAGACCATTCCCGGCGCGGTTTACCGGTCCTGCAACAGCTCTCTTCGCCTACCTGGGCCCGGAGATGCCCTTCCCCAATAAAATGATCTTCGCTAATATGTGGCTGTTCGGCGGACTGGTCAAACGGCAGCTTGCAGCCAGGCCGGTGACGGACGCCTCCATCAGGACCACCACCGCCCCCACCCAATTCAAGGGCAGCGACAGGGACAACATACTGCCCATGCAGGCCGCGGCTGTGATCAACTTCCGCATACTGCAGGGGGACAGCGTCGAAAGCGTGATAGAGCGCGTTACCCGCATTGTGGCCGATCCGCGCGTTACGATACGACCCCTGGCCGGCAACCTTTTTCAGCCCTCTCCCACCTCGCCCACATCCGGATGGAGCTTCGACACGCTCACGGGCGCCATACGGGAGACCATACCCGGTGCCATTATTGCGCCCACGCTGGTGCTGGGCAGGACCGACTGCTGCTATTTCGTAGACCTGTCACCCTGCTGCTACCGGTATGTGCCCGAACGTATCAGATCGGACGAGATAGCATCCCTGCACGGCGTTAACGAACGAATATTGATCAGCAGCCACGGCGAGATCATCGGCTTCTATATCCGCCTGATGACCGCGTCGTGCAGTTGATTTCGACATTAATATAAGGAGGTTACCCATGTCACAAGGAGCATTATCCGGTATCAGGGTGCTCGACTTCGGCCAGTATATAGCGGGCCCGTTCGCGGCCACGCTGCTGGCGGAGCAGGGCGCCGAAGTCATCAAGGTTGAGAGGCCGGGGGGTGATCCCCTGCGCGGTCAGGACGGATTCATGGTCTGGAACCGCAGCAAAAAAGGTATCATACTGGACTTGAAGAAGCCCGAGGGGCTCAAGATAGCCCTCGATCTGGCTAAAAAAGCCGATGTCATCATCGAGAACTTCAAGCCGGGGACAGCCGATAGGCTGGGCATCGGCTACGAAAAGATAAAGGAATTGAACCCGCGGGCAGTTTACTGCTCGATCTCGGGATTCGGCCCGAAGGGGCCCTACGCAGGCTGGCCCGGCTACGACCAGATCGTCAGCACGGTAGCCTCGGTATACAACGAGCAGGGAGTGGTGACGCACCCGCTTTTCCTGGTGCTGCCGCTGGCCAGCCTTTACACCGCAGTGGACGCGGCCTTCTACATCGTTTCAGGCCTGTGCGTGCGAGAGAAGACCGGCAGGGGACAGAAGATCGATGTCTCGCTTTTCCGCACCATCCTCAGCACCTTCCGGCAATTCAATGTCGACTTCGAAGGCATGTTCCGCGCCCCCTGGGGTCCCACCGGACCGATGCCGCTCTACCGGCCGTACCAGTGCAAGGACAACGAGTGGCTTTTCACCGGCCTGGGCAATCCCAAGTTCTTCATGCAGTTTGCCGTGGAGCTGGGCCACGATGAGTGGCTGACAGACCCGCTGTTCGAGGGAGCGCCCTTCCTTATCTTCCCGCCCCGCAATGCGCAGGTGATGGCCATGCTCAAGCCCCTTTACAAGACCAAGACGCGCGCGGAGTGGATAAAACAGTTCATGGATGCAAGCATCCCTGTGGCGCCGGTGCAGACCGTCGATCAGTTCATGGCCTACAAGCAGGTCATCGCCAGTGACATGGTGCAGACCGTCAAAGAGCCCGGCAAGGGCATCGTCAAGGAGATGGGCGTGCCCATAGCCATGGCGGACACCCCGGGCAAGATCGCGGGGCCGTCGCCGCAGGCAGGACAGCATACGCGCGAGGTGCTGAGGGAGCTGGGCTACACGGCGCAGGAGATCAAGCGCCTCAAGCAGGAGAAAGTCGTCAAAGTTGCTCCGAGGAGGAAATAAGAAAATGTTGGCATTAGACAAAATCAGAGTAGCGGATTTCACGACCATGCTGGCCGGCGCGGGCGTATGCCGCGAGCTGGCCGACCTTGGCGCAGACGTTATCAAGATCGAGCCCATCGACGGCGATTCCTGGCGCATGCTGGCCGGCGGGTTCATGGGGGTCAACCGCGGCAAGCGCGGCATCGTCCTCGACCTCAGACAGGAGGAGGCCAGAAAGATCGCGCACAAGCTGATCTCCACCTGCGACATGGTGGTGGAGAACTCCCGCCCGGGCATCATGAAAAAGCTCGGCATGGACTACGAGACCGTAAAGAAGATAAAGCCGGACATACTCTATATCTCCATGCCCGCCTTCGGATCGAAGGGCCCCGATGCGGAGCGTCCCGGTTACGATCCCCTTTTCCAGGCCATGAGCGGCCAGATGCTGGGACAGGGCGGAGTCGGCAAGACACCTATATTCCACAAGATACAGCTCAACGACGAGATGGGGCCCATGCTGGGCGCCTTCGGCGCGTCGCTGGCACTCTTCAACAAGCTGCGCACGGGTCAGGGGCAGCTGGTGGAGACCTCCCTGCTGCGCTCGGCCGTGACGCTGCAGTCGGGCAACTTCATCCAGTACAAGGGAATGAAGCGCAAGTTCCTGGGCAAGCCCGACATCAAAGGCCTGGGCGCCCTTGACCGGCTTTACCAGGGCATTGACGGCGGCTGGCTGTACGTTTACTGCCCCAAGGAGGCCCACTGGCAGACCCTCTGCAAGGTGCTGGGGCTGAGCGCCCTCATCACCGATCCGCGCTTCGCCACACCCGGCGCGCGCAAGAAGCACGATAAGGAGCTCACAGCCATACTGGAGGAGACGTTCTTCACAACACCCGCAACCGCCTGGGCGCTGCTGCTGGCCATGCAGGGCGTTCCGGCGGCGCCGGGGCAGTCCATCGTCGAGCTGCTGCAAAACGACGCTCACTGCAAGGCCACGGGCGTATACGAGTTTCAGCAGCACCCCCAGTGGGGCAAAGTACAGCTGCAGGGCATCAACGCCCAATTCTCGGAGACGCCGGGCAAGGTTATGAGGCCCGGGCCCATGCTGGGCGAGCACACGACCGAAGTGCTGCTGGAGATCGGCTACAGCAAGGAACAGATCGCTGACTTCATACAGAAGAAGCTGGCCCTGCAGGCCGAGATACCCGCCAAGAAGTAACCGCGCATGAGATCGACTGCAACACTCGAATGCGATGGCGGGCTGGCTGTGATCAAGCTGGCGCAGGGCAAGCCCGCTCCAGACCTGGCCGTGCAGCTGGACTCGATCTGCGCCGAAGTGAACTACGATAAAGAGATAAGGGCCGCTGTCATCACTGGCAGCGGCCCCGCCTTCTGCGGAGATATTGCGTCCGCAGGCAGGTCGCAGCCGGCTTTTTCGCTGTCGGCGCCCGTGGCCTCGCTCAATTGCCCGGTTATAGCCGCTGTCAACGGCGACGCCATCGGAATCGGGCTGGAGCTGGCGCTGGCCTGCGACATCAGGATAGCGGCGGATATCGCGCGCTTCTCCCTGCCCGGCATCGGGCGCGGCCTGATGCCCTCCGACGGCGCCACGCAGCGGCTGCCGCGCCTGCTGGGACGCGCCAGGGCCATGGAGATGATGCTGAGCGGCCAGGTCATAGCGGCGGACGAAGCCCTGCGCATCGGTCTGGTCAGCCGGGTTGTGCCGGCTAAAGACGTGCTGAACGCTGCGCTCGAGATGGGCCGCGAGATGGCCGGCAAGGCTTCGTGGGCGCTGAGATACTGCAAGGAGGCCGTATACAAGGGCCTGGATATGACGCTGTCCCAGGGGCTGCAGCTTGAGGGCGATCTTTACTTCCTGCTGCATACCACCGAGGACCGCACGGAAGGGGTCAACGCATTCAGAGAGAAGCGCAAACCCGAGTTCAAGGGAAAGTGATGGGCGGATTCGAGACCATCATCCTCGATAAGAAGGGGCACATCGCTTATATCACGCTCAACCGTCCCCAGGTGCTGAACATCTACAACGTGCGCATGCGCGATGAGCTTTTCGAGGCCCTCTCGGCTATAAAGTCCGATGAGGACGTACACGTAGCCATAATCAGGGGGGCGGGGGAGAAGGCGTTCTGCGCCGGCGCCGACCTGAGCGAGTTTCTCTCCGCTCCGGCGCCCACGTCCGCTCGACATGTTCGCTGGCACAGGGACGTATGGGGACTCTTTCTCAACCTGCCTCAGCCTGTGATAGGCGCGCTGCACGGCTATGTCTTCGGCTCGGGCATCGAGATGGCCATGTGCTGCGACATCAGAATCGCCACCGAGGATGCGGTATTCGGATTGCCCGAGGTGGCGTTGGGCTTCATACCCGCCGCCGGGGCCACACAGACCGTGCCCCGCGCCGTGGGTCCCGGCCATGCTCTCGACCTGTTGCTGACCGGCCGCCGCGTGGGGGCAAAGGAGGCTCTTGCTATGAGGCTGGTCAACCGCGTGGTGCCGCGCGCCGACCTGATGACGGAAGCGGAGAAGCTGGCCGACAAGATAGCCGGATACGATCAGAAAACGGTGCGCAGGCTCAAGAAGTCGGTCTCCAGAGGTTTGGATTTACCTGTCGGCTCCTTGTATCTTCAATTACGGTTATAATCGTAAGGCACGGTAGGCCGTGTGCTCCCAGGTCATACAAAGACCGTTTGCGAGCTTGGTCGCCGTGC
>Ga0209609_10000372_pt1 | contig 27234 bp, 28 predicted proteins | sample LakKivw325mmetaG_FD_184136 | JGI IMG/M metagenome (GOLD analysis project Ga0209609, IMG submission 184136) | Anoxic lake water microbial communities from Lake Kivu, Rwanda to study Microbial Dark Matter (Phase II) - Lake Kivu water 325m metaG... | ecosystem: Environmental > Aquatic > Freshwater... | reverse complement strand
GACGGCTTTCAATTGAGCATTTCGTTCATAGCTATTTCCCGACTCAATGGCAATTTTGCTTATTCCTTGCTCAGCGAGTGTGGTTATTTGATAGCCAAGGTTACCAAGGAGAAAGCGATATTCCTTAATTTTCCCCGCGTTGGTGCTAGCTAGAAGGAGCTTAGGCATTTTATTTTTAGTGTTCGGCATAATATCTTATAAAATTCCTCTCCTGTAATGAATTTTTTCTTCCTTACAAGGGAGGTTAGGTGGGGGTGTGGGAATCCCCCTCCCTCTAGCTCCCTCCCGCCAGGGGAGGGAGAACTATAAGAGGTTTTGTAGTTAACCATTGTTAAATGTTCTGGAATCTGGAAGCCAATTTTTTGCTCACCTCAGGCATGGTGGTGTATTCCATTTCCTCTAGTGGCAGGCGATGTGGCTCGAATGGACCTATACGACGCAGGAAATCAGCCATAGCAAGTGCTTGCTGACGAGCTAGATCGAAGGAAAGGTCATCGAAGAGATCGCTGGGGCCGATAAGCTTGCCATTTGCTAACTGGAAACCAGCAGCTATCACTCTTGGTGGACCATCAAAACGAATAGCCCTAGCTTCACGGAAAGGAACTGGCATTAAGGGACCGTGGTGAGAGCCCCTCATCCAACCTTTCACTATATTAGGTGAAGCGAAAGGCTCAACTACCTCGCCTACAGCGGGGAACTTACCTTGTGCCCTAACGATGCACACCGGGTCATCCTTGCCTACATACCTGCCGGCAATTAGAGCCAGCCTCTGTGTAGAGGAAGAAGCAGCAATTTCGCCACTTTCTTTGTGGTAGACGGCCTTAAGAGCATAGCGGCTTGGCGAACCCAAGAAAATGAGCAAGTCATAGATTTCTTCGGGGGCATTGAAGGTGATTTTTTTAGATTTCAGAACATCATGAACTTCGAAGGTAAAGCCAGAATGCATATTAGCGGCAATTACTAATCCAATGGTATTAAAGGGATCAGCGAAAATTTTGTATAGTGGCAGATTCCAGGCGCCGGAGGCTGTCTTGTCTGCCATGAATATGACAATGGTTTCAGCTGCGCGCTCGGTAAACTGCATCTCAGCTACACCGGGACCCAGTCCTTTAATAGTGCCAGAAAAGGCATCAGATAAAAGGTCTTGTCCAGCGCCATGAAGCTTTAGCCTTTTAGCTACATCGGTACATTCCACGAATGTATCCCAGGCTAATTTATGGATTTGCTCACTATCTTCACCTTGCTGGTGAGTCATTATTAATTGAAGGTCATCGCCACAGGCAGTGACATAATAGTCAATGAGCAATCCTTGCTCTTTAGCATGTTCCAGGCTTTCCTTGGCTTTTTGTATTACATCTGGGTGGGAACTGGAATGCCCTACGTAGCCACCAACATCGGCCTTAATAAGGCTTAAAGTTATATCCATCATGCCCTCCTTTGCTTAGTAGTCAATGCCCTTACGGGCTGATATTCCCTTGGCACACAATAGGGAAGGTTGCCCTTCATAAAGAAAACAATGAAGACCTTTGAGCCATATCCTAAAGTCCTGAGAGCTGCCTGTTAGATTGCCTGATAGCACCTACTCAGTTTAGCAAGGGAAGGATTGAAGGTCAAGGTAATTCTTCTAGCTTAGGTTCAGTGATGACTCAGTTGCTCGAATGGGATAAAAATTAATCCTTCTTCCTCATTACCTAAAGCAGCCACCATATTTCGGCAATAGAGGAAAGCGGTGTAAGCTGCTATAGCGGCATCGCAGAGGTTATGGTTGAAAATACCCAAATATGGTTTAAGAGCCGGTAAAAGGTTTGTTAGCCCTTCCTTGAGGAAGGCTATCCCCAGGGGTGTGTTTTTCCTTGGTATGGGTTTGCCAAACAAACGAACTTTGCTGGCATAAGGATAAACTTCGATAACCTCAAATCCCATTTGATAGAGCTTATTCTTAAGCTCGATGCCGCGATAAATCAAAGGTTTAATAAAAGTCTTTTTTGTCGTGGGATAACAGGAAATATCCCCTTTCCTCAATTCTTGGTCGCACTGCCTGTTTTTCCTCTTTGACCGTGGTTGGCAACTACAGCTCTCTTCAAGGCAACATAGTCCCAGTGGCAGACTCAAAGGAGCATCAATGGCTGTTATCTTCGGAGAATAGAAATTTATGATGTTAATAATATCGCTATCCCTAGCTAGTAAGCCGAGGTAAACGACTTGTAGCTTGTCATCTAAACCTAAACAGGCAGTAGGTTTGTTTTCAGTTGAAGTTAAATCGATGCCAAAAACTGTGAGACCCTTCAACTTAAATCCTAAATACTAAGCACTAAATCCCAAACAAATCCAAATGTCTAAATTCAAATACTAAAACTCATTTTATTTTGAATTTTGGTCATTGGTGCTTTGATATTGTTTAGGATTTCGGATTTCGTGGTTGGGATTTGTCATTTTTTGCCCAGCCGCTTTAATATTTCTCTAGCTGCTACTACCCCTGAAGCTGAGGCTTGGACTAAGCCTCGGCTTATACCGGCACCATCGCCAGCAGCGAACATATTACTAATCTCAGTCTCCAAGCATGGGGTCAACTTCAGTTGACTGGAATAAAATTTAACCTCTGTTCCGTAAAGCAAAGTGTGAGGAGAAGCAACTCCCGGAGCTAATTTATCCATAGCTTGGAGCATCTCGACTATACTTTTGAGATAACGGTAGGGGAGAGCGAAGCTTAAATCCCCTGGGGTTGCCGCCTTTAAGCTTGGCTCTACAAGGCTGCGTTTGAGGCGAGCTTCTGTGGAACGGCGGCCATCCATTAAATCCCCCAGCCGTTGCACTAAGACACCGCCACTAATGAGATTGGTTAACCGCGCCAGATATTTACCATAGGCGATGGGTTCATGGAAGGGCTCGGTGAAAGCTGTGCTTACCAAAATGGCAAAATTAGTATTCTTTGTTCTATGCTTGGCATAGCCAACCCCATTGACTGTAACTACTGGGTCAGAGCCTCCAGTGGATTCCATAATTACCTCACCACCTGGGCACATACAGAATGTCCTGACCCGGTCATCGAAGGTCTTGGAATAGAACTCGAGTTTCGATTCATATAATACTGAAGTTAGTTCTTCCATGATTGCTGATGGTACTTCGATTCTGCAACCAATATCGATGGGGTTAGAGTTGAGGTTGAGTTTGAGTTTTTTGGCTTCGCTGGTTAGCCACTCTGCTCCTTCTCTTCCCGGAGCCAATATTAGGTAGGAGCAATTCAATCTTTCACCATTAGCTAGTTCGATAGCTTTGACTGTGCCATTTTCAACTACGATGCTCTTAACCTCTGTTCTTAGCTTTATGTCTATTTTAGATGCTAGTTGCCTCTGCATAGCCTTTAATACTTGGCGGCAGCGCTCTGTCCCCAGGTGGCGTAATTTGACCGGGATTAGCCTCAGCCCGGCTAAGGTAGCTTGGTGCTCCAGCTCAGCTACCTTTTCTCCCATTCCATAAACTTTGTGCCGAGCGCCAAAATTGAGATAAGTAGTATCAATGTAATCAACAAGCATTTTGGCTTGGTCAGGGCCAATTAGCTCTTTGAGTCGGCCGCCCACTTCAGTAGACAAAGTCAACTTGCCATCGCTAAAAGCTCCAGCGCCTCCGAAACCACTTACTAGATGGCAAGGTGAACAGAGTACACAGTGGTCGCTTCCTTTTTGAATTGGGCAACCACGAGCATCAATTTCTCTCCCTTTGTCTAGAAGCAAAACCTCAATGCCGGCCTCAGACAGCTCTAAACTAGCAAAGATACCTGCCGGACCGCCACCGACTATAACAACAGCATATTTCTTAGCCATTGAGCATCATTTGACAATCAAATCACATTGATTATAAGCCTTCGGATTTGATATGGCTAGTTTTTATCGCTAATATTTCCAATTAGGTCGTGGAAACATCTCCAGTTAAAGCCTTGCTTCAGCAGTTTGGCCTTAAGGCCAAAAAAAGATTGGGGCAGCATTTCCTTGTTGATGAAGATATATTGGAGTGTATTCTATCTGCTGCTGAACTTAGTCGCAAGGACATTGTAGTTGAGGTAGGGCCCGGCTTAGGCATACTGACTAAAAGGCTAGCTGAGGTGGCCGGCAAAGTTATCGCTGTGGAACTCGATTTCAAATTAGTTAGAATGTTAAGGAAAAGTTTAGCTTCTTTCCCCAACGTTGAAATTATCCACGCTGATATACTCAAGGTTGCTCCACAGCAGCTTTTGGGAGATTATTTGACTATTCCTGAGTTGGCACAAGGTTATAAAGTAGTAGCTAATCTTCCTTATTATATTGCTTCACCAATTCTGCGTCATTTTTTAGAGGCTTGGGCTAAGCCTTCGTTAATGGTGGTAATGGTGCAGAAGGAAGTTGGTGAGGCTATAGCAGCTAATCCTGGTAAGATGAGCCTGCTTAGTGTGCGCACTCAATTTTATAGTAAACCGACTATCATAACCTTTGTGCCAGCGGGAAGTTTCTATCCACCGCCGAAGGTGGATTCCCTTATTTTACGCCTTGATGTTTACTCCAAACCGCCTATCAAGGTCTGCGATGTTGACAGTTTTTTTGATATAGTTAGCTGTGGTTTTAAATCACCTCGCAAACAGCTTCGCAATTCCTTGGCTCAGGCTCTGGGAATGTCGCCCAGCCAGGTCGCTTTGCTGCTGGGAAGGGCTGGAATAGAAGCTAAACGACGGGCTGAAACGCTTAATCTGGGAGAGTGGAAAGAGCTATGGGAGGTTTTTGTCCCCTTTAGGAAATAATCGCTATGCTAACTATTTATGCGCCAGCCAAAATAAACCTTGTTCTCGAAGTGCTAGGAAAGTATGACGGTTATCACCAAATCTCCAGTATTTTTCAGACAATAAATTTGTGTGACACCCTTAGATTTCAGCTAGCTGAGGGGATCTCTTTTAAGTGCAGTGAGCCAAGCTTAGAGCGCAATAATTTGGTAACTGAGGCTGCCACGCTTCTTAAGAAAGCTACAAAATATAATAAAGGGGGGCGAATTGAGCTTGGCAAGAATATACCCTGGGGAGTGGGATTAGGCGGGGGCAGCAGCGATGCCGCTAGCACCCTTTTGGCTCTCAATAAGCTTTGGGAGCTAAAGCTACCAGTTTCTGAGTTAGTTCATTTAGCTGCTAAGCTGGGTTCAGATGTTCCCTTTTTTATTTATGGCGGCACAGCATTAGTGGAAGGGAAAGGAGAAAAAGTAACCCCATTGCCATCCTTACCTCCAACTTGGTTTGTTTTACTAGTGCCACCATTAGCTAAAATTCAGGATAAAGCAAAGCAACTCTATAGTAGATTGGATGCTAGCCACTTCACTAAGGGGCAATTTGTTCAGGCTGCTTTGCCATCTTTAAGGCAGGGGAAAACGCTTGCCCCAATTCTTATGTTCAATGTTTTTGAAAAAGTGGCTTTTGATTTTCTGCCCAACTTAGCCAAATATAAGAAGAGCTTTGAGGAAGCTGGAGCGGCAGGCATTTATCTAGCTGGCTCTGGGCCGTGTCTTTTTACTTTTGTCTCTGAGGAGGGGAAAGCTAATGAGCTATGTTTACGCCTGAGGAAGCAAGGGCTAGAATGCTATGTAGCATCTTCTCTACTAGTCACTAGTCAATAAGCGGCTATTTACGACGTTATTCTCATTGGCCTTAGCGTTGGCCTTACCTACTTGCTGCAATACCTCATGGTTTCAGTAATAGGGCTAGTTTTTCTTCCTCGGCCTTATTCTTGACCTCTCCATCTAATTTCGCCTTATGGAGTATTCGGAGGATTTTCCCTAACTCTGGGCCGGCGGAAATACCCAGCCTTTTTAGCTCCTCTCCGTTGAGGGAGGTCTTTACATACCGCAATTTAGTTAAAAACAGCTTGAGATTGGAACACACAACTGAAGATTCTGAAGCTATGGCGTTGGTTTGGATAGCTAGTAGGTCATGCTCATGAAGTAAGGAATAAATTTCACTATATTTCAGGAAAGATTTGTCCAGGAGGTGAAGTTGACTCTTTAAGCGAAGTGTATCACGCAATGCGCAGGCTAATTTTTGGGGTATATTAAGACGGTGGATGAACTGCTCATTTCCCCTTTCATCAAGAGGGTAAACAAGAAGACATAGATAAAGTGAAGGTAGCTGGCTAGGTTTATTAAGTGACCGTGCTTTATCAAATTTCTTGGCAATCCAGCCATCATAGTTGAGAGACGGATTTATCCTCGGCAGCACTCCTAGCTCGCCAAGTCGCTTAATGGCATATTCGGGATATCTCTCCCTGAGTATTAGCTCCAGTTCATGTCTTATGCGGTCACCGCTTATGGCATTTAGCATAGGAATATCCCGTTTAAGCAGCTGTGCAGTTTGTGGTTCGAGCTCAAATCCTAGTCGTTGCTCGTAGCGGATAGCGCGTAAAATTCTAGTGGCATCGTCGCTGAAACTCCTTGGGTGCAGAATGCGGATAAGATGGTGCTCTAGATCGTTTTTACCCTGATAGGGGTCGATCAATTCTCCGTAATTGTTTTGGTTGAGGGATATAGCCATGGCATTGATGGAGACATCCCGGCGAGAAAGATCACCGTTGAGGGAACCCGGAGTAACTGTTGGTAGTGCGCCTGGCCTGGCATAAGTTTCACCTCGCGCAGTAGCCATGTCTAAAGTGAAATTGCTGTAGCTAAGCTTAGCAGTGCCAAAGCGAGGATGTATAATCAACTTTGTGTCACTAATTTCAGCTATCCGCCGGGCTAACTTTACGGCATCACCTTCAATTACCAAATCTAGGTCGAAATTAGGATAACCTAGAAGCAGGTCTCGTACCACACCGCCAACGAGATACACCCTTTGCCCCAGTCGCTCAGCCTCCAAGCTAATATTTCTAACCAACTCTAGGAGTTGCTGAGGTAGATAGTGCTCAATTTGTGAAGCAAGGTTCATTAGTTATCTCATTTCAGGTTGATTCAAAATCCATTATAACTGATATCATTATATCATCACTCTTGCTTGTCATTGCTGCCTCCCTCCGCGAAGAGTCTATTAAGAGATTCTTCCCCTGAACTTGGTTCAGGGGAAGAATGACAAAAAACGAGGTTACTAAAACAATCTCGCCTAAGAATGCTTGACATAGTTAGGCTATGATGGATAAAATATAGCGTTTTGTATGAAGACGGATATGCTGTAATATGGCTGATGTAAAGCTTGGTTCAGGTGAGAGTTTTGAAAGTTTGCTGCGCAGGTTTAACAGGCAAGTGCAGCACGACAATATTTTAGTTGAGGTTCGCCGTCGCAGGTTTTATGAGAAACCTAGCGAGGAGCGCAAGAAAAAAGAAGCGCTAAAGAGGCAAAAGAGTTCTAGGTAGCCAAGGTGAAGTGCGAGAAAAAGATAAGGGAAGACCTCAAAGAAGCGCTAAAGCAACATGATGGAGCCCGGGTTTCTATATTGAGGTTGCTCTTATCTGAGATAAAGAAGGCTGAAATTGCTCAACGGACCCCTCTTGATGATAATAAGACTCTTGATGTTATTGGTAAGGAAGTAAAGCGACATCGGGAGAGCATTGAAGCTTTCAAGCGAGGGAATCGCAGCGATCTTGTAGCTCAGGAAGAAGCAGAATTGTCCATCCTTATGGGATATCTTCCCAAGCAGATGAGCCGTGAAGAGGTTGTAATTGTGGCACAGCAAGTAATTGGCGCAGTTGGAGCTAAAGGGATAAGTGATAAGGGTAAAGTTATGTCTCAGCTTATGCCAGAGATTAAGGGCAAAGCTGATGGTAAAGAAGTTAGCGATGTAGTTTCAGAGTTGCTTTGCGAGGAGCGTAGCGACGAAGCAATCTCAAGGTAGGACAGCGTAGATTGCTTCGCTTCACTCGCAATGACATAGTGCAATATTAAATGGTGCGTGGCGGTAAAATAATGCCGTCATTGTTTTTATTTGTAGTAAAGAGGGCAATGTTTTAGGCATGATGCCCTATCCTGAGCGGGCTTGCGAGCCGCTTCTTGGCAGTATAGATGGCAATCTAATTTGGGAGTCAATTATTGACTATCTCTAAAGAAATTCTGGATAAAGTTGCTTTAAGCGAAAAGGAATATAACCTTATTGTGCAGCAATTGGGGAGGGAGCCAAATGAGGTAGAGTTGGGGATGTTTGGCTCTTTATGGAGCGAGCATTGTGGTTATAAACATTCTAAACCTTTGCTTAAGTTTTTGCCTTCGCGGGGCAAGCGCGTCTTAATCGGTCCAGGGGAGGAAAATGCTGGGGCTGTGGATATTGGTGATGGTCAGGTGTTGGTGATGAAGATGGAGTCCCACAATCACCCCTCAGCGATTGACCCATATCAAGGTGCAGCTACAGCGGTAGGCGGGATTGTAAGGGATATCTTTACTATGGGCGCTCGCCCTATAGCTTTGCTTAACTCGCTTCGCTTTGGTCCTTTAACTGAATCCAGTAATCGCTACTTATTCAACGGAGTTGTCGGTGGCCTTGCCGACTATGGTAATTGCCTGGGAATACCTGGTGTAGGTGGCGAAGTATTTTTTGCTGAAGGGTATACTGGCAATCCGTTAGTTAATGGCTTGTGCTTGGGCATTTGTGAAAAAGGTAAGCTGGTCAAAGCCAAGGCCAGTGGTAAAGGTAACTTGTTAATGCTAGTGGGAGCTGACACTGGTCGTGATGGGATTCACGGCGCCTCTGGTCTAGCATCGCGAGCTTTTGAGAGTGAACAGGAGGCGAGGCCAACGGTTCCGGTAGGCAATCCCTCTCTGGAGAAACTGCTCATTGAAGCGTGCCTTGAATTAGCGCAAACTGATTGGATTGTAGGTATGCAGGACCTGGGGGCTGCTGGATTGACTGCTGCTACTGTAGAGTCTGCAGCTAGAGGTGGAGGTGGGGTGGAAATAGATGTGCTTAAAGTGCCTCGTCGCGAGGAGAACATGACCCCTTACGAAGTAATGCTTTCAGAATCACAAGAGCGAATGTTGGTAATAAGCAGAAAGGGCTGTGAAGGTAAGGTAAAAGCCTTGTTCGATCGCTGGGGACTATGCTCCAGTATCATTGGTCAGGTTACCGATAGCGGTCTTGCTGTAGTTAGGGAAGGAGAGGAGATCGTCGCTAAAGTCCCGGTGAATTTGTTGGTATCTCCACCTTTGTATCGGCTGCGAAGCAAAAAGCCAACTTGGCTCGAGGGACTACAATCTTTCGACATGAGCACTGTCCCTGATCTTAAGCCGAGGCAATGCAATTCCACCCTGCTTCGTTTACTGGCTTCGCCTAATATTGCCAGCAAGGAGTGTGTTTATCGCCAATATGACCATCAAGCGATGGGTAATACTGTGGTTCCGCCCGGCAGCGATGCCGCTGTTTTGCGCATCAAGGGCACTAAGAGAGGTATTTCCTTGACTACCGATGGTAATGGACGGTATTGCTATCTTGACCCTTACTTGGGTGGTGTGATTGCTGTAGCTGAGGCGGCTCGAAATTTAGTTTGCAGTGGTGCTGAACCTTTAGCTATCACCGATTGCCTTAATTTTGGTGATCCAGAAAAGGGTGATGTCTATTATCAACTGAAAAATTGTATCAAGGGCATAGCACGGGCATGTCGCGAGCTGCGAATTCCAGTTATTAGCGGCAATGTTAGCCTTTACAACGAGACCAAAGGTCAAGCTATCTATCCTACCCCGATAGTGGGTATGGTGGGGTTGCTCACCGACATAAATAGACATTGCACTATGTCTTTTAAAGATGAAGGTGATTTGGTATTTCTGCTCGGCGGTGGTGTGGAAGGCGGTCTTGCGGGCAGTGAATATCTGGAATTGGTGCAGGGCTTGGTGAGAGGAAAACTTTCCATTGATTTAGATTTGGAGAGGAGGGTGCAGAGGCTACTGCTAGAAGCCATAGGGTGTGGATTTGTCAAATCAGCTCATGATTGCTCTGAGGGTGGATTGGCAGTAACTATTGCGGAAAGTTGCCTTGTTGATGGCATTGGCTTTAAGGGGGGAAGCTGGAAGGTGATGGAAAGGCTGGATTCTGTTTTCTTTGGTGAGCTTCAATCGCGTGTTGTGATATCGGTAGCACCTGGTTCGGTGGCAAAGTTAGACCGGATAGCTACTAAGTGGCATGTGCCGTTAACTTTGTTGGGGATGGTCGGCGGTAAGCGCCTATTAGTGAAAGGTTATATAGATTTACCTTTGGCTGAGATAGGAAAGGCATGGCGGAATGGATTAAAGCAGTTATTAAATGTGGCTCCTTAGGGGATAAAGTGTAGTTGCCCAATTTATTGGGCATTTAAAACACCTATGGGGTATTGACAGCATACCGAGGGTGCTCTCCTCGAAGCACTGTCAAAACTTGCTCAGCGATGTCTTTGGCGACATTAGCCTGAGCTTCGATTGTGGAGGCACCAAGATGGGGAGTAACAACTATTTTGTCACTCTTAAACCGGGAGCTGTTGGTTACTGGCTCGGTGCTGAAAACGTCGAAAGCAGCGCCGGCTATTTTCTCATCTTCAATTGCTTTAACTACTGCCTCTTCGTCAACCAACCCACCTCGCGCGCAATTAATAATCCGAGCTGTTGGTTTTACCTTCGCTAGTTCTTCAGCACCTATTAACCCCTTGGTAGTTGCTGTTAGTGGCACATGAAGGGTGATAAAATCGGATTGTTCCAGAAGTTGGTCGAGGGGAACTAAGTCCACTTTGAGTTTGCGGGCATAATTTGTAGAGACAAAGGGATCATGTGCGATAACACACATTTCAAATGCCTGAGCCCGTTTAGCTACCTCTGAGCCCACGTTACCTAAACCGATTATGCCCAAAGTTTTATTTCTAAGTTCAGTGCCTACTAGTTCTTTTCTTTGCCATCTGCCTGATTTAAGTTGACTATTAGCTTTAGGTATATTACGTGACAGGGCGAGCATAAGAGCAATAGTATGTTCAGCGGCGGAAACAGTGTTGGCAGTAGGAGCGTTAACTACCACTATGCCTTTTTTAGTAGCATCAGCAACGTCAATATTATCTGCGCCCACTCCCGCTCGGCCAATTACCTTAAGTTTCTCCCCAGCTTCAATAATTTCGGCGGGTACTTGAGTTTCACTGCGCACAATTAGAGCGTCGTAATTGCCAATTATGGCTTTAAGCTCTTCAGGCTTCAATTTGAGTTTGATGTCAACTTGAGCATAATTGCGAAGGATTTCTAGTCCTTCCTCAGCGATTGTGTCAGCAACTAAAATTTGCATCTTCATTGTTTATTGTCACCCTGACCCTGAACGAAGTGAAGGGGAAGGGTCTAGATTCTTCGCGGAGTTTACCCTGAGCGAGAGATTCTTCGGTCGCTTTGCTCCCTCAGAATGACGGTAAGCAGAGGGCAAAGCCTTGGCTAATGCTTCCAACACTATCTTGATGTCATCCTCTTCTACTAAACCAAGATGAGCAATGCGAAAGATTTTGCCTGATAGCTTTTTTTGCCCCCCAGCAATAACCACGTCATATTCATCCTGGAGAACCTGAATTAATTTAGGCACATCAAGCTTATCATAGGCTCTCACCGCTGTCACGGTATTGGAGGCATGACTCTCTGGTGAGAAAAGAGACAATCCCAATGACCTTATTCCATTTCTGGTTATCTGGGCTACTCTAGCATGCCGGGCGAATATGTTAGGCAATCCCTCGCTTAGCATTAAATCTAGGTTGGCGTTTAGAGCATAACAAATGGAAATAGCTGGAGTCCATGGCGTTTGCCCCTTTTGTAAGTAATCTCTAGCTTTGCTAAAATCCCAGTAATAGCGTGGCATTTTAGCGGTGGCATATGCTTGCCAGCCTTTTTCGCTTACACTAATCATGGATAGTCCTGGGGGAGCCATCCATCCTTTTTGAGAGCAAGTGATAACAACATCGCAATGCCACTCATCTGTAGGTAGGTCAATGCAGCTAAGGCTTGAGACAGCATCCACCAAAAGAAGTTTGTCAAATTCCTTGACTACGGAGCTTATTTTAGCAAGGTCGTTAGTTACTCCTGTGGATGTTTCATTATGAGTTACCAGCACTGCTTTAATATCACTTTCTGCTCTTAAAGCCTTGCCTATTGCTTCGGGGTCGGCTGGTTTTCCCCATTCAAAATTGAGGTACTTTACATTAGCCCCATATTGCTTGGCGATTTCAGCGAAGCGGTCACCAAAGACGCCACAAGATACTGCCAGAATCCTGTCACGTGGCGACAAGGTATTGACAATGGCTGCTTCCAGGCCACCGGTACCGGCACATGTGAGGGTAAGAACATCTCCCTTGGTTTGGAATACTTGTTTTAGTTTTTCTGTTATTGAGTTAAGGATGTTGCCAAATTCCTTGCCTCGGTGATTTATCATCTGTTTGCCCATAGCTTGAAGGGCTTGTGGTGGGCAAGGTGTCGGTCCTGGTATACGTAGCTGCATTTATATTACCTCCAATTTCAGCAGTAAATAAAAGATTAAAATGCAAAAATATTGTCCTGAACTTGATTCAGGATTGACCTTTTATTTTTTATTTTTGATTTTTGATTTTATAGGTATGGCTATCTTGACAAATCGGTATCTCCCTATTCTAAGGATACTGCCGCTGTGAGCATCAATGAGACTACTGCTTATCTTTTCACCATCTAGCTCAATTGCTCCTTGAGCCAGTAAACGCTTCAATTCACTATTGCTTTTAACTAGTCCCCCCTGAAGTAGAGTTGGAGCGATATCAATATGGTATAGCTTGTCCTTGGTGTAGCTAGCTGCGAAGGCATATTCGGGGATCTCACTTGGTATTTCTCTTTTCTGAAATACTTTAGTAAAGTACTCTTCTGCCTCGCTTGCTGCCTTATTGCCATGGAATTGTGTTACAATTTCATAGGCCAACCGTTTTTTAAGGCTTATGGGGTTAACTGAGTGGGTATTCAACTGCTTCTTAAATTCAGCGATTTCTTCATCTGGGATACCAGTTACTAATTCAAAATAATCAAGGATAAGATAGTCGGGAATAGACATTAGCTTGCCATACATTTCCCCGGGAGCTTCATTGATACCTATATGGTTACCCAGGCTCTTGCTCATCTTCTGGCTGCCATCAGTGCCAATGAGAAGGGGAACGAGGAAAACCTGCTGAGGAGGCTGGCCCATGGACTGCTGTAGTTCTCTACCTAGGAGGCAATTAAATTTCTGGTCAGTGCCGCCAAATTCGACATCGGCTTTGATAACTACTGAGTCATAGCCCTGGAGTAAGGGATAAAGCATCTCGGTTAGAGAAATAGGATTGCCAGAGCTATATCTTTTATTGAAATCTTCCCTAGCTAAAAGTTGCGCTATAGTAAATCTGCTCGTGAGTTTAATTACCTCGTCTAGAGTGAATTTGTTGTACCACTCGCTTTGCCAGCTTACCTCCGTTTTATCCTTATCTACCACTTTGAAGAATTGTCTCAAATAAGTTTGGGCATTAGCCTCTACTTCTTTTTGCGAAAGCATGGGGCGAGTAGCTGATTGACCGCTTGGGTCTCCAATTCGTGCTGTCCAGTCACCAACTATGAGAATGACTTTATGTCCTAGCTCTTGAAACTGGCGCAATTTCCTCAAACCAGCTACATGTCCTAAGTGGATGTCTGTGGTACTGGGGTCAAAACCTTGTTTTAACCTTAGGCGTTTTCCTGATTCTAGTAGCTGTATCAGCTCCTGTTCGACGATGACTTCAGCTACCCCTCGCTTTAGGAGGGAGCTAAATTTGAAGCCTGTCCTGAAGGATGAAGGATCGGTCATTTTAATTCCCTGGTTATTATTTTTACCTTTTCAACATCTTTTTTAATCTGAGCCTTTAGTTCTTTAGACGAAGTAAAGCATTGCTCATCTCTCAATTTGTGTATAAATTTAACCTGGAGTTCTTTGTCATATAAATTACCTTCATAATCGAGAAGGTGAGTTTCCACGACCCTTTTACCACTTTTAAAAGTGGGGCGTATGCCAATATTGGTGGCTGAAGCAAATTGCTTCCCATCTACTTGAGTAATAGTGGCATAAACACCGTTGCCGGGCAATGCTTGTCCTGGCCTTATATCTAAGTTAGCGGTAGGAAATCCTAACCTTTGGCCGCGTTTGTCTGCGGAGATAACTTTGGCACTGAGCTTGAAATAGCGCCCCATCAATCTTTCCACCTTCATCATATCACCTTGAGCCAGCGCTCGACGAATAAGAGTGCTACGCACTATTTCACCATTGATTGTAAATGGGGGTATGATTTCCACGCTAAACGTCATTTCTTGTCCCAATGTGCGCAGTAAATTAGCATCGCCCTCGCGTCCTCTGCCTAAAGCAAAATCAGGGCCAATTAGGAGGCCACGCATCTTGAGATACTTCTTAAGCAAGGCAACAAACTCTCTGGCGCTGAGTTGAGCTAGCTCTAAAGTGAAAGATAACACTGCAATTAAAGCTACACCCATTTCTTGAAGTTCCTTACTTCGGTCCTCTAGGCTGCTTAGCCACAGTAATTGATTACGGGGGTGTAATATAGATTGTGGATGGGGGTCGAAGGTGACTACGCCGCTAAGCAAATCTTCTTCCCCGGCTCGCTGGTTCAGTCTTTTAATCAGGTAGCGATGCCCCGCATGAACGCCGTCAAAGACGCCGATGGTGAGAAGTGTTTCCTTTTCGGGAACTATACTGATTAATTCTTGCTCAATCCTCATTTGAAGCTTAGGACTTAATCTTTATGCTAGAAGTAGCCAATTTTCTCCCGCTGGCTTGGACTACAGGTATTAATTGAGACATAAATTGTCGGAAATGTTCAAAGGTAAGCGATTGAGCACCGTCTTTAAGCGCCAGATCAGGGTTAGGGTGGACTTCTATCATCAATCCATCAGCCCCAGCAGCTATCGCTGCTAGTGCCAGTGGAGCTACCAAATACCACTTGCCTGTGGCATGACTGGGGTCAGCAATGATGGGCAGATGGCTAAATCTTTTAATGACGGGGATAGCGCTAATGTCCATAGTAAAACGAGTGGAAGTTTCAAAGGTTCTAATGCCACGTTCGCAGAGGATAAGTTGTTCATTACCTCGGGCTAGAATATATTCGGCAGCTAGTAGCCATTCTTGAATTGTAGCTGATAAACCTCTCTTGAGCATCACCGGTTTCCTCGTTTCCCCCACTTCATCCAGCAGAATGAAATTCTGCATGTTTCGTGCCCCAATCTGGAGGATGTCAGCATAACTAGCTACGAGCTCAACGTCATTTGGTGCCATTACTTCAGTAATGATGGGCATCCCAGTTTCCTCTCGGGCTTTTGCTAGCATTTTGAGCCCTACCTCACCTAATCCACGAAAGTGATAAGGTGAGGTACTTGGTTTAAAGGCGCCACCACGCAAGATGCTAGCGCCATTTGCTTTGACTTCCCGAGCGGTAGCTAGAAGTTGCTCTTCGCTTTCTACCGCGCAGGGTCCAGCTATAACAACTATTTCATCACCACCGATAGCAAGGTCATTTACCTTGACTATGGTATTTTGAGGGTGAAACTCCCGACTGGCAAGCTTATAAGGCTTACTAACGGGGATAATCTCTTCCACCCCGGGCAATAGCAGCAATGTATCTTGGAGATTGGTAAGAACTTGGCCTAATATCCCTATAATTGTACGCTCGACACCTTGTGATACATGCGTCTTCAATCCTAGTTGTTGGATGCGCGCCACAACCCCATCAATTTCATCTTGGCTGCAGCTAGTTTTCATGACTACAATCATGCTTTGCCTCCTGGTATTATGGTTTCGCTTCTTTTCAGCTTTCTTGCTTCCCTTAAGTAAATATGCTTAATTTCCTCAGCTCCCTTTTCTGTGTTTACGAAGATTAAAATCCTCAAGCAGCGAGGTAAGCTGTTAGGAACATTCATCTCATGTCCGCAAAGTAAGGCAAGATGCTGCGGCCATCCTAGCTCCCGTGTTGCCGCTGCTGGGAACTCAGCATTCAGGTCCGGTGTGGTAGTGAAAAAGATGGCAGCTACCTCGTCAATCTCAATTCCGTTGGCCTGTACCATTTCCTCAAGTAGCTCCTTGCTGGCAGCTATAATGCTCTCTTTATTATTTGCCGTAACTGTAATAGCACCTCTGATGCCGCGACACCACAATTTGTTATTTCTCCTCCTAGCCTTAAGCAAATAGCCTATCCTATTTATTAGCTCTCGTCAAGAAAAGCTGGTTGACAAAGAGGAAAAAACAAGATACGTGGTAGAATAATGCTGGTGAGTGGATTTAGAGATATGCTCTCTGTGACAAAGAGCGGAGAAGTAGCGCAATCTATTGTCGATAAAATCGTGAGCGCTTTAGATGGGTGCTATAGAATCATAGGCGAGCCGATGGCTGATTCAGTTGACCTCCATATAGTTGAAAAATCTGCCAGGGAAACATTTTTTGCTACCCATTATGCTTTGCATGGAAAATCGACAATCACTGTTTATGTGGGTAAGTTTCTGGAAATACCTCAGCTTGTCGGTTTAGCTGGGATTAGACGCCAGGCGGCGCATTCCGTTTTACATGGCTCTTTAGAATACTACCTTATCAAGGTTCCCAAAGACTTGATAAGGGTGGCGAAGCAATACAATCTTCCCCAAGGTTGCATAAATACTCTTCTCTATAATATTGGAATGGCTGCCAAGGAATATGGAGTTACCAGGTTATTATATGGTAAGAACTTTGTTGTGGATCAGGCGGCTTATGCTAAGTATATCCTTGACCCGAGTGTTGAGGAGGTTCTAGCTTGGGAGGTAGCACTACGAAATAGATTGGAAAAGATTCTTTATCTAGCTTCAATTATCAGGGATGTTAGCTGTGCTGTGCCTTTAATTCGAGATGAGCAATTTGGAGATGAGATTAAAGATTACATGGGGAAAAAGTTGGCTTATATAACTCCTGCCTACCAGTCGAAGATCCAAAAGATAATTTATGAAAGGTTTTCATTGCTTAACACTGATACGTTTAGAAATATCGCTCTCGTCACAAGGTTCTTGGTTGATGAGATTATTGATTATGAGTTAGCCCACTGGCTTTGAGTTTATCATAACTGCTTAAAGCAGCGCTGCAAGTGCATATTAAAGAGCACTCAGGGGAGAGACGAGATTGGCGAAAAGGAATGCCAGATAGCATTAAAGTGAAGTGGTGGATTTTTACTGGAAAAGTTTTTCAGCGGTATTTTCCCTTATTACTGGGACTTTGGATATTGTTTGTGTTATATCCCAATCCCTTAAACTTGATTATTAGCTTTCACAGGATTTTTAGCCCAGATGTTGACCCTGGCGCTGTTGAACCCATGCTGGAGGGCCTTTCCTCCGATCCTGTAGCTATAGAAAAGACAGTTCTGGCGAGAATAACTTATAACTATGACTGGGAAGTTCATGGCATGCCGTGGTATTTCCCCACCACCAAAGTGGTATTGGAGAAAGAAAAGGGGGATTGCAAAGCCCGAGCTTTAGTTCTGGCATCCATCTTTGAAGCGAAGAACATCCCCTACTACTTTAACTGTTCTCCCATACATATGTGGGTGGAATATGAAGGGAAAATGGAGACCTCCATTGAGAATCCTAAAGTCAAGTTCTACCAACGGGATCCTGAAACAGGGGAGAGGTTCTTCCAGATTCCTGAGATTGAACTGGGCGAGGTAATGGATTCCTTTTGGCGGAGCTTCTGGAATCCTATGCCTGAGGGCAGAAAGGCTCTTCTGGTTTTCGGTTTATTCACTTTAGGAGTAGGCAGGGTAATTTTGTTTAAAAAACAGGGCCCAGGGTATTGACAAGATTTCAATCTTGCAGTAATTATATTAGTAATAATTTTAGAAAAAGGAGGGTATCATGGCAACAGCTTATTGCATGAAGTGCCGGAGGAAAGTCGAAATAAGAAACCCCAGACAGATTATCCTTAAGAACAGCAGACCAGCAGTGCAGGGTGTCTGCCCGAGCTGTGGGACAAAGGTATTCAGAATAGGTAAAGCTTAAATACTCGTAGCCATTTGCTGAGCGTCTGGAGGGAGCCTAGATATCAAATCTAACTCCCTCTAGACGCTCGAAATCTAGAGGTTAGAAAGAAGCCTGGTAATTTGGTCTCCGGCAAGTGTGGCATTTGCCAAGCTATATATTTTTGTATACTTTAGTAAGTAAAGGCTAGCGATTTTGTTATTTCGTCCAGGCTATGGTCTAAGGTTTCCTTATTTGTATGCCTTATATTCAAAATTCTTGCTGAAATTTTGTCACTTTCCAATTCAAGATATCGGCACTCTGTTAACAATGGCTTGCTAATTAATCTGTTCCCTCCAAAGAAGATATAGTCCAGGGTGTGATTTTTAAATCTTTCCTCAATTCTATTACTAACTTTTCTCAGGAAATCCTTTTTCTGCTCTTCAGTCCTCCGGGCAAATCTTTTTTGGCTTCTGCCGCCTTTCTTATGCTCCTTATGAATATACCCGGTACCCACTTTTGATTCTATCAAGTCATCGCCGTGGAAAATTCCTAAAGCGTATGACCCCCAGGTTACCAATACAACTCCTATAGTATATTTTCTCTCCAGTGTTTCCTGTAGAAGCGAAGTATCAAGCTTGGCAAGAAAAACTTTATTTTCTCTGATAGGGAATGGAGGCAGCACTATATACCTGTTTCCAATTTCCTGCCAAAATATAGTTGCTCCTGTTTTATACCTCTCAGCTTCTTGGATAACGGCTTTAGTATTAACCGCCTCTTTGATTTCATCGCCACGTATACGGTATTTAGGTTCTAGCAATAGTTCATTTATATAATGTGGAAAGGAAGAAGGTTTCACATACAGGGTTAAATAATCCCCAGGGCTGGTTTTGAGTTTAGCCAATAGGTTGTATAGCTTCCTTTTGCTAACAGCTTTCCCCTCCATTATTACTCCAATGTAGTGTGGTCAGTGATGATTGTCTGAATTGAAACACATTCTAATCCGTCGGAATAAGTATCATCAATAGCTCATTGATTTTCTGCTTACCCGAGGTTCTCGCAGCTTCTTCAATGATATAATAACGGAGAAAGCCAGGAGCTTTCACTTTGAACTAGGAGGATTAGCAATAATGGTTAAAGTAGTGACTGATAGTACTTGTGACATTCCACTTGAGATAGCGCGCCAGCTCTCTATTACTATAGTGCCACTGTATATGCAAATAGGTGCCAAGACTTATCGCGATGGCGTAGACCTTAAACCTGACAGGGTTTACCACGAGTTAGTTCATGGTCGGGAATTCCCCAAAACCTCTGTGCCATCGCCGGGCGATTTTGTCACAGTATATAACAATCTGGCCGCCGAAACTGATGAAATCATTTCTATCCATCTCTCCCCCGGCTATAGCGGCACACATGATGTGGCAAAGTTAGCCCAGAGTTACATAGGGGGTAAGTGCCGTGTGGAAGTAATAGATTCGAACTCGGTCTCCGTAGGCTTGGGGCTGATAGTCATAGCCGCTGCCAGGGCAGCTCAGGAAGGGAAGAACTTAGACCAGATTCTTGACATAATACATCAAATCATACCGCGGAGTCGCATGTTTGGGAAGGTTGATAACTTTGCTTATCTTTTTAAGGGGAAGCGCTTTCAACTAACGAGAGGGTTGATTCTCTTAGGGAAAATAAGCATGACACTAGGTATTAAGCTGCTGGGTGAGGTCTACGATGGTGGTAAAATACGTTCTCCTATGTTGCTTATTGGTCGGGCAATGGCCTTAAATCGCTTAAAGCGGTGGGCAGAAAACTTTCTAGATGCAAAGGAGATAGCAATTGCCTATTCCACAGTAATTGATGAGGCAGAGATGCTTGCCCAACGTTTGGAGCCACTACTTCCCAGAGAGCGCATTCTTATCACAAGGCTTGGCTGTGTTACATTTACATATGTAGGCCCCGGAACTTTAGTCATCGCCCTGATATAGATACATAATCTGGAGGTGTGTTATTCTACTAGGGCGGCAACAGCGAGGGTACCTGGCCCAGTATGTGTGCCTAATGTAGAACCAACCTGCGTTACGATGATGCGGTCTTGAGGAAATAATGGAGCTAACAACTTTGCCAGTATTTCCACTTCTTTGGACACGGTGGTATACATAATGGATAGCCCCCTGATATGAAGAAGAGCATTTACGAAGTCGTATAAGCGTTGCAGTGCGCCCCTTGTAGTGCGTGCCCTCCCAAATGGCTGAACTTCACCATCCTGGACTGTAATTAGGGGCTTCACGTGCAGCAGTGTGCCGAGAAGCACTTTACCTTTGCCAAGTCGCCCTCCCTTTTCCAAATACTCCAGCGTTTGGAGAAAAGCGAGTAGATGCATGCGGGAGACGTTTCGATGTATTATGTCCATGGCCTCCTTAAAAGTTACACCGTCTCGAACTGCTTTGGCAGCAGCAATAACTGTGAGTCCTGTGCCCATGGACACCGATTTAGAATCCACAACCTCGATGCGGCAGTCTTTCGTCATAGCCTCCTTGGCTAGTAGTGCTGCATTATAAGTGCCACTTAACTTATTGGAAAGGTGAATAGAAATAATTTCGTTATCCTGCTGTGCAAGTGTCTCATAGACATCGATGAAACTTCCAACCGAAGGCTGAGCAGTTTTGGGTAACTCCTCACTTTGAGCTAATTTGGAGTAAAATTCTTCTGCGTTGAGGTCAAGGCCCTCTCTATAAACCTTCTTTCCAAAAGAGACTGTTAAGGGCACAATGCTAATCCCTAGCTTCCGTGCGACCTCGCTTGGAATATCTGATGCACTATCGGTAACGATCCTAATTGTCATTAAATCCTCCTTGGCCTGCTCTACTGATTGGCAGACCTATGGCAAAATAGTCGGTCCGAATATTGTGTGAACCTTTCTTATTTTGTCAATTTTTCGAATAATAGCAATATTGGAAGCATTATTGACAAGCCTGGCAATTTATAAGAAACTCATGATACGAAGGAGGCTTCTATGGGAATATTAGAAGAAGTCCTTGGACGAAATGCGCGGATAACTATTCTAGAGACGCTATTAAAGAATCGAGGGGAAATCACATATCTGTCAGGACTTGCTGAGGAAACAGGTCTAGCTCATTCCAGCGTTTCCCGTGTGATTGAAGACTTGGTAAGAATTGGGGTAGTGGAGGAAGAGCCTCTGGGAAAGCAAACTAAAATCTTCAGGTTAAACGAAGGGAATAAGCTAACTCAACTTATGATTCGTTTTTACCAGGATTTGGAAGATTTACAGGGTAGGAATTGCTAATAATAAGGTTAGGAGAGAACTAACCCTCGATAGGGGATTGAAGCCAAAGTATAGGAATGTCTGGAATGGAACCTTCATATCTTAAGTTATATCGTAGCGGCGAGCTTGAGCGCCGGGTTGAAGCGCTGGAAATGCGGTTGGCATCATGTGATATTTGCCCCAGGGAATGTCAGGTGAACCGTCTAAAAAATGAGCAAGGGCTTTGCCATTCTGGATATTTGCCTATAGTCTCTGCAATTTGTGACCATCATGGCGAGGAGCCAGCTATCTCAGGCAGTAGAGGAACCGGAGCTATCTTCTTTGGTAATTGCAACATGAGGTGCGTTTATTGTCAGAACTATCAGATAAGCCAGGACCCAGGACATCAGGCTTCCAGGGAGATGGATTTTCATACTTTGGCTGAACGCATGGTATATCTTCAAGATGAGTTAGGATGTCACAACATCAGTTTTATTTCGCCCTCTCATTTTGTGCCCCAGCTAGTTCGAGCAGTCTTGGAAGCGGTGCCTATGGGGCTCAGGGTGCCCATAGTTTATAACACTAATGCCTATGATTCTGTGGTATCCCTCCAGGCACTGGACGGGATTGTGGATATCTACTTGCCTGATTTGAGATATGCTTCTGATGCCTGGGCAGCAAAGTTCTCTCATACCAGTGATTATGTGATGCGAGCTCGTCAGGCTATTCTTGAAATGTATCAGCAGGTTGGGGATGAGTTGGTATTAGATGGTTGGGGGTTGGCTCAGAGAGGATTAATTATACGTCATCTCATTCTCCCCAATCGCCTGGCCGGCAGTTACGATTCGCTTACCTGGCTGGTGCGTGATATTTCGCCCAACGTTACTGTAAGTATCATGTCTCAATATTATCCCACACATCTAGCCACTCAGATAGCCGAGCTGTGTCGCAAAATCTCTGCCTCAGAGTATTCAGAAGTCCTTGAATTGGTTGACAGGCTGGGATTAGAAAATGGCTGGATTCAGGGCACGGATGCAGCAGAAAACTACCTGCCGCATTTCGAACGTGATGGCCATCCCTTCCAGCCAGAGAAGGCGGAGGTCTGAGCTATATTCTCTCATGCCAGCGTAGCTCACAGGCAGGGCAGCGGTTTGGTGAGTGAAAGCTAAATAGCTTGATGACACTGAGATGGAGAGGGAGAAATTTGAAGCTCTTGTGGCAAGAGCGCTGGAGAATTTACCCCCAGAGTTTAAGAGCAAACTGGAAAATGTTGATATTGTTGTAGAAGATTGGCCAACACCAAGGCAACTCAGAAAAGTCAAACTCAGTCATCCTGGCCAATTACTGGGCCTTTACCAAGGTGTACCCCAAATTAGAAGAGGTAGAGGGTATGGAATGGTTCTGCCTGATAAGATAAGCATTTTCCGAAAACCCATAGAGGCGCAATGTCGTTTTGGCGAGGAGATTGAGGTGAAAATAGGGGAAGTAGTGCGCCATGAAATAGCTCACCATTTTGGTACTGATGAGAAGACTTTGCGGAGGATAGAGAGGGAGAGGTACAGGAAAGGCAAGTAGTAAAAATGAAATCTCGATTTGCTGGGTGTCAACGAAACCTGCTAGTAGTTCCTCTAGCCTTGATTATCTTCTAGCCGAAATCCCTGCCGTCAGCTATACTAATTTTGTGACAACATAGTTAGCATAGTCCTATGAGCGAAAACAAAGTACTGTTTCCCGGCTTGAGTCGGATTAGAATTAGGTTAAACGTAGGGCATGGAAGGATACTTGTGATGACAGAGGAGGCGAAATGAAATACAGGGTGGTCTTGGAGCCTCAAGAGGAGGGTGGCTATACCGTATACGTACCCAGCTTGCCCGGCTGTGTCTCCCAAGGGGAAACTAAGGAGGAGGCCTTGGCCAACATCAAGGAAGCTATTGAGGTTTACCTGGAGAGTCTCAGAGGGCAAAGGATACCCTTACCCAAGGTTGAGGAGCACGAGGTAGCAGTGTGAGCCGATTGCCGGTGCTATAATTACGATTACTTGGAGAACTGCACCTTTACCTAGGGAGTAGTTCAGCTAAGTGGATTTGGAGGTGGAAAGAGAGCCAGGTAAGGCGAGAAACTCAAGGGAAGTGACCTGTGTCTTTACCTCTCCTAGGAGAGCCAAGCTAAGCTTTTATAGTGGTGTAAGGAAGTTATAAAGAAAAAGCAAGGGGCAAGAGCAAATGAAAAAGTTTGTGATTAGTCGTGATTTGCTAATTGGGCTACTAATCATGGGCGTTGTTGGTGTCATTCTTGGCTTATCCGCTTGCTCGGCAACTATACCACCACTTCCGCCACCTCCCCCTCCTATGCCACCTAGTCCAGAAGCGGCAACTTGGGGAGAATCTAAAACGAATCCCATGCCCTTAAACTACGGGTTGACCTGTGGAAACCAGGAACTGGTTGTTCATACCACAAAACGATTTGACAAGTTAGGCTGGAAAAGACCTGAAACAGGCAATGTCTGGCTGGTCGTTCAGATAAGCGCTGAATGTCAAAAGTCTCCATGCGATTTTAGCGTGGAGCGCTTGCAAGTATTAGGGGATAGTAACCGCATTTACGAGCCCTGTTTGAATGTCAAAACGAACTGTCCGCTCCGAAGTGAAGAGCACTATGGCATAACGCACATAGATGGCTGTGTCATCTACCAGATAGACCGAAGCGAAACTGATTTGGTGCTAGCCTGGAGTTGTGATTCGGGTGTTGATAGGTTTTTCGAGCTTGAACGTAGGCCAGGATATTAGGTATTCAGTAGATTACTCAGCTTGAATGTATCTGCCTATACAGCCTTGATTTCTTTAGTAATATTCCCATAACACGGGAAGGTTATCGGTATATCAGACCATGGCATCGTGGAGGTGTTCATTTATTTAAGGAATACCAAGGCATAAGTATCAGCACCATCATCACAATAATAGCAATTATACTGACTATAATAGAACTAATTAAGTAAAGAAGGAGGTGGGTAATATGCCCGAGTACCAAGAGCAATTCACTACACATGTTGATATGCATGGAAGTCTTATGGCTACTTATGAGGAAGCAACATTTAAAAGAATTGCTGAAGATGCAATTTTCTTCCGTCAACAGGCAGCACAAGGTGAGATTGATGAGAAACAGAGAAAACGCTACGCGATGGTAATTGTATTACTGATGTCGTTCTACCTAGAATCCATGTCAAAGCTTATCTGTGAGGCAGTAGTAAACAAAGGGTTGGAAGATGTTGACAAACGGGGAGACTTGCCTAAGGCCATACGGAGGTTTAGAGCAGTTCACTCTGAACTCTTGGGCAAAGAACTGACTTTGAACACCGATGGCATCCAAGACATATTTACTATCCGAAATAAAATCATTGCTCATCCAGCTGGCCGTGGTAAGTTGCAAACCAATGAGTTTGGGTGGAGTCCCGTAAACCAACAGTTTACTTACAGAAAATTCAAGAATTTCCCATTTGTTTATTCCCACTTCACGCTTCGAGAGGCGGATGCTGTACTTAAGGAAGTTTATGAATTCCTGACGGAATTTCTTCGTCTGCTTACACACAAGCTATCCAAAGAACAGGTTGACGAGTTGTGGCCGCAGGAGTTAGGTGAATGGAATAAATAGATACATAGATTTTAGAGCGGATTGTCACCCTTGCCTCTAACTAGCCAAATGCCACGTCAGAAGCTTCTTTGTGCCTCCAACACCCTTTAGATATGAATTCAGACTTTCGGGTTGCCAGCTAAGATCTGAATACAGCCTCAAACCTCCGATACAGCCTCAGTCTATCCTCAAATTTCACCGACCTAATATGTTTTGGCGCCATTTGAAGATATACTTTATGCATTGAGAATCATAGGAAAAAGAAACGGCCTCTTCACGAAAAAGAGACCGCCGGAGCAAGATTACTCGCCTTGGCGATATGACTAGGTGCAGGTTACATGAATTCTTATAGTCTTCCGCATAGTATCGTGAAAAAATACCTCTCTTGTAAGGAAAAGAAACTTCATTACATGAGAGGTTAAGTGAGGGTGAACTTCCCCCTCCCTCTACCTCCCTCCCGCCAGGGGAGGGAGAATTACAAGGAATTTTGTGATTGACTATAGTTTTCGCCAAGCAGGCAAATTCTTGGGTGCAATGCTTTAGCTGTGGCAGTGCCAAACCTGACTATCCTCTCTTTATTCTTGCCGGACGTCGTTGCATTGCATCCTCAACCTGCCTTTTTGTGTGTCAAAAATTGCCGATTATGCGACACAAAGCATTTTGTGTTTCATAGAATATATGCAAGATGCTACTCCCCAATGGTCATTAGCCTTGTGAATACCATGACTGTGGGACGTCTGCCCTTACCCTCTCGTAGAATTTCGAGTATATCTCCCTCTTTGAGTTCGTTCAAGACCCTAATCGCGCTTGCTTTAGGAATGCCAGAACGTTTGACGAACTCCGAGGTGCTAACAATAGGGCGTTCAAAAATCGTGTCTAATGCCTGAATAGCGAATTGCGACTTGGTGATTTGGGTGATCTTCTGTTTCATCTCCTCGTATAGCTCCAGAATTGCCTTGGCTCTTTGACTATTGACTTTGGACTGCTCGATAACAGCGGTTAGAAAGAAGATAATCCATTCCTCCCAGTTATTATTTTGGGTAATATCATGTAGTTTTTCATAATAAAAATCTCGATGAGCTTCTAGATAAGCGCTGATATAAAACATTGGACTGCTTAATAGCTTTTTTTCAAATAAAAACAGCGGTATCAAGATTCTGCCAATGCGACCGTTTCCATCCAGAAAGGGGTGGATGATTTCAAACTGGGCATGGATGATTGCCAGTTGTACTAGCCTATCTTTTTCTTCATAATGAATATATTCTTCCAGATTTGAAAGAAATTCCATTAACCGCTCAGGGGAAGGGGGAATATAGCTTGCTTGTTCAATTGTTGCACCAGGTTTGCCGATCCAGTTTTGAGTTTTTCGAAATTCCCCCCTTGCTTTATTCCTGCCACGAACGCTACCCAATAGCATGTAGTGAATTTCACGGAGAAGATTCAGGGTGATGGGGCGAGTTTCTAGCCATCCCATCGCATAATCCATTGACTTGCGGTAATTAATTATTTCTTGGATATCTTTAAGCTTCGCTGCGTCTGGTCTTGGCGCTGCTTCATACTCCAAAACTTCTTCCAGAGTAGCTTCTGTTCCTTCTATTTTTGAAGATAAGACCGCTTCTTGGGTAGTCAGCGGCGATAGAAAAACCGATGGATTGATTATTCCCTGCAGTATTCCTTCGTAGCGGGCTAATTCAAAATTTGCTTTGCCAATTAAGGGAATAAACTCCTCCCACTTCAATGATTCTAGAGGTAGCATTTCAGGTACGTATGGCTTCATGGAATTTCTCCGATCTCTAATTTCCTAGAATCTCTTGCAACAATCCTTCAACGGCAGAATAGGCTATTCTGTGTTCGAATGTCAAGAAGCTGTGCTGGCTGACCACATAGGTAACACTGGGCTATGGATTTTAGCAAGTTCCCTTTCAATATACTCTACGGGAGCAAGATAGCCAAGAGATTGGTGCGGGCGGTTGAAGTTATACTCAATAAGCCATTCAGTTAGCCCGGGATTGAGCTCTTCAGGGTCTAAAGATAGATTAAAGTTGTAAAGCCATTCATACTCCAGAGTCTGGTTGAATCTCTCTATCTCAGGGTTATCCTTTGGGGTTTTGACTCTGGAGAAGTACCTTTGAATACCTAATTTGGCGCTAGCCCTTTCAAATTCCCAGGCAAACTCACTCCCATTATCCGTCTGCAAGTTTTCTATGGGCTGACCAACAAGGTAGCGGAGACGATAAAGAAAATCTGCTGCAGACCTTGAGCTCTTATTTTTGTACATCCTGGCATAGCCTAACTTGGTGGCATGGTCCACGGCAGTCAGGATATATCTTTTAAGATTATTCCAGTAGATAACAATGGTATCAAGCTGAAAGAGGAAACAGGGTCTCCCTTCCTTCACTAGCTGAGTTATTCTCTTCTTTGGTTTCTGACGAGCTCTGGCTCT
>Ga0209609_10000370_pt1 | contig 27282 bp, 27 predicted proteins | sample LakKivw325mmetaG_FD_184136 | JGI IMG/M metagenome (GOLD analysis project Ga0209609, IMG submission 184136) | Anoxic lake water microbial communities from Lake Kivu, Rwanda to study Microbial Dark Matter (Phase II) - Lake Kivu water 325m metaG... | ecosystem: Environmental > Aquatic > Freshwater... | reverse complement strand
GACGTAGGAGCGGCCCGCCGGCGATGCCTGCTTGTTGTAGCAGATACGGCCAGTACTGCGGGCCTGCCACGGGCTCCATGATGGCGCGCGCCGTGCGCTGCGCCCGCGCCATGAAACGAATCAGGCGCTCGTTGGCGCCCAGGTCCAGCGCAGCCTCTCCGATGCCGCGACCTCTGCCTACGGGCACTAGTTGGTACATCAGCAAGATGCCCGTGCCCAGCTCATCCACCAGAGCCATCAATGGCTCCAACTGGTCCATGTTGTACTCCATGGCGGTGATGTTGATGTGAAGCAGGATGCCAGCGCGGCGCAGGGCCCTCATCCCTTGCAGAGCAGCCTCGTAGCAGCCAGGGCTGCCTCTAATGGCGTCGTGGCTTCTGGCGTCAAAGCCATCCAGGCTCACCGCGGCGATTACAACGCCACATCGCCGCAAGGTACGCGCTGTAACGTCGTCAATCAGCGTGGCATTGGTGGCCATGGTGTTGGTGAACCCGAGTGCCTGGGAGTAGGCCAACAACTCGAACAGGTCGGGCCGAACTAGGGGTTCGCCGCCGGTAAAGGCCATCATGCGGAATTCGTCCACATCAGCCAGTTGCCCCAGCAGCCGCTTGGCCTCGCTCGTCGTAAGCTCGTTGGCGCCGGGCTTGCCTGCCGATGCATGGCAATGGATGCAACGCAGGTTGCAGGCGGAGGTCATTTCCCAAACCGGGTGTGCAGGAAAGCCGATGCAGCCCATGCCACGCGAGCCCGCCGCTCCGGGTAGGCACTGGATCCCATATCTGAAGAACCAGTTGGGCATCTGGCGCCAGCGTGACAGGGCGCCAACGTAGAGGGCGCTTACCGCCTGGCGCAGGATCAATCCGGGCGGCCACCAAAAGGGGCGCACCCTGCGCTTTGGCTTGTCGCCCCACTCAGGTGGCCAAGCGGTATTGGGATCGTTTTCTGGCCGGAAAGGCGTCCTGTGCTGCATCTTTCCCCCGGTCAGGGCCAGAAGGCGAGTATGAATGCGCCACTGGTGGCCAGGTTGGCCAGCAGCGTAGCTGCGCAAAGCCGCTCCAACACCGACGGATCGCGCCAGCGCCCTGTCAATACCCCGATCACGGCAATACTGCAGGCAATCCACGCTGGCACATAGAACAGCAGCATACTCGCAGGCGCGCCATGGTGGAGGGAAAGCAACACCCCGGCCCAACCCCCGGCGGTGGCCAGGGCATAGAGCCAGGCTGCCCGCTCTCGTCCCAGACGCACTGCGAGGTTCCTCTTGCCGGCCAGCGAATCTGCCGCCCAGTCGGGATACTCGTTGATCAGGATGACGTTAAAGATGCTGAGCCCGATGGAGATCGCCGGCCAATGCACAGTGGACGCAATGCGCCCGGTCTGCAGGTAGTATCCAACGGCCACCGGCAGCCAGCCATAGCACAGAGCAATCCACAGCTCGCCCAGGCCAGTGCTGACCCAGCGCAGGGGGCGCGTCGAATAAAAGAACCCGCCAAGGATGCCGATCACTCCCAGAGGGATGGTGCATGTTCCAGTGTGATAGCCTGCTTGCAGGACGAGGCCCACTCCGAGCGCCAGCGCCAAGCTGACGATCGAGCCCCACAGCGGCGCCTGACGGGGAAGCTGTCCGCGCTGAACCACCTGAGATCCTCCCGCAAAGCGGCTGCGGCCTGCACTCAGCGAATCCTCCGCAAAATCCCAGTACTCTCCAGCCAGGTAGGTGGCGAGCATCACCAAGACTACTCCTGCCACGCCCCACAAAGCGACATCCCAGCGGAATCTGCCGGTCTGCTGTCTGGCCAGCACGCACCCGAGCACAAACGGGAGCAAGCCCACCGTGTGGAAAGGAGGACGTGCCATGGCCAGCCATGCCCTCAGCTTCTGGACGAGACTTTGACCCATGCCCTTACTCGCCGTACACTGTGGATCGTCCCACAGTGCGATTCGTAATGAAAGGAGCGGCCCATGCCCGGTAGTGATCTGCCACGATCCAGGCTCTCGCTGCCTCAGCTCTTGCCCGATTTGGCCGTCTTTGTGCTTTTGGTCGCTTCGATTGTGCTGTTGTGGAGGCGCAATGAGCTGCTCCTGGGCGTCCTGCTGGCGCAGGCTGTGGCTGTGCTCTACTTGTGGCACGATGAGAGGCAACTGGCTCTCTTCTTCGTGATTGCCGTGCTGGGTTCTCTGGCAGAGCTTGTGTTCGTGCGATTTGGCGTCTGGCGCTACTCTAATCCCACGCTGCTGGGCGTCCCAGTCTGGTTTCCAGTGTCCTTTGGCATTGCAGGCGTGACAGGCTGTCGATTGGCTGACACGCTGGCGGGTTTTCTCGTCCAAGAGAACTGCTCGCCACACGACCGCAGGGGATGATCAGACAGACCACCTGGGGTGATACCAGGAAGGAGGACGGCTGAGGACTGCCACCTGGACTCTGCTATCTGAACTGCTCGTCCTCGGCCAGTATCTTCTTCAGGCCCGCCTCCAATGTTACACGCGGAACAAAGCCGAGCTTGTCGCGTGCCAGCGACACGTCAGCCACTAGGCGGCTGACACCGCCGTTCTCTTCCACTTCGTTGTAGAGGCGATGAGCCGTGCGCTTGGTGGCGCGTTCGATTTCGTCCACCAGCGCGTTGATGGTCACTTCCTGCCCGCTGCCCACGTTGATTACGGCGCGATCCACACCGCTGGCCTGGGAGGCAGACACCAGTGCGTCCACGGCGTCGCTGGCGTAGACAAAATCCCGGCTCTGCAGACCGTTTCCATAGATCACGAGCGAGCCTGCGGCCAGGATTTGCTTCAGGAAGCGTGGGATGACCGGCGCGTGCGTAGGCGGGATGCTCTGCCCAGGGCCGTAGGCGTTGAACACGCGCAGGATCACGCTTTCGATGCCCCACAGGGCGCCTAGAGCCAGGACATATCCCTCGGCCGCCATCTTGCTGACGGCATACGGGCTCTCCGGTTTGAGGCGTGCGGTCTCGCGCACGGGTTGCTGTTCCTGCTCGCCGTAGGCCGCCCCCGATGAGGTGAATACCACGCGCTTGACGCGCGCATCACGCACGGCGGTCATCAGGCTCACCGTGCCGCCCACGTTGACTTCATTGTACTCGACCGGGTATAGGATGGACTCCTGCACAGAGACGCGCGCAGCCAGGTGGTAGACGCAGTCTACGCCCTTGAGCAGGGCCCACAGCTTGGGGATATCGCGCGTGTCTCCACGCGTAAAGACCACGCGTGAGTCCAGGCGCTTCTGATCGCCCGCGCTCAGGTCATCCAGCACCCGCACGTGATGCCCTTGTTGTACCAGCCGGTTGGCAAGAGCGGAGCCAAGGAATCCGGCCCCACCCGTGACCAGGAATTTCATGCCCTCCCCTTCCGTGCGGCAGGTCCCGCTATTGCCTGAAGAGATAGTCGTTCAATAGCTTGCGCACCTGCTCGTCGTCGTCGTACTCTTCTCCCAGCGCAGTCATAGTGCCAGAGGACGACGTCACCACGCCCACACTGTCCAGGTGCAGCTTGACGTTGGCCACGATCTGCCCAGGATACCCCCGCCCGTAGACTCCAGCCTGCACGACCAGTGTGCCGGTGCTTGCAGAGCGCCAGGGCTCGGTTACAATCTGACCGGGGCCGGCGCTGACGATCAGGTCCACGCCCGACAGCGTGTCGGCCAGTTTCAGGTTGGCATCCCAGCCCAGATTGGAGAGCAGGATAATGATACCTGTCTGGGCCTGCAGCTCCTTCAGATAGGTCTCCATGGCTTTCTGGGCATCCCCCACCGCCAATGAACCGATCACGTGCACGCCAGGAACCAGCGTCGCCGTCGCAACCGATGGCCCTGAAAGGGGCGACGGAGCGGGAGCCGCCTGCGTGCCGCTGGGCGTCTGCGGCACCTCAACTCTTGCCGCTACGCTCCCGCTGCCGGTAAGGCCGAGGAGTCCGACCTTGCGCCCGCCCACCTCCAACACCACATAGGGCTTGCACAGCAGCTCGCCGCTGGACGCGACTACCACGTTCGCCGAAATGACTGGGAACTGCGAGTCAGCGATGCGCTGCCGCAGGGCTTCTTCACCCAGTTGCAGGTCGGTCTCTCCCAGCGCCATGGCGTCGTAGTGCATGAGGTTCATGGCCTCGGCCATCACCTTGCCTTCTGAATCGACCGCCGGGCCCCAACTGCCCCAGAACGTGTTGCCGGCATCCAGCACCAAGAGGCTGGGATGCTCTGCCCGCGCTGCCTGAATAAGGGTAGCTCGCCGAGCCAACCCGCCCAAGGGATGGCCTCAGCCGCAAGGTTCCGTGTAGCCCACCGTGTCCGAGCTGTACACTACCACCAAGTCCAGAGGCTGCGGGGTGGCGGTAGGCAGCGGCGTGGCTGTGGGCAACGGTGTGTGGGTGGGTAGCGCTGTGGCCGTGGGCAACGGCGTCGGAGATGGCTTGGCCACGCTGCAGGCCGACACGGCAAGTGCCAAGGCCGTGGCCAGTAGTGCCCAGCGATGGATTCGGACTCTCAGATGCATAGCGAGATCGTTGTCTCCTGTCGTCATGGCTGCATGAACGGATGCCTCGCCCTACGGCGCGGGCTTGTTGTTGTCCATAAAGGCCTTTAGCTCGGGATCGTCTGCGAATTCGTCCGTCAAATAGATCAACTCGTCTTTGAACGCAGTAACGACTCCATCCTTATCAAAGCTCAGACTGCGCCTTCCCAACCACTCCCCCAGGTAGCCGGCCTCTACGATCAGCGTGCCGGTGGTCTCGTTCTTCCAGGATTGGTCCATGGCCATGCGCGAACGGCCGCCCACGATCAGGTCAATCCCGGCCACTGCTGAAGACAGACGCACGTCTTCATCGTAGCCTCGCGTGGAAAGGACGATGATGATGTCCGTCTGCTTGGACAGCTCCCCCACGTACTTGGCCAGCACCTCGTCTACTCTGAGGGCGGCAAGGTTCTCACCCATTTCAGAAGGCGCGATCATCGCAGTGCCAGTCAAGCCGATAATGCCCACCCTGCGACCGCCGACAGTCAACAGCGCGGTTGGCTTTGCCAGCAGCTTGCCGCTGTCAGCGACACTGATGTTGGCAGAAAGGACAGGGAACTTGGCTTCTGCAATGCGTTGGGCCAGCACACTGGCGCCCAGCTTGAGATCCAGATCCCCCAATCCCATGGCGTCGTAGCGCAGCAGGTTCATGCCTTCGATTACCACTGCGCCTTGGGTCTCGGCAGCCGGGCTCTGGCTGCTCCATAGGCCGTTGCCGGCATCCAAGAGCAAGACGTTCTTGGACTCGGCACGGGTTGTTTTAATGACGGTGGCTCGCCGAGCCAACCCTCCCTTAGGCGGGTGTCAGCCACAGGGTTCGAGGTACCCGCCCACGTCGTTGGTGTGCAGCACCACCAGGTCGATGGGCTGCCGCGCTGCCGTGCTTCCACAGCCTGTGCCAGACAGGATAACCGAGATGCAGACTGCCCACAACAGTGCCTTCGCTGTTCGTGACAGCCCTGATGCTCGTTTCATGTTGAATGCCTCGATGAAGGTATATCCGCGCTATCGTTCGTGGCGCAAGTATACCCCGCTGCCGTGCAAATGTCAACGCGTATACGCACCTGTGATATGCCTGTTGCCGTCGTTGGAGATCGAGTCTCTGGCTATTACAGATCTTTAACGCTCCGCAAGATGGACCCTGCGCTTGGCTTCGAAGCGCGGTTTCGCATGGCTTCCTCCCCCTCGCCCGGCGCGCTGAACCTGGACTGCCATGGGTGGATATGCTATAATGGCAGGTGCACTGCTGAGACAGTCAGTCCGATCTTGAGAGGTGAGGGATGCCTGAGTTTCAGCTCATGTCCGATATGCGCCCTACAGGGGACCAGCCGCAGGCGATCGCGAAGCTGGTCGAAGGGCTGCAGGCTGGGTACAAGCACCAGACACTGCTGGGAGTCACGGGCTCTGGCAAGACCTATACCATGGCCAATGTGATTGCCCAGGTGCAGCGCCCTACCCTCGTGTTGTCGCACAACAAGACCTTGGCCGCACAGCTCTACAGTGAGTTCCGGGAGTTCTTCCCGAACAACGCTGTGGAGTACTTTGTCTCCTACTACGATTACTACCAGCCCGAGGCTTACATCCCGCGCACGGATACCTACATCGAGAAGGATGCAGACATCAACGAGGAGATTGACAAGCTGCGCCTGGCCGCCACCTCCTCGCTGTTGTCACGACGCGACGTCATTATCGTGGCCAGTGTCTCGTGTATCTACAATATCGGGTCGCCCGAGGAGTACGGTGGCGACGTGGTGAAGATCAGACAAGGCGAGACACAGCGCCGCGACAGACTGCTGCGCCACCTGGCGGAGATTTACTACGAACGCAACGACACTGATTTCAGCCGCGGGCGTTTCCGAGTCCGCGGTGACACGGTCGACATCTTCCCCGCCTATCGCGAGACCGCGTTGCGAGTGGAGTTCTGGGGCGATACTGTCGAACGCATTACCGAGATCGATCCGCTGACGGGTGAGATCATCCAGCAGCACGAGTTCGTCCAGCTCTTCCCTGCCAAGCACTTTGTCACTCCGAAGGACAAGCTGGCGGCTGCTTTCGTCAGCATCGAAACAGAGCTGGCGGAGCGGCTGGCAGAGTTGCGCCAACAAGGCAAGTTGCTCGAGGCACAGCGCCTGGAACAGCGCACGCATTATGACATGGAGATGCTGCGCGAGGTAGGCTACTGTTCGGGGATCGAGAACTACTCGCGCCACCTGTCCGGCCGCGCGCCTGGCCAGCAACCGTGGTCGCTGCTGGATTACTTCCCCGGCGACGCGCTCTTTATCGTGGACGAATCGCACATGACCCTGCCGCAGGTGCACGGCATGTACAACGGCGACCGCGCGCGCAAGGAGGTGCTGATTGAGTTCGGTTTCCGTTTGCCCTCGGCGCTGGACAACCGCCCGCTGCGCTTTGAGGAGTTTGAAAGCCACATCAACCAGGTCATCTACACCTCGGCGACGCCCGGTCCCTACGAGTTGCAGCACTCACAGCAGGTCGTGGAGCAGATCATCCGCCCCACCGGGTTGGTGGACCCCGAGATCGTGGTCAGGCCCACCAAGGGCCAGATCGACGACCTGCTGGCCGAGATCAAGACGCGAGTGGGGCGCGGCGAGCGCGTTCTGGTCACGACCCTGACCAAGCGCATGGCCGAGGACCTGGCCGACTATATGACCGAAATGGGCATGAAGGTGCACTACCTGCATTCGGAGATTCAGACGCTGGAGCGCGTGGAGATCCTGCGCGACCTGCGCAAAGGCGTCTACGACGTGGTTGTGGGCATCAACCTGTTGCGCGAAGGATTGGACTTGCCCGAGGTCTCTTTGGTGGCCATCCTCGATGCCGACAAGGAAGGGTTCCTGCGCAGCCGCAGTTCGCTGATCCAGACGATTGGCCGCGCTGCGCGTCACGTGCACGGCACAGTGATGATGTATGCGGACCAGGTGACCGACTCGATGCAGCAGGCCATCGGTGAGACGAATCGGCGCCGCCAGATTCAGATCGGCCACAACCAGCAGCACGGCATCATTCCTACATCGATCGTCAAGCAGATCCACGATCTGACGGAGCGCGTACGTGCGGTTTCGGAAGAGAGCCCGGACTATGTCGCGACCCGTGAGATCCCCAAGGACCAAATCGTACGCCTGATCAAAGAGCTGGAGAAACAGATGAAGGCCGCCGCAGCTCAACTCGAGTTTGAGAAGGCCGCGCTCCTGCGCGATCAAATCCTGGAGCTGCGGCAGGGACTGGTGGATGAGAGTTTGCCCGAGTGGGAGCGGGTACGGCGAGCCACCGGCGAAGTGACCTATGGAAACAAGGCATCGTCCCGGAGAAGATAGAGGCATGAGCATCCGCCTGCACCCGCCTGCCGATGTGAGCCTGCGTGGACCTGGCTACCTGCGGTTGCACGCGCGCGGCGAGTTGGTGCAGCGCATCCGCGAGGCCAACCGCATGCTTGAGCGCTGTACACTGTGCCCGCGTCAGTGCGACGTGAATCGCCTGGCGGGTGAAAGGGGCTACTGCCGGGCTGGCGCTGAACCCGTTGTAGCCAGCTGGAATGCGCACCCCTGGGAGGAGCCGCCCATCAGCGGCACGCGCGGCTCGGGCACGATCTTCTTCACGCACTGCACCGCGCGCTGTCGCTTCTGTCAGAACTACCCCATCAGCCAGCTCGGCGTGGGCCAACAGGTCAGCGTGCAGCGCCTGGGTGACATGATGCTCGAGCTGCAAGCGCGGGGCTGCCACAACATTAACCTGGTGACCCCCACCCACTGGGCGCCGCAGGTACTGGCGGCGCTGCCGTCCGCGATCGAGGGAGGCTTGCACATTCCGCTGGTCTACAACTGCAGCGGCTATGAGAGCGTCGACATGTTGCGGCTCTTGGACGGAGTGGTGGACGTCTACCTGCCAGACAGCAAGTATGCGGACAATGCGGTGGCTCGCCGTCTGTCTGGCTTCCGTGGCTACGTGGAAGCCAACCAGGCTGCCCTGCGCGAGATGTTCCGACAAGTGGGTCCTGAGCTTGTGCTCGACCAAGATGGGCTGGTAGTGCGAGGAATGATCATACGCCACATGGTCTTGCCCCAGGGACTGGCCGGGACGCGGCAGGTGCTGGCGTGGATTGCGCGCGAGCTCTCGCCGCTGGTTCACATTAGCCTGATGGCGCAGTACTTTCCCGCGCACCGGGCAGTTGGAGATCCCGTCCTGGGCCGCAAGATTACCCACGAGGAATACCTGGAGGCACTGGCGGCATTCGACGAGCTTGGCCTGGAGCGGGGTTGGAGGCAAGAGTACGTGGAGGAGGAGGCATAGTCCGTGGCAACCGGGCGCCATCCTGCTGCGTTTCGGCGCTTTCTGCTGAGCGTGGCATTAGTTGCCATTCTAACCGGCTGTGATCGCCCACGCTCTCTGCCAACGCCCTGCCCCGTGCCCAAGCCTGCTGCCACAGGCCCTGCGCTGCCGACTGCCCCTGCCATGTCTCCACAGCCTCGCCACACACCGTCTCCAGGTGCCTCGCCTCTGCTGTCAGTGTGGCCTTCTCCTTCGCGGTCTGTGACCTTGCCAGCACCGCCAGGGACACCAGCGCCGACAAATTCTGCGGAGGCAACACTGCGCGAACGCATTGTAGCACGGGCACGCTACTACGCAGGCACCGAGACGCGGTATCGTCTCGGCAGCACCGGCCCGACGTTCTTTGACTGCACCGGCTTGGTCTACCGTGTATTTAAGGACTGCGCAGCGCTCGAGCTCATCGGGGCGCAAGGCGAGCAACACGTGCGCAGCTACTGTGACTGGTTCTTAGCCCGGAAGCAGGCTGACCTGCAGCCTCCCGAGCCCGGCGACCTGATCGTGTATGGAGCGGATTTCGCGCACATCGGCATCTACGTTGGCGATGGCAGGGTCATCAGCACCTTGACCGCTGGCGTGCGCGAGCACGCAGTGCAGTTGAGAGACGGACTGAACGGGCCGATCATGCCCGTGCAGGCGTATCTTCATCTTGAGGCGGAGTAGCCATGCAGGAAACAGAGTTGAAGGAGCGCATCGCGGAACTGGAGCGGCGATTGGCAGATCTTAAGAAACGCCTGCCAGCTCACTCCATCCCGCCAGCGATGATGCTCGAGATGGAAGAGCTCGAAGACAGTCTGGCTGTGCTGCAAAAAGAGCACGGCGAAAAGTTGCAATTGCCCCCATCTTGATGTACAATGAGAGCGCGCCACAAGTGGGAAAGGAGTCTGTGACGACATGACAGAAGCGACGGGCAAGGGCAAGGCCCTGGATATCACGCTGTCCCAACTGAAGAAGCGCTACGGGGAAGGCTCGATCATGCGGTTGGGCGAGTCCTCTGAGTTTGCTGTCGAGGCAATATCCACCGGTTCACTGGCACTGGATGCGGCTCTGGGCATTGGCGGTGTGCCTCGCGGACGCATCACCGAGATCTTTGGACCCGAGTCATCCGGTAAGACCACGCTGGCTCAACACGTTATCGCGGAAGCGCAGCACGATGGTGGCGTGGCGGCATTCATTGACGTTGAACATGCATTTGATCCCGGTTATGCAGCCAAGTGCGGCGTGGATGTGGACAACCTGTACATCTCCCAGCCTGACACGGGTGAGCAGGCGCTTGAGATTGCCGAAGCGCTGGTGCGCAGTGGAGCCATTGACGTCGTGGTGATTGACTCGGTGGCTGCCCTGGTGCCGCGGGCGGAAATCGAGGGGGAGATGGGCGATGCCCATATCGGGTTGCAGGCGCGCCTGATGTCGCAGGCCCTGCGCAAGCTGGTAGGCGCCATCAAACGCTCCAACACGGCTGTGATCTTCACCAACCAACTGCGCATGAAGATCGGAGTGCTCTTCGGCAATCCCGAGACCACGACGGGAGGCAATGCGCTCAAGTTCTACGCTGCGGTGCGCCTGGACATCCGTCGCATGGAGGCGATCAAGCAGGGCGGTGAAGTCATCGGCAATCGCACGCGCGTGAGCGTCAAAAAGAACAAAGTGGCACCGCCGTTCAAGAAGGCCGAATTTGACATCATTTATAACGAAGGAATATCGAGGACCAGCGACGTGCTGGACATGGCCACCGAGATCGGCCTGGTAGAGAAGAAGGGAGCCTACTACTCCTACGGCGAGCTACGTTTGGGCCAGGGAAGAGAGAATGCCAAGGCATTCCTCAAGGATAACCCTGAGACCATGGCGGAGCTCATCACGAAAATCAGAGAGACTGTCCGTACACTGCCCGCGAAAGCTTTCGGCACCACGGCAACGGAGCTGGAGGGCAAGCCCGAAACGGACAATTACGCGTACGACGAACAGGAGACTGGGGCCTAGCTAGTCGCTTGGGCGGGACCCCAGCATCGCATCGGCCACGTGAGTGCACGGCTTGAAAGAATGCAATCGGGATTGGATTTCCCTTTGCCTGGTTTGGACACACGGGGGTTGCCACGTGATCTTGGTCGACTCGAGTGCGACAGAATCAGAAGAGCCTGTGTACTACCCGATAGAGACCTGAATGACCCGCGTCTGGGCCTCTGGTTTATGGACAACCAGGGTAGCGCATGGTGCTCGCAGCATACGTTTGGTGGAACCTAGCGCAATCCAGCAACCCGTGATCCGATAACAACCCATTCTAGGCCGGGTCCAACCCGATTACTGGCTGCGACAAAGTGCTGTAGCCAGGGCAATCAGGCTGTGACGTTTGGAAGCTGTGGTCGGCGATGGCCACAGTTTTCATTTATCGTGGCGTTCAAGCATGGGTACAATCACAGCGCTGCAGGAACAGAAGAGAGACCGCCGACGCATTAGCGTGTACGTCGATGGCCGGTATGCAATCGGGCTGCAAGAGCTTATTGCCGCCGGCTTGAAGGTGGGCCAGTCCTTATCAGCGCAAGACATCGAACGCCTGCAGCGTCGGGACGATGCAGAGGTGGCTTATGAAAGGACTCTGGGCTTCCTGAGCTATCGTCAACGCAGCCGCGCCGAGGTACTGGCCTACCTTGAGCGCCATGATGTGCCAGAGGCCACCGCCGAGGCAGTATTGCTTAGACTGTCCGAGGCTGGGTTGGTGGACGATCAGGCCTTTGCCACGTACTGGGTGGAGAACCGCGAAGCCTTTCGGCCACGTGGTACGCGTTCTCTGCGTTTCGAGTTGAGGCGCAAAGGCGTTGCGGATGGGACGATAGACGAAGCAACGCAAGGCTTGGACGAGGCTGCGAGTGCATACCGCGCAGCGCTTGAACGCGCGCGCCGGTCGTGCAGCCTGGATCGCCAGACCTTCCGCCGTCGCATGGCTGCCTTTTTGCTGCGACGGGGCTTTGACTACGATATCGTGAGTGAGACCGTGGAGCGACTCTGGAGGGAGTGTCAGGCTACCACGGTGGAGGATCCAAGGTGATCCTCGAAGATCAGGCTCGGCTCGTGTTGGCAGGGTGAGCGCTTGAGCCTGCTAATCATAGACTGGAAAAGGAAATAGACGACAATGAACCAAATGATTGCTCTGGTTGCGTTGGTGGCGGTTGGTGTCGCCGCCTTCATAGTGGGGTACCTGCTCAGATACTACACGACGCGCAACAAAACGCGGCAGGCCAGCGCAGAGGCCGAGGCTCTCTTGACGCAAGCCAAGACCCGGCTCAAAGAGGCCGAACTTGAAGCCAAGGGCGCAGCGTTAAGGATCAGGGACGAGATAGAAGGAGAAGTGAAGCGCAGGCGCGCTGAGCAGGAGAGGCAAGAGCGACGCCTGCAGCAAAGACGCGATAGCCTGGATCGCAGGACGGATGCTCTGGAGGAGCGCACGCGCAGGCTGGAGAACCAGGAGAAGCAGCTAGAGGTGCGCACGAACGAGCTCGAGCGCTTGCGGTTGAAGGAACTGGAGGAATTGGAGCGCGTTGCGAACCTGAGCATGGACCAGGCCAGGGAGTTGCTGCTGAAGAGAGTGGAAGAGAGCGCGCGCCAGGACATGGCCCAAGTAATCCGCCGGATTGAGGCCGAAGCCAAAGAGGAGGGCGAGACCAAAGCGCGTGAGATCATTACTTTGGCCATTCAGCGCATCGCCTCGGATCAGGTGGCTGAGACCACGGTCTCATCGGTGCCATTGCCGAGTGACGAAATGAAAGGCCGCATTATCGGGCGCGGAGGCCGCAACATACGCACGATTGAGAGTGCCACGGGAGTCGACTTGCTGATCGATGACACCCCCGAGGCGGTGATTGTCTCCAGTTTTGACCCGGTTCGGCGGGAGGTGGCGCGTCTGGCGCTGGGCAGACTGATTGTGGATGGGCGCATCCATCCCGCACGCATTGAAAAAGTGGTCAAGAAAGCCCAGCAGGAAGTTGACGCGGTCGTTGAGGAAGAGGGCCAGCGCGCGGTGTATGAGATCGGGATGCATGGTTTGCATCCGGAACTGGTCCGATTGCTGGGACGGCTAAAGTATCGCACCAGCTATGGCCAGAACGTACTCATGCATTCACTGGAGACTGCCCATCTGGCCGGCATCATGGCGGCCGAGATCGGGGCAAACGTGACCTTGGCCAGGCAAGCGGGATTGCTGCATGACATTGGCAAGGCCGTGACTCATGAAATCGAAGGTGCCCATGCTGCCATCGGGGCGGACATCGCGAAGAAGCATGGAATCGCTGACAACATCGTCAATGCCATTGCTGCCCATCATGCAGAGTCGGAGCCTCAGAGCATCGAGGCTGTGCTGGTCCAGGCGGCCGATGCGATTTCGGGTGCACGCCCCGGTGCGCGACGTGAGACTCTGGAAAGCTATATCAAGCGGGTCGAGTCACTGGAGAACTTGGCGGATGCGTTCCCCGGTGTGGACAAGTCCTATGCCATTCAGGCCGGTCGCGAGATTCGCATCATCGTCAAACCACAGGATGTGGATGATCTGGGCATTCTCAACCTCTCTCGTGACATTGCGAAGAAGATAGAGGAGAGCCTGGAATACCCTGGACAGATCAAAGTCACGGTCGTGAGAGAGACCAGGGCCATAGACTACGCCAAGTAAGGCGAAAAGGAGGGTGCTCCCGAGACATCAGCAAGAGACGTGGCCAAAACCCATGTCGTTTGCCCTATCTCCCACTGTCTTGATTGACAGGGCAGACAGGACGAGGACTGGAAACCCGCTGTGATGAACACCGAAGGAGACAACGAGATGGAGGTTCTGAAAGTATCGGCGAGATCCAGGTCAACAGCGGTCGCCGGCGCTATTGCCGGCGTGGTCAGAGAGAGCGGGCATGCAGAAGTACAGGCCATTGGCGCGGGAGCGGTCAATCAGGCGGTGAAAGCGGTTGCGATCGCGAGAGGCTACCTGGCTGAGGACGGAATCGAGATTGTGTGCATTCCATCCTTCACCGAGGTGACCATCGGTGATCAGGAGCGAACAGCGATCAAGTTGAGTGTGGAAAAGAAATGACATCAGAGGCGAGTGCCAGTTCAGAGCCTCGGGTGGATCTGCATGTGCATACGACGGCATCTGACGGCTGGCTCTCTCCAAGCGATGTGGTGCGCAGAGCACTGGCACTCGGACTGGCTGCCATCGCGATCACTGACCACGATTCTGTCCAAGGTATCCCAGAAGCATTGGAGGCGGCCAAGGGTACGGGTCTGGAGGTAGTCCCAGGCGTAGAACTCAGCACCGACGTGTCACGCACAGAGGTTCACATCCTGGGGTACTACGTTTCGTGTGAGGATCCGGCCTTGAATGAGAACCTGCTTCTGATGCGCGAGTCGCGCCTGGTACGAGCGCAACGCATGACGGAGAAACTCAGTCGGATGGGCCTACCCGTGGACTGGGATAGGGTACAAGAGCTTGCCTCCGGAGCCAGCGTTGGGCGCCCACACGTGGCGCGCGCCATGCTTGAGAAGGGCTACGTGTCTTCGGTCGCCGGGGCCTTTGACCAGTACATCGGGACGAACCGTCCAGCCTACGTGGAGCGCTACAAGGTCTCACCTGTTGAGGCGATACGGCTTGTCCTGGCGTCCCAGGGATTGCCTGTGCTTGCACATCCTCTCAGCATCAGCAATCTGGTGCCCGAGCTAGCGAGCCAGGGGCTGGTTGGCCTGGAAGCCTACTATCCAGGCTATGCGGCTGAGGAGACCCACTTCTTGCTGGATCTTGCCAGCAGGTATGGGCTGGTGGCCACGGGCGGCAGCGATTTCCACGGGGACGCGCGGCAGCTCGGGAACGAGATGGGCTGCGTGAACGTGCCGCTGGAGGTACTTGAGCATCTGCGTGCGCGCCGGGTGAGCGCAGGGGTCCAGAGCAGGGCTTGACCGTTAGCACGCTGGGGGGACGATTACCTCGTGCATGGCCCTCACGGGCTCTCCTGGGCCTCCGGGAACAATACCTACTCAGATTCTTCGTCAATCTCCAGAGACGAGGCCAGCTTTGGGGTGTTCGTCGGCGCGCCCTGCCAGCCGATGTCGCCAAGGGGCACCTCAACACTTGTGCCGCTCTCTAGCGCCACGTGAACGGTCTCCTTGAGCACGTTATTCCCCGTGACCTTGCCATCGCCGTGTGGAGTAGTGACGATTTGCCCTACCCTGGGCATCCTCTCCTGGGCTTGTTGATAGTACGCGTTCTCGTAGGTCAGACAGCACAGGAGGCGGCCACATACTCCAGAGATCTCCATGGGGCTGAGAGGCAACCCCTGTTGTTTGGCCATCTTGATCGAGACGGGAATGAACTCACACAGGTGAGTGCTACAGCATAGCGGGCGCCCACATGGCCCCACACCGCTGATGAGCTTGGCCTCGTCCCGGATGCCGACCTGCCTGAGCTCGATCCGTGTCCGGAAAGCGCGTGCCAGGTCCCGGACCAAAGCCCGGAAATCTACTCGCTGCTCAGATGTGAAGAAGAAGACCAGGTACGAGCCATCAAAGTTGTATTCTGCACGGATCACCTTGATGGGCAGCTGGCATTCCGCAGCCTTCTGGCGGCATTTGATTAGCGCATCCTGTTCCTCTCTCGCCCAGCGTTGAGAATTCTGTAGGTCCTGTTCCGTGGCCCGACGCAGCACAGGTTTCAGTTGCCCTACGATTTCGTCCTCGGACACTTCTTTGCACGGCAAGACCACCTTGCCCAGTTCCCGCGCCCGCGTCGTCTCAACGACAACCGCCTCGCCGAGGCGCAGATCCTGGATGGCGCCAGGGTCGAAGTAATACACCTTTGTTGCTGGTTTGAAACGAACTCCCACTACCAGTGGCATGCAGCTACCTCTTCTCTAGCAAAAAGGACGTGCCCCCGTTCCAGCATTCAGAGCGTACCTGGAGCGGATAAGGCAAGATCCGGATCGGGCAGCTTCAACAGCAAGGTGCCCACGGCCAACTCCCGATTCACGTTCTGCTCGATCTGTTGTGATGCGTGTTCGATGGCATGCAAGCAGCCGATGATCTCTTGCCAGCTCAAGCGCTGTGCCTCATGGCTCAGCGTCTGTTCTCGATCCACATTGACCAGAGCGCCGGCGTTCCCGCTTTTGACCAGCATGACATCTCGCCACCAACTCTGCCACAGACTGAGCACATCGGGCAGGATCTGCGGATTCTGGCTGAGCTGCTGTGCCAAGCTGAGGCGTTCTGTGCACGTGTGGCTGGTGCTTTGCAGCGCTTGCTCCAGAGCCACAAAGTACTTGTCCCGGTTGCGCAAGGGGGTCTCGTCGTTGCATGCCTCGATGGCCCAACCCACTCGCCCCTCTGACAGCCTGGACAGCAATCTGGCGCGCTCGGGTTCAATCTCACAGCGTTGCTCCAGGCCGCGCTGAATCCGGTCCACCCCCACGGGGCGCATGTGGAGCACCTGACAGCGTGACACAATCGTCGGCAGAACGCCAGCGGTCTCGTCGGCAGTCAACACGAGGACTACCTTGGGCGGAGGCTCCTCCAAGGTCTTCAGCAGACAGTTCGCGCTAGGGGCCTGCATGTGCTGAACGTTGCACAGGATGTAGACTCGGTAGCGACCCTCATATGGAGAGAGGCTGGCTTCACTCTGCAACAAGCGGATTTCGTCGATTGGGATGTTCTTGCCAAGCTTGTCAATGACACAAACGTCTGGATGCACCCCTCTGGCAATCCTGTGACAAGCGCTGCACACTCCACACGGTCTGTTGTCGCGGTCTGTGCAATTCAGCGCTTGCGCCAAGTGCAATGCCAAGGTGGTCTTGCCAATGCGCGGAGGGCCAGCCAAGAGGTAGGCATGAGCCGTGCGCCCCATGGCGAGGCCGCGTTGCATCCATTGGACGGCCCACTCATGGCCGATGATATTCAGAATGCCTGCGGATTCCATGCGCCTATTCTAGCATGAGCTCATTGCCGTGTCCAATCCGCGGGTTGATCCGGCGCAGTGCCGCGCTGACTGAGGTCGCTGCTTTGTTATCGCAACCAAGCTGAGGAACGAGCCGCCAGCTTTTGAAAGACCTCTGACTTGTGCTACACTTGTCGGGTCACCCTTCGCATACAGGCACCTGGTGGACATGGGTAGAGACGACCTCTTCGCTCACAGCCGTAAGATGCAAATCGAGAAGGAGCAACCCCTGGCTGCGCGCATGCGCCCGCGCAGCCTGGACGAGTTCGTAGGTCAAGAGGATATCGTCGGGCCAGGCACACTGCTGCGCCGCGCCATCGAAGCGGATCGTATCTCATCCATGATCCTGTGGGGACCACCTGGCACGGGCAAGACCACGCTGGCGATGATCGTTGCCCATCACACGCACTCGCACTTTGAGAGCATCAGTGCCGTGATGGCCGGCGTAGGCGACATCCGCAAATTGGTGAAAGAGGCGCAAGATCGCCGGGGCATGTATGGGCAACGCACCATTCTATTGGTGGACGAAATCCATCGCTTTAACAAGGCTCAGCAAGATGCCCTTTTGCCGCACGTAGAGGATGGCACCATACTGCTGATTGGCGCCACGACCGAGAATCCCTACTTTGAAGTGATCAGCGCCTTGGTCTCACGATCGCGCGTCTTTCAGCTGAAGCCTCTTACGGATGTACAAATCGAGGCCATCCTCCGTCGCGCCTTGGCGGATACCGAGAAGGGACTGGGTAAGATCCCCGTTGAAGTGTCGGACGAAGCCTTGCTGCATCTGGTGCATGTGTCTGGCGGGGATGCGCGCAACGCTCTGAACGCACTGGAACTGGCCGTCACAACTACACCTGCGGATCGGCAAGGTCGCGTGCATGTAGACGTCAGTGTCGCCCAGGAATCAATCCAGCGTCGCGCCCTGCTCTACGACAAGGATGGTGACGCGCACTATGACACCATTTCGGCGTTCATCAAGAGCGTGCGTGGAGGGGATCCGGATGCTGCCCTGTACTGGATGGCGCGCATGATATACAGTGGCGAGGACCCGCGCTTCATTGTGCGGCGCATGATCATCTTGGCTTCCGAGGACATCGGTCTGGCGGATCCACAGGCTCTGGTAGTGGCGACGGCCGCGGCTCAGGCTTTGGAATGGGTCGGCTTGCCGGAGGCGCAGTATGCGCTGGCACAGGCAGCCATCTACCTGGCCACCGCACCCAAAAGCAACTCCTGCGGAGCCTATTTCGAAGCTCTGGCGGAGGTCGAACAACGAGGCATCGTAGAGGTGCCAGATCATCTAAAGGACAGCAATCGCGATGCCGACGGACTGGGCCATGGCAAAGGCTACGAATATCCCCACGAGTTTCCCGAGCACTGGGTTTCCCAGCAATACCTCCCAGACGGTTTAAAGGGCAAGCGGTGGTACAAGCCAGGCGAACTGGGATATGAGAAGGCCATTCGCGAGCGCATGGCGAGATGGCAGGGGGAGGGCCATGACGCATGAGAAAGAGCAGTGCGTCACGGTACTCGCTTGCTTTCCTGGCAGGGGCCTGTCTCTGGATCACCGGCACCACCCTCCCGGGGCCTGACTCCATCCTCAGCCCTCTATCCACTGCCGAGCTACGCGTTAGTGCTGACCGCTGGATCTTTGATGTTGCGCTTGCGCAGTGGACGCCAGTCATGCGGCCTGGGGGACCTGGGTACCCGGTCACCCAGCGTGAACAGGCTGACGGGCGCGAGTTTGCTCTTTCGACTGCTGCCGGATGGCAGATCGCCCCGGTGGTTGCCTGGAACAACGTGCAAGACGAGTTCCTGGCGGTCTGGGAGGATTTTCGTAATGGCAGCGACCGCGACATCTACGCGCAGCGCTTCGATGCCGATGGCCGGCTGATCGGCGACAATCAGGCTGTTGTCATCGGCCAGTACGACCAGACGGATCCAGTGCTGCTGCACGACAAGGTGAGTGGCGGCTATGCTTTGATCTGGCACCACCAGCAGCGCACCAACGATGGCGTCTACTGGCAGCGTCTGTCGGCCACCGGTGCTCCCCTGGGCATGCCCAAGCGCGTCCCTTCCCCGCTTGGCCGCCAGCAATGGATCCCCGGAGCCGCGCTTAACGAAGCGCGCAGGGAGCTCCTGGTGGTGTGGGAGGACCTCTCTACGTCCGAAATCCTTGGGCAACGCATTGCCTATGACAACGGAGAAGCGCTGGGCGATCCAATCGTTGTATCGGATCGGCCGAAGTTGCAGTGGACTCCCACCCTGGCCACCTTCAGCCCGGCCCTGGAAGAGTACCTAGTGGTCTGGGACGACCTGCTGCGGGGCGACTTGTTCGGGCAGGTGGTCACGGCTGATGGACAGCTGCGCGGCGATGATCTAGCCATCTCTGTTGCGGCGGGCAAGCAATTCATCTCCGACCTTGTGTACAACGATGCTCAAGACGAATACCTTGCAGTTTGGACCGATCAGCGTAGCCCATCTGCGGACGACAGTGACGTATACTGCCAGCGCATTGCGGGCGGAGGTCTGCTGCTCGGCAATGAGCAGGTGGTTTCTGGGGCTCCTGGGCTGCAGCAGGACTGCGTGGGTTGGCACGACCATATCCATGGTGAGTATACGCTGGTTTGGTGGGATAGTCGCGACATGCGCAACGGCAATGACATCCATGCGCAACGCGTCTCTGCGAATGGCGCATTGCTTGGCCCGGACGCAGTTGTCTCGTCGAATTCGGCTGACCAGGTCTATCCGGCTCTGGCCTACGCGGAAGCCAGCGACCGGTATGCGGTAGTGTGGCAGGAGTGGCGGGTCCTGAACGAACGCGATGTGGAAGCGGATGTGCGTGCCATGATCTACTCCCCCTTGCGCTTCAGCCTGCGCTTCCCCTGGATTACCCAGGGCTGGCAAGACAGCCAGGGCGTACAGTAGCGCAGGGGCGCGACCGGCAAGCCGTTCTGCGACGGCTCATTCCAAAGGAGTCCCATGCGTATTGGAGAGTGGTGGCAGCCGCGTACGCTGGTGGTTGTTCTGTGCGTTGGCACCGTTTTCATCATGGTGCTGGGGCCTTTGATTGACCCTGACCTGTACTGGCACCTGGCAAATGGCAGGCTTATCCTGACCACAGGCTCCATCCCGCGCTCAGACCCATTCTCATTCACCAAGGCTGGCACAGCATGGATTTGCCACGAATGGCTAACCGAGGTCGGCATGTACGGGCTGTACGCCTACCTTGGGCCAGTTGCTCTGATGCTCGTCAGCGCCTGCCTCATTACGGCCGCTTTCACCCTCGTGCTGATGCGCTGCCGCGCTTCGCCCTACTGGGCGGCTTTGTGCACACTATTTGCTGTGTTGGCCTCAGCTCCGCTGCTTGGAACCCGCCCCCAGATGGTGAGCCTGCTTCTCGCCAGTGTGACCGTGTACATCGTGGAGACGGGCGGACCTTTGTGGGCATTGGTGCCGCTCGGCGCGCTGTGGGCCAACCTACACGGCGCGTTTTTCACGGGTCCGGTGCTCGTTGGTGCCTACGCTGCAGGCGAGGCTGTGGAAAGGCTGGCTTCGAGGGCCAATGCGGATTCCAGGGAATGTAGGCGGCTTCGGCAACTGGTTCTGACCACTATAGGGATGGCACTTGCGCCACTTCTGAATCCCTATGGCCTAAGGCTGTACTCATACCCCTTTGAAACGCTGACATCGGGTGCTATGCGGGCGCACATTGCAGAGTGGCTGAGCCCCAACTTCCACACACTGGAGTTCCAGCCGCTTGCGCTGTTTCTTCTGGCTTTGCTTGCGGCACTCGCTTCCTCCGGCAAGCGCCCGTCTGCGCCCCGGCTCCTCCTGCTGTTGGGCGCCTTCTATGCCGCGCTCAGTTCCGCCCGTCATGTGCCGCTTTTTGCGCTGGTGGCTACTCCTGTGCTCGCTGAGCAAGCTGCGCTGGTTGTGCCCATGGCCGCAAGGCCCGCCGGCCGATCAACACGGTCCTTCGCTATCGCCTTTGGTTGCCTTGCAGTCGCGCTTTTGGTGTTGGGCGCTGTCTGGCGCATACAAGCTGTGGCGGCGTTCAACGAGACAGCCGTGCGAGTTCGCTATCCGGTGGTTGCCCTGGAGGTGCTGCAGCAAAGTGATTCCAGCGGAAATCTGCTGAATGACTATGACTGGGGCGGCTTCCTCATCTGGCGTGGCGAGAAGGTTTTCATCGATGGCCGCGCAGACGTGTACGGGGACGAGTTCTTCAACCAGTATAGCCAGCTATACCATGGCCAGATCCCGTCCGAGGGCATCCTGTCCACGTACGGCATCGGCCGGGTCCTGATCAAGTCCGATGCCCCGCTGGCCGCGACCCTGCGCGCCAATCCTGTCTGGAGAGAGTTGTATCAGGACACTCAGGCTGTTGTGTTTGTGCGATAGGGGGCCCGCTGAAAGCTCAACGTTGGTTGGCTGCTGTCTCCAACAGCTCATGGGCGTGGAAAGAGCTCCGCACAAACGGCCCGCTCATCACTCCTCGGAATCCCATGTGTTTCGCGGCTTGTGCATAGCGCTCAAACGTTTCTGGCGGGATGTACTCGATCACGGGATAGTGTGTGGCCGAAGGCCGCAGATACTGTCCGATGGTTACCAGGTCGCAATCTGCACCGCGCAGGTCGCGCAGCACGTCCATGACCTCCTGTTCGGTCTCGCCTACACCCACCATCAGTCCGGACTTGACTTGTATGTCGGGGCGCAATTCCTTAGCGTGCTGGAGGAGGCTCAGCGACCGGATGTAGCTTGCCCGCGAACGGATTCGTGGATAGAGACGGGGCACGACCTCGAGGTTGTGTCCGAGCACCTCGGGGTGGGAGTCCAGGACGGTCCGCAGGGCAGCTTCGTTGCCCTGGAAATCGGGCACTAGCACCTCGACGCTGGCCGACGTGGCTGTGTGTACCGCCGCCACGCAAGCAGCGAAGTGGCCGGCGCCGCCATCTGGAAGATCATCCCTTGTCACCGAAGTAATGACGACATGACGCAGGCCGAGCTGTCGTACTGCCTGTGCCAGATGTAGTGGTTCATGCCTGTCGACGGGCGCGGGCGCGCCATGCTCCACCGCACAGAACCGACAATTGCGGGTGCAGGTGCGTCCAAGGATGAGAAAAGTTGCCGTGCGTTGACGAAAGCACTCACCGATGTTTGGGCACTGTGCCTCTTCGCAGATCGTAGCCAGCTCAAGTCCCTCCAGCATCGACTTCATGCGCTCCCAGTCGTCCGCTGTGAGCGCTCTGCGAGTGAGCCAGGGAGGCTTGGGCTTGTTGTCGGAGGATGCAGCCTGTTCGTTGTCCATTTGGGACCTCGTTGCTGGCCATTCTAGCCCCGAATGGGGGTTCCGCAAAAAGGACGGTGGGGATGCCTCTAGCTTCTGGGTTGAGAAGTGGGCCGTGGCCGGACTCCCGCGCCAGGTTCTGCGAAAGAGGCCCTGGCAGCGAGCTGTGAAGTCACGCTGCCCAGGGGTTGTGTCACAGGGCCGGATTTGCGCCCTGCGCGGTGGCGCTATACAATGCCCTCGCACCGATAAGGAGGGCTGTACCGATTCGTGCTTAGTGGACTGAAGAGGCTCTTGCAGGCGCTGCGCTGGAAGCGCGGCCCGAGCGTGGAACGGCTTCTGGCGGAATTGACCGCCACGGACGAGCGCACCCGCTGGGAAGCGGCGGAGGCTCTGGCCAGGTCTTGCGACCAGCCCGCAGTGATGACCGCGCTGGTCACCGCACTGGGCGATCCTCATCCCTTTGTGCGCTGGCAAGCGGGCAACAGCTTGGCTCACTGTCAGAGTGAGCAGCTATATGCGTTGCTGGAGGCTGGCCTTTCCAGCAAAGACACTCGGCGGCGCAGCAGTACCGCAGATGTGCTGGGCCGATTGGGCAACAAACAGGCCGTCGGGGCGCTGTGCAAGGCACTGAACAGCCGCAATGCTGTGGTGCGTTGCAGCGCTGCCGAGGCTCTGGCCAAACTGGCTGACCCGACAGCCTTGCCGGCGCTGGTGAAGGCTCTGGACGATGACGATGTGCAGGTCAGGAGGGTGGTTGTCGCTGCCCTCGGTTCCATTGGAAACCCAGCGGCTCTGTCTGTGCTATCCAACCTGCTGCACGATGAGCAGGCGCTGATTCGGGCCAGTGCAGCGGATGCGCTTGGGAGGCTAGCCGATCCGGGTGCTGAGCAAGCCCTGCAGGGAGCTTTGGCAGACACCGACGCGGGCGTGCGTTGGTTCGCAGCACGCGCTCTGGGCAGCGTCGGTGGCGCGGAGAGTATGCCGGTGCTAGAAGCGCTGCTTGAGGATCATACTGAGATCCTGGGGCAGGCTATCGCGGATATTGCGGCAGAGGCCGTGGAGAGCATCAAACGGCGACAACGCAAGCAAGCTCCAGAACAAGTTGCCTAGCTGCGCAGAGACGTTGGGCCTATTGCACGGCCGAGCAGTGGGCCAAGCCGAAGGCCTTCGTGGGCCCTCGCTTCTGCGGGGCCTCAAGATCAGAGTCTTCGGGATAATGTGGCACGGGAGATGACCATGATCGAGTGCACGCATTGTGGTACCCGGAATCGCAAGGGTAGCAAGTATTGCAGCAGCTGCGGCCAGTGCTTGGAGGTTGTTCCGGACGTGGTGTGCCAGGGATGCGGCAGACTCAACCCACCCGGAAGCTTCTTCTGCCAGTTCTGTGGGGTTGCGCTGACCGAGATCCGTTCCGCACAGGAGCAAGCACCTGAGGATGCCGAGGGTTCAGCGCCAGTTCCCCTGGGGGAGACAGGTGTTCCGGCGGGCGCTTCAGCAGAAGCGCGACGGATTCAGCCAGTGGATCAGGGTGTGGTCAAGGAGCCTGCGCGCAGGCTGCCCTCCTGGTTGTACGGCGCCAAGCTCAATGCAGAGATTCTGCCGGTCCAGGGGACCAGGCCAGACGCCGAGCAGCCCCAAGCCTCTACAAGCAGCGAGCCTACACAGTCAGTAGCTGCGGTGAACAAGTACCTTGAAGGCATCGGGGAAGTTCTCGCGAGTGCCGATGCATGGCTCCCATCCGGCCTGTCGTAGGCCTCCTGAAGCCCGCACGCAAGGGACCTCGCAGCCTACCTGGCGGCAGGTGAGTAGGCGCCCCCTTCGCTTGGTCGAGCAATGCGGAGTCGGGCATGCCTCGATGTGGGAGAAGTGATAGTGCCGCTGACAAGCGAGCAGGTTGAGCATATCGCAGACCTGGCCAAGCTGGGCCTCACCCAAGAGGAGATCGAACGGTTTCGCCAGCAACTCTCGGCGATTCTGGACTATGCGTCCATGCTGGACTGCCTGGACACGACCGCAGTTCCTCCGACCGCCAGCGTTTTGCCCTTGTGCAATGTCATGCGAACAGATGAGGCAAGGCCAGCACTTTCGCAGGCTGAAGCGCTCGCCAACGCTCCCTCTGCTGAAGGAGGCTACTTTCGGGTCAAGGCGATTCTGGAATGAAGGATGGTGGCTCGCTCGTCGTTCGTGCTGATCTCTGGCTTGAGGACGAATTGTGAAACTGCATGAGCTGACCATCCACGAATCTCTCGACCTACTCGAGAAGCGTCAGATCTCGGCGGTGGAGCTAACCCAAGCGCTTCTCGATCGCATTGTGGCCGTGGACAACCAGATCAAGGCCTACCTGACTCTGACACTCGAAAGCGCGCTCGAAGAGGCACGCAAGGCCGACGAGACACGCGCCGGCAGGGAGCAAGGCACCACTCAACGCTCATCCAGCATCGGGTCCGAGGGACTGTCTCTGCTGGGGATCCCGTTGGCGATCAAGGACGTCATCTGTCTGGCCGGGGTGCCGACCACGTGCGGCTCGCGGATCCTCGAATCCTTTGTTCCCCCTTACGATGCAACGGTGATCGCCAGGCTGCGCGCAGCAGGCGCCGTCTTTCTGGGCAAGACCAATACCGACGAATTCGCCATGGGCTCTTCGACTGAAAACTCGGCGTTCTTCACCACGCATAACCCGTGGAACCTGGAGCGCGTGCCGGGAGGCTCCAGCGGCGGCAGTGCGGCTGCTGTAGCTGCTGGTGAAGCCTTGGGTGCGCTGGGCACCGATACCGGGGGCAGCGTCCGCCAGCCTGCTGCGCTTTGCGGCGTAGTAGGCATCAAGCCCACTTATGGACGCGTGTCACGTTACGGGCTGGTCGCGTTCGCTTCTTCGCTGGATCAGATTGGCACCATCGCCAGGGATGTCACGGACTGTGCGTTGCTGTTGCAGGTGATCGCCGGCCATGATCCCCGCGATTCCACCTGCCTGGACGTGCCAGTGCCGGACTATGCTGGGGCCCTGGGTGCGGACATTCGTGGGTTGCGCGTCGGCGTGCCACAGGAGTTCTTTGGCCAGGGTATACAACCCGGGGTAGAGACGGCAGTGCGCCAGGCCATCCAGGTGCTTGCGGGCCTGGGGGCGGAGATCGGCGAGTTGCACTTGCCTCACACGCAATTTGCGCTTCCCACGTACTACCTGATCGCCCCTGCCGAGGCCTCGGCGAATCTTGCCCGTTACGATGGCGTGAAATATGGTTACTCTGCACCGAGCTCAGCAGACATCTGGGACGCGTACCGCTCGACTCGGCAACAAGGCTTTGGAGCTGAGGTAAAGCGGCGAATCATGTTGGGCACGTACGCCCTGTCAGCGGGATACTACGACGCCTACTACCTCAAAGCCCAGAAGGTTCGCACTCTGATCAGGCAGGATTTCGATCAGGCCTTCCGAAGATTTGACGTGGTGGTGGGGCCTACCTCACCCGGTGTGGCCTTTGAGATTGGCGAGAAGGCCAGCGATCCGCTGCAGATGTACCTGGCAGACCTATTCACCATGGCCCAATCGCTCGCTGGTATTTGCTCTCTGTCGGTGCCCTGCGGGTTCTCCGCAGGTCTGCCTGTAGGGTTGCAGATCAGCGGCCCGGCTCTTGGCGAGGAGACTATCTTGCGAGTCGCCTATGCCTACGAACAAGCCACTGAATGGGGCAAACAGAAACCCTCACTCAAGGAGGAGCAGCTGCAATGAAGGTCATCATACCGCTGGCTGGTTTTGGCACCAGATTGCGCCCTCACACCTTCACCAAGCCAAAGCCGCTGGTCTCGGTGGCAGGCAAGCCGGTGCTTGGCCATATCCTGGACAAACTCGTCGGGTTGGACATCGAGGAGATCATCTACATCGTTGGCTATCTCGGGGATCAGATCCGCGACTATGTGGAGGCAAACTATGCCTTTCCGGCTCGCTACATCGAACAGAAGGAGCTAAAGGGCCAGGCCCACGCCATCTATCTGGCCAAGGAACATGTCTCTGGGCCAGTGCTCATTATCTTCGTGGATACGATCTTTGATGCGGATCTTAGTGGCTTGGCGCACGAACGCTGCGATGGCGTGCTGTATGTGAAAGAGGTGGACGACCCACGCCGCTTCGGGGTTGTCATCACGCAAGATGGCCTCATCACCCGATTGGTGGAGAAGCCGAAGACACCGGTTTCCAACCTCGCCGTCATTGGGCTATACTACGTCCGCGACTCACAGATGTTGCTGGATTGCATCGCCGAACTGATACAAATGGACATCAAAACGCAGGGCGAGTACTTCTTGGCCGATGCGTTCCAGCTCATGATCGACCGCGGCGCCAAGCTTGTGGCAAAGAAGGTCGATGTATGGGAGGATTGTGGCAAGCCCGAGACTGTGCTGCATACGAATCGCTATTTGCTCGAACATGGCCTCGCACAAGAGATCGCCACTGAAAACTCGGTACTGGTGCCTCCCGTGCACATCGGCAAGACGGCCGTGATCAAGGACTCGGTAGTTGGGCCCTATGTCAGCGTGGCGGAGGGTGCGGCCATCGTGCGCTCGATTCTTCGTGACTGCATCATCAACGAGAACGCGCGCATTGAAGACGCCAACCTGAGCCAGTCCTTGATCGGCAAGGATGCCAATGTGCGAGGCTACGCACAGAAACTGAACGTAGGTGACTCCTCCCAGGTTGAGTTGGCCAGCCATGAAGACGCCTGAGCAGGTGAGCGCGGAGTGCTATTCTGGTTACACTTTTGCGCAGGATCCTCGATCCTTTGTCTGCGAGGGGCAGCGACGTAGGGTAATCTCGCTGCACAGACGCTGGCGGGAGCCAGCAGGCCCTTGCTTTGAAGTACTTGCCGACGATGGCAGGGTGTACCGGCTGGCCTATCAGGAACAAACTGACGCATGGCAGGTGAGCCTAGGACGTCAGTGTAACGCTTCCGGGATGGCCAGTGGGCATGACGGACTACATTCCAGGAAGGAGATCAGAGATGATCATCGGGGTACCCAAAGAAATTAAGGACAATGAGTTCCGTGTCTCGTTGACGCCAGGCGGGGCGCATCAGCTTACCAGGGAAGGCCACCAAGTACTGGTAGAGGAGCACGCGGGCGATGGCAGCGGGTTTGCCGATTCCGAGTATGCAGAGGCCGGAGCGCAATTGCTGGACAAGGCCTCGGAC